>Ga0209023_10000965_pt1 | contig 40371 bp, 37 predicted proteins | sample LakOneMetagenome_FD_187468 | JGI IMG/M metagenome (GOLD analysis project Ga0209023, IMG submission 187468) | Freshwater and sediment microbial communities from Lake Erie, Canada (SPAdes) (version 2) | ecosystem: Environmental > Aquatic > Freshwater > Lentic | place: Lake Erie, Canada...
GATGCCGACGATGCCGCCGAGCGCCGAGAGCACCACCGCCTCGATCAGGAACTGCAGCAGCACCTCTTGCTCCAGCGCACCGATAGCGAGGCGAATGCCGATCTCGCGCGTGCGTTCGGTGACCGATACCAGCATGATGTTCATGATGCCGATACCACCCACCACGAGGCTAACCGCCGCCACCGCGCCGAGTAGCCCCGTCATGGTACGGATGGTACCGGACAGCGTTTCGGCGATCTGCTTGGTGTCCATGAGGTTGAAGTTGTCATCCTCGTTCTCGGACAGCTTGCGCCGTTCGCGCATCAGGCCGTGGATTTGTTCCATCACTTGGCTTGATGCCGCGCCGTTGCGCAGTGAGAGCATGACCATGGAAACATCCTGGCTACCAGTAAGGCGGCGCTGAACGGTACGGATCGGCATTAGCACGGTGTCATCCTGATCCTGCCCCATCGCGCTTTGTCCTTTGGCGGCGAGAAGGCCAATGACTTCACAGGAGAAATTCTTGATGCGCAACTCGCTGCCTACTGGCGACGGGTTGCCGAACAACTGCTTCTTCACCGTGTTGCCGATGACGCAGACCGCCTTGCCGGCCAGTTCCTCGTCTTCCTCGAACTGGCGTCCGGCGGCGATCTTCCAGTTGCCCGCAGCGAAATAGGCGTTGGTCGTGCCGTTGACGGTGGACGACCAGTTCTGCCCGCCAGCAACGAGGGTGACCCGACTGCTGACGACAGGCGCCACGGCCCGCAAGGAGGATATCTGTGCCTGGATCGCCTCGGCGTCGGCGATGTGAAAGTTCGGCGCGCCGGCGCTGTCGCGCCCCGGTCCGAGTTGCTGGCCCGGCCGTAGCATGAGCAGGTTGCTGCCCAGACTTGCTATCTGGTTGGCCACCATGCGCGTTGCCCCGTTGCCCAGCGTCACCATGGTGACGACTGCGGCGACGCCGATGACAACGCCGAGCACCGTCAGGAAGGAGCGCATCAGATTGCGACGGATGGCGCGCAAGGCCAGTAGGAATGCGTTCAGCAGCATTTGTGTCAGGCCGCCCGCCGATGCTGGTCGCTGTCGATGCGGCCGTCGACGAAATGCACCGCGCGGCTCGCATAGGCAGCCATGTCCGCTTCGTGGGTGACCATGATGACCGTGATGCCCTGTTCTCGGTTGAGGGTGGCCAGCAGTTCCATGACCTCATGGCTGCGTTTGCTGTCGAGGTTGCCCGTGGGCTCGTCGGCCAGCAGCACCTGGGGCTGGGTGACGATGGCGCGGGCGATGGCGACGCGCTGTTGTTGTCCACCGGAAAGTTCCCCGGGTGTGTGGTGTTCCCATCCCTCCAGCCCAACTTGGGCGAGCGCGGCGCACGAGGCCCGGTGGCGTGAGGACGCGTCCTCGCCGCGATAGAGCAAGGGTAGCTCGACGTTTTCCTGTGCCGAGGTACGCGCCAGAAGATTGAATCCCTGGAACACGAAACCCAGGTAATGGCGGCGCAATAGCGCGCGCTGGTTGCGGTCCAGTGATTCCACCGCAATGCCGTGGAAGCAATAGCTTCCCGTGGTTGGTTCGTCGAGACAGCCAAGAATATTGAGGGCGGTAGATTTTCCCGAACCGCTCGGTCCCATGATGGCGACGAACTCCCCTGGCGCGATATCGAGATCGACGCCCACCAGCGCCTGGAACGCCGCCGGACCTGTGCCGTAAGTCTTGGTCACCTTGCGCAATGAAATCAGCGCGTCGGAATCGCTCACTTTGGCACCTCCTGGTAATCGGTAATCACCGCCATGCCGGTCTTCAATTCGCCGCCGAGGATTTCGCTCTGGCGGCCGTTGCTGACACCGACCTGCACCGGCATGGCCACCGGCTGACCGTCGTGCAGTACCCAAACCCGCTGGGGGTCGCTCTTCGTGGCCGTGGCCTGTTGCTTTCTTGACGGGGGTGGGCGTGGCAGTATTTTCGAGACCAATCCGTCCGGCGCAGCTTCCACGGCGGTCGACGGGGTGAAGCGCAAGGCGCCGTTGGGCACCAGCAAGACGTTCTTCCGGTCGGCGGTGACGATGCGCGCAGTCGCTGTCATGCCGGGCCGGAGCGCCAAGTCGTCGTTGGCGACGGCGAGGAGGGTCTTGTACGTCACGACATTGTCGGTGATGGTCGAGCCAATGCCGACACGCAGGAGTGTCGCCGGGAAGTTTCGTACCGGCCAGGCCGAAACAGTGAAGCTGGCCGGTTGCCCGAGCTTGACACTGCCGACATCGGCCTCGTCCACCTTGACTTGCAACTCCATCTTCGTCAGGTCTTCGGCGAGGGAAAACAGCACGGGCGCAGTCATGGCGGCGACGACGGTCTGGCCCGGCTCCACCTTGCGCGCCAGGACGACGCCGTTGATCGGCGAGCGGATGACGGCCTTCTCGATGTTGGTTTCGTCCGACTTGAGCGCTGCGCGGGCCTGTACGACTGCTGCCTTGGTGCTGTCCACGTTGGCTATCGCGCGTTGATAAGTCGCGTCGGCGGATTCGAGTTCGCTCTTCGACGGCACCTTGCCGCCGGACAGTTCGGCGACGTGGCGCAGGCGGTTCAGCGTGGCGCGCGACTCCGCCACTGTCGCCCGGGCTTGGGCGACGGCGGCCTCGGCCACCGCCACGGCGGCACGCGATTTCGCCGCTGCATCCAGGAGCTTCGACGTATCGAGACGGGCGAGCACCTGGCCCTTGGCGACGCGTTCGTTCTCGTTCGCCAGGACCGCTTCGAGGGTGCCCGAGAGTTCGCTGCCGATATCGACGGTGCGGGTGGGCTGCAGGGTGCCACTGGCCGAGATGGTGACAAGCAGGTTGCCAGTGACGGCTTCCTCGGTCAGATACAATCCCTGCGGCGAGGCACCGCCGGGGATAATTGCGACCAAGAGAGCAACTACGGCCGCGGCGACGGCAATGATCGCCCAGCGGCCCTTGCCAGTGCGCCATCCGCTCGAAGCGGCGAGGAGGAATTCGGGGCCGGTGGAGTTCGTGTGGTTCATGTCGGTTTGCTTGAGGAGTCGCCGTCGGCACGCCAGCCACCGCCGAGCGCCTTATAGAGTTGGATGACCGCGGTCAGGACATCGGCCTCGGCGGAAGCCAGCCCGTCTTCGGCGCTGAGCCGGGTGCGGTCGCTGTCGAGCACTTTCTGAAAGTCCACCATGCCAGCCTCGTACTGGATGCGGGCGAGGCTGGCGGCGTTGCGCGCCGACTCGGCGGCCTTGCGCCTGGCCACCACGCGATCGCGGCCGGCGGCATAGGAGGCCAACCCATTCTCGACATCTTCGAGCGCCGTAAGAATGCTCTTCTCGTAGGCAACCAGCGCCTGCTCCTGGACGGCATCCTGCGCGGCGATGCGGCTGCGGATGCGCCCGCCGTCGAACAACGTCCCCGCCAGGCTGCCGACCAGCGAACGGACCAGTGTCGCGCCGCCGCCGAGGCTGGCGGCGCTGAAAGCCTGCCAGCCCCATGAGCCGCTCAGGCTAAGACTGGGATAACGGTCAGCTTCCTTCTGTGCCGTGCGCGCGATTTCGGCTTGCAACGCAAATTCGGCGGCGCGTACGTCAGGACGCTGCCGTATCGTATCGGCGGGTATGGTCAGCGCGATCTCGTTGGGAGCCCGCGGCAGCGGCTTGATATCGCTCAGGCGTTCGCGCAATGCGCCCGGCGCTTGTCCGGTCAGCAGCGCCAAGCGATGTTCGGACTCGGCGCGGCCGGTCTCCAAGCCGGGGATGGATGCCTTACTTTGTTCGAGATTGGTGCGCGCCTGCTCGACATCGAGCATCGTCGTCAGGCCGGCCTGCGCACGCCAGTCGGTAATTTGCAGCGTTTCGGCCTGGCTCGCCACGTTATCGCGGGCAATGGCAAGCCGTTGCTGGTAGGCGCGCAGCGTCACGTAGTTGAGCGCTACCTCGGCCGTCAGCGACACTCGGGTGGCTTCGAGCGTGGCGGCGACGGCGGCGCGGTCAGCCTCGGCGCCGGCGGCGGCATCCTTCAAACCGCCGAAAATCGACGGTTCCCAACTGGCGTCGAAACCCGCAGCATATAGGGTCTGCGTGGCGCCGTTGCCGCCCGCGTCCATGCCTGTCCGCGAACGATTCGCGGCGGTGGATACACCCAGACTGGGAAACAGGTTGGCGACAGCCAGATCGCTGCTGGCCCGTGCCTGCCGCAGTTTTGCCCGGGCGGAGCGCAGGTCGGGAGCAGCAACCATGGCTTCCCCGATCAACTGATCAAGCTGCGGATCGCCGAGCTGATGCCACCAGGTCTCCTGCGTTTGAGTCGCGGCGTCGGTCCTGATCGCGTCGGCGGACTGGGACCATGTCGGCGGAACCGCAAGCTCTGACACCCGCTTGCCTGGTGCACGCAGTGCTTCCAACGGAGCGCAGCCTCCGAGCATGATGAGCACCAAGCCGGCGACGACGGCCGTCATCCATTCCCTTGCTTTTGTCATGTCTACAATGTCGACATCAGTTCAGGGATGGCAGCAGCAGTGTCACCGTCAGTCCGCCCGCGGGCCGGTTGGTCGCGACGATAGTGCCGCCGTTGGCCGCAACGACGCGGCGGGCAATAGCGAGGCCGAGGCCGTAGCCGGAGTATGAGCCGCTCGATTCGCTGCGGAAGAAGGGTTCGAAGATCGCATTCAGGTCGGCCTCAGAAACGCCCGGCCCTTGGTCGGATACTGCAACGCTCAGATAGCCCGGCGTCGCGTCCAATGCAGCCTCGATCCCGATGACGCCGTGCTCGGGCGAATGGCCTACGGCATTGCGCACAACATTTTCCAGGGCGCGATGCAGCAAGTCGCGGTTGCCGCGTACCCGCAGCACGCCATTCAGTTTGACGGATACCGTACATGTCTTGGCCTCGGCCTCGAACTGGGCATCGTTGGCGATGTCGCCAACGATTTCACTCAAGTCGACCGTCTCGTCGAGCTTGCCGGTCATGCCGGCATCGAGTCGCGCAAGGGTCAGCAACTCGCCGACCAGGCTGTCCATGCGCCCGCAGTCACGCTCGATGCGTTCGACAAACTCCAAGCTACGCTCGGGCTGCTGCCGCATCAGGCCGGTCGCAGCCTGCAGCCGTGCCAGCGGTGAGCGCAGTTCGTGAGAAACATCGTGCAACAGCCGACGCTGCGTATTGATGAGGCTTTGCAAGCGGCCGGCCATGTGGTCGAAGTCATTTCCGAGGTCGGCCAGTTCGTCGTTACGGCGTCCCATCGATGTGCCGATGCGCGTTTCCAACTCGCCGGCAGCGACAGCGCCGAATGCGGCGCGCAGACTGCGGATCGGTCGGGCAAAATACCAAGCCAGCAATCCCGCGAACAGCAGACTGACTAAGCTACCCGCGAGGATGGGTAGCAGTGGCATTGGCAGCCGGTGAGGCGGCGGCTCGCCAGCATACAGGGAAGGGGGCTTCCCCGGATCGCCCCCCGGAAATTCCGGTGCAAAACGAGGATCCATTCCCCTGAATTCCGGCGGGGGTGGCGGGACGCCAAAAGCTCCTGGAGCGCCAAGGTGATCAGAATGATTCAGCCAAATCGCGATGCCGACGCCAGCCGACGTGACAACCTGCGCCAGCCAGAAAAACAGGAAGAACTTCCAGAACAAACGACCCATGGCCCTACTCCACGATCAACTGGTAACCCTTGCGGAACACCGTCTGTATGCATGAACGGCCGTCGGCAAGCAGTCCGAGCTTCTGGCGGATGCTGCTCATGTGCACGTCGATGCTGCGGTCGAAACGTGTCAGGTCCCGCCCCAACGCCTCCAGCGAGAGATCGGCCTTGCTCACCGGGCGACCGGCGTTGCGCGCGAGTAGCTCAACGAGATTGAACTCGGTACTGGTCAGGTCCAGCGTACAGCCGAGCCGTTCGGCGCGCCGTTGCGCCGGCCAGATGGTCAGGGTTCCGACGACGATAGCCGTTGCCGGTGCTGCAGCAACTGCCGCAGCGGAACCTGCGCGCTTGAGGACGGCGCGGATGCGCGCCGTGAGTTCGCGCGGCGTGCAGGGCTTAGGCACGTAGTCGTCGGCACCCAGTTCGAGCCCGACGATACGGTCGGCATCGTCGCCGCGTGCCGTCAACATGATGACCGGAACCGCACTCTTGCTTCGGATCATGGCCAGTGCCTGGATACCGGTCAAGCCCGGCATCATCACGTCGAGCACCACAATATCGTGTGTGCCCGACAGGGCCGCTGCCACGCCTGCTGCGCCGTCGTGCGCCTGCGTCACTGCAAATCCCTCGCGTTCGAGGTAGTCGCGCAGCAACTCGACCAGTTCGACATCGTCGTCAACCAGCATGACTCTGGAATTCATTTTCTTTCCGGGAATTGGGATCACGGCGATCATAGGTCATCGCAAGTACGAGCTGCATATCTTTACCGGCTTTTACAGCGGCCCTGACGGCACTTTGCAGGACGACTGGCGAGAATGTTCCCATCGCGCCCGCCTGCCATGCGGCGGGCCCACAACACACGGAGGAAACATGAACGCGCCTAGACACGCAGACTGAAAGTCTATTGAGCGTATCTGGTTGGAGCGCCTACCTACGACAGCGACCGTACCAGCGGCAACTCTTGCCGCACGTTGGCGTGTCTCACGGGCGAACCCCGCTTTAACTCGATATCACCAAAGACGTTTAACGCGCCTTTACATGTGGTGACTGACCGATCGGCCTTGCCGTACTCGGCAAGCATTGCCGCAAGCCGAGCAATCGGCCTTGGCGCGCCGTGTTTCAGCCGCCATTGGCGCTGTTTCCTTAACCGCTTTTTACTTTGCTTTACCTGGATCACCATCAATTCCAAGGCTTTCCGGCCGCAATCTTGCATAGGATGCCATTGCATACAAATGCGTGGCAACTCAATCAACCAGAAATGAAAGGAAACCATCATGAGCAGTATCAGTGGCATTGGCGGTAACGGCGCAATGATGATGCAACACATGAAGCGTCCCGACCCGACGCAGATGGCGGAAGACCTGTTCTCAAAACTCGACACGTCCGGTCAGGGTTATCTGACGAAGGCAGATCTCCAGTCCGCCGTGGACGGCACATCATCCTCCTCATCGAGGGGTAGTTCGAGCGTCGACAATCTCTTCTCGAAACTCGACGGCAACGGTGACGGCAAGGTCACCAAGCAGGAGTTTTCAGACACGCTAAAGAAGATGTTAGACGAACTAAGTAGCCAGTTTATGCAGGCCAACGGTGGAACGCAGGGTAGCGGCATGGGGGGCGGCATGAGCGGAATGGGCGGGATGCCACCGCCACCCGCTGGCGACAGCGGTGGCATGACGAAGGATCAATTAACCAGTGCAGTCAATGACAGCAGTTCGACAGACAGTGCACAGACCAGCGCGCTAAAGAACCTGGTCAGCAACTTCGACAAGGCTGATACCAATGGCGACGGCAAGGTCAGCTTCAAGGAGGCGATGGACTACAAGCAGAAGACGTCTTCCTCCGATTCGACTTCTACGTCCGCTTCGTCCTCATCGACGTCGTCGACCAGTTCAAGCAATAACCTTGACGGCCAAGTGATGCAGCAGATCATGAAGCTTATGCAGGCTTATGGCTTCGACAACAATCAGACTGGCAGTAACAGCCTGGTGTCGAAGCTGTCAGTTACTGCGTGACCAAGTTATGGCGCAAGCGGCCTTACCTATTGAAATTCAATACGCGCCCCGAGCGTCGCCTTTTGGCCGATTAGGTGAGGTCGCGACCTGCTGCTTTGTAGCACTCCAGTTCGCAGAAGCATGGTCGGGCTGAGCGGCCGCTACGGAGCAGCCGCTATGTCTGCAAAGGGCATATTCTGTTGAAAAACTCGCTGAAATAGCCAAGATCGTTGGTCGAAATTCTTGTGAGTGAGGAAATTGAGGTTTAAACAGAAGGAAATTGCATGCTAAAGAAGCATTTATTCGCTCATTTATGCCATTTGGTGGTTTTTGAACGCACCTATCCTGTGTGATGACTGTTGGGGTGACCAAATCAACTTGGTCATGCGACGCAAATTTTGCACGAGAGCGGCCAGCGTAAATTCATCGCTTGCGCCAGAGAGTCCCCGTAACCTCAGTCGATCAAGTTTCAGAATGCGCTTGAGGTGGGCAAAGAGCATTTCGACCTTTTTGCGCTCACGACGTGATTGTTGATACTCCTGAGTCTTGGCAACCTGGCGTGCCACATCTCGCGCCGCCTCATGGATGCTGCGGGCAATCTTGCGCATTGGGGTGTTCGGACAGCAAGATCTTTTCGAAGGGCATGCTGCGCAGTCGGATTGTCGTGACTTGTAGAGGATAGTGTCGGCCTTCGTGATGCGCGTGCGTGGATTCTTGAATTGACGCCAGTCGCAACGCAGCGCTTTGCCTGCAGGGCAGCGGTACTCGTTGGCGGCTTCATCCCACTGGAATTCATTGCGGGTAAAGGTGCCGTCATGACGCTCCGACTTGTCCCAGAGCGGGATATGGGGTTCGATGCCCTTCTCGTCGACCATCCAGGCCAACATGGGCGCAGAGCCGTAAGCCGTATCGGCAATCAGACGATCCGGAATCAGGCTAAACCGGGATTCGACGCGGTCGATCATGAGTTTGGTGGATTCGACTTCCGCGGTTCGATAGGCCGGCGTCGCTTCCACGTCGAGAATGACCCCGTGAGCAGTATCAATCAGATAGTTGGTCGAATAGGCATAGTAAGGTACGCCGCCTTCGGCGCCTGTCCAACGGGATTGGGGGTCGCTGATCGATATCTTGCGGGGGGCTGGCGTACCGGGCAACTCGCTATCAAGGGCCGCCAGATACTCGCGTACCGCATGGGTTCTCGAGGCGGGATCACCCCACTGCAGCGGCTCACCCTTGGGGATACCCTGCTGGCCACTGGCATCGGCCGCCACAATGCTGGCATCCGTAGCAAATCCTTCGCCCCGGACAAGACCGGCGGCCATGCAACCGCGCACCACCTCGTCAAATAGCCAGCGAAAGGTTCCGTTCTGCCGGAATCGCCCAAGTCGATTTTTTGAGAATGTCGAGTGATTGGGAACGGCATCTTCCAGACTCAGTCGGCAGAACCAGCGATAAGCCAAATTGAGTTGAACTTCCTCGCACAGGCGCCGTTCCGAACGAATGCCGTAGCAGTAGCCAACGATCAGCATTCTGATCATCAACTCCGGATCGATGGAAGGACGCCCGGTATGGCTGTAGTGACTGGCCAGATGCTGGTGAAGCCCGCCTAGATCAAGGCATTGGTCGATACCTCGCAATAGATGATTCGGAGGAACGAAGCTTTCCAGGTCGAAGGAGTAAAACAGTCGATCCTGATTGTCGCTCTGCTGACCCATCATCACGGCACCATTAATGCGTATGCGATTCGCATATTTTATCAGGCTGCCTTCCCTACGGGGCTTTTTTCAACAGAATAGGCACGAAATAGACATTGCTAACAAACCAGCCGTGTAACTTTTGATACCGCCGTCCGTCGCGTACGCCACGAAAAAAGAACCGCCCCGCCTGACCTATCTCAATAAATGAACGCCGCCGCTTGATTGGCTCACTCGCAATGTATATACTTTTCGTATACACCATCGAGACAACCCCATGACCTACGCTCGCATCTTTCAATCCGGCAACAGCCAGGCCGTTCGTCTGCCCAAGGAATTCCGGCTGAATGTTGACCAAGTCGAGATTTTTCGGCGGGGTGATGAAATCGTGTTGCGCGAAGTACCAGTCAATGCCACGGCGATTTTCGATGCACTGGCCAGCCTGCCGGCTGACTTCATGGCCGATGGCCGCGACGATACGCCCCCGCAGGAACGGGAAGCGCTCTGATGAGCGCCCGTTATCTGCTGGATACCAATATCTGCATCTACATCGCCAAGCACAACCCACCGGCGGTCCGTGAGCGTTTTGCCCGGCATAGCAGCCGCGAGTTGGCGATGTCCGTCATCACGCTGGGCGAACTTCGTTTCGAGGCCGAGAAAAGCCAGTCCCGCGAACGATCGCTGGCCGGCGTTGCCAAGCTGGAACAACTGATCCCGGTTTATGCCCTGCCCGAAGCCGCTGGCGAGCATTACGGACAGATTCGCGCCACGTTGAACAGTATTGGGCAACCCATCGGCAACAACGACTTATGGCTGGCGGCCCATGCCCGTGCCGAGGGATGGATTCTGGTCACCAACAACGAGCGGGAATTCATCCGGGTGCCTGGCTTGCAGGTAGAAAATTGGGTAAATGGCAATGATTGAAGACCACCTGACCACCGAACTCGCCGCGCAACTACAGGAGATCGAAGCTGCCGGCCTGACCCGCCGCCGCCGCGTGCTGGCGACAGCTTGTGGCCGTGTTGCCACGGTCGACGGCAAAAATATGCTGAATTTTGCCAGTAACGATTACCTCGGCCTGGCTGGCAATGCCGGGATTGCCCGGGCCCTGGCCGACGGTGCGATTGAATGGGGTGCTGGCGCCGGGGCCTCGCATCTGGTCAGCGGCCACCTGGCGCCGCACGAGGCGCTGGAAAAGGAAATCGCCGCCTTCACCGGTTTTCCGCGCGCCCTGACCTTCTCTACCGGCTATCTGGCCAACCTCGCCGTCACACCCACGCTGGCCGGTCGCGGCGACGCGGTGTTTGCCGACAAGCTGAACCATGCTTCGCTGATCGATGCCATGCAACTGGCCAAGGCCAACGGGGCCGATGTCCAGCGTTATCCGCACAACGATGTCGCGGCGCTGGAAAAGCTGCTGGCCGCCAGCAGCGCGGCACACAAGATCATCGTCACCGATGCCGTGTTCAGCATGGATGGCGACCTCGCGCCGCTGCCGCTGATCTTCGCGCTGGCCGAGCGTTACGATGCCTGGCTGGTGATCGACGACGCGCACGGCTTCGGGGTCCTCGGCCCGCATGGCAAGGGCAGCCTTGGCCATTTCAACCTGCCGGCGTCGCCGCGCATCTTGCTCATGGGCACGCTGGGCAAGGCGGCTGGTGTCGGCGGTGCTTTCGTCGCCGGCGCCGAAACGGCCATCGAATACCTGCTGCAAAAGGGCCGCAGCTACATCTTCACCACTGCCCAGCCGCCGGCCATCGCCTGCGCGCTGTCGACGAGCCTGCATTTGATCGAGCAGGGTGACGCGCTGCGCGCCAGTCTGATGGCCCGCATCGGCCAGTTGCGCGATGGCTTGGCGGCGCTGCCGATGACACTGTTGCCATCGCTGACCGCGATTCAGCCGCTGATCGTCGGTGACAATGAAGTCGCCGTTGCACTCTCCAGCGCATTGTGGGAACGTGGCCTGTGGGTCCCCGCCATTCGCCCGCCAACCGTGCCAAAGGGCACGGCGCGGCTGCGCATTTCGGTGTCCGCCGCGCATACCGAGGCCGACATCGCACAACTCATAACCGCCTTGAAGGAACTGGCATGAATGCTCCCCTCGTTTTTTTACCAGGCTGGTGCCTGGGCCGCACACCGCTGACCACGACGGTCAACGCGTTAAATGGCCAGATCATTGATTTGCCGGGCTACGGCAGCACACCGCTGATCACCGATTTTTACACCGCCGCCGATGACATCGCCGCCCGCCTGCAACCCGGGACCACGCTGGCCGGCTGGTCGCTCGGTGCCCAACTGGCGCTGGCCGTCGCTGCCCGTCATCCGGACAAGGTCGGCAAATTGATTCTCGTGGCCGGTACAACCTCCTTCGTCCAACGCGATGGCTGGCCGCACGCCATGCCGCCTGACATGCTGGCCGAGTTCACCGCCGGCATTGCAGCCGATGTCGAAGCCATGCTGCCCCGGTTTGTCGGCGGCTTCAATCGGGGCGACGCCAACGCCAAGGCAGTGACACAAGCGTTGCTCAACCTGGCGGATCCTCGCCCCTCGGGTGACGTGCTCGGTACCGGCCTCAGCTGGCTGCGCGATATTGACCTGCGCGACAGCGCACCCAAGGTCAAGTCCCCCACCCTGCTTATCCACGGCGGCGTCGACCCGCTGATGCCGCTGGGTGCAGCCGAAGCCCTCGCGGCGCTGATTCCCGGTGCGAGACTGGCTGTCTTCAACGACTGCGCCCACGCTCCGTTCATGTCTCGTCCGGATGATTTCCTGGCCACGGTACGCGATTTTCTGAATGAATAAGCCGTCCAAGGCGCGCATCCGGGAATCATTCGAGCGTGCCGCCCCGACCTATGACGGCGCGGCCGACATCCAGCGCCGCATTTGCACGCAGCTCGCGGCAGGCTTGCCGGATATCACACCGTCCCGCATCCTCGATGCCGGGTGCGGCACCGGCTTTGCCCAGGCGGACCTGCAGGCGCGCTTTCCGGACGCCCATGCGATCGGGCTTGACCTGTCGCCCGCCATGCTCCACCGGATCGCGACTCCCTGTTGTCGCATTGCCGGCGACCTGGAGCATCTGCCGCTCACCGATGCCTGCCTGGATTTTTACTGGTCCAGCCTCGCTGTCCAGTGGTGCGATCTGCCCACGGCCCTGCGCGAAGCCCACCGCACGCTGCGCCCGGATGGCCTCGTCGCGCTGGCCAGCCTGGGGCCGGCAACCTTCCATGAAATGCGTCATGCCTTTGCCGACGTTGACGAGCACCGACACACGCTCAGTTTCCATAGCGACAATGAAATCCGGAAAATCGCGCTCAATCTGGGGTTTGCTACGGTCAACACCAAAAAAGGCACAAAAATCGCACATTATCCGGACTTCAAGACACTGCTCCGCGCCGTCAAGGCCATCGGCGCCAACCAGCTTGGCGATGGCCGGCGTACCAGCCTGATGAGCCGCAACAGCTTCCAGCGTGCCGAAACCGCATACGAACAACTACGCACATCGTCCGGCCTGCCGCTCAGCTACGACGTGATTTATCTCTACGCAAAAAAATGACCCACGCTTACTTCCTGACCGGCACCGACACCGAAATTGGTAAAACCTACATCACCTGCGCCCTGCTGCACCGTGCCAGGCTGGATGGTCTCAACGCCATTGGCCTCAAGCCGGTCGCAGCCGGCACCAATGCCGCCGGGCTGAATGACGATGTCGAAGCCATCCGTGCGGCCAGCACCCTTGAATTACCGCGTGAGACCATCAACCCGTATTGCTTTCAGGCCGCCATCGCACCGCATATTGCTGCGGCGGAAGCAGGCGTCTGCATCGAGTTTGGCCCGATCAAGGCAAGTTGCGCGCTAGCCCGACAGCAAGCCGATCTGGTCATCGTCGAAGGCGTTGGCGGGTTTTGCGTACCGCTCGCTGTCGACCGGAGTGCTGCCGATCTGGCCGTCGAACTGGGCCTGCCAGTCATACTGGTCATTGGTATGCGACTGGGCTGTATCAATCATGCGCTGCTGACGGCGGCGTCCATCGCCGCGCGCGGTTTGACATTGGCGGGCTGGGTGGCCAATCGTATCGATCCGGCCATGTCACGATTCGATGAAAACCTGGCAACGCTGAAGTCCCTGTTGCCAGCGCCACTACTCGGTGTCGTGCCTTACGAACCCACTGGTGGCACCAACGGTGCCGCCAGGTATCTGCAATTACCGGACGCTCAGGGCTGACGCGACATCGCGCAGTCGTTGCTGCAGGCTGGCAACCAACTCAGCCATACCGTCAATATTGCCCTGTTTGGCCTGCGCTTCCAGGTGCATGGCATCGGCCGCACCCGCATCATCCGAAAAAGTCGCCAGCAATCCCTTGATCGTGTGCGCTTCGCGCTGCAAAACCGCGGCATCGCCCGATTCGAACGCGGCGACCAATGCCGCGCAGTTGTTGCCGACATCGTCGAGATACATGTCGACCATCATTGAATAAATATCCTCATCGTCGCCCAAGCGCTCAAGGATTGATGCCCGGTCAAGGACAAATGCTTCTGCCATTTGATGCTCCATCAAGATTTCCAGCGCCAGCCCTGATGCGCCGGGAACCGGTTAAATCATGGGTACTTCCTCGTCGCGGAAGCGCTGACGAACATCGAGAACATGTTCCCAGCCGGCAAGAAAGGCCTCGACACACAATGGATCAAAGTGCTTGCCGCGACCATCTTCAAGAAACCGGCAGGCATCTTCCATCGGCCACGCCCGTTTGTAGGGGCGTTCGGACGTCAACGCATCAAAGACATCGGCCACCGCCACGATACGGCCAAACAAGGGAATGTGATTGCCTTTCAAGCCATGCGGATAACCGGTTCCGTCAAATTTCTCATGATGTGAAATAGCCACCTCTGCCCCGGCGCGCATGATTTCTGATCGGCTATCTTTGAGCAATTCATAGCCAATCTTCGAATGCCCTTTCATGACCTCGAACTCTTCCGGGGTCAGTTTGCCCGGCTTGAGCAGAATGTAATCAGGAATGCCGATCTTGCCGACATCATGCATGGGCGCCGCTTCAAGAATCAGCTTCTGTTGCTGCAGACTGAGGTCCAGTCCCAGCGCAATAATCTGCGAGTAATGCGCCATCCGCTGAATGTGCGCGCCGGTTTCCGGGTCACGGAATTCCGCAGCCCGCGAAATGCGGAAAATCAGCTCCTTCTCACGCTCACGGATTTCAGCAGTCCGCTCTTCGACCAGCGAAGCGAGGTGCTGTGCGCGATCCGCCAGAAATTTCTGGCCGCTACGCAGCGACAGCATATTGCGGGCACGAGCCGAAAACTCGATCCGATCTATCGGCTTGGTCAGGAAGTCGTTGGCCCCGCCCAGCAGGGCATCGTAGCGGATGTCCTTCTGGTCGTTGGCGGTAATCATCAGGACCGGGATTTCATTGCGTCCGTGCAGAGCACGGAAGGCGCTGATGAATTTAAGACCATCCATGTCCGGCATCATGTAATCCACGATGACCAGATCAGGCACGTTCTCACGGCACCATTCCAGCGCCGCCAGCGGCTTGTCGAAAATTACCGGGCTACAGTCACCCAGTTTGATCACCAGCGCCTTGATCAGTGTCAGATTGATGTCGCTGTCATCAATAATCAGGACGTTATGCATAGACTCTCATGAGAACAGGACGTTTGGTTGCAGCAGTATATAATGCTCCGCCATGAAACTGCTCTTCGACCTCTTCCCTGTCATACTCTTTTTCGCCACTTTCAAGTACACGGAAAAGAATCCCGAACTCGCGTCCAGCTGGATGGGCTCGCTACTTGGTTTTGTCCCCGACGACATCAAGCTGGCGCCGATTCTGCTCGCTACCGTAGTCGTCATTGCCGCCACGGTGGCGCAAATTATCTGGGTACACTTTCGTCACGGCAAGGTCGACAAGATGCTCTGGGTCAGCCTGGTGCTGGTCGTCGTCTTTGGTGGCCTGACGCTGGCCTTCCAGAACGAAGCATTCATCAAGTGGAAGCCGACCATTCTTTACTGGGTTTTCGCTGGCAGCATGGCGTTCAGCGCCCTGATCCTCAAGAAAAACCCGATCAAGGCCATGCTTGGTGAACAGCTGACCTTGCCCGAAGCCATCTGGGGCAAACTCAATCTGGCCTGGATCGCTTTTTTCCTGATAATGGGCGTTCTGAACCTGGTCATCGCCTTCAATTTCTCGACCGATACCTGGGTCAATTTCAAACTCTTCGGCGGCATGGGCCTGATGCTTGTTTTCGTGCTTGGTCAAGGCATGCTGCTATCCAAATATGTTGAGGAAGAAAAATAATGCTGTATGCCATCGTTGCCGAAGACAAGGCCGGCACACTTGAACAGCGCATGGCTGCACGCCCGGCACACGTCGAGCGCCTGCAGACTCTGCAAGCCGAAGCCAGGCTGATCCTGGCCGGGCCGTGCCCGGCCATTGACTCGCCCGATCCTGGCCCGGCGGGCTTTTCAGGCAGCATCATCATCGCCGAATTCGCGTCACTTGCTGCGGCGCAGGCCTGGGCTGATGCCGACCCCTACATCGCCGCAGGAGTCTATGAAAAAGTCGTCATCAAACCCTTCAAGAAAGTCCTGCCGGCGTGAGCGCTGAAACCATCGAGCTGTTGCGCCAGCGACTGGCCCTGCTGCAACCGGCGTCAGTCGTCATTATCGATGATTCGCACCGCCACGCCGGCCATGCCGGTGCGCGCGATGGCGGCCACTACCAGTTACAAATTGTTGCACAGGCATTTGCCGGTAAAAGTACCATTGCCCGTCATCGCATGATTTATGATGTCGCCGGTGATTTGATGCGCGGGCGGATTCATGCGCTCAGCATCCGAGCCGAAGTACCCGGCGAAGTTTAATTTTTGTTATTCCCTTTTCCCAAGGATAGATACATGCTCAAGCTCTCCCGTCTGGCCGCTCTGCTGATCGCCGGCGCCATTGTTTCCGCCCCGGCCTTTGCCGCCGACAAGGGCAAGGCCTTCGCCACCGTTAACGGCCAGCCGATTCCGCAATCCGTCTATAACGCCTTCGTTGCCGAACAGAAGGCCCAGGGTGCCCCGGATTCCCCGGAATTGCAAAACGCCGTCAAGGAAGAACTCGTCCGTCGCGAGATCCTTGCGCAGGAAGCCAAGAAGAAAGGTCTCGACAAGAGCGCCAACATCCAGGGGCAGATCGAACTGGCCAAGCAGGCCGTTTTGATCCGTGCCTACCTGTCCGACTACGTCAAGGCCCACCCCATCAGCGACGCCCAGCTCAAGTCCGAGTATGAACTGATCAAGAGCAACCTCGGCAGCACTGAATACAAGGCCCGCCACGTGCTGGTCGAGAAGGAAGAGGATGCCAAGGCCATCATCGCCAAACTGGACAAGGGCGAGAAGTTTTCCGAACTGGCCAAGCAGTCCAAGGACCCCGGTTCCAAGGACAAGGGCGGCGAACTCGGCTGGAGCTCGTCGAAGGCCTACGTCAAGCCGTTTGGCGATGCACTGACCCAACTGAAGAAGGGTGAATACACCAAGACACCGGTCAAATCCGACTTCGGTTATCACGTCATTCAGCTTGATGACTCCCGCCCGATGACCCCGCCCCCGTTTGATCAGGTCAAACCACAACTGCAACAGCGTGCCGGCCAACAGCAGGTTGAGAATCTGGTCAAGGAATTGCGCAGCAAGGCGAAGGTCGACTAATTCGTCGCCCGCCATGCGAAAATGCCCACCAAACGGTGGGCATTCTTGTTTTTGGGGAGACGTATTTTGTTAGGTATCCTGAAAAAACTCTTTGCAGGAAATTCAGTCCAGACTGACGCCTTGCCACCGGCTGACGAATTGACTTCAATGCCAATCGAGCTTGGCAAGACCGGCCAGTTCCTGCGTCGGGAAGCCGTTTTCGATCGCAACAACCGATTATCCGGCCACATCTTCTACCTGCAACAATCCCCCCTGCTGGCCAATGCTGACGATGCGCAGCAGCGCAATTTCGACAAGCTCCTCATCGAAACCCTCAATGCCAGTCCGGAAGCCTGGAACACCAGCCTCGCGTTCATCCCGCTCAGTTCAGCCAGCCTCGACCTTGATGGCCTTGAGCGATTGAAAACGTCGAACATCGTCTTGCTGGTCCAGTTGGCGGCCGATGCCGAGGCGGAAATCGTCTGTGATGCCATTGATCAACTTTTCCTGCGTGGCTTCCATGTCGGCATCTTCCGTCAGCCAAAAAATCCGGCATTTACGAAGGCCATTCATCGCGCCGACTACGCTGTCATTGACGTCAATGCCAACGAAGCGGAAACCGCCCGTGGCTTTTCGGCGGCCATTCGTACCGGCGGAATCGAACGCCCCATTCACCTGCTGGCGCTAAACGTTGAAACTCTGGATGACCACCACTTCTGCCACCAACTGAACTTCCACAATTTCCATGGAAAATTTGCCAGCGCGCCAGCGGAATCGGTTGGCGAGGCTCCCGGCGACCCGCAAAAGGGCCAGCTGCTGAATTTACTGCGTCTTGTCCAGGGTGATGCAGAAATCCCCGACATTGCTGCCGCCATGAAACAGGATCCGGTCCTCAGCTTCCGCATTCTGCGCTATCTGAATTCGCCTGCCCTCGCCCTGACCCATCACATCGAGTCGCTGGAGCAGGCCTTGATCATTCTCGGCAGACAGCGCCTGAGCCGCTGGCTGGCAGTGCTGCTGTTTTCTGTACGCAACTCGAATTTCGGCGACTGGCTGATGATTGAAAATGCCTTGACCCGTGGTCGGCTGATGGAAGTTCTGGCTGAACAGACGATGCCTGGCCAGTCCCACGAACCCCTGTTCCTGACGGGCATTTTTTCCTGCTTGAGCAATCTCCTGCATCGGCCCCTAGCCGACATACTGGACGACATGTTGCTGGCCGAGGACATTCGAAAGGCCTTACTCGAACACAGCGGTCCCTATGCACCGCTGCTGGCACTGGCCAAAGCGAGCGAAAGTGCAGATCCACAGAAAATTGAAAATGCGGCCCAGGCGGCTGGAGTTGATCCGGACAGCGTCAATCATGCCCTGCTGGTAGCCACAGCCTGGGCCAGTGAAGTAACCGAATACTGGGACTGAGCGAGTAATCCCGACAAAATCGATGATGCCGTCTGCAATCAGCGGCGCGACGTTACAACTGATATTCATCGCCACCGCCCCGAATGGCCATTTCGACCACACTTTTTGACAGATGCGGGGCAAACAGGGAAATGAAATCGTAGTCATAGCGGCGCAGGTAGGTGCCGCGACGCAGTGCCAGCCGGGTGGTATTGGATTCGAACAAATGAGCCGCATCCAGTGCAGCCAATCCGGTGTCGCGTTGCGGATCGAAGGCCAGGGCTGAAATGATGCCGAGACCCAGGCCGAGGCTGACGTAGGTCTTGATAACGTCGGCATCCAGCGCAGTCAGCGCAACATTGGGCTCAACACCGATGCGCTCGAATGCGCGATTGATGCGCGATCGACCTGTAAACGCCGTATCGTAGGTAATCAACGGCCACTTGGCCAGTTCGTTCAGCGACAATGGCTGCGATTTAAGGATAGCGTGCCCTTCCGGTGCAATCACACAATGCGTCCATTGGCGCACGGGCAGCGTGATCAATTGCGGATACTGGTCGAGCGATTCGGTAGCGATCCCGATATCCGCTTCGCCGGCAACGACCCATTCGGCAATCTGGATCGGGTTGCCTTGATGCATCTCCAGTTTGACGTTGGGGTGCTGCGCGACGAAATCGCGAACCACGACCGGCAGCGCATAACGCGCCTGCGTGTGCGTCGCCGCCAGTACCAGTCGGCCGGAATCGCCCGTGGCAAATTCACTGCTCGCCCGCTTCAGGTTTTCGGCCTCACGCAAGATGCGCTCGGCAATTGCCAGCACCACCTTGCCCGGCTCGGTGACGCCGGTAAATCGTTTGCCGCTGCGCTCGAAAATGGAAATCCCGAGTTCGTCTTCGAGTAGCTTGACCTGCTTTGAGATGCCAGGCTGCGAGGTATACAGGGATTCAGCTGCCTCGGAGACATTCAGTCCCTGGCGCTGGATTTCGACAATATAGCGAAGCTGCTGGAGTTTCATGGACGCTTAATAACAGAACGATATAACAATCTAACCCAATATTCTTTTTGATTCAAATCCTCGCTGTTAGCATGCCGTCCATGGATTATCTTTACACCCTTTCCGGCTTTGGCGTCGGGGCCATTGTCGGCCTGACCGGCGTTGGTGGCGGCTCGCTGATGACGCCGCTGCTGGTGCTGCTCTTCGGCGTGCCGCCGGCTACCGCTGTCGGTACGGACCTGCTCTACGCGGCGATCACCAAGGCAGGCGGCACGGTAGCGCACGGCAGGAAAGGCCACATTGACTGGGCAATCACTGGCCGGCTGGCCATGGGAAGCATTCCAGCGGCTGCCATCACGGTCTGGATCCTCTCCCAGATGCCGAAGGGCAGCAATGTCATCGGCCAAGTCATCTCCAACGGCCTCGGATTCGCGCTGCTGCTGACGTCGGTGGCCATCCTTTTCGGCCGCAAGCTGCGCGAATACGCAGGCAAGCACGAAGATTCCGCACTTCGTCGCTGCTGCCTGGGCAAGATCACGGTCGCCGTGGGTGCCATTCTCGGCGTACTGGTCACCATCTCTTCCGTTGGCGCCGGCGCGCTCGGCGTTGCGGTGCTGTTTTTCCTCTATCCCAAACTTTCGCCCGTCCGCATTGTCGGATCAGATGTCGCCCATGCCGTGCCGCTGACGCTGGTCGCCGGGCTGGGTCACTGGATGCTGGGCGGGGTTGACTGGCCGCTGCTCGGCAGCCTGCTACTCGGTTCGCTGCCCGGCATCTGGCTGGGTACCCAAGTTTCCGCCAAAGTGCCGGAGCACATCCTGCGCCGCATTCTGGCCTCCATGCTGGTGCTGATCGGCACCAAGCTGGTTTTTGCCTAAGGACGTTTCATGTACAAATACGATGCTATCGACCGCCAGCTGATCAATGAGCGTGTCGACCAGTTCCGCGATCAGGTCCGCCGCTGGAAAGCTGGCGAACTGGCCGACGACGAGTTTCGCCCGCTGCGCCTGCAGAATGGCCTGTATATCCAGCGCCATGCGCCGATGTTCCGCATCGCCGTGCCTTACGGGATGATGAGTTCCGCCCAGTTGCGCAAACTTGGCCACGTAGCACGCAAGTATGACCGCGGCTACGGCCATTTCACGACGCGCCACAACCTGCAACTGAACTGGCCCAAGGTCGAGGATGTGCCCGAGATACTGGCCGAACTGGCCGACGTCGAGATGCATGCCATCCAGACGTCCGGCAACTGCATGCGCAACATCACGACCGACCAGTTCGCCGGTGTCGCTGCCGATGAAGTGATCGACCCGCGCCCACTGGCCGAAATCCTCCGCCAGTGGACCACCTTCCACCCGGAATTCGCCTTCCTGCCGCGCAAGTTCAAGATCGCCATTTCCGGCACCAGGGAAGACCGCGCGGTCACCTGTTTCCACGACATTGGCCTGCATCTGCAGGAACAGAACGGCGAAGTCGGTTTCCGCGTCATCGTCGGGGGTGGCCTCGGCCGGACACCGATCCGCGGCCAGATCGTCCGCGAATTCCTGCCCTGGCAGCACATCCTGACCTATTGCGAAGCCATCCTCCGCGTCTATAACCGTCAGGGCCGCCGCGACAACGCCTACAAGGCGCGCATCAAGATTCTCGTCCAGGCACTGGGCGTCGAGGCTTTTGCCCAGTTGGTCGAAGAAGAATGGGCGCATATCAAGGACGGCCCGGCCACCCTCACGCAGGCCGAATTCGACCGCGTGGCCGCGCATTTCACCGCCCCCGCCTACGAATCCCTGAGCGCCACCAATGCTGATCTGACCGAGAAGCTGGCCCTTGAAAAATCGTTCAAAAACTGGGTTGACCGCAGCACTCACCCGCACCAGGTGCCGGGCTATACCGCCGTCACCCTGTCGCTGAAAAAACCCGGCATTGCCCCGGGCGACATCACCTCCGAGCAGATGGAAGCGGTCGCCGACCTCGCCGACCAGTACAGCTTTGGCGAACTGCGCATCAGCCACGAGCAGAACATCATCCTGGCCGACGTCAAACTATCCGATCTGCATGAAGTCTGGCTGAAGGCCAAGGACGCCGGCGTTGCCACGCCGAACACCGGTCTGCTGACCGGCATCATCTGCTGCCCGGGCGGCGACTTCTGTGATTTGGCCAATGCCAAGTCCATCCCCATCGCCAACGCCATTCAGGCGCGCTTTGACGACCTCGACTACCTGTTCGACATCGGTGAGATCGACCTCAACATCTCCGGCTGCATGAACGCCTGCGGTCACCACCACGTCGGCCACATTGGTGTGCTCGGCGTCGACAAGAACGATTCCGAGTTCTACCAGGTCACGCTGGGCGGCCGCCAGGGCAACGATGCCAAGCTCGGCAAAGTCATCGGCCCCTCGTTCGCCGCCGACGAGATGCCCGATGTCGTCGACAAGATCATCAAGGTTTACGTTGAAAGCCGTCACCCCGACGAGCGTTTCCTCGACACCTTCGATCGCATCGGTATCGACCCGTTCAAGAACCGCGTTTACGAAGGCCGCGCCCATGGCAAAGCCAAGTCTGTACAAAAGGAGGCCGCATAATGGCGCAACTGATCAAGCACCGCGCCGTCGCGGTCGATAGCTGGACGACGCTCGACATCGCCGAAGGTGAAACACCGGAAACGGTTGCCCTGCCGGCTGGCGACGTCATTTTCCCGCTCGCCGTCTGGCAGGCGCGCAAGGCCGAGATCATCTCCTGCCACAAGCGCATTGGCCTGTTGCTGCAACCGGATGAGCGGGTTGAGGACGTGGCTGCCGATCTCGAGTATTTCGTCGTGATCGCCGTCGCCTTCCCGAAATTCGTCGATGGTCGTGGCTACTCGACGGCCAGCCTGCTTCGCCAGCGCTACCAGTACCAAGGCGAGTTGCGCGCCGTCGGCGATGTGCTGCACGACCAGCTTTTCTTCATGCAGCGTGTCGGCTTCGACAGCTACGCCCTGAAGGATGACAAGAATGCGCTGTACGCCATCGAAGCCGGCTTCAGTCCGTTCAGCGATGCCTATCAGACCTCGACCACCGAGCCCCAACCCTATTTCCGCCGTCGCGCCTAGGACGCTGAATGTCACCAAGCCTGCTCAATATCACCCCAGAACTCACCGCCAGCGTCGCGACCAAGACCCAGGCGGTCAGCGCGCTGCTCGCCGACATTGCCGCCAACTGGTCACCGGCCACCTTCGCCAACAGCCTCGGTGCCGAAGACATGGTGCTTACCGACCTGATCGTCAAAGCCAAGCTGCCCATCGAAATCTTCAGTCTGGACACCGGTCGCCTGCCGCTCGAAACCTACGACTTGATTGCCGCGGTCGACAAGGAATATGGGCTGAAATTGAAAATTTACTTCCCGCAGGCGGAAGCCGTTGAATCCTTCGTGCGTAACCAAGGCATCAACGGCTTCTACGACTCCGTCACGCTGCGCAAGGCCTGCTGCCACGCCCGCAAGGTAGAGCCACTCAAACGCGCCCTTGCCGGCAAATGCGCCTGGATCACCGGCCTGCGCGCCCAGCAAGCCACCACGCGCGGCGGCCTGCCGTTCCGCGAGTACGATGACGGCAACGGCCTGGAAAAATTCAATCCCTTGTCAGACTGGACGGAGAAGGAAGTCTGGACCTACATCAAGCAGAACGGCGTCCCCTACAACGCCCTCCACGACAAGTTCTACCCCAGCATCGGCTGCGCCCCCTGCACCCGAGCCATCTCGCCGGGCGAAGACGTCCGCGCCGGCCGCTGGTGGTGGGAAAACCCCGACACCAAGGAATGCGGGCTGCACGTAAAAAGCTGATTCGGTTCCACGAGAGAAAAAGGCCGCTCCGGTAATTTTACCGGAGCGGCCTTTTATTCGACTGTGTCGCAACACCAGTTAATCAGAAACCAACGCCACCAGAGCCCATTCAGGCCCCGGCGCGCACACTATTCAAACTGGCAGCTGTTTGCGACGACCAATCCAAGCCATTGCCGCCAGTGCCCCTCCAATCAGCGCCATTGAGCCTGGTTCAGGAACTTGGAACGGTGTCGAGGTAATCAGGAGCTTGAAATCGGCCGTCGTACTACCATTCTCTGCCGTCTCGAAACCACGGCAACCAGACGCTGCACCCGCGCTTATACATGCCGCATCGGAGAGCGTACCAAAGCCATTCGCAAAGAAGCTAAGGAAGTACTGGTTGGAATCATAGATAAACGGGAAGTTGAGCGAATTCTCTTGGATTACAAAGATGTCGGCACAACCATTGATATTAATTCCGACATGGTTTGTCCCGCCATCTGCACAAATATTTCCAGGCTCGTTCGTTGTTTCGAGGAAATGGACGCCGAAGTTTATCGAAGTGGGTCCAAGCGTATCCACATTGGCAGGGTTAAGCGCCTGTAGCGTGAGCGTGGCAAGAATATCGACCGATGTCAGAGAATTTCCTGCGGGAATCGGGAAATTATCGTGCGTTATCTGTACGGTGGATGTCAGGCTGCCCGTCGGTACAGTAATCGAACCGCCCGAGTTGGTGATGATCAATCCGCTCTGTTGAGCCGCATCACCCCAATGCAGTTGCGTGTTTCCGTTAGTCAGAACCGGGTTAAAGCCACCACCACCAGGCTGGACTGACGCAGGCACAAACGTGGCTGTGTCGGTGACTGTCCAGTCCGTAACCAAAGGCGTGGCCTGGGCGACGCCGACGCAACACGCGAGCGCAGCAATGGCTGCGTGAGCGAGCTTGAAGTTATTCATTTTTCACTCCTTTGAGATAGGCTTGTTCGTTGGAACCCTGCCGCTACGCCGTCGACTTGATACAAAGTTGGCGGATGAGCAAAATATGCATATTCCAGGCCACCGCCCATTTGTCTTCAATAAAACGTAACAAATCAAATGGTTGCCAAATATTCACGCTATTTCGCGCGCCGGCGGCAATTCGCAATGTAAATTTTCCCGACACAGTTGCACCGACATGCGATGTACGCATGCACCAGCCGAAGGGGTTAGCTTCGTATGCTGATTGGAGCCGCCATTTTTCCCTGGCCAATTTTCCGCTCACAGCCAGCCAGCGGCATCAGCCCGCCAGGATTCTGCAACAGGTCGGCCAGCGTGTAGCCGTCGAGAACGAGGAACATGGCTTTCAGGGCCTCGTTCAGAATCGCGGGCAGGCAGCAGGCGCCCTGAATTCGGCAAGTGGGCTTGTCGGCAAAGCACTCAACCAGCGAAAAATCGCTTTCAGTCTGGCGAATGACTTCACCGACAACGACCTCCTGTGGCGTGCGCGCCAGGCGCAAGCCGCCGCCCTTGCCGCGCACGGTCTCGATGTAGCCGCTGCGTCCGAGCTGATGCACGACCTTCATCAGGTGGCTCTTCGAAATGTCGTGAGCAGCGGCGATCTCGGCGATCGTCGCCAGCCGTTCCCTTTGCACGCCGAGGTACATCAGGACGCGCAGGCTGTAGTCAGAAAAGGCACTGAGTCGCATGGCTGCTTATAAGATACATTTAAAATATTGCTTATAGCGCTATTGGTTGATAGCATCAAGATTCATTTTATTTATATCTTATGCCAGCCCGCGCTGCAATCTGCCCGGCTGGTCATAGCTGGAATATTCATGGCCAAACAGCCCGCAAGAAAGACCTTTGAAATCAAACCGGTGGTCGATCCGGACGCCAAGGTTTATCCACGTTCGATCAGCGGCCCATTCACCCGCTGGCGCTGGATATTTGTGTGGCTGACCCAGATAATTTTCTACGGCCTGTGCTGGCTGCCGTGGCATGGCCGTCAAGCGATCCTGTTCGACATTGATACTCGGAAGTTCTATTTTTTCGATCTGGTGCTTTGGCCGCAGGACACGATTTATCTCGTGCTGCTGATGATTCTCGGGGCCTTCACCCTTTTCCTGTTTACGGCCGTCGCCGGACGATTGTGGTGCGGCTACACCTGCCCGCAAACGGTCTATACGGAAATCTTCCTGTGGTTTGAGAAGGTCATCGAGGGCGAACGACCGCAGCGCATCAAGCTCGATGCCGCCCCATGGTCGGCACGCAAACTGTCGATCAAGAGCGCCAAGCACGCAACCTGGCTCGTCTTTTCACTGTGGACCGGGATCACCTTCGTGGGCTATTTCATGCCGATTCGCGATCTGGTCAATGACCTTGTTTCACTGTCGCCCGGCGCCTGGTCATCCTTCTGGGTCGTCTTTTACGCCTTTGCCACCTACGGCAACGCCGGCTTCCTGCGCGACCAGATGTGTCGCCAGATCTGTCCCTATGCTCGCTTCCAGTTCGTGATGTTCGACCCCGACACGCTGATCATCGCCTACGACACGGCGCGGGGTGATTCCCGCGGCCCGCGAGCCAAGGGGGCCGATCCGAAGGCGCTGGGCCTGGGCGATTGCGTCGATTGCGGCATCTGCGTCCAGGTTTGCCCAACCGGCATCGACATCCGAAACGGATTGCAGAATGAATGTATTGGCTGCGCCGCCTGCATCGATGCCTGCGATCAGGTCATGGACAAGATGAATTACCCGCGCGGACTGATCCGTTATTCAACGGAAAACGCGGTGACCATGCGTTATTCATCGCTGGAAATCATCAAACGGGCGGCCCGACCACGGGTCATCATCTACACGACGATTCTCTTGCTGCTCACGGGCGCAACAGCGTGGTCGCTGGCTACCCGCGTACCACTCAAGGTCAATGTCCTCAAGGACCGCAACGTACTGTCGCGGGAAGCGGATGATGGCTCAATCGAGAACACCTATCGCCTGCAAATCATGAATACCGGCGACCAGACGCGAAAGTTTCGGATCAGCATTGCCGGCGTCGAAGGCGCCCGCTTGAAAGGAGACAGTGAAATCACTGTCCCCGGCGGTGAGATCGGCAGTCAGACCGCTGTTATCAGCGCAGAACCCGGCGCGACCCGTTCCGGCGCAGCACCGATCCATTTCAAGGTTACCGACGTCTCAGACGAAAAGGTCTCCGTCACCGAGAGCTCCAAGTTCTGGATGCCCTGAACCAGGATTACTGCGGTCAACCGGAAAAAACAACCAAAATGAAATGTTCGGGCGCCGAATGACCGCCCGTACAGTCAAAAAATGCGTCGCATGAACGGCTGGCAGCACCTTGGCGCCAGCCGTTCATTCAGTCAGCCGGGAAAGCTATCCATGAGTTGAATTCCGGCATACGGCAAGATTCGGACGCAAGCCGCGCCAGCAGCCTCAAACCAGACCAAGGCTTTCCTCGACGCCGAGATGCACGTTCATCGCCTGCACCGCCGCGCCGGATGCGCCCTTGCCGAGGTTGTCCAACCGCCCGACCACCAGCATGCGTTCATCGTTGCCAAAGACGAACAGATCGACGCGGTTGGTGTCATTCGTGGCTTCAACGTTGAAAAAACCACCGTCGGTGTTGGCCTCCAGATCAAGCGGCGCAACGCGAATAAAGGCTTCGCCCGCGTAATAGTCGGCCAGCAGCTTCTGGACATCTGCCGGCGTCGCCTTGCGGCTGAACTGCTGCGGATGCAGGAACGCCGTGACCGCCAGCCCCTTGTAAAAAGGACCAACGATGGGCTGGAAGATGGGTGCCACGGTCAACCCGGTATAAGCCGACATTTCCGGCAAATGCTTGTGTGCCAGGCTGAGCGCATAGGGACGCGGGGCGTCGATGCGTGCCGGGCTTTGATATTGCTCGATCATCTTCTTGCCACCACCGGAGTACCCGGTAATGGAATTGGCGGCAATCTGGGTGGTAGCCGGCAACAGGCCGGCAGCCACCAGCGGCTTGAGCGCGAGAATGAAGGCGCTGGCATGGCAGCCCGGATTGGCGATCCGCTTGGAAGCGCGAATTTTGGCGCGCTGATCAGCCGCCAGCTCCGGCAGGCCGAAAGTCCAGTCGGGATTGATGCGGTGAGCAGTCGACGCGTCGATGATGCAGGTATCAGGATTGTCGACCAGGCTGACCGATTCCTTGGCTGCATCATCAGGCAAACACAGAAAAGTCACATCGGATTCATTGATCAAGCGTTTGCGTTCAACAAGATCCTTGCGCTTGTCGCTGTCGATCTTGAGCAGCGCGACATCGGCGCGCTTGGCAAGGTATTCGTTGATCTGCAGGCCAGTAGTGCCTTCCTGGCCATCGACAAAGACTTTATAGGTCATCTGAAATCCGGATTGGTGTTGATCAAGGGGTCAATTCTGGCAGAAAACCATGACTTTTTCGCGAACCCGATGATGTGGCGCCGAAACGACATGATTCTGCACCTTGAGTTGACCCAATCGCTTTGCTGCACCGCAACAAAATGGTAGTCTTTCAGCTATAACATATTGCCTCGCAAGGCGGAGAAACAGCATGAGTGAAATCGATCTGAAGCGCTTCTTTCTGGAACAGGTACGCCTGTTCGAAAATTTCCCGGCCGACAAGGTCGAGGAAATCGTCATCAAGTCACGCCTGGCCACTTACGAAGGCAATGAAGCGATCCTTGAAACCGGTGACGAAGGCCGCTTTATCGGCATCGTGATCAGCGGCCATGCTGAAATATCGATGACCGACAACACCGGTTCACGGGTCGTCATTACCCAGTTGGGTGTTGGTGACGTCTTTGGCGTGATGTCGCTGCTGACGGGCGACCGTATCGTCGCCGACGTTATCGCCGGCAACCGCTGCTTCGTGCTGATGGTCCCGCAGGAAGTCTTCAATACCCATATCCTGACCAATCCGAAGGCCGTTGGCTACCTTTCGCGCCTGCTGGCCGATCGCACCCGTGCCATGTCGGTCGATCTGGTCACCGCCCAGGCCAACGCCGTTGTTCATTCCAACGACCCCTATGCGCTGTCGCTGACCACCAATGAGCCGGGCAAGGTCATCGTTCTCAACGTCGGTATCAGCCAGATCCATTTCGGCATCTATGACACCGAGGAAAGTGGTGCCGACGTACATGGCATCATCGACCACGCCGACCAGCAGGTCACCCGGATCACCGTCAGTGTCGGACCGCATCAGAAGAGCATCGACCACGCACCGTTCAAGCTGTCCGACCTGTTTACGGTCATGCAGGAAGTCACCGCCTTGCTCGGCGAAGCCTTCACCTTCCATCCGGAAGACGTCACCGCCATCGGCCACCGCGTCGTGCATGGCGGCAACAAGTTCTCCAGTTCGGTCGTCATCACCTCATCAGTCATCGCCGATATCGAAGAACTCTCTGTCTTCGCGCCGCTGCACAATCCGGTCAACGTCGCCGGCATCCGCGTCGCCATGAAGCACTTCCCGAACATTCCGCAGGTCGCCGTTTTTGACACAGCCTTCCACCAGACACTGGCACCCTACGCCTACCTCTACGGCCTGCCCTACGAGCTATACAAACAGCACGGCATTCGCCGCTATGGTTTCCACGGCACCTCGCACCGCTACGTTTCGCTGAAATCCGCCGAAGTTCTCAAGCGCCCGCTGGGCGAACTGGAAATCGTCTCCTGCCACCTCGGCATCGGCGCCTCGCTGTGTGCCATCGACCATGGTCGCTCAATCGACACGACAATGGGCATGACCCCCAGTGACGGCCTGATCATGCCCAGTCGTTCCGGCAGCGTCGACCCGGCAGTGATGATCCATCTGATGGAAAAACACCACATGTCGCCCGAGCAGTTGTCCGCACTGATCAACAGCGAAAGTGGCCTGAAGGGTATTTCCGGCATTTCCAGCGACATTCACGAAATCGAGGCTGCAGCGGGCGAAGGCCATCACCGCGCGCTGCTCGCCCACAAGGCGTTCTGTTACCAGGTGCGCAAGAATATCGGCGCCTATGTGGCAGCCATGGGTGGCATCGATGTCCTGGCGTTTACCGGCGATGTCGGCGAAACCAGCGCCGCCGTGCGCAGCCTGGCCTGCCAGGGCCTCGAATTCATGGGCATCAAGCTGGACGAAGAAAAGAACCGCAATCTCGGCCAGATCAATTCGCATGCCGTCATCTCCACCGATGACTCGCCGGTCACCATCCTCGTCGTCGCCAACGATGACGAACGCCTGGTCGCCTGGGAAACGCTGCGTTCCATCGAGCGCAACCAGTTGCTGCTGGCCGCCAAGGCTGAAGATGCACCGATCCCGGTCGAGATCTCCGCCCACCACGTACATCTCGCGCAAGCTGATGTCGAAAAGCTGTTCGGCCCCGGCCACCAGCTGACGCCAATGCATGAACTCTCCCAGCCAGGCCAGTTCGCCTGCGAAGAACAGGTTCATCTGGTCGGCCCCAAGGGTCGCATTGCCAAAGTTCGGGTCCTCGGCCCGACGCGCAAGGAGACTCAGGTCGAGATCGCCATGACCGAGCAATTCAAGCTCGGCATCCAGCCGCCGATCCGCCAATCCGGGGACCTTGCCGGCACCCCCGGCATCACGCTGGAAGGCCCGTTCGGCAGCTCGGTCATCGAACGCGGCGTAGTGTGCGCCCAGCGCCACATCCACATGACGCCGGAAGACGCCATGCGGTTCCATGTTCGCGACAACTACATTGTCCGGGTTCGCATCGAAGGGGAACGCCAATTGATCTTCGGCGACGTTGTCGTCCGGGTGAATCCAGCCTTCCGCCTGGCCATGCACATCGACACCGACGAAGGCAACGCCGGCAACATCCATACCGGCATGCTCGGCTACATCGAGGAAATCCAGAGCCGGCACTGACCGCCACTACTGGACATGAACCATTCCCAAAAAGATGGTGGGCAAGGCCCACCATCTTTTTTTATGTCTATCCGAAATCGACTTGACACGAATCAGTCTCTTGTCGGCCATGAGCGGTCTGTCGTTATCCAGTCGGATAGCAGCCATTCCGTTTGTCACAATCTGCTGATTCGAGCATAAATGCCCATCCACTCGACTTGGCGTAAGGCCTTCGATATGCTGACAGGCTGGTGGTGCAAGGCTCGAACTCAAAGGGTGCCACCAGTTGTAGAGCGATGAAGGCGTATAGCACCGGTAACGTGTGCGTTAACTGATTCAGGTGATGTTCGAACGATATCTAAACATAGAAAGAAACAATGATGAGTGATTACAACGAAGGCATGGAAGATATTCAGAGCGAAGAACTTGATTTGGATACCACGCCCGTAACGTATGAGGTAATTACATATCCAGCTGACTTTACTTTGGAAGGCTTGGTTTCTAAGTATAGAAAAGGATCAATGACGGTTCCTGGTTTTCAACGAAATTATGTATGGAATATGAACCAAGCCAGTCGGTTGATTGAATCGTTTCTTCTTGGTTTGCCTGTTCCAGCCATATTTTTGTTTACTGATGAAGTTAATAATGAACAGTTGGTTATCGACGGTCAGCAACGGCTAATGTCCGTGGTCTATTTCTTCGATGGATATTTTGGGGAAGCAGACAAAGGCGGCAGAAAAAAAGTGTTTCGACTAACAGGCTTGAATGAAAAAAGCCCCTACCATAATAAATCCTATGCAGACCTTGAAGAGTCAGATCAAGCTGCCTTCAATAAATTAAACGATAGTGTCCTTCGCGCTTTTGTGGTCAAGCAGCTTACTCCAAATGGAAATACGAGCGTTTATCATATTTTCGAAAGACTAAATACCGGCGGCACGCAGTTGGTAGGCCAAGAGATTCGCAATTGTGTATATCACGGAGAGTTTAACAACTTATTGTGCGAATTAAATAAGTATGAAAATTGGCGAAAAATATTTGGCAATGACGCATTGCATAGAAGACAGAAAGATGTTGAATTAATACTCAGGTTCTTCGCATTTTATGAGAACGGGGATAAATATGAGAGGCCTATTAAGGACTTCATGTCAAATTTCATGCATGACAATCAACATCTAAATTTAGAGAAGAGTGATAGATTTAGAGCTCTATTTAAAGCAACCTGTGACCGGATATTGTCTCTACTTGGAGAAAAGCCATTTCATATTTGGTCAGGATTAAATGTTGCGGTATTTGACTCCACATTTACGGCTTTAGCAAAACATGGGTTTCCCGAAAATCTAAGAGAGAGATTTGAGTGTCTTAAGAAAGATGAAGACTTTGTGAAGGGGGTTCGAGGTGCAACAGCTGACGAGTCAATTGTGGAGCTTAGGATGAGGCTTGCGAGGCAGTATTTAGTCCAATGAGCTTTTATCAAAGAATTGATAATGCAATAGAGACGTGCAGGCAGCATGTCAGTGGCCTGGACCCAACCAGCATAAAGGATAAGGAATTAGAGACATACTTGGTGGCCGGCCTGGTAGTATTGATTGTGTCTGAGTACGAAAACTATCTGGAGTCTGTATTTGCAAAGAGAGCAGATAGATGTGGCGATGAACATGCAGCCAACTACATAAAGAAAACATTATCTCAAAAATTTAGAAGCCCAGATCTTTCAAAAATTAACGAAACACTAAACAGCTTTGACGGAGCATATCGGGCTTCATTCTTGAATAGTATTGAAAACTCGCCAGAGCATGCTGCTTGGGATTCTTTGATGAAAGCCCGTCACGCCGTTGTGCATAAAAAGGGAAGTCTTAACCTGACATTTGGCGAGCTTTGTCAAAAATACCCTCTTACCAAGGTTGTAATATCCAATATTGAGAATGTATTGGGTGTTGCCGATTAATAGAGTTTTGAAGTTGGTAAGTCGCTGAATGAATCATTCCTCAACGTCCGCTTTCCCAAACTGGTTATTTCTGCAAAGGGCACGAATTAGCCACCCATCCCGACGCAAAAACACCTTATTCACTTCGGGATGGCTTCAACCACAGATTCCGAATACCCGCCTGATCGCTGAACTACGGTATCAAATCCGTTCCCAGATCGTTACCTCCGACAGCGTATGCTGGAATTTCCGCTTCGTTTCGCGAATCACGAAAGGCACCGATTCAGGGCCGCGAATCAGGCGAAAGTGCTTGCCCAGCATGACTTTCAGGCCATCGAAGGTCGTGAAGTTTTCACCGTCTTTCTTGAAACCGCCTATCCATTCTTCGCGCTTGGTGTGCTCCGGTAGCCAGGTGTAAGGCGAGGTGAGCATCAGCAGGCCACCCGGGTTGATACGCTCGTGAATGGTTTCGAGGAAGAGCGCCGGGCTGTACAGGCGGTCGATCAGGTTGGCGGCGAGCACCAGGTCGTAGCCGGTGAATACGGGCTTCAGATTGCAGGCGTCGCCCTGGAAGAATTCGACTTTGGAGGCAATTTCACTGAGGCCAAGTTCAGCCAGCGAGCATTCCTTGTAGCTGACCAGTTCGCCTTCTTCCGTCAGCGTATAGCGCAGGTTGCCCTGCTCGGCCAACCGGGTACCGACGCCGATGAAACGTGCCGAGAAATCGAGACCAGTGACCTGATCGAAATGCCGAGCCAGCTCGAACGAGGCGCGGCCGGTGGCGCAGCCAAGGTCGAGTGCCTTGCGAGCCGGCCGGTCGCCCATCACCTCAATCGCCAGTTGCGCCAGTGTGCGCGGGAAGTTGGCGACCCCATAATAGTCGGCACCGTAGTGGAATTCGATATATTCCGAAATCAGCCGATCAGTTTCGTAATGCGAGGCGGGCTGGGTGGCGGCAACATCGGCCACGACATAGCGGAAGCCGGCATGCTGGAAGAAATGACGGCGGAAGGCGTAACGCGAAATCGGTGCCGCCTCATTGCCGCAGGAAATCCATGAGCCCCCTTTGATCAGGTTGTGACGCTCGTCAAACGTCGGTGTGGTGAAATCGTCGTAGATCGGGTGTACTTCAAATCCGCCGAAAGGATAAATTGGCGTTTCCAGCCATTGCCAGACATTGCCAACGACATCGAACAGCGGGCCATGGGCGAACCGGTTGACCGGGCAACTGGAGGCGAAGTGGCGGAGTTCGATATTGGCCGGATCGCCGGGAAGATCATCAACGCCGGCGAACTGGCGCAGTGCCTGCCATTCATCCTCGGTCGGCAAGCGCACGGCCTGGCCGCTGATACGCGCCTTCCATTGGCAAAATGCCTTGGCCTCGTGGTAGTTGGTTTCCACCGGCCAGTCCCAAGGCATCGCGACTTCGTCAAGCATCAGGCGCAGGCGCCATTGCGCGCCGACTTTCACCCAGAACGTCGGGTGCTCTGCCTTGGTGAAATTCTTCCAGGCCAGGCCCTCTTCCAACCACAGCGAGTCGTCGGCGTAGGCACCGGCCTCGACGAAGGCCAGGAATTCATGATTCGATACGAGATGGCGGCTGGCCTTGAAGGCGGCCGTCGATGCGTCATGGCGGCCAAACTCGTTATCCCAGCCATAGATGACCGGTTCGCTACGCTCGCGCCCGATGCGGAATTCGGCTGCGGGAATATCGACCAGCGTGTTCTGGGGCGCGGCACCGCTCTCGGCGCAAGGCCTCCAGGCCGGGTGAGTCTTCACATATTTCAGGTGATGCTGGCGAATCAGCACCGACGAGGTTTCGAGATGGATGCGCTCGTGCTCGATTCCCATCAGAACGATCCAGAACGGGTCGTCCCAGCCGATGGGCAAAGTGATCGATTTTGACCGAATTATCCGGTCGACCGCAGCACGCACCTGTCGGCGATAAGCGCGCACGTCGGCGACACTTGGCCAGTTGTAGCGTACGTCATTGAGGTCGTCCCAGCTCATTTCATCGACGCCGATGGCGAACATTGATTCAAAACCGGGATTGATGCGCGCCTCGATCAATCCGGCCAGCAGCAGCTTGTTGATGAAGAAGGTGGCGGTATGACCGAAGTAGAAAATCAGCGGATGACGCAGCGAAATCGGCTTGACGAAATACGCTTCATCACAGCTCAGTGTCTCGAAAAGCTGCTCGTAGCGATCGAAGGTAGCGTGGAAGTACTCGAGAATCTGCTGACGCTTTTGCTCGACGTCTTGGCCGGCCAACAAGGGCGTTCCGGGAAAATTGAGTGATTTCATGCGGGCACCGCTGGGGAAAACTTCCCGATAAATGGGCTGAACTTCAATGATGGTCTTCCTGTGTTACCGCCGCAAGGCGAATTCAATGGGGCACGATAGCCTGCCAGTGTAATGGTGAATCGACCGCGATTTCGTCGACTGATTCAACCGATTGCTTCCAGTCGCCAGCACGGGGCGCTTGATCAGTCGATCAACTGCGCGCAGACTGATTATTGTCCTTGGACAACAGAAGGAAGCCGATCATGAACAACGCGCAACTCAAGAACGCCATTGTTTCCCCTTTGCCGTTTTTCGGGGTCACCGAACAAGGCGACGTGCTGGCCCGCTATATCCCTTACGGCCCGGTGTTTCGCTGGAGCTGGAACCAGATGATTCCGATGCCGGTACAGGGCAGCGATCTGGTCTGGCTGCTGCACGCGGCCGATGAAGAAGCACACTCCATTACCGACACCGAGAAAACCGGGCAGATCAAGGGCCAATAAGCAACGCGCTAGCCCGCCCGATCGACGATAGACCGCATACGCTGTACCAGCCAGCGGCCAATCGCCTGAACCTCTTCGAGACAAACCGAATGCGGCATCGGATACTCATGCCAGTCGATGACATAGCCACGCTCGGCCAGCAGCTTTCTGGCCGCCAACCCGAGGGCAGGTGACACGACATCATCACCCGTGCCATGGGCGGCAAAAATCGGCGTGTCGCGATTGGCTGCAGCGCTCTCTTCAGTCAGCAGTGCCGGGCTGGGAATGTAGGTAGACAAGGCAATGACGCCCGCCAGCTTTTCCGGATGGGTCAGCGCTGTCGTGTAGGCCACCGCCCCACCCTGAGAGAATCCGGCGATAAAGATGCGGTCAACCGGAATGCCGCGGCTTTTTTCAAATTCGATCAAACCGCGGATGGCTTCCCGCGAAGCGATGATCCCCGCCTCGTCGATTCGACGGGCATTGCTGTCCAGCGAAATGATGTCGTACCACGCACGCATGACATAGCCGCCGTTGCAGGTGACCGGCATGTGCGGCGCATGGGGAAAGATGAAGCGCACGGCTGGCGCAGCGGGCAGGCCGAGTTCAGGCACGACGGGGACGAAATCCGAGCCGTCGGCACCCAGGCCATGCAGCCAGATCACGGCAAATTCAGGATTCGCGGCAGTTTCGATTTCAATGGGTGGCAGATGGTCGTCCAAGGCAGTCTCCTCATGTCAGTTGGCCGGCAGTATGCGGAATCCAAGCGCCACTGACTACCCGACCCGAGGAATTTTTGCGACACCATCATTTTCCGCCGCCGCATCCGGACAGGCCCGGACTTCCGGAAACATGTTTTAATTTCCCCATGAACGCTGCCCCCCCTGCCTCCGCGACACAACAAGTCATCAAGATTCGCCGCGACTACAACACCTGGGTCGCCAACGAGACGCTGGAGGACTACGCACTGCGCTTCACGCCACGCAGCTTTCGCAAGTGGTCCGAAATGCGCGTCGCCAACACGGCATTTGGCGCGGCCTCGTTTCTCGTGCTGGAGGCCGTGGGTGCCACCATGATGGTCGAAGCCGGTTTCCTGAACGCCTTCTGGGCGATTCTTGCCACCGGCCTGATCATCTTCCTGCTCGGCCTGCCGATCAGCGTCATGGCCGCCCGTCACGGCCTGGACATGGACCTGCTGACGCGGGGCGCCGGCTTTGGCTACATCGGCTCGACGATCACGTCGCTGATCTACGCCAGCTTCACCTTCATCTTCTTTGCCCTCGAAGCCGCGATCATGGCCTACGCACTGGAGCTGGCTTTCAAGATTCCGCCGGCCTGGGGCTATCTGATCTGCGCGCTGGTGGTCATCCCGCTGGTCACCCACGGCGTCACCGCAATCAGCAAGCTGCAGGCATGGACGCAACCGCTGTGGATCTTTCTGCTCGTGCTGCCCTACGCCTTCCTGTTCATTGAAGATCCGCAGGCATTGGCCGGGCTGTGGCAGTACGGCGGTGAAATGGGGGGCGACGCCAATTTCAATCCGCATCTGTTCGGCGCCGCGCTGACCGTCGGCATCGCGCTGGTGACCCAGATGGCGGAACAAGCCGACTACCTGCGCTTCATGCCGGAAAAGACGCCGGCCACCGCCCGGCGCTGGTGGTTTGCCGTCATTGTCGGCGGTCCGGGCTGGATTGTTCCCGGCATTCTCAAGATGCTCGGTGGCGCCCTGCTCGCCTGGCTGGTCCTGCGCAACGGCATTCCAGCGGCCAAGGCAGTCGACCCCAACCAGATGTATCTGATCGGCTTTTCGCATGTCTTCGACAACACCACGCTGGCGATCGGCGCCACGGCACTGTTTGTCGTCATCTCCCAGCTCAAGATCAATGTCACCAACGCGTACGCCGGTTCGCTGGCCTGGTCGAATTTCTTTTCGCGCCTCACCCACAGCCATCCCGGACGCGTCGTCTGGGTGATTTTCAACACCCTGATCGCCTTGCTGCTGATGGAACTCAACGTCTTCCAGGCGCTCGGCCAGGTGCTTGGCCTGTATTCGAACATCGCGATTTCGTGGATGGCCGCCGTCGTCGCCGATCTTGTCATCAACAAGCCGCTCGGCCTTTCGCCGGCAGGCATCGAGTTCAAGCGCAGCCATTTGTACGACATCAATCCGGTCGGGGTCGGTGCCATGGTCATCGCCTCCGCGCTGTCGATCGGCACCTTCGCCGGCCTGTTCGGCAATGCCCTGCAACCGTACGCGCCATTCGTTGCGCTGGTGGCCGCCTTTGCCATCTCGCCGCTGATCGCCTGGGCCACCGGCGGTCGTTACTATCTTGCCCGGCCGGCTGAACCGGCCGCTATCCGGACCACGACGCATCCCACGGTCAACCGGAAAAAATGCTCGATTTGCGAACATCCGTACGAGGCCGAAGACATGGCCCATTGCCCGGCTTATCAGGGTCCGATCTGTTCGTTGTGCTGCTCGCTCGATGCCCGCTGTCACGACCTGTGCAAACCCGAAGCCCACCTCGGTGCGCAGTGGAATGCCGTGCTGCGGCGCATTCTGCCGAAGTCCGCGCTACCCTACCTTGATACCGGACTCGGCCACTATCTGCTGCTGATGACCGGCATTGTGCCGGTGCTGGCCCTGATTCTCGGCGTGCTGTACACCCATGAACTGCTCTCACTGGGCGTCGCCGAACCGAGCGTGATCGCCCGCTTGCAGGACAGTTTCATCAAGACCTTTGCCGCACTGCTCATGCTGTCCGGCGTCATCGCCTGGTGGATGGTTCTGACTCAGGAAAGCCGGCGCGTCGCGCAGGAAGAGTCGAACCGCCAGACCCAGTTGCTGATGCAGGAAATTGCGTCGCACCAGCGTACCGATGCCGCCCTGCAGCAAGCCAAGGTCGTCGCCGAACAGGCCAATCTGGCGAAGAGCCGTTACATCACCGCGATCAGCCACGAACTGCGCACCCCACTCAACAGCATCCTCGGCTACGCCCAGATTCTCGCTGCCGACGAAGACATCCCGCCCAACCGCAAGCAGGCGGTCAGCGTCATTCGCAAGTCAGGCGATCACCTGCTGTCAGTCATCGAAGGCACGCTGGACATTGCGCGCATCGAAGGCGGCAAGCTGACGCTGGATATCAAGGCGATGGACCTGCCGGAACTGCTACAGCAAATCGTCGGCATGTTTGAGCTGCAAGCGCGCAACAAGGGGCTGTCGTTCGAGTACCGGGCAACAGGCGACGTGCCCCCCGTTGTTCGCGCCGACGAAAAACGCCTGCGCCAGATTCTGATCAACATCATCGGCAATGCCGTCAAATTTACGGTGCGCGGTGGCGTGACATTCAGTGTCGAATGCCGGCATGACATGGCAAGCTTCGACATTCGCGACACCGGCCCCGGCATTCCGGCGGCCGACATGGCGCGCATCTTCGAACCCTTCACCCGCGGCAGTACCGTGCAGGCCGGCGGCAGCGGCGTCGGCCTGACCATCGCCCGCATGCTCACCGACCTGATGGGCGGCGAAATGCAGGTGTCCAGCACCCCCGGCGAAGGCAGCCTGTTCCGTATCCGCCTCTTTCTGCCGTCGGTGCATTCCATGCAGGCTGCCCGCGAACTACCGAAACTCAATCGCATCGGCTATGTCGGCGTCCGGCGGCGGATCCTGATCGTGGACAACGAAAAGGTCGATCGCGACCTGCTGCAAAGCGTCCTTGAGCCGCTCGGCTTTATCGTCGAGCAGGCCGAGAGTGGTTACGAATGCCTCGCCACTGCGCCACACTTTACCCCGCATCTGATCTTCATGGACCTGGGCATGCCCGGTATCGACGGCTGGGAAACCATTCGCCGCCTGCGCCAGCAGCAGCTGACCGAGGCCGCGATCGCGATCCTCTCCGCCAACGCCTATGACCGGGGGCTGGACAACGATGTCGGCATCACGCCCGAGGATTTCATTGTCAAACCACTCAAGGTCAATGCCCTGCTCGACTGGCTGGGCAAGAAGCTGGCGCTGGAATGGGTGACTGCCGATGCGCCGGCCGCGCCGCCCGCCGAACTGCCCGCAGAAGCACTCCCACTGCTGCCCCCCGGCGACAACGAGTTGGCTGCGCTCGACGAGTTGATCACATTGGGCTATCTGCGCGGGATTCTCAACAAGCTGGCCGAGATTGAGCGGATCGATGCCCGCCACGGTGAATTCGTCCGCGTCCTGCGTGAACTTGCGCGACAATTCCAGTTTGATGCCATGAAGGAAATTCTCAGGAAAATGCGCGATGCCGCCCGTTGACCGTAGCCTGTCGGATATTGTCCTGATCGTGGATGATGTGCCGGAAAACCTCTCCCTGCTTCACGATGCCCTGGATGAAGCAGGCTACACCGTGCTCGTCGCCACCCATGGCGAAGCGGCGCTGCAACGCGCCCGGCAAAGCCTGCCCGATGTCATCCTGCTCGACGCGCTGATGCCCGGTGTCGATGGCTTCGAAGTCGCCCGCCGCCTGAAGGCCGATTTTTCGACCCAGCACATCCCCATCATCTTCATGACCGGGCTGACCGAAACCGAACACGTCGTCGCCGCCTTCACCGCTGGCGGTTCTGACTATGTCACCAAACCCATTCGGCCAGCCGAAGTATTGGCACGCATCGCTGCCCACATGCAGAACGCTCGGCAAATGAAACAGGCGCGCAGTGCGCTCGATGCGTTCGGCCAGGCCACGGTTGCTGTCCGTGCCGCCGATGGCCGTATCGTTTGGCAAACTCCCCTGGCTCGCGGCCTGCTCAACGCGTACTTCGCCAACCCGGAAACGGTCGCCCCCGACGAACTGATCACCTGGATCGCCGCCGCCCACCACGCCCGTGCTGACGGACGCGAGCCGGCACCGCTGCTCATCGCCGAAGGCAACAAGCGCCTGCTTGCTTCCTTCCACGACCAGACCGGCGACGACGAATGGATGGTTGTCCTGCGTGAAGAAAATGACGCGTCCGCCGTCGAATCGCTGATCGCCGCCTTTCGCCTGACCCAGCGCGAAGCCGAAGTACTCTACTGGGTGGTCCAGGGCAAGACCAGCAACGACATCGGCGAAATCCTCGGCAACAGCCCGCGAACCGTCAACAAGCATCTGGAACATGTCTTCGAAAAGCTCGGTGTCGAAACCCGCACGGCGGCGGCCAATCTGGCCATGAGCAAGATGCGGGGCAGCTAAGTCAGCAGCGCAACCCTGTTCGCGTCAAATTGTTCATCCAGGCGCACCGGCATTGCACTGCAACATCGTTCCAATAAGCAGCAGCATCGAGGCGCGTCGCACGCGCCAATGCACCGCAATTACGCCCGAATAAAGGCACCGCACTGGCAAGGTGCAGAAAATATTGGGCTGCTATCCGGCAAAAATTCAATCGCCCATTAAATCAGATACTTATAAATTGCCGCACTGCGGCATACGTTTTGCTAGTTGTTTTACATTGATCAGAGTATCGGGATAGCGTAACGATGCGTGCCATTATTTCGAGCCATGATGATATGCCCAAGGAAGGGTCGCGCCGCATTTTCGGTAGCGCCGAACGGGTCTTTTACGGCGGGTATTGGGTCAAGACCTATGCCGTCCCGGCCGATTCATTACAGGCCAAGAAGCCCCTGATCGAGGCGCTGACCCGGCGCCTCTTCAACCATACCGAAC
>Ga0209023_10000966_pt1 | contig 40367 bp, 42 predicted proteins | sample LakOneMetagenome_FD_187468 | JGI IMG/M metagenome (GOLD analysis project Ga0209023, IMG submission 187468) | Freshwater and sediment microbial communities from Lake Erie, Canada (SPAdes) (version 2) | ecosystem: Environmental > Aquatic > Freshwater > Lentic | place: Lake Erie, Canada...
TGCACGTAGCGGCGCACCGGCAGGTGCGAGTTCGACGGCGCCAGGTACTGGCCGATGGTCAGCATGTCGATGTCGTGCGCGCGCATGTCGCGCATGACTTCCAGGATCTCTTCGTCGGTCTCGCCCAAGCCCACCATCAGGCCCGACTTGGTGACCGCGTTCGGGTACTTCTTCTTGAAGTCGCGCAGCAGCACCAGCGAGTGCTGGTAATCGGCGCCCGGACGCGCTTCCTTGTACAGGCGCGGCACGGTTTCCAGATTGTGATTCATAACGTCCGGCAGGCCGGCGGCGAAGATGTCCAGGGCCTTTTCCAGGCGGCCGCGGAAGTCCGGCACCAGCACTTCGATCTTGGTGTTGGGCGACAGGGCGCGGGTCTTCTGGATGCACTCGACGAAGTGGCCGGCGCCGCCGTCGCGCAGGTCGTCGCGGTCCACCGAGGTGATCACGACATAGGACAGGCGCAGGTCGGCGATGGTCTTGGCCAGGTTGCCAGGCTCGTTCACATCCAATGGATCGGGTCGGCCGTGGCCGACGTCGCAGAACGGGCAGCGGCGGGTGCACTTGTCGCCCATGATCATGAAGGTCGCGGTGCCCTTGCCGAAGCATTCGCCGATGTTCGGGCAGCTGGCTTCCTCGCACACGGTCACCAGGTTATTCGCGCGCAGGATGTCCTTGATCTCGTAGAAGCGCGAGGAAGCGGTGGCCGCCTTCACGCGGATCCAGTCCGGCTTCTTCAGGCGCTCGGTATCTGCGATCGGAACGATCTTGATCGGGATGCGCGAGGTCTTGCTGGCGCCCTTCTGCTTTTCGGTGGCGTCGTAGGCCTGGGCGGCGACGTTGCTGGCGACGTTACTAGATTCGGTAGTCATTGGCTCATGCCCGGGAAAGGGCTTCCATTCAGAGGTTGTTCGTTGCCGGCTCGGTTGCTTCAACCGTCGCCAGTTGGCGCACCAATTCCTGCGCCAGCGCCTGCTGGACATCCGCCAGCGGGGCTTCCACACCCATGGTGCGCATGTCGACCGTGGCCAGGCCGGAGTATCCGCACGGGTTGATCCAGGTGAACGGGCCCAGGTCCATCGCCACGTTCAGCGAAACGCCATGGTAGGTGCAGCCGTTGCCGCGCACCTTCAGGCCGAGGGCGGCGATCTTCGCGCCCCGCTTCGGGCCGTCCGCCATGTAGATGCCGGGCGCCCCGGCGACGCGTTCGCCCGCAAGATTATACGCCGCCAGCACCTCGATGACCGCCTGTTCGATTTTTGCCACAAACTGGCGGGCGTACAGCTTGCCGCCCGGCTTGTTGCGGCGCAGGTCCATCAGCAGATAGATCACAACCTGGCCGGGACCATGGTAGGTCACCTCGCCGCCGCGGTCGGTCTGGATCACGGGAATATCATGCGGCGCCAGCACGTGGGCGCGGTCGGCCCCCAGGCCAAGGGTATAGACGGGAGGGTGCTCGACGATCCACAGTTCGTCCTGCGTCTCGGGCGTGCGCGCGTCGGTAAAGGCGCGCATCGCGGCGAAAGTCGGTTCGTAGTCGGCGCGGCCGAGCTCGCGGATCAGCGGCGGGGCAGGACGGTGTGCGGACATTTGGATATAGGGCGGGAATATGGACAGCCCTGTCATTATAAGCCAGCGCGATGCATCGTGCCCGCGGCCGCCCCGCCGCTTGATCCTTACAGGACCATTTTCACCATGTGGTGCGAGGACAGGGCGCGGTAGACGTCGTCCAGCATCTCGCGGCTGGTAACGCGCACGGTCACGGTCAGGCCGGTGTAGTTGCCCTTGGACGAAGGACGGCTTTCCATCTTGCCGGCATGGAAAGTTGGATCCAGCCTGGTAATGACCTCGACGATCGTCGACGCGAAGTCGACGTGGGTGGCGCCCATCACCTTGATCGGGAAGTCGCTCGGGTATTCGATGAGGGATTCTTTCTGGTCCATGGTCTCTGTCCTGTGCAAAGCGGCATTGTAGCCGCTCTCATATGGTGCTGCACCGGCGAAAAAAAAGGCCGGCGCTGTTGGCCGGCCTGAACTATTTCTGTGATCGGGAGAAATAGCGGGACATTCGGGCCGCTCGGAGCAGCGTTGCTGCCTGCGAGCGAGTGATGCCACTGTACCGACTTCTCCTTCACGCCGCGCGCGGAATGTGACGAACGGCGGATTGGCGCGACAGGCGGCGCCAAATGCCGCCTGGACGGTGCGCGCTCAGCGCTTCATGTGCGAATTGCCGTCGTCCGCATTCTCGCCGCGGTGTTCGAAACGGCCACGTCCCGGCGGCGGTCCGGACGGCGCGGGCGCCGCTGCCGGCGGCGGCGCAGCCATCACGCGCGGCGGCGGCGGCGCGACCGGCTGCGGGGGCGCTGCGGCGGGCGCGGACGCCTGCGGCATCGCCATCGGCTGGGGACGCTCGCGGCGGCCTTCGAAGCGTTCGGTCCGGTCGGCGCGGTCCGGACGCTCGCCGCGTTCGAAACGATCGCCGCGGTCGCCGCGATTGAACTCGACGCCCTGCGGGCGCCGGTCGTTACGCTCCGGCTGGATGACGACCGGCGCCGGGGTGGGTGCGGGCGCAGCCGCCACGGGCGGCGTCGGCGCCGGATTGGTCGCCGGCACCGGCGAACGCTGGCTGCGGTCGAAGCGGTCGAAACGCTCGTTGCGGTCGGCGCGGTCCGGGCGCTCGCCGCGCTCGAACCGATCGCCGCGCTCACCCCGCTCTCCGCGATTGAACTCGACGCCCTGCGGACGCTCCGGCTGCGTCATCACGGGCGCCTGCGGCGCGGGCGCTGCCGCCACCGGCGGACGCGGCGCCGGATTGGTCGTCAGCAACGGCGAACGCTGGCCGCGGTCGAAACGCTCGAAACGGCCATCGCGGCCATCGCGGCTGTCGCGGTCGACCCGGTTCGGAATCCCGTCACCGTCGCGGTCGCGGTCGACGCGGTCCGGAATACCGTCGCGGTCGCTGTCACGGCGGGCACTGCGCTCGCGCCAGCCCTGGGGGGCCGGCGGCGCGGCGCCCGGGGTCGTCGGCAGTGCCTGCGGCGGGGTTGCACGCGGCGCGTTCGGCACCACGACCGAACCGCGCTGGCCGAAGTTCGCCTGCGGCACCACGGTCAGGCCGCGCTGGCGGTAATCCGGCTTGCCATCATGGTCGCGGTCGCGGCGGCCGTCACGGTCGCGCCAGCTCCAGTTGTTCAGTCGGCGCAGGCGATCGTCGGACAGGCGGTAGTGCGGCACGTAGCGGTCGCGCGGGCCGAGCGGATACCAGCCGGTGGCCAGACGCGTGCCGTGCGAACTGAAGTTGACGCTCCAGCCGCTGCCGCCTACCCAGCCCACCAGGGCCGGCGCCCAGACCGGACGGCGGCCGTAGTGCTCCTTGTGGCCTGGCGCCCAGGCCCAGCGGTTGCGCACCTGCACCCAGCGCCCGTAGTGGAAGGGCGCATAGCCCCAGGGCGCGTTGTCGACCCAGGTCCAGCCCCAGGGCGAGATCCAGGTCCAGCGGCCGTCGCGGTAGGGCACCCAGGCGCTGGACACGCTCGGAATCCAGAGCGGACCGTATTCGAGGTCTTCCTGCCAGGTGCCGTAGCGGTCCAGTTCTTCGTAGCCGGTGATCTCGGTGGAGACGTAGCGCGCCGAGCGCGCGCCGTCGATCAGGCGGTCGCGCTCGAGCGACCAGTCGTCGAACCCGTCGCGGCGCGCCTGCAGGGTGCGCACGTCGTCGTCGCGCAGTTCGGCGCTGCGGCCGGCGCGGATCGTCAGGTTGGCGCCGCCGCCAATGACCTGGGCTTCGCCGTCGAACACGCTGACCACGCTGGTGTCGCGCACGCGCTCGGCGTCCACGCGCAGGCGGCCCGGACGGGTCATGCGCACGCGGCCCTGGGGCGTGGCCAGTTCGAACTCGGGCAGTACGTCTTCGCTCAGGATGCGGATGCTGGCGCTGCCGTAGTGCAGGCGCAGGCGCAGGCTGTCGTCGTCGAGCTCCGTCACTTCCAGCGAGCTGTCGCCGTCGATGCGGATCGCGGTGGAGCCGATGCGCAGCTCGGTGCGGGCGTTCGGCTCGGTCGTGATCAGGTTGCGCGTGGTGACCGGCCAGTTGACCAGGGCGTCGGTCACGGTGTCGCCGACGTCGCCGCTGACGCTGACCTTGCCCTGGACCAGCGAGACGCGGCCGACGCGCCCGGGCGGCTCGGTGTCGAGCGGATCTTGAAACTGCGCCTGCGCCAGGGCGGCAGTGGAAAGGGCCGCGAGCGCAAGCATCACGGCGGTCTTGGCGAATCGTTTGTGCATGGAAGGCTCCGCTAGTGGGACGAAGGACTGCTACCTGATTACAACGCACGAAGCCTTGCTGGGAATACGCAACTTACAGAAAGTTGCAACTGATCAGTGACAGATACACCGCGACCGACCAGCGGCGACCAGTTTAGGCGCGGTGGCCGGGCTCTACGAGGAACAGCAGGGAACCCATCAGCACCAGCACGGCGCCGAACAGGCGGTTCTGGATCTTCACGGCGCGCACGTCGCGGAAGAAGCGCTGCATCGAGGAGGCCAGGGCGGCGTAGCCGTGCATGACGGTCGAATCGATGACCACCATGGTCACGCCCAGGATGGCCAGCTGCGGCAGCAGCGGCGACTTCTGGCTGATGAACTGCGGCAGCACCGCGACCATGAAGATGATGCCCTTGGGGTTGGTGGCATTGGTCAGGAAGCCGGTCATCACGCGCTTGCCGAAGCTCGGGTGCGCGGGCAGGCCCTCGGCGCTCACCGGCGCGGCGGCCGGCACCGGCCTGGCGCGCCACTGGGCGATGCCGAGCCAGATCAGGTACAGCGCGCCGATCGTCTTCACGACGGTGAAGGCGAGCGAGGAGGCCAGCAGCAGCGAACCGACGCCGGCGCCGGCGATCACCAGCACCAGGATCAGGCCGAACTGCAGGCCGAGCACGGTGGCGCTGGCTTTTTTCAGGCCATAGGCGAGGCCGTGCGACATCGACAGCACGGCGCCGGAACCGGGCGAAATGGCGATCAGCGAACCGGCGATGACGAAGGCAATCCAGGTGGTGAAGCTCATGCTGCGGCGGGAAGGAAAATGGGAGAGAGGGAGGAGGGTACGGCAGGATGCGGCAAGGGGGCCTGCGCGCGTCCGGATGGTCCGGAGCGCGGCGCGGGGCCAGGTGCTGCTTACTTCTTCTTCGGGTTGACGGCTGCTTTCAGCGTCGCACCGGCAGCGAAGCGCGGGGTCTTCGATGCTGCGATCTTGATCACATCGCCGGTTGCCGGGTTGCGGCCCTTGCGCGCGGCGCGCTTGGTGACCGAGAAAGTGCCGAAGCCGGTGATACCGACGGTGTCACCCTTTTTCAGGCGCTCGGTGATGATCTCGATGATCGTGTTGACGGCGGTGTTGGCAGCCGCGCCCGACATTTCGGTGCGCTTCGCGAATTCCGCGATCAGTTCGCCTTTTTTCATAAGTCCCTCCGGGGTTAAAAGAGGAGGAAGATTAGCATAATTATTGCTCTATGTAATCTCGCCCCGGAGGCGAACCCGTGCGACGCGTCAGGCCAGGCTGTTTTCGACTGCCGGGGCGGCCAGGCGGTGGCGCAGCGCAGCGTTGATCAGGGTCTGGTAACCGGTGCCGCAGCGCTCCGACAGGTTGCGGAATTCGCTCAGGACTTCGTCGTCGAGGTAGATCGTGATGCGGGTCTTGCGTTTCGGCGGGCGGGCGCGACGCGCCGGTGCGGCATGTGCTGCTTGCAGGGTCGATTCGGTATTCATGGCATCTCCTTCGGTGGCGAGGCTGCAGTACCGCAGCCAACAGCCTTGCACTATACGTATGCGCGCGACAGGATGCCCGGCAAAAGCGACGAGATGCAGATTTACGCGACTGGAATGCAAAAAGCCGCGCTGAACCGTGTGCCCGGCATGCCGGGCTCGGGTAAGATGTGGCCATCTTGACATGATTGGAGTGTGACCAATGGCTGCAGGCAGTTTGCTGGCATTACTGGACGATATCGCGACCGTCCTCGACGACGTTGCCGTGATGAGCAAGGTGGCGGCGAAGAAAACCGCCGGGGTGCTGGGCGACGACCTGGCGCTCAACGCCCAGCAGGTCACCGGGGTGAACGCCGACCGCGAACTGCCGGTGGTGTGGGCGGTGTTCAAGGGTTCGCTCAAGAACAAGGCGATCCTGGTGCCGGCGGCGCTGGCGATCTCGGCCTTCGTTCCCTGGCTGATCACCCCGCTCCTGGTGATCGGCGGCGCCTTCCTGTGCTTCGAGGGCTTCGAGAAGCTGGCGCACAAGTTCCTGCACAGTAAAGAAGAGGACGCGCAGCACAAGGCCGAGCACATCGCCCACCTGGCCGCCACCGAAACCGACATGTGCGCGCTGGAGAAGGACAAGATCAAGGGTGCGGTGCGCACCGACTTCATCCTGTCGGCGGAAATCATCGTGATCGCGCTCGGCACCGTGGAAAACGCGCCGTTCAGCCAGCAGGTGATGGTCCTGGTCGCCATTGCGCTGGTGATGACCATCGGCGTCTACGGCCTGGTCGGCGCCATCGTCAAGATGGACGACGCCGGACTGTACCTGAGCAGGAAGAACGGCGGCCTGGTGCGCGGCACCGGCAGGCTGCTGCTGGCCACCGCGCCGCGGCTGATGAAAGTGCTGTCGGTGGTCGGCACCGCCGCCATGTTCATGGTCGGCGGCGGCATCATCGGCCACGCCTGGGAACCGCTGCACCACTTCGCGGAAGGGGCGGCCCACACCATGGCCGGCGTGCCAGGCGTCGGCGGCGTGCTGGCGGCGATCACCCCGACGGTGGTCGACGCGCTGGCCGGCGTGGTGGTCGGCGCCATCGTGCTGGCGGTGGTGACGGTGGTGCAGCGGCTGCGCGGCAAGAAGGGCCATTGATATGTAGGGGTGGCTCAGTCCAGTGGGCTGGACCACGCTTCCCCGACCGTGCGTCCAGCCAGCCCATGTTCAGCCATGGTTCATGCCGGAGTTGAACGCGCGGTCGGCAGAGCCGACCACCCTACAAAGACGCAGCGCGGCGATGCCAGGCCAGCAGCGCCCGCCCGGTCAGCCTATACATCACCCCGAGATTCATGAACAGGAACAGGTGCAGGAAGCGTTCGCTGGCCGGCAGCACCCGCACCTCGCCTTCCGCCACCACGTCGCGCATTATTAACGCATAGACATACGGCGGCACGTTTTTTGCACCTGCTCTAGACTACCTGCGGCGGCTCAGGGCAGCGCCGGCGGCCAGTCCCAGCGCGAAGCCGGCATAGACGATCGCCAGCGAAGGCCTGGACAGGTGCTTCTCGTAGCCCGGATGGAGCCGCTTGGGTGTGAGCTTGTAGTCGGCGAAGCAGGCAAAGGCAGCGGTCGCCGCCGAGGCGGTCAGCATGCCGACCGGCGTCTTGCGGTCGAGGTACTTGCCGGCGAAGCGCTCGAACAGGATCGACCAGAAGGTGGCGCTGGCATGGTGGATCAGGTAGCCCGGCACGGTGTAGCGCATCGTCGGCCCGCTGTGGCGCGCCGCCTTGTCGCCGTAGATCCAGTGGCTGACCGCGTTGGTGGGAGCATAGGCGCTGCCGACTTCCTTCTTGCCCAGCGCGGCGAGCGCCACGGTCGACAGGATGCTGGCAGTGGCGCCGGAGACGAGGCCGCGCTGAAGTGCCGAGTTCCAGGTTTGCATAGAATCCTCTTGGTGTATGTTAGTTGCGTGAAAGGAAGCATGGATGCGGATCTTGCTGACGGGAGCCAGCGGTTTCATCGGACAACACCTGTTGCAGGCATTGCTGGCCGAAGGCCACCACGTCGTCTGCGCGCAGCGCCGGGCCGCACCGAGCAGCGAGCCGCGCCTCACCAGCGTCCATGCGGACTTCGTCCACGATACCGACAAATCCACGTGGCTGGCGCGCATGTCGGAGCTTGGCGGCATCGACGTAGTGATCAACACGGTGGGCATCTTCCGCGAATCCGGCAGCCAGACCTTCCAGCGCCTGCACGTCGAGACCCCGCGCGCGCTGTTCGCCGCCTGCGCCGAATCACACGAGGTGCAGATGGTGATCCAGTTGTCGGCGCTGGGCGCGGACCGCGAGGCCGCTACCACCTACCACCTTTCCAAAAAGGCGGCGGACGACTACCTGGCCTCGCTCCCGGTGCGCGCCTACCTCGTCCAGCCCTCGCTGGTGTACGGCAGCGATGGCGAAAGCAGCCGCGTGTTCCGTACCCTGGCCAGTATGCCCTTGGGCGTGCGCTTCGGCAGCGCGCCGCAGCTGGTGCAGCCGATCCACATCGACGACCTGGTCGCGGCCATTGTCGGCCTGCTCAAGCACCGACTGCCGCTGCCGCCAGGCGAGGGAACGGCGCTGCGCGTGCCGCTGGTCGGGCCGCAGGCGATGCCCTTCACCGACTACCTGCAGGCGCTGCGCACGAGCATGGGCATGGGACGCCAACTGGTCTTGCCGCTGCCCGGCGCGCTGGCGCGGCTGATGGCCAAGGCCGGCCGCCTGCTGCCCGGCGCCCTGCTCGACGAAGACGCGCTGAGCATGCTGGACCGCGGCAACGCGGCCGACCCGGCCATGACGACCCGGCTGCTGCAGCATCCGCCGCGGAAGGTAGCGGACTTCATCCGCGACCCCGGCGCCGAGCGTACCCGCGCCAAGCTGGGCTGGCTGCTGCCGGTGCTGCGCCTGTCGATCGTGGCGGTGTGGATCATCACCGCCATCGTCTCCTATGGCCTGTACCCGGTCGAGGCCAGCTACGAGCTGCTGGGGCGCAGCGGCATCCCGGCCGGACTGCAGCCCCTGATGCTGTACGGGGCAGCCACTTTTGACCTGCTGCTCGGCCTGGGTATCCTGTTCCTCGCGCGGCGGCGCTGGCTGTGGCTGATGCAGCTCGGCCTGATCGGCTTTTATACGGTGGTCATCGCCATCAAGCTGCCCGAGTTCTTGCTGCACCCCTACGGACCGCTCACCAAGAACCTGCCCATGCTGGCCGCCATCTGGCTGCTCTACGAACTGGAAGAGGATTGAATGGAATACGTCGTCATCAAATGGCTGCACATCCTGTCGTCGACCTTCCTGTTCGGCACCGGCATCGGCTCGGCCTGGTACATGCTGTTCGCCAACGTCAGCCGCGACGTGCGCGCGATCGCCGTGGTGGCCAAGTACGTGGTGATCGCCGACTGGCTGTTCACCGCCACCACCGCCGTCCTGCAGCCGGCCACCGGCTTCTACATGATCCACCTGGCGGGCTACCCGCTGCACAGTGCATGGATCATGTGGTCGCTCGCCCTCTACATCCTGGCCGGCGCCTGCTGGCTGCCGGTGGTGTGGCTGCAGATGCGCATGCGCGACATCGCCCAGGAGGCGGCGCGCACCGATACCGAGCTGACGCCGCAGTACTGGCGCTACTTCCGCATCTGGGTCACGCTGGGCGTGCCGGCCTTTATCGCCTTCGTGGTGATCTTCTGGCTGATGGTGGCCAAGCCCATGTGACCCGGACTTATTCCTCTACCTAGGAGCATCCATGAAGGCTTACCAGATCCTGCCCGGCGCAAACATCGACGGGCTGCAGTGCATCGACTATCCCGACCGTAACCTCGGACACGGCGAGGTGCGCATCCGCGTGCACGCCGTGTCGCTGAACTACCGCGACCTGATGGTTGCCAGCGGCAACTACCTGGTCACGGTGGACGACCCGATCATTCCCTGCTCGGACGGCGCCGGCGAAGTGCTGGCGATCGGGCCGGGCGTCACCCGCGTGCAGGTCGGCGACCGCGTGGCCGGCTCCTTCTTCCCGCACTGGGCCGACGGCCCGACCGCACCGGAAAAAATCCGCCACGCGCTGGGCGGCGACATCGACGGCATGCTGGCCGAGGAAGTGGTGCTGCACGAAGAGGCGCTGGCGAAGATTCCGGCGTCGCTCAGCTTCGTGGAAGCCGCATGCATGCCGTGCGCCGGCGTCACCGCCTGGAACGCGCTCTTCGTCTCCAGTAATGCGATCCAACCTGGCGACACCGCGCTCTTCCTTGGCACCGGCGGCGTGTCGGTGCTGGGCCTGCAGCTGGCGAAAGCCGCCGGCCTGCGCACCATCATCACCTCGTCCAGCGACGACAAGCTGGCGCGTGCGCGCGACCTGGGCGCCCACCACACCATCAACTACGCGGCGACGCCCGAATGGCACGAAGAAGTGCTGGCGCAAACCCGGGGCAGGGGCGCGAACGTGGTGCTGGAGGTGGGCGGCAAGGGCACCGTCAACCGCTCGGTGGCGGCGGCCGCGATGGGCGGGACGGTGGCCATCATCGGCGGCGTGAGCGGCTTCGGCGGCGAAGTCAATCCGGCGTCGTTGCTGGCCACGGCCAAGCGCATGGTCGGCATTTTCGTCGGCAGCCGCACCATGCTGGACGATGTGATGCGCTTTGCCGACACCACTGGCGTGAAACCGGTGATCGACCGCGTGTTCCCGTTCGGCCAGGCGCAAGAGGCCTACCGCTACATGGAATCGGGCTCGCACTTCGGGAAAGTGGTTATCGACGTGACGGCCCGGGCTTGATCAGCGCTTCTGCGGCACCAGTTCGATCTCGTACAGCTTGGGCCACAGCTTGCCGGTGATGAACAGGCGCTTGCCCTTGCTGTCCCAGGCGATGCCGTTCAATACGGCGTCCGGATCAAGGGTGCCGCGCTGCGCCGGCGGCAACAGGCCCTCGAGGTTGATCACGCCCTTCACGTCGCCGCTCGCGGGATCGATGCGCACGATCAGGTCGGTGCCCCAGATGTTCGAGAACAGCTCGCCGTCGACCATTTCCAGTTCGTTCAGCTGGGCGATCGGCTTGCCCTGGTGGGTCACCTGGATACGGCGCAGTTCCTTGAGGGTCTTCGGCTCCAGGATGCGGATGAAGGAGCTGCCGTCGCTCATGTACACCTGCTTCGCATCGCTCGCCAGGCCCCAGCCTTCGCCCACGTACTTGAAGGTCTGCTTCAGCTTGAAGGTCTTGCGGTCGAACACGTAACCGACCTGGGAGGTCCAGGTGAGGGCGACGATGTCGTTGCCGACCGGGGTCGAGCCTTCGCCGAATACCTCGGAAGGAAGGTCGGCCTGCTGCAGCACCTTGCCGGTCGCCAGGTCCACCCGGCGCAGCCAGGAGCTGCCGTTGCGCCCCGTGGTCTCGTACAGGTGGCCGTCGCGGAAGAACAGGCCCTGGGTGAAGGCTTTGGGGTCGTGCGGGTAGGTATTCTTGACGACGAAGCCGTAGACCGGGACGGCCGCCTGGGCGGCGCCCATGGTGGCGGTGGCGAGGGCGAAGGTGAGGAGTGATTTCTTCATGGTGTGAAAACTGTACCATGATCGTAGGGTGGTCGGCTTCGCCGACCGCGCGTTCAACTAACGGATGTTTCGCCGCGATACATGCCGGAGCTGGACGCGCGGTCGGCAGAGCCGACCACCCTACCTAGAAAAGCGACAGATTCGGCGAGGGTTCCGGTTCCTTGCGCACCGTCTGCGGCGCCGCCCAGGTCTTCATGCGCTCGGCCGGATAATGGCGCAGGAAGCTGCGCGCCGTCTCGACGTCGCGGCAGGCCAGCCAGTCATCCAGTTCTTCCGGCCGCAGCACCACCAGCGAGCGCTTCTCGTCGCCCGGCTTGTGCATGCGCGACATCAGGGGATGGGTGTCGGCGTTGATGGTGATCTGGGTGAACGAGGCCTCGACGCTGCCGTCGGCCTCGGTCCATTCGCGCCACAGCCCGGCCACCATGAAGGGGCTGTCGTCCGCCAATGCGATCGCATGCCGCACCGCGCGGCCGCTCTCGTAGCAGGGTTCGTAGAACCAGGCCATCGGCACCGCGCACAGCTGCAGCCGGCGCCAGGCCGGCGCGAACGAACGGCGCTCGCCCAGCGATTCGGCGCGCGCGTTCATCGTGTCGAAGGGTTTGACGCCGGGCGGGATGTGACGGCGCGGCACCATGCCATAGCTGGCCAGGCGGGCCGTCGGGCTGCCGTCCGCGCCGCGGCGGATGATGGGCGCATTGTAGTCCTTCCAGACTTCGTCGGGCCAGCGCCAGTCGGCCGGCAGTTCGCTGAAGGCGCCCAGTGTGCCGAACTGCTCGCGGGTGGGAGTATGGTAGTTGACGCACATGATCCGTCCAGCATAGTCCAACTGCTAGAAATTGGCCAGCAGCCGTCCGACCACGTCCAGGCGGCCGTCGCCGGGCCGCGTGACCACGATCTCGCCGGGCGCCACATACAAGCCCACCAGGGCGCGGATGTTGACGTCGTGGGTCACCAGCACCAGGTTGGTTTTCGCGCCCTCGGTGCCGAAGGCGCCGCAGTGGGCCAGCACCTCGTTGACCTTGGCGCGGCCGGACGCCGCGCTGTCGTTGAACATGGAATCGAGCATCGGCGCCTGTTCCACGCGGCCGAAAGCGAGGCGGGCGGTGTCGAGGCAGCGGCACCAGCGGCTCGACAGCACCGGGCCGAGCGGGACGCCGCGGTTGCGCAGCGCCGCCCCGAGCGCACGGGCCTGCTCCCGGCCCTGCCCCGACAGGTTGCGCTGGGTGCTGCAGACGGCGAGGCGAAAGCCGGGCGGGTCGCCCACGCCGGGAACGGTGGCGGCATGCCGGATCAGGAGCACGTAGCCGCCGGACTGCAGGCGCTGCCACAGGTCGGCATCCCGGGCACGCAGCGAAGCGCTGGCGAGACAAGCGGTGAAGGCCAGAAAGCGTCGTCGCAGCATGGTGCGTCTCCTCGGGATCGGCTGCGGCATTATCCCGCCAACGGCGCATGGACGCGCGCACGGCTCGGCGCTAAGCTTGCAGCATGCCAAATCAACGCCAAGCCCTCGTTACCGACCTTCCCGTCCTGTGGGACCTGCGCACCCGCGCCATCCGTGCGAGCTGCGCTTCGCACTACGCCCCCGACATCATCGACACCTGGTGCGCCGCAGCGCCCCCCGACAAAATGGCGCCCCTGCTGGCCGCCGGCGGCGGACTACTGGAAGAAGAGAACGGCCAGGTGCTGGGCTTTGCCATCCTGAACCTGGACAGCGGCGAACTCGATGCCGCCTTCGTCGATCCGGCCCAGCAGGGACGCGGCATCGCGCGCCGCCTGCTGGCCGCGCTCGACGCGCTCGCCAGGGAACGGGGCTTCGAGCGCCTGTTCCTGTCCGCCTCGCTCAACGCCGTGCCCTTCTACGAAACGGCCGGCTACGTGGAAGTGCGGCGCGAAGTCTACCCGCACCGCAGCGGCATCCAGCTCGAGTCGGTCTATATGGAAAAGACGCTCACACGAAGCTGAAGGTCAGCTCTTGCGGCAGGCGCGACTTCGGCAGGCCGGCGTTGAAGTCGCCCTCCGAGCGGTAGCCGAAGCTGGCCAGCACCACGCTTGCCAGGCCCTGCTCGTGCAGGCCGAATTCCTCGTCCAGGATCGTCTGGTCGAAGCCTTCCATCGGGGTGGCGTCGATGCCGAGCGAGGCTGCGCCCAGCAGGGCGGTGCCCAGCGCCAGGTAGACCTGCTTTTCCAGCCACTGCGGCATGTCGCGCGTGGTGTAGCGGTGCGTGCGCACATAGCCGCGGCGGCCGGCGTCCTGGCCGGCACGGGCAGCGTCGTCGCGAAAGCGCCCGTCCTGCGCTTCCTGGGCCAGCAGGCGCGCCAGGTGGGCCTCGTCCATGTCGGTGCGCGAGCAAAACACGATCACGTGCGAGGCGTCGAGGATCTTGGCGGCGTTGTAGCCATAGCCGCCCTGGGCCGCCTTGGCCACGCGCGCCTTGCCCTCCGGCGTGCTGGCGACGATGAAGTGCCAGGGCTGCGAATTCACCGACGACGGGCTGTGGCGCAGCAGGCTGTAGACCTGCTGCATCAGTTCTTCCGGCACGCGGCGTGCGCTGTCGTAGGCCTTGGCGGTGTGGCGCTTGCGCGCGGCTGCGAGAATATCCATCCTGTTTTTTCCTCTATTGACTTAAAAACCTTCGAGTACGATCTTGCCGACCGCGCGGCCGCTTTCAAGCAGGGCATGGGCGCGGCGCAGGTTCTCGGCATTGATGACGCCGTAGTGCTCGCCCAACGTGGTGCGCAGGCTGCCGGCGTCGATCATGCCGGCCACCCGGTTCAGGAGTTCGTGCTGCCTGATCATGTCGGGCGTCTCGAACATCGAGCGCGTGAACATCAGTTCCCAGTGCAGCGAGATCGACTTGCGCTTGAGCGGCACCGCGTCCAGGGTCGCCGGGTCGTCGATCAGCGCGAACTGGCCCTGCGGCGCCAGCACGTCGACGATGCCCTCGTAGTGCTGGTCGGTGTGGGTCAGGCTGATGACGATGTCCACCGCCGCCAGGCCGAGCGCCTCCAGCTGCGGACGCAGTGGCTGGGTATGGTCGATCACATGGTGGGCGCCCAGGTCGCGCACCCAGTCGCGGGTGGTGTCGCGCGAGGCGGTGCCGATCACGGTGAGGCCGGTCAACCGGCGCGCCAGCTGGACCAGGATCGAGCCGACGCCGCCGGCCGCACCGATCACCAGGAGCGACTTGCCGGCGCCCCCACCTTCCTCGACCTTGAGGCGGTCGAACAGCAGTTCCCAGGCCGTGATCGAGGTCAGGGGCAGGGCGGCCGACTGGGCGAAATCCAGGCTGGACGGCTTGCGGCCGACGATGCGCTCGTCCACTACCTGGAACTGGCTGTTGGAGCCGGGACGCACCAGCGAACCCGCATAGAAGACTTCGTCGCCTTCCTTGAACAGGGTCACGGCGCTGCCCACCGCGCGCACGATGCCGCTCGCGTCCCAGCCCAGCACGCGTGGCTCGGTAACGGCCACGCCGCGGCGGATCTTGGTATCCACCGGATTGACCGAGACCGCGCGCACCTCGACCAGCAGGTCGTGCTCGCCGGCCAAGGGCGTCGGCAGCTCGATCTCCTGCAGGGAGGCAGGGTCGTCGATGGGCAGGCCGTGCTGGGTATACACTACTGCTTTCATGTTGAATCTCCAGTAATTTTGAATTAATGGAGATTGTATGAAGGGCTACGGCCGGGAAAAACCGGGCTGGAGCGATTTCACTTTCACAGCTGGAGAGAAAATGATCCGCCTTGATGACCTGGCGCTCTTCGTCCGTTCGGCCGCCCTGGGCAGCTTTTCCAAGGCCGCGCGCGAGGTCAACCTGCTGCCGGGCCAGGCCAGCGCCGCGATCGGACGTCTCGAGCGCGAGCTCGACATCCGCCTGTTCGCGCGCTCCACCCGCAGCCTGCGCCTGACGGAAGAAGGCAAGCGCTACCTGCCCTATGCCCAGGATGCGCTGCAGGCCCTGCGCGACGGCTTCGACGGCCTGCGCGGCGACGCCAACTGCCTGACCGGCACCCTGCAGATAGCCGCGCCCTCGGACTTCGGGCGCAACCTGCTGCTGCCCTGGATCTCGGAATTCCGGCGCGACCATCCGGCGCTGGACATTCAGCTCCTGGTGTCGGACCAGGTGGCGGACGTGTTCCGCGACCCGGTCGACATCGCGCTGCGCTACGGCCAGATCGACGACGCCAGCTACGTGGCGCTGCCGGTGGCGCCGCTGAATCGCCGGGTGCTGGTCGCTTCACCCGACTATATCGGGCGGTACGGCCGGCCCGCCACCCTCGAGGAGCTGGCCGGCCACAACTGCCTGCAATACCGGCTGCGCGGGCGCGCCTACGACCGCTGGTCCTTCGCCACGGCGGAGGGTGCGCGGGTGGTGCAGGTGACGGGACGGCTGGTGAGCGACGACGCCGAGGTGGTGCGGCGCTGGGCGGTGGCGGGCGAAGGCATCGCCTACAAATCCTGGCTCGACGTCAGCGCCGACGTGGCCGAGGGACGGCTGGAGCTGCTGCTGCCTGATGTGCCGGGCGAGCCCACGCCGCTGCACCTGGTCTGCCCGCACCGCCGCCAGTTCTCGCCGGCGGTGAAACTGCTGCACGCGCTGGTGGAGCGGCGCTGCCGCCCGCTGGTCGACGCCCTTCCGGTAACGGACTAAACGGTTTCCTGCATCTCGGCCACCAGGGTCGCCACCAGCTCGCCGGCCGGCAGGGCGCGCGCCTGGGCGAAGTTGGTGCCGCCCCAGTTGACGGAATAGTCCTGGTCGCCCTGCTTCGAGGCGGCCGCATGCAGGGCCTTGGCCGCGTCGTAGGCGATCGGGTAGTCCGGCAGCGGCGGGTGGCCCTCGGCGCCGACCTCCGTAAACAGCTTGTTGACGATGCCGCGCGCCGGCCGGCCGGAGATCACGGCGCTCAGTTCGGTCGTCAGGTTTTCCCCGGCAGCGATCAGCGCGCGGTGGTGCGGCGGCGCCGATGATTCCGGGCAGGCGATGAAGGCGCTGCCCATCTGGACCGCGCTGGCGCCGTGGTAGAGGGCGGTGCGGATGTGCTTGCCGTCCATGATGCCGCCGGCCGCGACCAGCGGCAGCGTCACCTTGCCGGCCAGTTGCTCCAGCAGTTCGACCCTGGGCAGCGCCGGGTCGGGCGCCGTCGGGTCGAACATGCCGCGGTGCCCGCCGGCCTCGATGCCCTGGGCGACGACCACGTCGATGCCCGCCGCCTCGATCCGGCGCGCCTCCTCCAGGGTGGTGGCGGTGGCGAACAGCACGATGCCGGCGCCCTTGAGCGCATCGATCCATTCCTGGCGCGGCAGGCCGAAGTGGAAGCTGACCACTTTCGGACGGGTTTCCAGCAGCAGCTCGAACATGGCGTGGTCGGCCACGAAGCTGCGGTAGATCTCGGTGAGCGCGGCGGGCGGTTCGGCGCCAAAGCGGGCGAAGTGGGGCCGTAGCCAGTCCAGCCAGGCGCTTTCCCGCGCCGGATCGGCCTGCGCGGGCGCATGGGTGAACACGTTGACGTTGAAGGGGCGGGCGGTCAGCTTGCGCACGTCCGCGATCATGGCGCGCGCCTTGCCGGCATCGACCGCGCCGACGGCGATCGAGCCCAGCCCGCCGGCCTCCGAGACGGCGGCGGCCAGCGCCGGGGTCGAGACGCCCGCCATCGGGGCCTGGATGATGGGGTGGCGGATGTCCAGCAGCGACAGCAGGTCGTGGCTCATGGTGCGGCTCCGGCAGTGTAGTCAAGCCACCAGTATAGCCAAGAGCCGGTGTCTCATGTTCCGCGGACCAGCATGAAAGCCAGTACCAGCATCAGCGTGCCGGTGCAGGCTTCGATCGCGCGCCATACCGCCGGGCGGCCGAGCACGGAAGCGAAACGCTGCGCTCCCAGGCCCAGGGCCGAGAACCACAAGACCGAGGCCGTCATCGCGCCCAATGCGAACGAGGGGCGGGCGCTGCCGGCCAGGCTGCTGCCGACGGCGCCGAGCAGCACCACGGTGTCGAGGTAGACGTGCGGATTGAGCAGGGACAGCGCCAGCACCGTGGCCAGTGCCCGGCCCAGGGTCTGCGTCTTCGCCTCGGCCGACAGGTGGAGGGACGCGCCGCCTTGCAGGCTGCTCTTCCAGCAGCGCCAGCCATACCACACGAGGAACAGCGCGCCGCCGTAGCGCGCCACCGCCATGATCGAGGGCGAGGCCTCGACCAGCGCGCCCAGCCCGGACATGCCGAGGGCGATCAGCGCCACGTCGACCACGATGCAGGCGAGGACGGTCGGCAGCACGTGGCGGCCGCGCACGCCGGTGCGGATCACGTGCGCGTTCTGGGCGCCGATGGCCATGATCAGGCTGGCGCCCAGGCCCAGCCCCTGCAGGAAAACGGCTTGCGAAAACATGAAGACTCTCCAGGAAAGCCGCCATGCTCGCCCACCCCGGCCGTACATTCAACTATATTCATGTTTTTTAAACTTGCTTAAGCAAATCTGATGCAAATCGATCCGCGCCGCAGCGCCGCCTTCCTTGCCGCCATCGACACCGGTAGCCTGGAGGCGGCCGCCGCCCAGCTGGCCATCTCGCCCTCGGCCGTCTCGCAGCGCATCTCGGCGCTGGAGCAGGATTTCGGCACGCCGCTCCTCGTGCGCAGCCGGCCCTGCCGCCCGACCGGTCCCGGCACGCGCCTGCTGCAGTACCTGCGCCGCTCGACTCTGCTGGAATCGGAATTCCTGGCCGAGATGGGCATGGACGAAGGCCCGGTGCGGGTCGCGATCGCGGTCAACAACGACACCCTCGCCACCTGGCTGCTGCCGGCACTGGCGCCGATCCTGGCGGCGGAAAGCCTGCTGGTCGAGTGCGTGCTGGACAACCAGGGCCATACCTTCGCCCTCTTGGCGCAAGGCCGCGTGGTGGCCTGCGTGGCCGGCGATGCGGAGCCGATGAACGGCTGCAGCGTGAACGCGCTTGGCCTGATGCGCTACCGGATGGTGGCGTCGACAGCCTTTGCGGCGCAGTGGTTCGCCGATGGTTTCAACCGCGAGAATGCGCGCCGGGCGCCGGTGGTGGTATTCGACCGCAAGGACTCGCTGCAGTCGGCCTTCCTGCTGCGCCACTTCGGCCTGCCCGAAGGTTCCTACCCCTTCCACTACGTGCCGGCCAGCGACCCCTACGTGGCGGCGATCCGGCTCGGCATGGGGTACGGCATGCTGCCGATGGAGCAGTGCGGCGCCCTGCTGGCCGACGGCAGCCTGGTCGACCTGGCGCCGGCGCTGTACGTGGACGTGCCGCTGTACTGGCACGCCTGGCGCATCCAGCCGCCGCGCCTGGAGCGCATGGGCGCCGCCCTGATCAAGGCGGCGCGCGCGGTGCTGCAGCAGGCACCCTGAGAGCAGCGCTATGCGCGGACCAGGGTAAGACTGGCGCGCGAGCGGCGTTCCGGGCGCATGGCCGGCGTCACCGGCAGCCACTGGGCCACGCCCCACAGCAGCTCGGGCATCAGGAACAGCCACAGCAGCGGCGGGCCGCCCTGCAGCAGGGCCCAGGCCATCCAGGCCGCGAACAGGAAGCGCCCCAGGCCGTCGTAGTGGCCGAGCGCCACGGTCGGCTCGCCCAGGCGCATGAAGGACCACAGCATCACCAGGCTGCCCATCATGGAGCCCAGCAGCACGTGCACCAGCGCGAAGGCGGGCAGCGGCGCGCCGCCCAGCCACACGTTCAGCTGCGAGAGCAGCGGCAGCAGCCAGGTGAAGGTCCAGGGCGTGGCGAAGGGCGCGGTGACGAGGATGTCGTACAGCGCGCTGGCGCGCGTGATGCGGTAATAGGTGGACAGCGGGATGGATGGGAAAGCGGTGGGCATGGGGCGCTCCGGTGCGGTGAAGGCATCCACCATGCTGGCACGAGCGGCCCCATCGCTTCTTGCGATGGGCGAAAAAAACAGGCCGGACACCTGCATGCCCGGCCCAAAGATGGGAGAAACTGCGTACAGCTACAACGAACTACGACAACGACAAAAACACTTCAGGAGCCGATGCGGCCACCGTCATTCTTCGTGATGACGATGGTCGCCGAGCGCGGACGCTTGCCGACGCCGTAGCCGGCGTTCGACGGCCACTGGCTGGTGTACTTGGCCGGGTCGGCGATGTTGGCGGACGCCGTGGTCTCGCCCGGGTGCTGGATGTTCACGAACAGGGCCTTGCCGTCCGGGGTCTCGGCGATGCCGGTGATCTCGCAGCCGACCGGGCCGACCAGGAAGCGCTTGAGCGTGTCGGCGCTGGCGGCCTTGCCGACGTAGGTGTCGACCGCCAGCGTGCTGCCGTTGGCGCGGGTGTGGTTCAAGGTGACTTTCTTGCCGTCGCCCACCTGGCCCGGCAGGCCAGCCAGCATCATGCAGTTGGTGACGTCGGTATAGGCGCCGTCGTCGGTCTGGATCCAGCAGATGCCGGTGGACGGGGTGAAGGCCAGGCCGTCCGGGCTCGAGAAATCCTGGTCCGGGCCGAGGCCGGACAGGTTCACGTTGCCGACCGCCGCGCCGGATTCGGCGCCGAACAGGTAGATGTCCCAGCTGAAGGTGACCGCGGTGGAACCCGCCATGCCTTCCTTGACGCGGATGATGTGGCCGTTCGGATTGCCGACCTGCGCGGTCGTGCCCTTCATGTCGGTGTAGACGCGCGGGTTGGCGGCGTCCGGGGCGGCCTGGCTGGAGCCGCTCGGCTCGACGCGGCGGTTGCTGTTGTTGGTCAGCGAGAAGTAGATCTCGCCGGTGCCCGGGTGCACCGAGCACCATTCCGGACGGTCCATCCTGGTCGCGCCCACGGCGTCGGCCGCCAGGCGTGCGTTGACCAGCACGTCGGCCTGGTCGGCGAACTTGTAGCCGGCGTAGGAGGCGATGGCCTGGTTGGCGATCGACAGTTCGATCCACTGGCCGCTGCCGTCGGCCAGGAACTTCGCCACATACAGCTTGCCGCTGTCGAGGTATTTGTCGCCGGTGGCGATGCGGTCCGAGGCAGTCGCGTCGGCGGCGGCCCAGACCGCGTTTGAGACGAACTTGTAGATGTACTCGTTGCGCGAATCGTCGCCCATGTACACGGCCAGCGGCTGGCCCACGACCGGCTTGCCGAAGACGGCGCTCTCGTGGGCGTAGCGGCCCAGCGCGGTGCGCTTCTTGATCGCTTTCGTCTTGTCGTAGGCATCCATCTCGACGATGTAGCCCATGCCGTTCATCTCGTTGCGGTAGTCGTCGCTGCCGTCGAGCGAAGCGCCCTTCCTGCTGATGTTCCAGCGCTGGTATTTGTCCTCGGTACCGCCGGTTTCCCAGCCGTGGCGCGAAGCGGCGCCCTGGTCGCGGCCGTAGCGCTTGAGCGCGGCGACGCTCTTGTCGTTGCCGCGCGCGGCGTCGTCCGTCGCGGCGCGGGTGAAGTATCCGGACCAGTTCTCTTCGCCCGACAGGTAGGTGTTCCACGGGGTCTTGCCGGTGCCGCAGTTGTTCAGGGTGCCGCGGATCCTGGTGCCGCCCGTCGAGTACTTGGTCACCACCAGCGCGTTGCCGCGCACCGGGCCCGAGAGCTCGATGTCGGTCTGCTGGTGCACGCGGCGGTTGAAGCCCGAATCCTTCTGGTAGGCCCACTTGCCGCCGCCCAGGCGCACTTCGACCACCGACAGGCCGTGCAGGGCCATCTCCTTGTCCACTTCAGCGGCCGGACGCGGCAGGGTCTGGGTGCCGCCGTTGGCGTGCACGAAGTGGGACGACAGTTTTTCGTCGGTGGTGGCTTCGTGGTTCATCGCCAGCAGGCCGCGGTCGGCGGCGCTGGTCGAGGCCGTGCCCGTGCTGGAGAGCGCGAAGAACTCCATGCCGTCATGGTGGTCGCCGGCGCGGTTCTCGAAGTCGGTGTCGGTGCCGTCGTTTTTATACGCAGCGCCATTGGCGGTGAGCGGATCGCCCAGCGCGTACAGCACGCTTGCCGTGTAGCCGGCAGGGACGACAACTGTGTCGGCCAGGCTTTTGGATACGGCGATGAAGCCGAGCAGCTTTTCCTGGGTCGGCGGCGGGTTGTTGCCGGTCGGCGGGGCCGGCAGGGTGGCGCTGTCGTTGTCCGAACCACCACATCCGCTCAGGCCGATGGCGCCCAGCAGGGCGGAGGCAGCCGTCGCGGCGCCGCCGCGCAGCAGGCTGCGGCGGCTCAGGCGCGCGGCGAGGACGGCGCTGAAATGTTCGTTCGACTCTGCGTCGTCACGGTCGACAGGGATGCAGGCCAGGTCGGTCGGCTTGTTCACGGTAAATCCTGTTGGTTGTTAGGAAAAGTCCGTGCATGGTAGGGAGCGAACATGACTGCCGTGTGACGATCGGATAACAGTTCTGTGACAATTTCCGCAAAAATTTGCCGAATTTGGCGACGCGTTGATGGTGTCCAGATATACTGCCGGGTACCCAACAAGGACGCTCACCCATGCTGCAACCCAGCGGCGCCGCCCCGGCGCTCGACCCGGCCACGCTCGGCCTCCAGCTCTTCGAAGCCAGTCCCGATTGCGTCAAGCTGCTCGACGCGGAGGGCCGCATCGTCGCCATGAACCGCAACGGCCTGGGTGCGATGGAACTGTCCGATATCGATGCCGTGCGCGGCCGGCCCTGGACCGCCCTGTGGCCGCAGGACAGCCGCGCCGCAGTCGAAGCGGCGATGGCGGCGGCGCATGGCACCGGCATCGGCCGCCTGCGCGCGCCTTGCCCGACCGCGAACGGCGTCCTGAAATGGTGGGAAGTCACCCTCAGTCCGATCGGTCAGGCCGGCCTGCTGGCGACCTCGCGCGAGATCACCGCGCAGGTCGCGGCCGATGCCGAGCGTGAGCGCCTGGTGCGCCAGCTGCGCGGCGCCAACCAGCGCATGGAAGACGTGTTCCGCCAGGCACCCGCCTTCATGTGCGTGTTTTCCGGTCGCGAGCACGTGTTCGAACTCGAGAACGAACGCTACCTGCAGCTGGTCGGCGGCCGTTCCGCGATCGGGGTGCCGCTGCGCGAAGCGCTGCCCGAACTGGCATCGCAGGGCTTCTTCGAAGTGCTCGACGGCGTGTACCGGACCGGCGAGCCGGTGTCCGGCAGCGATGTCCCGGTGATGCTGCAGCGCGTTCCCGGCGCCCCGCTCGAGCGGCGCTTCGTCGACCAGGTCTACCTGCCGCTGCGCGACCCGGACGGCCGCGTCACCGGCATCCTGGTGCACGGCATCGACGTCACCGACCGCAAGCTGGCCGAACTCGAGCTGTACGAGAGCCGCGAGCGCTTCCAGAAGATCGTCAGCCAGGCCGCCACCGGCGTGGTGCAGATGGACGCCGAGGGCCGCATCACCCTGGTCAACCAGAAATACTGCGACATGCTGCAGCAGCCGGAAGCGGAACTGCTGGGCGCCAGCGTGCTCGACGTCACCGCGCCCGATTCGGTGCCGGTGACCTTGGAGGCGATGCAGCTGCTGGCCGGCGGCGAGACCGGCGTCGTGATCGACAAGGAATACCTGCGCCGCGACGGCACGGCCTTGCCTGCCACCAGCAGCGTCAACGCGCTGCGCGGACCGGACGGCGAGTTCCAGGGGCTGGTGGCGATCGTGGTCGACACCACCGAGAGCCGGCGCGCCGCCGAGAAGCTGCGCGCCAGCGAGGAACGCTACCGCACCCTGTTCGAGTCGGTCGACCAGGGCTTCTGCATCTTCGAGATGATCTTCGACGAAGCGGACCGGCCGCTGGACTACCGCTTCCTCGAGATGAACCCGATGTTCGAGGTCCACACCGGCCTGCGCGACGCCGTCGGCAAGACGGCAAAGGAACTCATCCCCGGCCTCGACGCCTTCTGGTTCGACACCTACGGCCGGGTGGCGCTGACCGGCGAGCCGGTGCGCTTCGAGAACCCGGCCCCGGCCATGGGACGCTGGTTCGACGTCTACGCCACCCGCCTGGGCGGACCGCAAAGCCGCCGGGTGGCGCTGCTGTTCAGCGACATCACGGCGCGCAAGCAGTCCGAGGAAACCCTGCGCAAGCTGGCCAACGACCTGGCCGAGGCCGACCGCCGCAAGACCGAGTTCCTGGCCACCCTGGCGCACGAGCTGCGCAACCCGCTGGCGCCGATCCGCAGCGGCCTGGCGGTGATGCGCCTGCAGGCCGACAACGCCGCCTCGGTGGCGCGGGTGCGCGAGATGATGGAGCGCCAGGTCAGCCACATGGTGCACTTGATCGACGACCTGCTCGACATCGCCCGCATCAGCGGCGGCAAGCTCGAGCTCAAGAAGGAGCGCGCCGACCTGCGCGCCGTGCTGTCGAGCGCCGTCGAGACCAGCCTGCCGCTGATCGAGACCGGCCGCCATGAACTGGCGGTCGACGTGCCGGATCAGCCGGTCGCGGCCGAGGTCGACGTCACCCGCATTGCCCAGGTGGTCGCCAACCTGCTCAACAACGCGGCCAAGTACACCCCCGCCGGCGGCCGCGTCACGCTGTCGCTGCGGGTCGAGGACGGCGCAGCCGTCATCGCCGTCACCGACAACGGCATCGGCATCCCGCCGGAAGCGCTGTCCTCGGTGTTCGAGATGTTCAGCCAGGTCGGCCACCACCTGGAGCGCGCGCAAGGGGGCCTGGGGATCGGCCTGTCGCTGGTGCGGCGCCTGGTCGACATGCACGGCGGGCAGGTAGCGGCGGAAAGCCGCGGCGCCCAGGCCGGCAGCACCTTCACCGTGCGCCTGCCGCTGGCCGGCGCCGATGCGCACGCCCCCGTACCGCCGGCGGCGGCCGGCGGCGCAGGCGCGGCGAGCGAAGGAACCCGCATCCTGGTGGTGGACGACAACGTCGACGCCGCCACCACCCTGGCCATGATCCTGGAAGCCTGCGGCCATGTCACGCAGGTCGCGCACGACGGCGCCCAGGCGGTGGAGGCGGCCAAACACTTCCGGCCGCAAGTGGCTTTCCTCGACATCGGCATGCCCGGCATGGACGGCTACGACACCGCGCGTGCGATGCGCCGCCTGCCCGGCCTGGAAGGCATGGCCCTGGTCGCGCTGACCGGCTGGGGCGCGGAAAGCGACCGCCGCAAGTCGAACGAAGCCGGTTTCGACCAGCACCTCACCAAACCGGTGCAGCTGGACGTGGTGCAGGACTTGCTGGCGAAACTCGTCGCGTGATCGATTTCAGCTGTGGCGCTGGCCGAGGGCGATGCAGGCCGCCCCGGCCAGCGCCAGCGCCACGCCGGCATAGTCGCTCCACAGCGGCTTGATGCCGTCCACCACATACAGCCAGGCCAGCGCGGTGGCGATGTAGACCGCGCCGTAGCTGGCGTACACGCGTCCGCTGGCGGCCGGATGCAGGGTCAGGAGCCACACGAAAGCGGCCAGGCTGAGCGCGGCCGGGAGCAGCAGCCAGGCCGGCCCCTTCCCGCTCAGCCACAGCAGCGGCAGGTAGCAGCCGAGCAGCTCGGCGACGGCGGTGACGAAGAACAGGCCGGCCATGCGGCCGAGGGACAGGAAGTCGACAGTCATCGAGGGCAGGGGAGGCGGGATGGAAGCGCATCTTACCGTGTCCTGCGGGCTTCGAACCACTGGCGGCTGGCTGCGTCGGCCGGGAAGAACGATTCCAGGCGCAGCTCGTGCACGGTGACGTCGTGCGGCGTGCCGAGCGTGGTGATGGTGGTGAACAGGTTGAGCTCGACCCCGTCCTTGCGCAGGGTGACCGGCAGGAAGGGCAGGGCGCGCCGTTCGAGATTCGGCTGGCCGGCTGCCTGCGCGATGCCGGGCAGCGCCATCAGCTCGTCGAGCAGCCGCGTCGCTTCGCTGCCGGGACCGTCGCCCATGGCTTCGCGCTGGACCCACTGCAGCAGGTCGGTGCAGACCTCTTCCCAGTTCACCAGGTGGCGCCGCAGCCCGTCGGGATCGAGCGTGAGCCGGATGACGTTGACCGAGCCGTCGCGCGGGATCGGTGCGTGCTCCGGCAGGCCGAGAAACCAGCGCATCATGCCGGCCGCCGGTTCATTGGCCATCACCAGGTTCCACAAACGGTCGACCACCAGCGCCGGGAACGGCGCCTGCTGGGCCAGCATGAAGTCGAGCGCCTGCATCACGGCCGCCAGTTCCGGATCGCCCAGGCTGCGCTCGCGGTAGGCCGGCGCAAAGCCGGCGGCCAGCAGCATGGCGTTCCTCTGGCGCAGCGGGATGTCGAGCACCAGGCCGAGCTTGAGGATCAGGTCGCGGCTGGGGGCTGCCCTGCCGGTCTCCAGGAAGCTCAGGTGGCGCTGCGAGATGCCGGCGTCCAGCGACAGCTTGAGCTGGCTGATTCCGCGCCGCCCGCGCCAGTAGCGCAGCGCGGCGCCGAAGTCGCTGAAGTACCCGTTCCCGCCTGCCGCTGGCGCCGTGTCCATGCTGCCTCCTTGTCGAGATTGCGGCCGATTGTGGCCCAGGCCTGCCGTGAACTCAAGCGCCAGGCTGGTCCAGGAAACCGGTGACGCTGGCCAGGCGCCCGTCGCCGGCGACGGTCGCGACGTCGGTACCGTGGGCCACGCTGTCGCCATCCGGCGCGCGCAAGGTCCAGGAAAAGCGGACCACGTCGTTGTGGCCGTCGGGCACGCCGGACAGTTCGAAGCGGTGGCCCGGGAAGTGGTGCTGGGCGCCGGCGATCAGGGTCTCGATGCCTTCGTGGCCGCTGCCCTGCATCAAGGGGTCGACATAGCGGGCGTTGGCGGTGAACAGCTGGCGCACGTGGGCGCGGCGCGCGGCCGCGTCGACTTCGTTCCAGGCGGCCAGGTACTGGCGGGCGATGCTGCTTGCGTTGTTCATGATCCTCTCCTGTAGGTTGGCGTCGCATTCGACAGAGCCATTCTGCGTGGCGGCGCGGCGGCTTGCGATTACCTCCCGGGTAATCGGGGTGCGCCACAGATCTTCGATGTGGCGTATCCTCGGCACGACGGCATCGATGCCGGCAACGCGATGTGGTGGACATCTTGAGCGAGCAAACACTTTCAGCAATCAAGCTCGGCGCGCAGCAACTGGCGGACGTGGTCACCCTGCCCGCGCGCCAGCGCTACACACGTTTCGTGCAGCAGGTGGCCGAGACCGGCGAAGTGTGGGGACTGTACCGCGACGGCTGGGCGCTGGCGAAAACGGACAACGGCACCCTGGTCTTCGCCATGTGGCCGGCCAGCGAATTCGCCGACCTGTGCGCCGAATACGAATGGGACGGCTACGAGCCGCACGCCTTTCCGCTGGACGACCTGATGACCGACCTGCTGCCGCAGCTGGAAGAAGACGGCGTGCTGCCGGGGATCTTCTATACGCCGGGCGACCGCGGGCTGACGCCGACCGCCTTCATGTTGCGGCTCGACCTCGAGAAAGAGCTGAGCAGAAGGTAGGGGTAATCTGGTCCACTGGACTGGAACCCCCTACAAGGTCAGCTCGTAGCGCACGTCACGCCGGTCTTCCGTCTGCAAGCCCTCGACCAGGTAGGCATCCCAGCCCAGCCGGCCATCGATGCCGTCGAGCCGGACGTTACGCACGTCGGCCGCCAGCAGCACCAGCTCCACCTCGTACTCGAGCGTCAGGCCGGTGAACATCGCCAGCATGCTGCGCAGCGCCCGCGCCGCCTGGCCGCCGGGCAGGAAGCCGTTGAATCCCGCGCGGTCGAGCGGCCCCACCACCAGCCGCAGGCGCAGGTCGCGCTGCCACACGCGCGCACCGGCGATCGCCCCGGCGCCGAGCACCGCGTTGTCGCTGCCGAGGATGGTCTGCTGGGCATCCGGCACCTCGTACCAGCGGCCCACGAACTGCTCGGTTAGGAAGGGCTGGCCGAAGTATTCCGATAGCACCCGCGCCAGCTGCACGCTCGATGCCGGCCGGTGCCGCACCGACGAGGCGAAATAGGCGATCGACTCGTCCAGCACGGCGCCGTCGCGGCCATCGGCCGGGCGTTGCCGCCGCGCCTCGCCACCCAGGCCGGCAAGGCTCAGCAGCAGCGGCAGGAAGGCGTCGTCGCCGTCGAGCTGGTACTGCAGCGCCAGCCGGTACTTGCGCCAGGCCGCGTAGTACAGCGCCAGCGAACGGTTCGAGAAGCAGTCGAGGAAGGCGCGCGGTCCCTCCGCTTCAGGGTCGCCTTTCTCGCGCGCCTGCCGCGCGGCGATGCGCTCGGTGTAATGCAGGGGCAGCACGCCCTGTCCGCCCAGCAGGCCCATGAAGGCGGGCGTCAGTTCGACCCGGCGCAGCGCGCCGTCTTGCAGCGCCGCGGCCAGCGCTTCCGGTGCGGTGTCGAGTTCGCGCGGCTCGGCGTCCATGCTTTCGAGCTGGCTGGCCGGGAAACCGAGCGAGAGCGAATTGCGAAAGCGCAGGAAGCGCGGCACCAGGTCGCGGTCCGGCTGGCCGCGCCGGCGCAGCCACAGCTCGAGCAGGCGCACCGACTGCACGTAGTCGAAGCGCCAGGGCTCGCGCAGCAGGCGCGCGATTACAGCAGGCTCGAATCGCCGCTGCGGGGCTGGCATGCGAAGACCTCTTCTCCGGTTTTACCCGATACGATCACCAGCCGCGTAAAACTGTTGGCGTGCACGTACAGGGCCAGGAAACGCTCGACCACCTGGGCAAAGGCGTGGATGCCGCTGCCGACGAAAGCCTCTTCATCGATGCTGAGCCGCACCTCGACCCCGCGCACCAGGCAGGTATAGGGATTCCCGGCCAGCCAGGCGGTGGCGGGGCGCTGGACGATGGCCTTGACGCCGCCGATCTGGCGCTGCGTGGACGGCGAGCGCGGCAGATCGTACAGGGCCAGCATCTCGCGGAAGGCGTCGACGCCGCCGTCGGCCAGCGACAGGTGGTTCAGCGCCAGGTGCGAAATCAGGCGCCAGTGCGCGCCGCGTCCGCGCGCGAAGCGGTAGGTGGCGGTCGGCTTGCGCAGGAAGGATATTTGACGCACGCTCGATCCGCCCTCCAGGAACAGGTCGCCGCCCGGCTGGCCATAGGACAGCTGGGACGGCAGGTCGCGGTTGGTGCAGGTGAGGTCCAGGTTGATGGTGTCGGTCTCGATCTCGGCCGGATCGAAATCGATGTCGACGATCGCGACCTGGGTTTCAAAACCGGGACTCCTTTCGGCCAGGGCCTCGTCGCGCCGGATCGCGTAGTAGTGGCTGGCGTCCTCCGGCGTCTGCGCGTGCTTGAGCGCGTAGAAGGGACGGAACTGCACCAGGGTCTCGCCCTGCGGGGTCTGGCGCGTCAGGCTGAGCGACTCGACGGCATACACCTCATAGCCGAAGGCGCGGCGGGCGTCGGCCAGCACCGGATAGCTGGCGGTGGCATGGGTGACGCGGATCGGTTCGCCGCGCTGGCGGAACAGGTTGATCACCGGCGTGCACCCAAGCAGGACGTTGTTGGTGGACAGGGTGCCGAGCATGCGCACCAGGTTCGAATCCGCGCGCAGGCCGCCCAGGGCCAGGTGCAGGGTGAGCGTGCGCGCGCCGGGCGGCGCGTGGGCGGCGAGCGCGGCCAGGTCGATGTCGACGAAGTTGAATTTTTCGGGGAAGCAGAAGTACTCGGTCAGCAGGCGATAAGCCGCGTGCGAACGCGCCGGGAAGTCGATCAGGGCTTCGTCCTCGTCGAAACCGGCCGGCTGCACGGGAATCGCCGGCAGCGCGTGCCAGCGTCCGTCCTGGTCGGCCTCGACCCAGGCCGCGGCCGAGCGCATGAACAGCGCGTCGCGCAGGGCGGCGCAGAACGAGGGCTCGCCGTCGAGGAAGACGCGCAACGCCGGCAGGCCGAGTTGGCCGATGGCGCCCTGCTCGGCGGTACAGGACAGGGTCAGGCTGATGGCGGCGCTGGCGTTGGCGGGCAGGCGCACCGCCTCGGGCGCGTCGATCACGGCCGCAAAAGCGGCGCGCGTCATGGCGAGCGGCGCCACCGTCACCGGATACACGGTGCGGAAGGTGCAGGCCGCGCCGCGCACCGGGCGCGTGTTCAGTTGGGTGCCGCGCGCGATCACCCCAAGGCCGGCCTGGCGCTCGGCGCCGCCGAAGTCCATGCGCGCGATCGAGCACGAAGGGAAGGGACGCAGGTAGTGCGGATACAGCACCTCGAACAGGGCTTCGGTGAATTCCGGATAGTCGTCGTCGAGGCGCCGGGCGATGCGCGCGTTGAGCAGCGCAAACGCTTCGATCATGCGCTCGGTATGCGGGTCTTCGCACACTTCGCCGCTGATCAGGAGGCGCCCGGCGATGCGCGGGTAACGCTCGGCGAAGTCGCGCAGGTCGCGCCGCAGGAAGGCCAGTTCGCTCTCGTAGTAGGGCAGCATCTGGTCCATGCTCAGGCCCCCACCGCAGAACGGACTGGCTTGCCGCCCTTGCTGATGCTGTACTGCAGGGTGGACGGGGTGAGCACGGCGTCGAAGTTGACCGGTTCCTGCGACACGCTGGCCACCAGCACAGCCGTGATCGAGAAGTTCAGGCGGTTCACCGAATCGCCTTTCAATTCCAGGTTGGCACGCACCTTGCGCAGGCGCGGCTCGTGGCAGGCGATGGTCTTTTCGATGCTGGCGCAGATGGCGGCGCGGTCGCTGGGGCTGGACAGGCAGCGGTCGGCGAAGTCGCCCAGTCCATAGGTGACGAGCGAGCGCGCGCATTCGGGCCAGGCCTTGAGGGCGCCGTCGGGCAGGCTGGAGCGGGTGTTGAGCAGGGCTTCGAGATCGCGCGCCACGGTGTCCTTCAGCTCTTCGATCGTCAGGCGCTGGGCCTGGACCCCGCTCACGGCGGACTTGCCGGGACCGCGCTCTGGCAAGCCCAGCAGACGGTCGAACAGGCCTGGCGTGTATCCCTTCATCCGCTTCCCCTCGGCTGTGGACGGCAAAAAACGAAATTCGATGTTGCCACGCGGACCAGCGCCAACGTTTGATCAACTTCACATGGGCCACCCTTTCCAGTTGTTATGGTTTCCAGAGCGCCATTGCGCGAAATTCGAACAACATAGGGAAGGCAGAGACATGACCAGCAAGGTTCTCTGGGGCGAAGGCCTGTTATTGCGTCCACAGCACTTCCAGCGGCAAGACCATTACCACGAGCAGTGTCTCCACAAGAGCATCAAGGCCGTGCACCCATATGCCTGGGGGGTCGACAACCTGCAGGTCGACCGCGAGGCCCTGGCCAACAGCGTGCTACGGCTCCTGGCGCTGTCGGTGCGCTTTCAGGATGGCGACTGGGTCGATGCGCCCGAGGTCGACGCCCTGCCCGAAACGGTCGACCTGAGCCTGCTGCCGCCGTCGCAGCAAACGGTGACCTTCCATGCTGCCTTGCCGGGTATGAAACCCTTCAGCGGCAATTTCACGCCGCCGGGCCAGCCCAGCAACACGGCGCGCTTCGTGCAGGTCAATCAACCTGCGCCCGACCTCTACACCCAGGCGGCGCAGGTAGACCTGGCCTACTTGAAGAAGGCGGTGCGGCTGGTGTCCGAGGCCGAGCCGCGCGACGCCTACATCCACTTCCCGCTGCTGCGCCTGCGCCGCGCCTCCACCGGCGGCTTCGAGCTGGACGACAGTTTCGTGCCGCCCACGATCTCGGTCGGCGCCGCGCCGGTGCTGTTCCAGCAGCTGCGCCGCCTGCTCGACGCGCTGCAGGCCAAGACGGCCGCGCTGTACGGCCACCAGCGCGAACCGAGCCGCAACGTGGTCGAGTTCCGCTCGGGCGACATGTCCTCGTTCTGGCTGCTGCACACGGCCAGTTCCGCCTATGCCACCCTGAGCCACCACTTTCATCACCCGGCCCTGCACCCGGAGAGCCTATACCAGCAGCTGCTCGACCTGGCGGGCGGCCTGATGACCTTTTCCAAGAGCTGGACCTTGGGCGATCTGCCGCCCTACCAGCATACCGACCCGGGACCGGCCTTCGCCAAACTGCACGCGATCATCCGCGAGCTGCTCGACACCGTGATCTCGTCGAAATACTTCGCGATCGCGCTCAACGAAGTGCGGCCGTCTTACCACATCGGCATGCTCGACTCAGGCAAGATCGACGAGAAAACCACCTTCTACATCGCGGTGGCGGCCGCCATTCCCGCGGTGGAGCTGGTGGACGTGGTGCCGCTGCGCTTCAAGGTCGGCGCGCCCGACGACGTCGAGAAATTCGTGCTCTCGGCCCTGCCCGGCGTGCGGCTGCAGTACGCGCCGCAGCTGCCGGCGGCAGTGCCGGTGCGCCCCGAGACCTGTTATTTCGTACTGGAAGCGAAGGGGCCGATGTATGAGCGCATGCTCAAGGCGCAATCGATCTCGATCTATGTCCCGGCCGGCATGAAGGAATTGCGGCTGGAGCTGCTGGCCGTCGCCGCATGAGGGCGGCGCAGGAGCTTGCCGCCGCGCTCGGCATGTTCGGTACCGGGCTGAGCCAGCATGCGCGCTTGCTCACCCTGGCGACGGCACAAGACAGCGATTTACCTGAGGTACTGGCGGTGGAAGCGTTGTCCGGACGCGAGGTGGTCAATGCGCTGTTCGCTTTCGGCGCCGATGCGCTCAGCACCTCGAGCGGCCTCGAGCTGGAGATGTTCATCGGCGAAAAACGCACGGTCGGGCTGCTGCGACCGGACGGCTCGCGCCGCATGTGGCACGGGCTGTGCACGGCGGCGTGGCGCGCTATCGCCTGCGGCTGGAACCGGCGCTGTCCATGCTAGCGCTGCGGCGCGACAGCTACATCTTCCAGGAATGTCCGCGACATCGTCTGTGAATTACTTGCGGATTATCCACAGGCGCGTTCGATTTCGACCTCAGCCAGGAGCGGTTGCCACGTGCGGTCTGTACCCGGTACCGCGAGAGCGACCTGAATTTTTCGGCAAGCTTTGAGCGAACAACATGACCTCTACTACCGCGACACGAGGAGTTGGTTGACGACTATGGCTTTCCGGTCATGACCGCACGCAGCAACGATGCGCAGGACGACATGCGGCAGGAGGAGATCGCGGATTGGCTGTCGAGCCAGGGCGTACAGGTGCATTTCTCGGACGAGCAATGGCGTGCGCTCATATTGGCGACCGGCGTCACGGCCGAACTGGCGAGCCAGGCAGCAGGCGATTTCATGCCGGTCGACGGCAATCCGCTTTTACTTCAGCTCAGGCCGCTGCTGTCGCAAGCCTGGGACGTGGAAGCATGCCGCGACAGCTCGGCCGACGACGCCCGCCGCGTCGATGCAACGCTGTTGCTGGACCTGGTCGAACAGATCCGCAAGCCCGCCGCCGTGGAACTGAGTGACATCGCCATGGTCGTCGCCGACACCGCACACCGCCCCAGCCGCGTCCTCGAACTGATGGGCCTGAGCGCCCCGGCCATCCCGCAGGTCGACGCTGCACGATATCGTCCGCATCGGCCTGGGCAGCGGAAGCTGCGGCGCGGTGCCCTTCGTGACCGTGCTGGCGCTGGCGCGGCATTACGCGCTCGAACGCAATGCGCCGATCCTGTGCATCGGTAACGAAGACCCATTCCTGCGCAGCGCAGCCCTGGTGCGCCTCCCGGCCTGATCCGCCGGGAAGCGCCACCGTTCACGCTTCGAGCGAGTTCACCACCAGCTTGCGCTTGCCGTTCGGCGCCAGCGGGATATCGGTCTCTTCCTGTAGCGAGATATCGAAGAAGCCACCCCAGCGCCGTTGCTGGGCGTCCAGCACGAAGGCGCGCTGTTCGTCGTTCAGGCTGCCATGGCGCGGCACCACCGCCAGCGTGATCTCTCCCGCCTTTTTCTGCCGCACCTGGTACAGGCGCACGAAATCCCAGGTCACTTCGTCGATCACGATCGACAACCCCGGAATCCGCTTGCCGCTGCGGTCGACCAGGTATTCATGGCCGCGGCCGTCGATGCCCCGGCAACGCCCGTGCGCATCGATCAGGCCGTAATCGTTCGTGCGGTAACGGATCAACGGCATCACATCATTCCACAGCGAGGTGCCGACGATCTCGGGGCGGTCCCCATCCATGCGGTTTTCGTTCCAGCCATAGAGCGGCTGGAACCGGTAATCCGAAGTAGCGCCCTCGTCGACCTTCAGAAAGGCCAGATTAGTCCGCTCCGACAGGCCATAGTTCAGCGATACCGGCGAACGGAACAGGCGGCGGATCGATGCCAGCTGCGCCGGCGTCGCCGGCTCCGAAGCCAGCAGCACAGCCTTTACCTGCACGTCGAGCTCGCCGGATTCGACCAGTTCGGCGAGTGCCGTCGCCGAACTCGGGTAGGCGTGCACGAATTCCGGGCGGAAGTGGTTGATCGCTTCGATGATGGCGGCCTTGTGCTGCCCGTGCACGTGGTAGGGCGAGAGCATCAGGCGGTTGCCGACCACGCGGGCCGGTTCCTCGTGCGCCAGGCGGCGCGCGTCGGCGCCGATACGCAGGATGCGCGACTTGTCGAAGGAGAAGCCGAGCTTGCCCCATTCGTGCGTAAAGAATGCTTTTTCGATGTCGGCCAGGCGCTTGGTGCGCCACAGGCCGATGCCCTGGCCCGACGAGCCGCCGCTGGTGGCATACATCAGCTTGTCGGGATCGAGGCGGCGATCCAGGAAGTCGCGCTGGTGCGACATCACTTCTTCCTTGGACAGGAAGGGGAAGGCTGCGAGCACCTCGCGCACCGGTTCGTTCCTCGCTTCCTCGAGACTCAGCTTGACCGTGTTGTGATAATGCGGCACGTGTTCGAGGGCGTGGACGAGAATGGCGCGCAGGCGGCGCTCGGCCCGGCCGGCGATGGCGGCCTCGTCCTGCGACAGCAGGTCGAGCACGCTGAAGAAGTCGGGGTGGTAGAGGACGCGGCTCGGGATGTAGCGGCGCCAGGCGTAATAGGGTTTGGCGAGCAGGTCGTGGATGGTCACGGCAATCACCCGTTCAGGATGCGGTTGAGCTCGGCCGGCGACTTGTCGCCCAGCCCCAGCTTCTCCAGCGTACGCGCCTCCGCAGAGAAGTCGCGGTCCAGCAGGCCGCTGGCGATGACGATCAGCGCGTCCGCCGTCGGCGTCGGCACGCCCATCAGGCGGCCGATCGAGGACAGCAGCGCCAGGCCCATCGGCACATCCTCGGTGATGAAGCGGGTCTGCAGGGTGGCTGGTCCCTTGGGTCCGCCTTCGCGCGCATAGCGACGGAACACGGAAATCGAGGGTTGCGACAGGTCTTCTTCGTTGCGGAACTTGCACTCGTCAAAATAGGGCGAGGGCTTGCCGCCGGTGGCCGCGATCACGGCGTTCTTTTCGGCGTCGAGCTTGTACAGCAGGTTCAGCACCGAGGGAGTGAAGGCTTCGCGGTACATCCAGAATTCGCCTTCGGCGTGCTCGATGCGGCTGGCCGACAGCAGGGTGCCGATGGTGTGCACGATCAGGTTCGGGTTGTGCATGGCCGACTCGACCACGTTGCTGCGCGTGGCGACATAGGTCGGGAACAGGTGGGCGGCGCGCTCCAGGCCTTCGGCGGCGCGCTCGCGCGGCAGGAAGGCCAGGGCATTGCGCGTGTTGCGGAACAGGACGTTGACCACGCCCGGCTCGACGATGCGCGCGTCATACGGCAGGCTTTCGCCTTCGGCCAGCAGGAAGCCTTCCTTCTGCTGATAGGGCAGGAAATAGCACGAGCCCATGTAGCCCGGCGCCATCAGCACCAGCTGGTGGCTCTTCAGGTAGGGACCGATCAGCTCGGCGATCTCGGCATGGCATTGGGTCTGGGTCGTGATGATGATCGCGTCCGGCATTACGGCGAAGGCTTCGCCGACGTCGCGGGTGGCCAGGGCGATGTTGGCGGTGCTGGTTTCGCCGCCCTTCGGATTGCTGATGAGCTTGATCGTGCGGGTCTCGCGCACGGTATCGAAGTTCTGGTCATGCAGCGCGTGCGAGGTCTTGAACAGCACAACCCGGTGCCCGTCCTGGGCCAGGATCGCGCCCAGTGCGCATCCCGCATTGCCCGCCCCTACCATTAACACATTCATGCGTCCTCCATTGGATCGGCCGGACGGCGCGACGCGGCGAGCGTCAGTGCCGGGCCGCGCCAGACAGGCGGCGGCCGATCAGTAGGTTCATCAAAGGCGGCAACAGGGGGTCATGAACGTCGCGCAAACGCATTCCGGGAGAAGCACACAGGGCTCCTCCACGTCACCGCACGAATTGAAAATTATCAAGAAAGCACCGCTTTTGGCTGCTCATCGATGAAATTAAGATAAGTTTGTTCAATTGGGAAGTCAACCGAATTCCGGACGACGTACAGTGCACCCGAGGGTCTCAAATGCGGAAAACCACACTGGTTTGTGGCTGGAAAATGATCTTGGAATAACAGGCTCGAACGACGAGATTACACGTCGTAAATGCCCCCATAACAGACAGCACAGGACACCACATTTTGTTACAAATATCACGTTTTGATACGTTTTCGTTGCAATGACACTTAGCAATTTTTATCGCCGTGGGTACTAGTCGATCCTGGGCTTCGAGAAATCGCTGCGGTATAATGAATCCCTTACAAGGAGCCTCGATGAACCCTGTTCTGGTACTGAACGTCGATGATTACGAGGCAGGCAGGTATGCCAAAACCCGGCTGCTCCAGAATGCAGGGTTTGACGTGCATGAAGCAGGAAGCGGCATGGAAGCGCTGCGCATGGCCGCGGCCACGCAGCCCATTCTGATGCTGTTGGACGTGAGGCTACCCGACATCGACGGCAGGGAGGTCTGCCGTCGCATCAAGGCCGATGCCGGTACGCGTGCTGTGCACGTCGTCCATATCTCGTCTGCCTTCATCACCCCGGAAGACGTGGCGAGCGGCCTCGAAAGCGGGGCCGCCGCCTACATCACCTCGCCCTTCGAACCTCGAGAACTCATCGCGACGCTTCGTTCGTTGATCCACTGATCGACGACGGCTCGGCGCTGCCGTACTAGCCGAGTATCGGTACCAGCCGGGGATCGTGTTCGTCGCAACCTGGATCGCCACCGTCATCCGGCAGGCGTGGCATGCGGATCGTGAAGGTGCTTCCCATTCCACTGCCCGGGCTGGCAGCCGTGATCGAGCCGCCATGCAGTTCGATCAGGCTCCTTGACAATGCGAGCCCCAGACCGAGACCGCCCTGCGCCCTGTCGAGCGTGCGGCGTCCCTGCACGAACAGATCGAACACATGCGCCGCCAGTTCCGCATCCATGCCGATGCCCGTGTCCGACACCGTCAATTCCACTTCCACGGCAGCGGCACGCAGGCGAACCTCGATGCCGCCGCCGTCCGGAGTGAATTTGTTGGCGTTGGAGAGGACGTTGGCCAGGACCTGGACCATCCGTTTGGAATCGGCCCGGACCAGAACCGGCTCCACGGGCAGATCGAGCTGCAGGCAATGTCCACGTGCCTGCGTGAGCGGCGTGACCTGTTCGACGGCGTCACCAACGACGGAACGCAGGTCGAGCACGGATGTGTCGAGGACGATCAGGCCGCGTGTCACCCGGGCGACGTCGAGCAGGTCATCGACCAGCCCGCTCATATGCCGTACTTGCCGGGTAATGACACCGGCCGCGTAGCGCACCCGGTCGGGATCGTCGGCCGCGATGGCAAGCAGCTGTGCGGCCGCGCTCACCGGCGCCAGCGGGTTTCTTAATTCATGCGCGAGCATCGCCAGGAACTCGTCCTTTGCGCGGTTGGCCTGGGACAGCCTTGTCACCAGCTCTTCGCGCTCCCGGTACAGTTGCGCCAGCTGATGGCGTGCGGTGGCATCGCGGGTAAAACAGCGCGTATAGCGCAGATCGGCTCCCTCGAAGCAGCCGTTGGAACTGATGACGACGTGCCGGATCGACCCATCCTTGCAGATCACCCGCGCCGGCTCGTCATGCAGGGTCTCGCCCCGCTGCAGTCGGTGCAGGATCGATGCGATGACGTCGGAATCGGCATGGAACTCGGCGATGTGATGGCCTACATATTCCTCCCACCGATAGCCGAACATCTGCAACTCCGCCTTGTTCGCCCATAGGATGGCGCCATCCGGACCGACGCGATGCAGCCCTTCGGCAGCGTTTTCAAGGAAATCCATCAATTCCCGCTCGCGTTGCCGCAGTGTCAGCTCTGCTGTCTTGCGCTGGGCGACCTCGTTTTGCAAGGCCAGATTCTGCTGCTGCAAGACGGCAAGTTCACGCGACATGTCATGCGCTTGATCCGGCGTTCCATGCGCTCCATGGCAGACATGGTCGTGCTCGTGGCAGATGCGCTGGAATGCGGCGGCCTGTTCGTCAGTCGAGAATTGTTGCCACGGGTAGGCGCAGAACAGCACGAACCGGCATTCTTGCGCCAGGCCATTTCAGAGCGCTTCGAGCTGTACCGCCGCGTCGTACAGGCCGCGGGTACACAGCAGGGCGACCATCTCGCCAAACGCATGCACCGCCTCTCCGTGCGCACATGCGTCACGGACGACACGGCCGACGGTGGCGTCGAACCGACCTTTGTCCGGCCAGTCGTTCACCATGAAACTTGCCAGCGTTTCTTCCGCATCCAGGAGGACGAAGCGCTCCGGAGGCCAGGTCTGTCCTCTCAAGGAGCCGAGTCCGACCAATTGTTGCTGTAACGCGCTTGCATGCTCCCTGGTCGCGATCACGACCGCGCTGCCGCCGGCGCGCAAGCCCTGGTCGATGAATTCGCCTACTTCGGCAAGTAGCGCGACATCGTCCTGGTAAAAGCGTACGAAATGCGAAGAAGCGGGGGAGCGTTGATCCGCCTGGTCTTGAACGTAGGTGGACATGGACGTCCCTTCAGATGAGATAGCAATGCGCTTACCAACAGGCATTGTATCAGTCATTTTCTGGCATACGTAACAATTGGCGTCAATCGATAGCGGGTATCGATGGCCTTCCCACCGACACGCAAGCTGCCCGCCGGATCGGTGCGGCACTTCCTGAGTTCCTTCAAGCTTCCGTCAGCAACCCGGCAATGGCTTTATCGACCAGCATCGGTATGTCCGCCTCCTGGACCCGGGCAATCTGCGCCAGCGTCATGCCGTCCTGGACCAGCTTGGCGACGACCCACCAGCCGATGTAATACGCTTCGCGGCGCATGCCAGTATTACCTTGGCCCATCGTATATTTGGCGACGGTCTTCCCATCCGACAGGCTCAGCTCGGCACGCGCGGCTGCAAGCATCGCGCGACGCGCGGCGAGCGCCTGCTGCCAGTTTGCCGGATCGACGCCAATGCATGCCGCCGCATCGGCACCGCCCGTTACCTGGCAGGACGCATGCATGGCGACGCCTTCGAGCAGCGCCGTCGCTGCCAGCGAACGCTCCCACTTGCCGGCCAGTCCGCTCACCAGCATGTGGACGGCATGCGTTCCCTCGTGGGCAAGGCGCAGCGCGGGATTCCGGCTGGATTCGAGCGGAATGACGACGACCGGCACATCGGCACGGTACGCGAAGGCGTTGTCTTCGAAGCCGCTGACGATGGTACGCAGGCGAATGCGTGCCGGCTCGGTCAATTCGAGGGTGCGGGCAACTTCGTTGAGCAGCCTGGCAGCCTGGGGAGCGATGGCGGCGGCGCCTGTCCGGATAGACGGGAGCGCCTGTTCATAGCGCGGCCAGGCGCCATCGACCAGGCGGCGCGCCATGGCGCGACCCTGCGGCGTGGGCGGCACGGCGGCTTCGCCATATATCGTTTCCCACAAAGCCCAGCGGGTATCGGCATCCGGCGCCGCCTTGGCGGCCTCGTACCAGGCCAGGAAGCGCGGCGACTGATCCGACACAAGCAGCGTCACGGGCGAACCGGGGACGGTCCATTCAGCCGCGACAGCCGGTGTGGCCGGTTCGGCGTGAACGGACCCGGCCAGGATCGAAAAAAGAAGAGAGATGGAAAGCAGATGACGATTCATGGCGTACCCGATGAGTGTTCGTGTCCGCAAGCTTTGCATCGACCGATGACTGTCGTGCGTGCTTGCGACGAAATGCGTTCGGGACGGCGCGACTTGCCGACAGGAGGGGCCGCCGGGTGGACGCTGACAGCAAAAAGCCCATGCACCGAGGGCGCATGGGCTTTTGTGGACAAACAATAATGATTGACACAAGCGTCCCAGCTAAAACTGAATCGCCACGAGTTTTCTAGACACTCGAGAGCCGCTGGAAATACTGCTTCTCATACTCCGACGGCGACATGTCATTGCTGAAGCTGTGTCGGCGCTTCGGATTGTAGAACATCTCGATATAGTCGAAGATGTCCTGCCTGGCTTCATCGCGGGTGACGTAGATCCGGCGGCGAATGCGCTCCCGCTTCAAAAGCTGAAAAAAGCTCTCGGCGACGGCATTGTCGTGACAGTTGCCGCGTCGGCTCATGCTTTGTTCGAGATTGTGTGCCTTTAGAAAATCACGCCAAGCGTAGCTGCTGAACTGGCTCCCTTGATCGGAGTGGACCACGACGGTTTGTTTGGGCTGGCGACGCCAGACAGCCATCGGCAAAGCGTTCAGAGCCAACTCGCGATCCATCCGCGAATCCATCGACCACCCGATGACCTGGCGTGAAAACAGGTCGAGCACCTCGGCGAGGTACAACCAACCCTCATGGTACGGATGTACGTAATGTCCGTGACCCAGACCTTGTTTGGCTCAGTCACATCGAATTTCCGCTGCAGGTGGTTTGGCGCCACCACGGATGGAGCGCCGCCGCGTTTGAAGCGGCGCTTGCCATAGCCTGTTTGCGAGTGCAGACCAGCAGCGCGCATGATGCGGTGAACGCGGTTGATCCCGCATTGCTCGCCCAGGTCGCGCAGGTCGTCCGAGACTTTCCTGTAGCCGTACACCGCTCCGCTTTCCAACCAGGACTGCTTGATGTGCCCGAGCAGGCGCCGGTCTTCCTGGGCTCGCTGGCTTTCCGGCTCGGCACACAAGCATAGAAACCGCTCGGATGCACGGCCATCATTTTGCAAAGCCGCCGGATCGAATGCTCATTGCGCGCATCGCGAATGAAGGCGTACCTTACCCGGACATCTTGGCAAAGTACGCGGCGGTGAGTTCAACTGGTCAACGCAACAGTTCTGATTTAATGGCGCTTTTATGGAGATGTAATGCCAAGAACTGGAAGGCCTGGTCTGTCTGCGCAGCAGAAAAAAGAGCTATGGATTCGATGGAAGGACGGCCAATCCTTGTCAGAGATAGGGCG
>Ga0209023_10000967_pt1 | contig 40341 bp, 32 predicted proteins | sample LakOneMetagenome_FD_187468 | JGI IMG/M metagenome (GOLD analysis project Ga0209023, IMG submission 187468) | Freshwater and sediment microbial communities from Lake Erie, Canada (SPAdes) (version 2) | ecosystem: Environmental > Aquatic > Freshwater > Lentic | place: Lake Erie, Canada...
TTGGTAACAGGTGAATTTATACCAGTAAGAGCTAGAGGATGTCGCCCCAATGGAACAACTATTCTGAGCCACATTTGGCCCTGAGCAATTGTCTACTCGGTCCTGGTGAAAGACAGAGGTACCGCAAACCGGAATTGCATTACCCGGAGTCATCCCGGGCAAAGAGCATGTTTGAGCAAAAGCGCCCGACACAACAGAAACAATAATAATGAGAAGAGTAAATATTTTTTTGGCCATACGGTTCGTAAAATTATAATAAAGACGCTTTATATTGTCTTTACGCTGCAAGTGTTAATATGATTTTAACAGGTTTGATGAGTAATCGCCCATTATTACATAAGCAATTACAGCTTTTATACAGTTACTTCACCTTACCCTTTATCTCCTGAAGTTTCAGTAAAGCTTCCACCGGGGTGAGGCGGTTGATGTCCACCTCTTCCAGCAGTTTCCTTATTTCATCAAACGTGATGGAGTGGGCATCAAAAATGCTGAGCTGCATTTTAGGGGTGGATAGTTTTTTTATGTTCTCATCGAGGTTTACGGTACTGCCTCCTTCCCGGCTGTCTTCCAGTTGCTTCAAAATTTCCTTGGCCCGTTCTATCAATGCAGGCGGCATACCGGCCATACGTGCTACATGAATACCAAAGCTGTGCGTACTGCCACCGGGGGCAAGTTTGCGCAGGAAGATTATTTTATTACCGACCTCTTTATTGGTTACATGAAAGTTTTTAATACCGGAGAATTTATTTTCCAGTTCATTCAGTTCGTGGTAATGCGTGGCAAACAATGTTTTGGGCTGATGCGGTGAGTTGTGCAGGAATTCGGCAATACTCCAGGCAATGCTGATACCATCGTAGGTAGATGTTCCTCTCCCGATCTCATCCAGTAATATCAGGCTCCGTTTTGTAAGGTTATTGATGATGCTGGCCGTTTCATTCATCTCCACCATGAAGGTACTTTCACCACCGCTTAAATTATCGCTGGCGCCAACCCGGGTGAATATTTTATCGGTGAGTGAGATTTTTGCATCGCTTGCGGGAACAAAACTTCCCATGTGCGCCATTAAGGTGATCAAAGCGGTCTGCCGAAGCACAGCACTTTTACCACTCATGTTGGGACCGGTGAGAATGATGATCTGCTGCGAGGCCGGGTCTAAGTAAATATCATTGGCAATGTAGGCTTCCCCCACCGGCAGGTTTCGTTCGATCACCGGATGGCGACTGTCTTTTATATCCAGGATAAAATCATCAGTAATGACAGGCTTCTTATAATTATACTGCAATGCATTGTTCGCAAAGCAGCACAAACAATCCAGCACCGCCATCACATGGCCATTCACCTGCATGGGAGCAATGTAATCCTGCAGTTCGTTCAGCAATTCTTCAAAGAGCTGCATCTCTATCTGCAGCATCTTGTCTTCAGCTCCAATAATTTTCTCTTCGTACTCTTTTAACTCAGGTGTGATATAACGCTCGGCATTCACCAATGTTTGTTTGCGTATCCAGGTGTCGGGTACTTTTGTCTTGTGCGCATGCGTTACTTCCAGGTAATAACCAAACACGTTGTTGAAGCTTATTTTTAGGGAGGAGATTCCGGTTGCCAATGCTTCTTTTTGCTGCAGTTCGATCAGGTAATCTTTACCACCGCTGGCGATCCTGCGCAATGCATCCAGTTCTTCATTCACGCCGGCAGCGATCACCGAGCCTTTGGATGCAGCAGCCGGGGGATTTTCATTGATCTCTTTGATGATCTTGTCTAAAATGTATTTGCAGGGGTTCAGCGAATCACCCAGCCGTTTTAAATAATCATTTACCGAATTTTCGCAGAGAGATTTTATCAGTTCTGTTTGCTGAAGGCCTTTTGCGATCTGCAGCACTTCCCTCGGGTTCACTTTTTTCAGCGGCACTTTACTCACCAGCCGCTCCACATCGCCGGCCTGTTTAATGTACTGCGAAATCTTATTCCGCTGGTCAACTTCTTTTATCAGGTATTCAACCGTATGCAGCCGCTCATTGATCTTTGCAATACTGTTCAACGGCAATATCATCCATCGCTTTAATAACCTGGCACCCATTGCGGAAACGGTATTATCCAGCACCTTCAACAAAGTATTGCTGCCATCTGCGCCGCCGAATAATTCCAGGTTACGTATGGTGAACCGGTCCATCCACAAATGTTCATCCCGGTCTATCCGTTGTATGGAAGTGATGTGGCCAAGGTTGGGATGTTCCGTATCTTTTAAATAGTGAAGGATAGCGCCGGCAGCAATGATACCCGTTTTCATTCCTTCAATGCCGAACCCTTTTAAACTGTGTGTGCCGAAATGTTTCAATAAACTTTCCGTGGCATAGGCTTCGGCAAATATCCATTCTTCCAGCGTGTAGGTAAAGAACTTAGAACCGAAATTCTCCTTAAAATATTTTTGCTGGCTGCGCTGAAAAATAACTTCAGCAGGCTTGAGGCTCTGTAATAATTTATCGGCATATTCCTTGTCGCCTTCGGCAATAAAAAATTCACCGGTACTGATGTCTAAAAATGCGATGCCGATCCTTTCATTTTCAAAATGAAGGGCAGCCAGAAAATTATTGCTGTTGTGTTCAAGTAATTTATCGCTGGTAGCAACGCCGGGGGTTACCAATTCTGTTACGCCCCGCTTTACAATTCCTTTTGCAAGTTTGGGATCTTCCAACTGGTCGCAGATGGCAACTCGATAGCCGGCTTTAATCAGTTTGTGCAAATAAGTATCCAGTGCATGGTGAGGAAAGCCTGCCAGTTCCGATGCGGCCGGGTTTCCGTTATTGCGTTTGGTTAATGTGATGCCCAGTACCGAAGAAGTGGTGATGGCATCCTGCCCGAAGGTTTCATAAAAATCTCCTACCCTGAATAGCAAAATAGCATCAGGGTACCTGGCCTTGATGGCATTGTGTTGTTGCATTAAAGGAGTTTCCGTAGTTGCTTTTGCCATGGTTTGCCCCGATTCGCCGGGAGTTGGCAAAAATAGGAAACCTCAGGTGAATGTTTATTAATTAAACCTCCTTCAGTTTCGGTGAAAATTAGCAACCCGTCGTCAGGGTATGCTACTGCTAACGGGGTTGGTAATCAATTTTCCTGTTTTGTCAGTATCTCTTTTTTCATCTTCTCCCATAGCCCGTCGAAGGTCTGGTGATTTTCTTCCTTCCATTTTTTGCTGAAGGCCTTCATTTTTTCATAGCGGTCATCCTTGCTCATAGAGAAAAAGGCGGTGATGGCTTCGGAATCGCTTTCAAATGCCAGTTGGTTGTAAAGTTCCTTCAGTTGCTGTTCCTTCCGGATATTGGTATTTGCAAGGGCAATTTCCATTTCTTCCCTCAACATTACTTTTTCATCGTAGCTGCCGGAGGGTAACATCGTTTTTGCGATCACCGGCATCAGTTCGATAAGCATCAAAATAAAAACAATGAGATAATAACGGAAGGCCAGCGCATCATTGTTCTTTACGAGGTTATTTAATGCTTCCACCCTGGTTAAAAAACCATTGTTGAGGTATGAGGCAAAATTCGCTTCTTCTATTTTCATTTTATTGCTAATATCTTTCAATGCCGCATCCGTACTGTCCAGTTTAGGCTGACTTTCCTTTACCAGCGCCTGGTACTCGCCATCCAGTTTTTGATATTCATTCCGCTTGGCAATGGCAATGTCCTTTATCCCGATCTTACCGGTACCGCCGCTGCCATCAGTTTCTGCTAAAAAATTTTCCCTGGCTTTTGCAACTGCATCGTATTTTAATAGCAGTTCGTTATTTATTGCAGCGTTTTGTTTTGTAAGTGTTTCTTTCTGCGTTTTAAAAAGCGTTTCCAGTTCCTGCTGCTTCTGCAGTTTCTTTTTTTCATTATCAAGGGATGTCTGCAGTTTTATTTCTTTGTCGAACATATACAACACCGCAGGTTGCGCCATGAAAGTGCCGATGGTTAATGCAAGCAATCCCCGGAATAAAAGCGGGGCCAGTTTCCGCTTATTGAATTTCGTAATGCCTTTAATAAGCGCCCGGTCAATCGTTAGGATAATAAATCCCATGAACAACCCGAGTGCAATGGCCATGAAAACTGAATCAACAATGGTGCTGAAGAAATACGTCCAGGTAAATGTTGCAAAGGCCCAGGTACCCAATACCGTCATACCAATGATTCGGTAACGGTTGCGGTCGATGACCGAATCAACCAGTATTTCCTTTTCGGCAGTGGATAACCACCATAAGAACTCCGTAAGCTGCGAAGGCTCATAATGCTCCCGTTGGGAAACAGCGATATTTTTTTCCATATTAAAATAACATTAGAGTGTTGCTAAAGAGGGATCAATAGCGGAGTTGAAGTTGAAGAGTTGCAAAATAGCTTTTCTTTGACGGAATAACGAAGTCTGCGGATGGTTATTTCTCCCACGCAGGCACATTAACAGTTTATTAGAGATCACTGTCAAACACCGGTTGTCAGAAAGCATCCATTGTCCTATCTTTGCAGCCGCTTTAAAAGCGACTGATTTTTTACACTAAACAAGCAAAATGAAGAAAATTCTCAGTGTGATTATGGCGATGACGACATTGGTAATAACGATTGCGGCACAACCCCCCAAATCAATGGGCAGCAGTGACCCGGATGCGAAAAAAATACTGGATGCCGTGAGTGCCAAATTCAAAACATTCAAATCAGTTCAGTCCAAATTCAGCTTAAAGATCGAGAACAGCAGCAATAAGGTAATGGGCAATAAATCCGGAACGGTTTTCATGAAAGGCACCAAGTACCGCATCAATGTTACCGGCCAGGAAATTTATTGCGACGGCAGCAATGTATGGACGGTTGACAAAGCAGCCAAAGAAGTAACCATCAGCAAACTTGATCCCTCAAACAACACCATCACCCCCCAAAAACTTTTCACCAATTTTTACGACAAGGATTTTTTATATAAACTGAACAGTGATGCAAAGGGCGTACAGGAAATTGAATTAACGCCCATTGATAAGTCAAAACTTTTTCACAAAGTGATCGTTTACATAAACAAGGCCACGCAAACCATTACTTCTACCAAAGTGTTTGAAAAAGCCGGCAACCGTTATACTTATACCGTAAGCGGAATGAATACGAAAGGGACCATCGCGGATGCGACATTTTTGTTTGACCAGAAGAATTACCCGGGGATGGAGATCGTTGATCTTAGGTAAGATTGCTAAAGAAACACGGAAGCACAGAAAATATTTTATACCGTCCGGCCTGGGGCCGGACGGTCTTTATTTACCCCACCGATAGGTTTTAATATCGATGCCTGCCAGGTCGAGCACCCGGTCTACAACAGTGGCCGCCACTTCTTCAATTGTTTGAGGTTTGCTGTAGAAAGAAGGTGTAGCAGGGCAGATAATGCCGCCAGCCAGTGTAATGGTTTCCATATTACGGATATGAATGAGGTTGTATGGCGTATCCCTGATCACACAAATAAGTTTTCTCCTTTCTTTTAAAACCACGTCGGCTGCCCGGCTGATAAGATCGTTGGAAATACCCGAAGCGATCCGCCCCAAAGTTCCCATACTGCAGGGAATGATGATCATGGTATCGTATTGACCGGAACCCGAGGCAAAGGGGGCATTAAAATCCTGCTGCTGGTAAAATTTCACCGGAAGATTGCCGAATTCTTCGTTTTCCAGTTCAATTTTCCACACTTCTTTCGCATTTTCCGTCATCACGATTGATAATTCCTGCCACTGGTCCTTACAAAAAAGCAGCTTCTTAAGTAGTAAGCTGGCGTATATGGAACCGCTTGCACCTGTCACCGCCACGACAATTTTTTTCATCATTTTCCGTTTAACTTTGCCTAAGCTACAAACAAATAAACTATGAATAAAGTTCTGGGGTTTTTATTGATTTTAACAGCGCCACTCCTGCTTGTTTCATTCAATGCGCCAAAAAAAGAAAAAATAAACTGGCTGAGTATTGCAGAACTGGAAGCAGCGTATGCCAAAAACCCCAAGCCCATCATCATAGATGTATATACCGACTGGTGTGGCTGGTGTAAGGTAATGGACAGGGAAACATACAGCAACGATAAAGTGGCAGACTATATCAACAAAAACTTCTATGCCGTAAAGTTCAATGCAGAATCACCCGGGCAGATCGTTTTTGGAAATAAAAAGTATAACTATAACCCTGCGTACCGGGCCAATGACCTGGCCGTTTATTTCCTGGGAGGACGTATGGGTTACCCAACCACTGTTTTGTTATCAACGCTGGATGCACAGCCGGCCCCTCTTTCCGGTTATCTCAAACCATCTGAGCTGGAAGCACCGGTGAAATATTTTGGAGAAGGTGTATATAAGAATAAGGACTATCCGCTTTACATGAAAGACTTTACCAGCAGTTGGTAAAGATAACCAGTCATTAGTCATTGGTCATTTTAAGACACTCTAACTGCTAAGCTTTTTTCAATGACTAATGACCAATAACTTTTGACCAATGACTAATGCCATCTATTTAGAATTTTCCGTTTCCCGAAAAACATATTTTTCTGCTGTTAGTTTCTATATTGTAATTTCCCGATTCAATCTTCGGGATGTCTTCACCAAAACTACAGCGAAGCCTAGGCTTATTTCAATCCTCTGTGATCAATATGATCGACATGGTGGGCATCGGCCCCTTTGTTACCCTTCCCATTGTAATGGGGCTGATGGGCGGCATGTTCTTATATGCCTGGATCGCCGGGGCTATTCTATCGCTGGTAGATGCCATGATATGGAGTGAACTGGGCGCTGCTTATCCGCTCGCCGGTGGCAGTTACAATTTTTTAAAAGAAGCGTATGGAAAGAACGGCATGGGCCGCATGATGAGTTTTTTGTACATCTGGCAAACCATCATACAGGCACCGCTGGTTGCGGCTTCTGCTGCAATTGGCTTTGCACAGTACCTCGGCTACCTGGTTCACCTGAATGAATGGGAACAAAAACTTGTTTCGGCATCTGTGATCATTGTTGTTACCATATTATTATACCGCAAGATCGACAGCATTGGAAAGATCGCCGTACTGTTGTGGACCGGCGTGATCCTTACCATTGGCTGGATCATTGTGGGCGGCATTGCACATGGAAATTTTTTACAGCCACTCAAGAACATCAATGAAGGATTCAGCTGGGGGCACCTGGCATCTTTTGCATTCGGACAGGCATGTATCAAATCCATTTACAGCTACCTGGGGTATTACAATGTTTGTCACTTAGGAGGAGAAATAAAAGACCCCGGCAAAAATATTCCACGCAGCATGTTCATCTCGGTGATCGGCATTGCCGTTTTATACCTTGCCATGAATACAAGTGTAAGCAGTGTGATCTCCTGGCAGGAAATAAAACAATGGCAGGATGCAGGCATAAATAATTTTGTGGTGAGCACTTTCATTGAAAGGCTCTATGGTAAGGCCGCCGCTAATGTGGCAACGGTAATGATATTGTGGGTGGCGCTTGCATCTTTATTTGCGGTAATGCTGGGTTACTCAAGGGTGCCTTATGCCGCAGCAGCAGATGGTTCTTTCTTTAAAGTGTTTGCCAAACTGCACCCCACCCGCAATTTCCCTTATGTTTCTTTACTGGTAATGGCTGCCTTTGGTTTTGTATTCAGCCTGTTGTTTAAGATGAGTGATGTGATCAGCGGCATACTTGCCATGCGTATCATGGTGCAGTTCATTGGCCAGGCAGTTGGGGTGATCATGCTCCGGAAAAGAAACGGCACAAAAGCGCTGCCCTATAAAATGCCTTTATATCCCCTGCCGGTTATTTTGGCCATAGGGATGTGGCTCTTTGTTTTTTATTCAACGGGATTAAAGGTCATTAACTCCTTCTTACTTGTTTTCGGTTCCGGCCTGGTCGTGTATTTTATTTATGCAAAGCTGCAAAACCAATGGCCGTATAAAAAGCAGGAAAAACCATTCTGATTTAACCATATAGAACATAGGTAACATAGATGTCAGCCATTTATTTCAAATCAAAAATTCCGGCAGAAAATCCAGCTCTTTTAATTCCCCGTTGATGATTGCAAGTACCATGCAAAAACTCCCATTCGTGATCACGAGGTATGGGACCTGTAAGGTTGAATTATAACGCAACACCTGGTCCAATACTTTTTTATCCAGCGCTACGCCCATCTCCTTGCACTCAATGATCATCCAGGGTTTTGAATTCCTATCATACACTACCACGTCGAAACGTTTCTTTAATTCACCCAGTTTAATTTCTTTTTCAACAGCGATCAACGAAGCCGGGTATTTCTTCACCTGGAGAAGGTATTGCAGGAAATTCTGCCGTACCCACTCTTCCGGGGTAAGCACCACCCAGCGTTTGCGGGCCTCATCAAAGATCAGCTCCCGGTTGTTTTCTTTCTTTATTTTGGGTTGATATGGTGGGTATTCGATCCTGGTCATTGTCCCCTGTCCCCAAAAGGGGGATGTATTGATCTTAGTAAGGTAAATTTTTGTATTTTTAAAGACTGCATTAGTTGAAATGTCTGCTTGCAAAGGTATAGATTAATCTAAGTTTTCTATCGCATGACTTAATACAGGTGCAGTAATTATTACAAACATTTTAAAAGAGAAATTATCCCCCATCAGGGGGCAAGGGTTATGAAGACAAAAGAAGAAATTGTACAGAACTGGTTACCCAGGTACACCGGAGAAAAAATTGAAAAATTCGGCGAATATATTCTGCTCACTAATTTTTCCAATTATGTAGACCTGTTTGCCAAATGGAATAAAGTAAAAGTAATTGGTGTGGGTAAAGCGATGCAGTGCGCTACAGCCGGCAATATCACCATCATTAATTTCGGAATGGGAAGTCCGGGCGCTGCTACGATCATGGATCTGCTGAGTGCCATTCATCCCAAAGCAGTTTTGTTTTTGGGCAAATGCGGCGGATTAAAAAAGCGAAATAAACTGGGCGATCTTATCCTGCCCATTGCGGCCATAAGAGGCGAAGGTACGTCCAATGACTACTTCCCTCCCGAAGTACCGGCATTGCCGGCATTCGCTTTACAGAAAGCCGTTTCCACCACCATCCGTGATTATGCGGTGGATTACTGGACAGGAACCGTATACACTACCAACCGCCGTGTTTGGGAACACGATGAAAAGTTCAAGGAATACCTGCAGGACATAAGGGCGTATGCGGTTGATATGGAAACCGCCACGATTTTTACGGTTGGTTTCTATAACAAAATTCCAACGGGCGCCTTATTGCTGGTAAGCGACCAGCCCATGACCCCCGATGGCGTGAAAACAGCAGCAAGTGATAAAAGAATAACTGCCCGATTTGTAAATACACATATTAAAATAGGCATCGACTCATTAAAGCAACTGATGAATAACGGGCTTACTGTACGGCATTTGAAATTTTAGCCACTCATTACACAGATTGACCGGTGCTGTGATAAAGTGATATTAATAATCCAACCATTAAAAACAATATTTGCCTTTATTACTTTCCATAAGGAACCTGAGCATTCATTTCGGTAAAGGACACGAAAGGATGACCGCTGTAAGAAATATTTCCCTCGAAATAAAAAAAGGCGAGCTGCTTGCCATTGTGGGGGAAAGCGGGTCAGGCAAGTCGGTAACGGCGCTCTCACTTTTAAAATTGCTTCCCAAACAAAGTTCGGTTACCGGCCATGCTTTTCTTTACCGCTGGGAAGAACAGCCACAGGACCTTATCCAGTTACCGCCATCAAAAATAAACGATGTACGTGGCAGTAATATCACCATGATCTTCCAGGAACCGATGACCTCACTGAACCCGGTATTCACCTGCGGTTACCAGGTAATGGAATCCATCATGCTTCACCAGAAGGTCAGTAAAAAAATTGCCCGGAAAAAAGCCATCGAGCTTTTTGAAAAAGTACAACTGCCTGATCCGCCAGGGATGCTGAAGCGTTTTCCACACCAGGTAAGCGGCGGACAAAAGCAACGGGTGATGATCGCTATGGCGATGAGCAGCAACCCGTCTTTGCTGATCGCCGACGAACCTACAACTGCGCTGGATGTGACCGTTCAAAAAAACATCCTTGAACTGATCAGGGAATTGCAGCAGCAAAACAACATGGGCGTCATCTTCATCACACATGATCTTGGTATTGTGGCCGACATTGCCGACAAGATCGTGGTGATGCACAAAGGCGAGATCGTGGAGCAGGGAAATGCAAAGGAAATTCTCAGTTCGCCAAAACATCCCTATACAAAAGCACTATTAGCCTGCCGGCCTGCGGGCCAGTCAAAGAATAAACGGTTGCCGGTGGTAAGTGATTTTTTAGGAACGAAGGAACCGCAGGTGACCGGTCATTCGTCATCAGTCATTGAGCAGACCAATAGCAGCAAACATCAGACTTCAAACCCCGAACCGCAAACTACCATACTTGATATCCGGAATTTAAACGTTCATTTTCCCATTAAGAAAAACATTTTTGGCAAACCAGTTAAGTTTTTTAAAGCAGTAGATGATGTAAGTTTTGATGTGCAACAGGGAGATATTCTAGGCCTGGTTGGTGAAAGCGGTTGCGGCAAGACCACGCTTGGCAGAAGCATCCTGCAACTTATAAAACCAACATCGGGTAACATCCTTTTGAATGGCGAGGACATTGCAAAAATGAAAGCTTCCCGTTTACGAAGCCTTCGCAAAGACCTTCAAATCGTTTTCCAGGACCCCTACGGTTCTTTGAATCCACGCATTACCATCGGCGAAGCGATACTGGAGCCGCTAAAAGTGCATGGTATTTTAAATAACAGGAATGAACGAAAAGAAAAAGTGACGGAACTGCTGGAAAAAGTAAATCTTAAGCCGGATCATTTCAACCGGTACCCTCACCAGTTCAGCGGAGGCCAGCGCCAGCGAATCTGCATTGCCCGTGCGCTTGCTTTAGATCCTTCGTTCCTGGTATTTGATGAAAGTGTATCTGCCCTCGATGTAAGTGTGCAGGCACAAATACTTAACCTGCTCAACGACCTGAAGAATGAATTTGGATTTACGGCCATTTTTATTTCACATGATCTGTCGGTGGTGCATTATATATGCAACCGCATCCTGGTGATGCAGCAGGGCAGGATCATAGAAGAAGGAACGTCCGACCAGGTGTATCATGATCCCGTGAATGAATACACCCGAAAATTGGTGAAATCGATCCCCGGGAAACTGCTGAAGAAGCCCATAATGGCCTAGCTTTCGTACAAATTGTTCACAACCTGTAAATTCTTCGGCCAAAAGTCAATGCGGACTTTATTTATTAGCTGTTATTCATTACCTTTGCCCCCTTTAAATCATGCCGTAACATGATAAGTGCCTTTAAAAGGCTATTTCTTCAGTACCCTGCGTACACGGCATGTAACCATAATATTAAAACCGTTACATGAAATTATCACAATTCCGTTTCGACCTTCCGCTTAATTTAATTGCCCAGCAACCTACCAAAAAACGTGAAGACAGCCGCATGATGGTAATTCACCGCAAGACCGGGCAGATCGAGAACAGGCACTTCAAAGACATCATCGAATATTTCAACGACAAGGATGTGTTTGTAGTGAATAACACCAAGGTATTCCCTGCCCGCATGTATGGCCGCAAGGAAAAGACAGGCGCCAAGATCGAAGTGTTTCTCTTGCGTGAACTTAACAAAGCCAACAAACTTTGGGATGTGATCGTTGACCCGGCCCGTAAAATACGTGTAGGTAATAAATTATACTTTGGTGAAAGCGATGAACTGGTTGCCGAAGTAATTGACAACACCACCAGCCGTGGACGTACTATCCGGTTTTTATGGGAAGGGACCGATGATGAATTCAGGGCAATGCTAGAGATCTTAGGTGAAACGCCATTACCAAAATACATCAAACGCAAACCCGAAGAAGAAGACAAAGAACGTTACCAAACTGTTTATGCAAAACACGAGGGTGCTGTTGCCGCTCCTACTGCCGGGTTGCACTTCAGTGAAGAACTGATCAAACGGCTGGAGATAAAAGGGATCCGTTTTGCCGAAGCCACTTTACATACAGGGCTGGGTACATTCCGCCCCATTGAAGTGGAAGACCTGAGCAAACATAAAATGGATGCAGAATATTACCGCATTGAAGAAAATGCCTGCAAGATCGTGAACAAGGCTAAAGAAGGCGGCCATCGCATCTGCTCCATCGGTACTACCACCATGAGGGCCATGGAATCGTCCTTTACTGCACAAAAATTACTGAAACCATCGGAAGGCTGGACCAATCATTTTATTCATCCACCGTACAATTTCAATATTGCCGATTCACTGGTAACGAATTTTCACCTGCCTAAAACAAGCCTGCTTATCATGGCCTGTGCTTTTGCCGGCTACGACCTGATGATGGAAGCTTATAAAAAAGCCATCAAGGATAAATACCGCTTTTTCAGTTATGGAGATGCGATGCTGATCATCTGAGGAAAACTTACAACCTCTATATATACAACCCCTCAATTTGCTGAGGGGTTTTTTAATACAAAAAATGGGGTCGGATAGAAATCCGGCCCCGTTTAATCCAATATCCTATGAAAAACCAATAATAAGACGCTCAGGGAGATTGGTTTGTTGCAAATGAATTGTTAACAGTTTTTGAGTAACTTTATTCTAATCAAAAATTAATGGCAATGAAAACCATTCAGCAGTGGCTCAGCGAATACGGGGAGAGCCACCAGGACCATACCAATAAGACCATCCACTGGATATGTGTACCATCCATTTTCTTTTCCATAACGGGATTATTATACAGCATTAAATTGCCATTTGAAATTTCAGGCATACCTGTAAATGTTGCCATGATCGTTTTAATACTTGCCGTAGTATACTATTTTTCCCTTTCCCGAACATTGTGGATCGGCCTGTTCCTGTTCGCCCTGCTTTGCCTCTGGCTTTGCCAGCTTATTGAAAGTTCAGGTATTTTGCCGCTCTGGCTTTTTTGTGTCATCGTTTTTGTGGTTGCCTGGATTGGCCAGTTCTATGGACATAGTGTGGAAGGAAAGAAACCTTCATTTTTTAAAGACATTCAGTTCTTATTAATTGGACCGGCCTGGCTAATGAGTTTTGTTTATAAGAAACTGGGGATAGGGTTATAGATTATACCGCTGCTGCATACGGGGATTCACTTGCATTACCTGTTTATATTGAGTAATTTTAAAAGTCATGCGCATCCTGTTATTCATATGTGAGCTTTTTCTTTTCAGCAATTCATTTGCACAGGACCGTCCACTATTGCAATGGCAAAAGAATTACGGTGGCAGTTTACGTGACACTGCAATGGACTTTAAATTATTACCTGATGGCGGCTTTATCATGACTGGATCAAGTTTTTCAAACGATGGAGATATAACCGGTAATCACAACCCGGTAAATACTTCAGATGCATGCGCTATCAGGTTGGACCAGGCAGGTAATATAATCTGGGCAAAATGTTATGGGGGATGGTATGCAGAATGGATCTCTAAAATTACGTTTACACAAGATGGAGGATTTATATTCGTTGGAGGCACCTACTCCAACGACGGAGATGTAAGCGGGCATCACGGCCCATTTGGTGGAACGGCAGATATATGGGTAGTAAAACTGGATGCCGCAGGCAATATTATGTGGCAACGATGTTATGGCGGATTAGGGGATGATTATGGAGCGGATATTATAGAAACCGGCGGGGGATTTATAGTTACAGGAGGTACCGGCTCAAATGATGGAGACGTTTCAGGATTACATGGAAGAACAGATCTATGGGTATTTAAAATTGATCCATCAGGTAACCTGTTATGGCAAAGATGTTATGGAGGCAGCCAGCCAGAAGGAGGAATCGAATCAACAATCACCCCAACACCGGATGGCGCATTTATTCTGACTGGTACCACAAGTTCACAGGATGGCGACATTTCTAATTTCCCATCTTCAACTCCCCAGGCCACATGGATACTAAAGATCTCCGGTGCAGGGGCAATTATCTGGGATAAAAGTATTGCAGTCAATAATGATGGAGGCTATGTTAATAAAGTTATAGCAAACAGCAATGGCAGTTTGTTCACCTCAGGACTTACTTATACGCTTAATTTACCTAATTCATCAGGCGGTGATGGTTGGGCCATGCTATTGGATGCAGCCGGAAATACTTTGTGGGTAAAAGCCTTTGGAGGATCAGCCAATGACAGGGTCAGTGATGCAGCCAAAACCCCGGATGGCGGGTATTTGCTTACGGGCTCTACCTTATCCAGCGATGGTAGTGTTTGTCAAAAACATCTTTTGAACAATGTTTGGCTGCTGAAAATGGATGCCACAGGTAATATTCTATGGGGAAGAACTTATGGTGGCGACAAGCATGATTTTGGCCGAAAACTGGTACTTATCCCATCAGGTGATTGCTATGTTTTTTGTACATCATCTTCTTCAGATGGCGATGTACCCAATAATAAAGGTGCAAGTGATTTCTGGTTAGCCCGGTTCTCTTTTAACGGCCCTTTAATTTATCCTTCAATAACCATTAGTGCCCAAACAGACAGTATTGCATGCGCCGGAAATGTTGTGGAGTTTACTGCTGTAACAGTTGATGGCGGCACCAATCCTTCTTATCAATGGAAATTGAACGGCGTGAATACTGGTACCAACAGCAACATTCTACGCTTACGTAATATGCAGAACAATGATGTGGTAAGTTGCATGCTTACCAGTAATTCTCCCTGTGTAGATGTATCTACTGCAAATTCAAACAATGTAAAAATAAAAGTGGGTCCTATAGTTCCGCCTAAAAATTTTCTTCCCAAGGACACTCTTTTATGCTCTTACCAGCAGATTGAACTAAAAGCAAACAGGAGGTTTTCAAGCTATTTGTGGAGCAATGGCTCAACAGCAGAAAGTATTACCGTAAAGCAACCGGGATTATACTGGCTGGAAGTGACCGACCGCTTTCAATGCCCCGGCAGGGATTCTTTCATTATCTTACGGAAACCATGTATAGAAGGTATTTTTATCCCCAATGCTTTTACGCCGAATGGGGATGGAAAGAATGATGTCTTTATGCCCTTCATGTATGCCGATGTAAAACAATACCGCTTTATCGTGTATGACCGTTGGGGCCGTATCGTTTTCGAAACAACCACGTTAAATAAAGGCTGGAATGGGAAAGTGAAGGACATGCCTTATGATAGCGGCGTATTTATCTGGCACTGTTTTTACCAGCTGGAAGGAGAAGAACCCGTATCCAAAAGAGGAGCCGTATTGCTGATACGATAATGATCAAAGTCCAAATAATCCTTTATTCAATAACTGCAGTGTCTGTTCTTTGTACTGCCTGTCAATCAATAAAGTTACATTATGTTTGCTGCCCCCATAACTTACCATACGAACAGGGATGGGTTCAATCGCATCAAAGAGTTTCTTCATCACGTCATTCGTTTCTTCAATTTCATTTCCCACAACCGACACCAGGGTTTGGTTGCTGTCTGTTTCAATCGTTCCAAATGGTTCCAGTTCTTTAATGATATCGGGCAGGCTCACATCATTATCTATGGTAACAGAAACCGCTACTTCAGATGTAGTGATCATGTCGATGGATGTGCGGTATTTTTCAAACACTTCAAACACTTTGCGCAGGAACCCATAAGCCAGTAACATGCGGCTGCTCTTAACCCGGATGGCCGTGATGCCGTCTTTTGCAGCAACGGCTTTGGCACCGTTGCTTCCTGCTTTTTCTGTTATCAGGGTACCTTTTGCCGATGGATCCATCGTATTCAGCAACCTTACGGGGACATTATAAAAATGTGCAGGCCAGATACTGGCTGGATGTAAGATCTTTGCACCGAAATAAGCCAACTCAGCCGCTTCTTCAAAACTTAATTGTTCTATCGGATAGGTTTTATCAACGATCCTTGGGTCGTTGTTGTGCATGCCGTCGATATCGGTCCATATCTCACACACGGTAACCGTTACTGCCGCAGCGATGAGTGAAGCCGAATAATCACTCCCCCCTCTTTTCAAATTATCCACTTCTCCCCTTGCGTTGCGGCAGATATACCCCTGTGTGATGAAAATCTTCTTGTCTTTATTTTTTTGGAGCAGCTGGGCCAGTTTTACTTTGATGGTGCCCACCTGTGGTTCGTCATAAATATCGATCGTCATGAAGTCGAGCGCTGGCAGTAAAACATGATCCACGTTCATTTCTTCCAGGTAAATGCTGAAGATTTTTGTGCTGAGCAATTCTCCCTGTGCAAGAATATCTTTATTCAAAGCTTCGCTGAAGGATATCTTTAAGATGATGGTAAGAAATTCGAAGTGCTCATTCAATACGCCGTTTGCCTTTTGTAAGGAAGCATCGTTGTTCAGCAATTCCGAAATGAATTTTTTATAATGTTCGTGAAGGGCGTCTATCTGCTGCTTTGCGGTATTGCGGTCGCCGTGTGCCAATGATTCGCTGATCTCCACCAGGGCATTCGTGGTGCCGCTTAGGGCAGAGAGCACCACAATTTTGGATTCCTCATCTTTGGTTACCAGGATCGCTACTTCCTTCATCCGCTGCGGCTTGCCCACACTGGTACCGCCAAACTTCATTACTTTCATCAAATAAATTTTGAGGGGCAAATATAATCCTTAAAAAGCTACTTCGAACTTATCCCCGATCAATTTAAGGTCATCTACAACAGGTTGAAGCAGCGGGATCCCGTTCTTCATTCTTTCAGCCTCCATTTCTCTTTCCGGATCGCCGGGTATTAGAACCTTTTCTTGTCCGGGTATTGTTTTGGCCGAGCGGAACCTGGTGATCCATCTATCCATGTGTACCTTGAATTCATCTGCAGTCCGGAAAGCATCAATACGCATAGCGCCGAAGAAATGGCCGATGCCTTGGCCGGGCATATTATCCGGCATTGATAAATAAGCGGGGAATGGCGGAACCCAGGGACCGTAATTTGCTCCACTTAAGATTCCGGAAAAAATATCTGCAATGGCACCCAGTGCATAACCTTTGTGACTGCCGTGTTCTTTATCACCGCCGAGCGGCAAGAGTGTGCCCCCGTTTTTTATTTCATTGGGATCTGTGGATGGCGTTCCTTCTTTTGTGAGTGCCCAGCCCAATGGCATCGGGGAATTTTTACGTTGCAGAATTTCCAGTTTGCCATTGGCGGCCGTGGTGGTTGCAAAGTCGGCAACAAAGGCCGGTTGATCTCCTGCAGGGATAGCAACCGCGATGGGATTTGTTCCCAGCATTCTTTCCTTAGAAAAAGTTGGGGCAACCAATGCGGATGCATTCGTCATGGCAATGCCAATCATATCATTTTGTAAAGCCATCATGGCATGGTGGCCGGCAATGCCAAAGTGATTGCTGTTCTTTACACTCACCCAACCCGTACCCACCTGTTTTGCCTTATCAATGGCAACCTGCATGGCAAAGGGAGCAACTACCAGGCCCAATCCACGATCGCCATCAACAACCGCGGTTGACGGCGTTTCATGCACGATGGAAATTTTTGGTGTTGCATTCACCCGCTGCACTTCCCATAAACGTATATAACCACTGAGCCTTGCCACACCATGACTATCTACTCCACGCAGATCAGCCGACAGGAGTGATTGCGCTGCGATTGTTGCATCAGCATCACTGCAACCGATCTTAAGGAATATATTTTTAGAGAAGTTGAATAGCTGGTTGTAAGAGAAGGTTTTGCTCATTGGGCAAAAGTAAATGAAATTTACACTTCCGGCAGTTCACCAGCTATTGAAATAAATAAGTATGCCTTTCCTGGAAATCGTTATTCTGCCTTCTTTGAAGTCCTGAACCTGAACGATGCGCCAAAAGCATAAAAGTTATCCGGTGCCAGTTTACTAAGACCGATCCCGGCAGAAGCATCCACCTTAAGGTTATCGTTGATATAAAAAGCCAGGCCGGCCCCCAAACTATTCATAGGGTGATATTTTTCCCAGAAATACCCATATACTTCAATGAAGGCAAACCACCTTTCTCCGAAATTAAATCCTGGTGAAAGACTGTAAAGAAAATACGGATCAAAGCGAAAGTCCCTCCACAGCATGCCTGCATTATAGCGGATCGAAACGGTCTTAGATATGTTATTCCGGAAGGCAAGACGAAAATCAGCCCCATCGATCGTGTCCTTGAAAATAGTACGAAGGTGATTAAAATGATAGTGCGCAATAAGTGATGTTTTTGGAATTGCTCCTTTCCCATCCAGGAAGTTGAATTTTGCACCAAGTTCTACCCGGTTTAAACCTTTGTATATGTCTGTTCCATTAATTGCTTCTTCCCTTATGGTTGCGAGTTCAGTGATTATTCGTAATTCAACCCGCTTTACCACTCCGTATTTTATTGCCAATACCGGGTTTTGCATAAAATGGTTTTTCAGGCCAAAGCCTTTTTTTTCCGTATCTCTGTAAAAACCTGTTTCTGCCTGAATCCATTTTTTTTCAGTGGTAGCAGGATCAATTGTAAAACCAGGCCTGTCAGTTATCATTTTTTCATCCTGTGCATTTGCAATTATTGCAAGCAGAGAAAAGGTGCTGATTAAAATATGTTTTTTCATAAAAAAACATAACTGCTCCCTTTTAAACAGAGGAGCAGCTATGAACAAATATATAATTCAGTTTTCAGAATAAAAATACAAGGTTATCTTAGTAACAAAACATTTCCATAGGGATTTGAATTTCCGGCTCCGTTAAGAATATTATTCGGACAACCAGGAATAGTTACTCTCCATGCATAATTACCCGGGTCGGCAGGTTGACCGTTACTATATGTTCCATTCCAGGAATAATCCAGTAAGGTTGGCCCGGTTGAATGAAATACCAGGTTCCCCCACCTGTTCCATATCCAGAATTCTCCACCTGGATAATCCTGCAGGTTGATCGGTCTGAATAAATTATTGGTACTTGCACCGGGCGTAAAAACTGTGGGTACAGCAACTTTTCTTGGGTTATAATGATTAACTGTTTGTATCCCGGAAGCAATGCAACCTGTAAAATTTGTATTCTGCACAGTCAGGTTATATGTATATACTATCGGTGGAGGTGCTGTCGGCGCATTAATATTTGGTGGTGTTAATGAAGGCAGGCTGATTATTGGTTTTTCAGTGTTGGGATTATTGAGATAGGTTGCCGGCGACCAGGTAAACGTATACGAAAGAGCAGGACCGTTTGGATCTGAATATTGCAGGTAATAATCAGGCTCCAGTTGCATAGGAGCCGGATTGCAACTGAATGCATTATATGTTTTAGGATTCACCACCATTTTCTGAACGAAATAAGTTATTGAATTTGAGATCACGAACTGGGCAGGATTTGAAATTTCATAGGCATACATCCGGTATTGGTAAATACCTGCAACCGTTTCTGTCTGAATATAATTTATCGTGTTAGCCCCTGGAATATCGGCCCAGCTTAACCCATTATTGTTACTGCGTTGCCATTTAAATCCGGGGTTTGAAAAAGGAATTGTAGGAGTAGGCCACCAGGAATAAAGGTTAACCGTACCGTTGTTACAGGTATATGCTTTTTGAACAATTGAACTGTTCGAAAAGGATGCAACGATCGGAGGAAAACAAGGGGCAAAGGATATATCGTCTACAGCAAAGTCATTGCCCCTGCGGCTATTATGTTCATTAACAAGAATTACCTGTAAGGAAGTAACTCCGGGGGGAAGATCAAACATAAATGATAATTTTTGCCAAGGGTTTGCCGGATCATATTCTACAGTATATGTGCCACTGGCCTGAATCAGATTATTTGATAGGTCATGTAGCTCGAAATGGAGTTGCGGACGTTCGAAAAACCCACCACTTGGATCAGTTAAATTTGCAACATAAGCAGAGAATTCATAACCAAACGCCTGTGTAAGGCCCGTTACAATAGTACTGTATACTTGACCGGGATTTTCATCACCATCTACCAATAGCATATAACCATTAATATCTGATGGTGTATGATCCTCGGGTAATGCTAGCCAGTTGGGATTACAACCAATTACTTTATTCGATACTGCATACAAACCCGGCTGGATATAACAATTAGCCTGATATTGGTAGGTAGTGGCACTTGGGGGTAAAGCTGGCCCGGGATTGGGCCCCGAACCAAAGTTTACATAAACCGCCGGCGTACCTAACACACCGCTACAGGATTTTAATTCTCCTACTATGAAATTCACAATATCAACGTATGATAAACCGGACTGCCCACCCAGGTCTTCATAAACCTCAATGGTTCCCTGCCCATTTAACCATGCAGGAACATCATCCCATTGAATGGTTATCGTATGTTTATCAGAATACAGAACTGTTCCGGAAGTTACATTCCAGGTAACATTCGCATAATTTTCATAAACGCTTCCCCAACTGGGCCAGTTGGCTGTATAGGTTTCTGTTGCGCCCGGTGTTACCGACATATTACCGGAAATAAAAAAATCTGCCCTGGCTATCAATGAAAGTATGCTGAGCATACAGGTGAATAAAAGTTTCATAGTTAAATATTAAAAGGTGAATATTAGAGTCTATAGTAAAAAATGCACATGGCTGACCAGGCGCTTCTTTAAAACCTGATGAATCGTTCTTCTAAAAACCGTTCTCTGCTTTTTGCTCCCGTATATATCAATGAAATTTCCATCGCACTTTTTTGACCAAGGTTCTTTGAATAAAAGTTTATGTCGTAAGATGTATTTAAGGCAAACCCGACGAAATTCAATCCAATAACCGGGACAATCGCCTTACCGCCGATCATACTGCTCCTGAACCACACACCAAAAGAGACCTGGTTATTTCTGTTCAAACTGAGATCGGATGCAATCCCTGCAAAAAAAATATTAACCGATCTTTCAGAATAGCCCATGAGCAGGGCTGAATATAATTTCCCGGCATTCTTAAGTTTTTTCTCCCAGCCCAAATGCCCCCATGTTTGTCGTGGTACATTTAATTCACCTCCCTGGAAAATCTTTTTTGGTGCTGTTATATGATACATGGAAACGCCTGCTGAAAAATGGTTGGCGGCATTGATCATTCCCTGGAAAACCAAACCGGCATTCAGATCTGTATAGACAACATCCACATCGCCGAGTTGGAAGATGTTAATATTAGAATAGCCTGAATTAATCCAGGAAATAAGCTGGCTTTCAAATATGTAATCTGGTTTTAGTAATTTCCTATGAGCGTAGGTTGTTTGAAATCCTATGCCAAGCTGTTGTTTTCCATCTTCATCAAGGCCTTTTTGGTAAGAAGCCGAAAGGGATAAATAAGTATTTTTGATCCCTTCTGTTGCACCATTTTCCGAAAGTCCGGAAATACCAAGTGCAAAGCAATCCTGTTCCGGAACTAATTTTTCCAGAACCTTAAAATCTGAAAAAAATGCTGCCTGTGTAAATATTTGTTCCTGCGCATTTATTTCCCGCCTGAATGATCCGCCGATACGGTAGCTTTTATTGAATCGCCCGGTATTTGAAGGATTTATTAATAATGGGGAATTATAAAACTGCGAAAACCTGGCTTGTCCGTAGGAAACCGGTTGATCAATAAAACAAAATAAAAGCAGCAGGCTAAAATATTTTATCATGGATGGGTCTTTAAAATGTAAAAGATCATTTCCATCTTCGATACAATGCTACAATGCTTTTAAAATAACAGGAAGTGATATTGCTCCGAAAAAAAAGAGAAAATACTCAATGATTAACGTGAAGAAACAGAGAAGCCGCTCAAAAATGAACGGCCCTCTTTTTGCTCAACCTTACTTATATAGGAATGCGGATAACTAATTATTTTTCTGCACCATCGCCTGCCGCTTTGTTCTGAATTTTTCTTTCTGCTCATCGGTTAAGATGGCCTGTATATTTTTTGCCTGCTCTTTCTGCAATGCCCGCAATTGTTTTTTCTTTTCTTCTTCAGATAACTGGCCGTTGTTTTCAATGGCTTCCTTCTTCGATTTACCGGCTTCCCTTATTTCTTTCAGTTTTATCTTCTGTTCCCGGCTAAGGTCCAGTTCTCTGATCATGTCTTTGCGGCTATTGCTGTTCGCTGCGTTTCCAGACTGGCTCATGGTTGAATCAGCCTGTTTTGAGGGAGCAGGTTTTCGCTCAACCTGTGCAAAAGAGATAATGGAAGAAAAAAGGAACAAGCTGATCAGTCCGGGGGTTTTCATTTTTTATAAATTTTCAGAAAGATAGATGGCCGGCAGGCAAAGAAGTTTAATCAACAGCTATTTTATTCATAAAAATACCGGCCACCAGGTGGCCGGTATAGTTTTTCAAAATGGCAATGCCGTTGTTATCTTAAGAAGAGCAGTTCCCTGTATTTGGGCAACAGCCAGAATGCATCGTCTACCAGCAGTTCCAGTTTGTCTACGTGATAACGGATCACATCAAAGTATTTACCCTTCACCCCATCGCAATATGCAATGGCTTTTGCACGGGTATCGGCGATCTCATTGGCTTTCTTCCTCTCTTCGATCATCTTTTCCACGTTATCGCTTATCTCATTGATATGGGTGCTGATGGCTTCCAGTACCTGCTTCTGGTTGGCATAAGCTTTTTCCCCAAGGCCCGCTTCTTTTAAACCGGTTATGTTTTTGATCAATACATTCTGGTATTTAATGGCTGAAGGAAGAATGAACGTTGTGGCCAGGTCGCCCATCACCCTCGCTTCGATCTGAACCTTTTTAATGTATGCTTCCAGCATGATTTCGTGGCGGGCTTCCAGTTCCACGTGGCTGTATATTTCGTTGCTTTCAAAAAGATGTTTGGCCTTGTCGGTAACATAAGCGTCCAATGCAAGCGGGGTTGTTTTCACATTTGCCAGTCCACGCTTTGCAGCTTCTTTTTCCCACTCTTCGCTGTAGCCATCTCCTTCAAATAAGATTGCCTTACTGTCTACAATATACTTCTGGATCACCTGCATGATAGCCACTTCTTTCTTCTCACCCTTTTCGATCAATGCATCCACATCCACTTTAAATTGCCGCAGTGTTTCCGCCATTATCGCATTTAATGTTGTCATGGAGATGGCACAGTTGGCAGAAGAACCTACCGCACGGAATTCGAATTTATTCCCGGTGAATGCAAAGGGAGAAGTACGGTTACGATCGGTGTTATCCAGCATCAGTTCCGGGATGCTCTTATGTATGTCTAACTTCAGCATGGCTTCATCCTGTTCGTCGAACTTGCCCGATACCCGGCTCTCTACCTGGTTCAATACCTGCGTCAAGTATTTACCAATGAAGATGGAGATGATGGCTGGTGGCGCTTCGTTCGCTCCCAGGCGGTGATCGTTTCCTGCGCTGGCAATGGATGCCCGCAGCAGGTCGGCATAATCATGCACGGCCTTGATAGAGTTCACAAAGAAAGCAAGGAACATCAGGTTTGTCTTGGGCGTTTTTCCCGGCGCTAATAAATTAACACCGGTATCCGTAGCCATGCTCCAGTTATTATGCTTACCGCTTCCGTTGATGCCGGCAAATGGTTTTTCGTGCAGCAGGCATTTTAAGCCGTGGCGTTTTGCAACACGTTCCATAATATCCATCAACAGGGTATTATGGTCAACCGCAAGATTGATCTCTTCGAAGATCGGTGCACACTCAAACTGTGCAGGTGCCACTTCATTATGCCTTGTACGGATGGGTATGCCCAGTTTATAACTCTCCTGTTCAAAGTCACGCATGAAAGCATAAACCCGTTCCGGTATTGCGCCGAAATAATGGTCATCTAACTGCTGGCCTTTTGCAGGTGCATGGCCAAAAACGGTACGGCCTGCCAATACCAGGTCGGGACGTGTATTTGCCAACCCGGCATCGATCACAAAATATTCCTGTTCCCAACCGAGCGTTGCAGTTACTCTTGTTACGTTCTTATCAAAATACTGGCAAACATCCACAGCCGCTTTATCCAAAGCAACCAATGCTTTCAGCAAAGGAGTCTTGGTATCTAAAGATTCACCGGTATAAGAAACAAAGATGGTAGGTATACACAATGTTTTACCCTGGCCGATCTCCATTATGAAAGCAGGTGAAGAAGGATCCCATGCAGTATAACCCCTTGCTTCAAAAGTTGCACGCAAACCCCCGCTTGGGAAAGAAGAGGCATCGGGTTCCTGTTGTATCAATGCGGCGCCCTCAAATTCTTCGATGGGCGTACCGTCGGATTTTAAGGTAAAGAATGAATCATGCTTTTCTGCAGACAAACCGGTGAGGGGTTGAAACCAATGTGTAAAGTGAGTTACACCCTTGCTCTCTGCCCAGGCACGGATACCATTGGCTATCTGCGAGCCCATATTTCGGTCGATCTTTTTGCCGCCACGGGTAGAGGCAACCAGGCTTTTGTAAGCTTCGTCACTCAAATATTTGCGGGCTACCTGCAGGGTGAACACGTTCTCATTAAAGATCTCCGTGATCTTGCCCGGGCTCTCCACTTTCACTTTTGGGAGGCCTTTACTTAAGTTGTCCAACGCTTTAAAACGTAAAGATTCCATACTATTTTTGATTTTAAGGCACAAAAAAACATTAAATACTTCTATAAAACAACATTTTTTAAAATAAATTGTAAAAAAATAGGTAGACCGGGTAAAAAAATTGATATTATTTTAATTTTTAACTCTTAGCCTATCCCAGTTGATATTACATAGTAACGGAGTGATCAGTAAGGGAAGATACAGGCTCCGGTATCGCACAATGGAACCAAGATTGGGTACGATATAGCCGATAAGAAGGAATAACGTGGATGTAAAGAACAGAGCAAATAATATGAAGGGTCTGTCAGTAATACCCGTCTCTTTTTTCCGAAAGAGAAGAAACAATAATACTAAAACCTGGTAGGCTGCAAGTTCAATATTCAGGGGCAGCAGTGCTTTTGAAGGCAGTTCCCACAAATACGGTCTTAAAAAGCTGTGGTTGAGCGCCTGGGGTGCATTGACTGCAAAGCTGCTGAAGTTTGGCTGAAGCGGATTCAGATATATCTGCGTAGCTGAATACGGCAATCTTAAATACTCTGCCTGCTTTTGAGTAACTACTTCGGGTGGATTTCTTTTTTCAAATACCAGGCCCGCAGTAAAAAAAAGAATCCCCGTCAACAGGTAAACCATGGTAAATATCCTTAATGCCGGTGCTTTTGTATTTTCAGTCACGATCCATGCGATCGTTGCAGGCACCAATGCCAAAAAAATAAAATTGCGTAAGCCGAACAGCAGCAATAAACTGATCCCTGCAAACAGCAATCTTTTTACAGTAACCTTGTTCTGCCTTAAACACTGAAAAAGGATATAGATGAATAACGAAAGCATTAAAAAAACCATCCCGTCTTTATGAATACCTGAACTAAAATAGAGCGTGGAGGGCAGCAGGAAACAACCGGTCATTACCAACATCTTATTCCCAGGATATAGTTTGATGAACAAACGGTATAGCAAAACATGTCCGAAAAAAACAAAAAAATTAAAGAACAGGCTGTTTATGTAGTAATCGCCCCGGCTGAAGATATCGAATACCGATACCAGTTTGATGATGATGTTTCCCCGCAGGTCGTTCCAGTATGAATTATAGGAACTGAACAGACCCGAATAACCTTCGGGATAACCGGATGTAAACAGGTTGGTGAGATATTTGCCGGGGTCTGTAACCATGAGGCGGTATTCATTCCAGGCTTCCCGGTTAACATCCCAGTAATCATTCCCGGCACCATAAAAATGAACCGACAACCAGCCAATGGCAATGCCGGCAATGATCTTAAAAAGAAAAAGGCCAAGTATAACTTTGCTGTCAATGCCCGACTTCTTTATGAACGGGATCTGCAGCAGCAACCAGCAAAAAACAAGCAGGTAAACAACAAACAGCAGGTAATTCAATGCCTTTATTTTTGGTGTGGGAAGATAGTTAAAATATTTGCTTTACTGTTCAGGATAAAAACCGGCCAGTCGTTACCTTTGCGCTTCACCCCGTTTTTCATCAACATTTATGGAAATAACAGTAAAAACAGCCGAACAATTAAGACTGACAGCAGAAGAATTTGAACTCATCAAACAAAAGATCGGCCGCACACCTAACTTCACAGAACTCTGTTGCTTCAGCGCCATGTGGAGCGAACACTGCAGTTATAAAAATTCCATCAAATGGTTAAAGACATTGCCCCGGGAAGGAAAAAAGATGCTGGTGAAAGCCGGGGAAGAAAATGCCGGACTGATGGATATCGGCGATGGTTATGGCGTTGTTTTTAAAATTGAATCGCACAATCACCCATCTGCTATTGAACCCTTCCAGGGTGCAGCAACCGGTGTGGGCGGTATTAACCGGGATATTTTTACAATGGGCGCAAGACCCATTGCTTCCCTGAACTCATTGCGCTTTGGGAAATTAACCGAAGCGAAAACGCAGCACCTGCTGGCCGGTGTTGTACATGGCATTGGCCATTACGGCAATTGCTTTGGCGTTCCTACGGTTGGCGGTGAGGTTTATTTTGAGGAATGTTATCATACCAACCCTTTGGTGAATGCGATGAGCGTGGGTATTTTAAAGAATGGCGGAACCGTTTCTGCCACTTCCGGTAACGTAAAGGGAAATCCTGTTTTTTTTGTAGGAAGTGCCACCGGCAAAGATGGTATCGGCGGTGCCAGTTTTGCTTCGGCTGATATAACTGCCGACAGTGCAGAAGACCTGCCTGCTGTTCAGGTTGGTGATCCCTTCCAGGAAAAGAAATTATTAGAAGCCTGCCTGGAAGTAATAAAAACCGGCGCCGTGGTTGGTATGCAGGACATGGGTGCGGCTGGTATCATCTGCTCCACTTCCGAAATGAGTGCGAAGGGCAACGCCGGTATGCGCATCGACCTGGATAAAGTGCCCACCCGCCAAAAAGATATGAAGGCATGGGAACTGCTTCTAAGCGAAAGCCAGGAACGCATGTTACTCGTTGCCGAAAAAGGGAAAGAAAATTTAGTGCTGGACGTTTTTAAAAAATGGGACCTCCCCTGCAGTGAGATCGGTGAAGTAACAACGGATGGCATGCTGCAGTTTTATATGCACGGAAATTTAGAAGCGGAATTACCGGCTTATGAATTGGTGCTCGGCGGCGGCGCTCCGCAAAATTCAAGGGAGTATACAGAACCAAAATATTTTGAAAAGATAAACGCATTCAATGCCGATACGATTGCTGTTCCAAAAAATCTGAAAAAGGTTGCGGAACAGATCATCCAGATTCCAAACATTGCCAGCAAGCGTTGGGTATACGTGCAGTACGACAGTATGGTGGGCACCGGCAATGCCAGTACCAATGCACCCAGCGATGCAGCCATTGTAATTGCAAAGCCAACCAGTAAGGCACTGGCATTAACAACAGACTGCAACAGCCGCTATGTTTTTGCAGACCCGTATAAAGGCGCCATGATCGCCGTTGCCGAAGCAGCAAGAAATATTGTTTGCAGCGGCGGACAACCATTGGGCATTACCAACTGCCTCAACTTTGGCAATCCATTCGACCCGGAAGTGTATTACCAGTTTGTACATGCCATCAAAGGCATGGGCGAAGCCTGTATCAAATTCGATACGCCGGTAACGGGCGGCAACGTAAGTTTTTACAACCAGGGGCCTGATGGAGCCGTATATCCAACTCCAACGATCGGCATGGTTGGCGTGCTGGCAAGCGCCGAGGATAAAATGACGATGGATTTTAAACAGGAAGATGACGAGATCTATTTGATCGGTACGCAGCGCAATGATATCAACTCGTCGGAATATTTACACAAACTTCATGCTGTTGAATTTTCTCCTTGTCCCCATTTCGACCTGGATGAAGAATTTGATGTGCAGCACGAGGTTAGTAAAATGATCCATAAAAAACTTATCTGCTCGGCACATGATATCAGCGAAGGGGGGTTATTTATTTCCTTGATCGAAAGTTGTTTCAACCGGGATCTCGGATTTGATGTGGCCACCGATAATAAAGAAATCAGGGCCGATGCTTTCTGGTTTGGCGAATCGCAGAGCCGGGTGGTTGTTTCTGTTTCCAAAGAGAACCGGAATGATTTTAACATGCTGCTGGAGAAAATGGAAATGACGGTGACCTATTTAGGAAAAGTAACTTCCGGCAAAATAAAATTGAACGGAGAAGATTGGGGAACAGTAAGTGAATGGAAGGATAAATATGAGAATGCCATTGCGAATCTGCTAGCCGGACATGAAAGCGAGCATGCTTTAACAGCATTATAAAAAATGATGGATAAGAATTCAACAATAGTAGTCACCGGCGCCGCCGGCTTTATCGGAAGCTGCATGGTGAGTTATCTCAACCAGCAGGGTTTTGAAAATCTGATCTTAGTGGATGAGTTTGATGACGATGAAAAAGAACTGAACCTGCTGCATAAAAAATTCATCGTACGGGTAGAACGGGAAGATTTTTTTGATTGGGTACAACGGGAAAAACCAAAAGTTGATTTTGTTTTTCACCTGGGCGCCCGAACAGATACCACCGAATTTGATTATGCCATTCACCAGCACCTGAACGTGGAATACTCTCAGAAGATATGGAACTACTGTACGGTAAATAATATTCCATTGGTGTATGCTTCTTCTGCGGCCACATACGGTGAAGGCGAATTAGGCTATGATGATAACCACGAAGTGATCGAACGGCTTCACCCGCTCAACCCTTACGGCATCTCCAAAAATGAATTTGATAAATGGATGCTGCACCAGGAATGTCACCCGCCTTTTTGGGCCGGACTGAAATTCTTTAACGTGTACGGGCCGAATGAATACCACAAGGCAAGAATGGCCAGCGTGATCTTTCATTCCTTCAACCAGATAAAACAGAACGGCAAAGTAAAACTCTTCCGTTCGCACAAGGAAGGATATGAGGACGGTGAACAGCTTCGTGATTTTGTTTACGTGAAAGATGTGATCGCTGTTTGTTACTGGCTGATGGAAAATCAACCGGCTTCTGCCATTTATAATCTGGGCACGGGCAAAGCCCGGAGTTTCAACGACCTTGTAAAGGCAACCTTCTCCGGGTTGGATATGCCGGCAAATATTGAATTCATTGATATGCCCGAAGACATACGGGACAAATACCAGTACTTCACCGAAGCCAATATGGACAAATTGAAAGCTGCGGGTTATACAAATGATTTTTTTTCGCTAGAGAAAGGCGTGGATGATTATGTAAGGAATTACCTGGCGAAGAATGAGTTTTATTGAATGGTCTAGTAGATGACGCCTGTCTCCATGTCGATCTGGTAAGGGACCCACAGTTCATATTTTGTTTTAGAAATCGGCTCCGTGTTACTTGTGCCTCCATATGCTGCCTGGTTGTTTGGATTGATGGCATAGCCTTCTACCTTAATGAAAAAGCAAAATGTATTTTGAACCCTGTACATTTTTTCATTACCCAGCATGCCATACCTCATCACAACTCCGTTTGAATACCCCCAATAATTGCTGATGGTTTCTCCTTTTCCATTCTCAAGATAATTTTCTGTATTCGTGATCCTGTATCTTGTTTTCTTTTCTGTAAAATCTGGAATGGAAGGCCGGTTATTCCTGAAATCATCGAAACTCAGATAAACTCCTCTATGGGCCACCGTATCCTGTAATATCGGGATTTTATTCATCCGGTTGTTGAATGCATATATTTCTTCCAGTGTTTTCTTTGCCTGAAGATCAAATTGTTTTACAGCATTGGAATAATCCAGCATTGCCACTAATTTATTTAATGCATATTCAACAAATGACCTTCTTTTCTGATCTAGCTTTACCCGGCCATACCTCGACAGGTCTTCCATATTCACCAAAACTGTATCGATCCTTTTTATTGGCAGGTATTTTTCATTTTTACCAAGATAATATTCCCATTTGCAATAAAGTTTCTCGGTAGATCCGACAGAATTGGCCGCCTCAACCCTTTTGTCATTCGAATTAATATTCATCGATAGCCAGAAGCGTTTCATAACGATCAACAATTCAAAATCATTTTGGGTGAAAGCACTTGAATAGTAATCTGCATAATATTTCTCAATACTATTCCCGTTCCCGTTCCGCAAAACCAATCGTTCAAACTGTCTCTTTTTACTTATAACAAACTCATCGGAATACACATACCCGATCTTTGACGTGTCGAACCGGCTGTCAATTATTCTGATCTTTGAAAACGGAAATCTTAGCCCCGCGGAGGCAGAATCTTCAATAGTCAATATCAGCTCTTTAACCCGTAGCTGGTTCGGGTTCAGTACATCCCTTTTTTCGCCCTGGGCAAACAGAAATATGGGAAAAAGTAATCCTATGATCAGCAAAAAACGCATGGTAAAATATATGGTAAGTTAAACGCCTGAATTTTGACAGGAAAATAAAGATAGTTTCTGATATTTTACAGACTCAGCAAATATGACTCTTAAAAAAACCTCTCCAAATTTCATCCCCCCGGATTTTCCACTTATCTTTGCATGACCTCCAAGATTTTAACCCGAATTTTCCTGGTCATATTTATTAACCGCAGCTATCATCCCGAAAAATAAGGGAATGGTTGTAAAATTATTTTTTATGGCTAAGTATATTTTTGTAACCGGTGGTGTTACATCCTCTTTAGGTAAAGGAATCATCGCCGCATCCCTGGCAAAACTTTTACAAAGCCGCGGTTTAAAAGTCACCATACAAAAATTTGATCCTTATATAAATGTTGATCCCGGTACATTAAACCCTTACGAACACGGCGAGTGCTACGTTACCGACGATGGTGCAGAGACCGACCTTGACCTTGGCCACTACGAACGTTTTTTAAATACGCCAACTTCCCAGGCCAATAATGTTACCACCGGCCGGATTTATCAGACCGTAATAAATAAAGAAAGAGAAGGAGCTTATTTGGGAAAGACGGTGCAGGTGATTCCGCACATTACTGATGAAATAAAACGCCGGATGCTTTTACTGGGCACCGAAGGCAAATACGATATTGTGATCACCGAGATCGGCGGAACCGTGGGTGATATTGAAAGCTTGCCCTTTGTGGAAGCCGTAAGGCAGATACAATGGGAACTGCCCGAAGAAGACTGCGTAGTGGTTCATCTTACCCTCATTCCTTATTTAAGAGCTGCAAAGGAATTAAAGACAAAGCCTACCCAGCACAGTGTTCGTATGCTGAGCCAGGAAGGGGTTCATCCCAATGTGATCGTTTGCCGTACAGAGCATCCGCTGAGCGATGACCTGAAAAAGAAGATCGCCCTGTTCTGTAATGTAAAACCCAACGCCGTTATTGAAGCAATGGATGCCGGCACTATTTACGAAGTGCCGTTGAAAATGCTGCAGGAAGGACTGGATGTGATCGTACTTAAAAAATTACAGATAAACGGGTATGCTGCACCCGAGTTGGGTAAGTGGCGTGCTTTTCTTGATAAATTAAAATACCCGCAAAGCAAGGTCACCATCGGACTTATCGGCAAATACATTGAACTGCAGGATGCCTACAAATCGATCCTGGAATCTTTTATACATGCAGGCGCCATCAACGAATGCAAAGTACAGATCGTGAATGTACACAGCGAATTCATCACCGATGAAAATGTAAAAGAAAAACTGAAAGACCTGGATGGCTTACTTGTGGCACCGGGTTTTGGTAACCGGGGTGTGGAAGGAAAGATCATTGCCGTGAAGTTTGCCCGGGAAAACAAGCTGCCCTTCTTTGGCATTTGTTTAGGCATGCAGATGGCGGTGATAGAATATGCAAGAAATATCCTGGGATGGAAAGATGCACATTCGACCGAAATGGATACCAAGACGACTCACCCGGTGATTGACCTGATGGAAGACCAGAAGAAAGTGAAGAACATGGGTGGCACCATGCGGTTGGGTGCTTATCCCTGTGAAATTAAAAAAGACACGCTGGCCTATACCATTTACGGAACCTCCCCCATCAGCGAACGCCACCGCCACCGCTGGGAGTTCAATAATAAATATCTGTCAGATTTTGAAAAAGCAGGCATGATACCGAGTGGAAAGAACCCGGGTACCGGTTTGGTGGAGATCGTGGAGTTAAAAGACCACCCGTTCTTTATTGGCGTGCAGTATCACCCCGAATTAAAAAGTACCGTGGAAAATCCGCAGCCCATTTTTGTTCATTTTATAAAAGCAGCCAAGGCCTTTGCCGAAAAGAAGGAGTCGGTGAAGAATCCGTTGCTGCAGAGTGAAATGATCTGATATGCAAAAATTAAGCATGGATGAGCTCAACCGGAAATCGGTAGAAGAGTTCAAGCGTTCCCAAAAAATTCCTGTAATAGCCGTGCTGGAGAATATCCGCAGTGCCTACAATGTAGGCAGTGTGTTCCGAACCGCCGATGCCTTTTTATTAGAAGCCATTTACATAACCGGCTACACCTGCATTCCTCCGCATAAAGAAATTAAAAAGACGGCCCTGGGTGCCGAAGAAACGGTTGACTGGAAACATTTTGCCAACGCAACCGAAGCCATAAAAAATTTAAGAGATGCAGGATACAAAGTGTATGCAGTGGAACAGGCTAAAGATAGCCTGAAACTCCAGGATGCAGCATTTACTGCAGAAGATAAAATTGCCGTTATATTTGGCAATGAAGTAACGGGTGTGGAGCAGGATACCATTTTGCAATGCGATGGCTGTATTGAAATACCGCAACTGGGCATGAAACATTCACTGAATATTGCAACGGCCGCCGGCGTGGTTATTTGGGAAATAGTAAGGACCCGCATACAGACTGAACCTTGATCATTGAACATTGTTTATTGAATATTTGCCCCTATCCCCTAAAGGGGATTTAATACAGCGAACGTATTTTTGAATATAGAAATGACCAACATAAAAAAATATCTTTCCCTCGTAAAATTTTCACATACCATTTTTGCAATGCCTTTTGCATTGATCGGTTTTTTTTTGGGAATCAACTATTTCTTTGACCTATCATCTTTTTTATCAGGTTCTCCGTATACGTGGTATTCCAGTCCTGATCCGCAATTCCTTACTTTCAAATATTGGTTGATAAAATTTTTATTGGTGATCGGCTGCATGATCTTTGCCCGCTCAGCCGCCATGGCTTTCAACCGCTGGCTGGATAAGAACTTCGATGCAAAAAATCCACGGACTGCTGTAAGGGAAATTCCGGCAGGCATTATAAAAGCAAACAGTGCATTGTGGTTTGTTATCATTTGCTGTTTGTTGTTTATTGCATGTACTTATTTCATCAACAGAATTTGTTTCTACTTGTCGCCGGTTGCATTATTCGTGGTTTTGTTCTACAGTTATACAAAACGTTTTACTGCACTTTGCCATTTGGTACTGGGCGTTGGTTTAAGCCTGGCTCCCATTGGCGCCTATTTAGCAGTTACCGGTGAGTTTGCTGTTTTGCCTGTTCTTTTTTCATTTACTGTTTTATTCTGGGTAAGTGGGTTCGACATCATTTATGCGTTGCAGGATGAGGAGTTCGATAAAGCCAACCAGCTTCACTCCATTCCCGCCGCCATTGGCAAAACAAAAGCATTGAGAATATCTGAGCTGTTACATACACTTGCAGCAGCCTGCGTGGCCTTTGTGGGAGTATATGGCCATTTCGGTACCTGGTATTGGTGCGGCGTTGCCGTGTTCATGGGATTATTGCTTTACCAGCATAGTCTTGTAAAACCAACAGACCTCAGTAAAGTGAATATGGCTTTCTTTACGGCAAACGGAATTGCCTCGGTTGTTTTTTCGATCTTTGTAATTCTTGATTTATTTCTATCATAAAAATTCAATCATTCCCCTTTAGGGGTTAGGGGCAACATGGCACGCATCCTTGCAATAGACTATGGTGGTAAAAGAACCGGATTGGCCGTAACCGATCCGTTACAGATCATTGCAACCGGCCTGGAAACCATTGACTCCCAAGAACTCATCCCCTTTTTAAAAAGATATTTGCTGCAGGAACAGGTGGAACTCATCATCATCGGCCTGCCTAAAAACTGGGATGAATCGGATACGCACGGTACTCCCCTTGTTGAAGCTGCGATAAAAAAATTACAAAAGGAATTTCCTGCCATTCCGTTGAAAACCGTTGATGAACGCTACACCTCCAAAATGGCCAAAGACGCCATGCTGGAAATGGGGATGAAGAAAAAAGACCGGCGTGACAAAAAAAATGTGGACCTGATCGCCGCCACCATCATCCTGCAGGAATATCTTCAATCGATTTGATGTAAATTTGCAACATGATCCTTCCGATAGTAGCATATGGTTCGCCGGTCTTACGCAAAGTTTGTGAAGACATCAGTCCCGATTACCCCGGCCTGGAAAAGTTTATTGCCGATATGTGGGAAACCATGTACAACAGCAATGGCGTTGGACTGGCAGCTCCCCAGGTAAATGTGCCCATCCGCCTGTTTGTGATGGACAGCGAGCAGATTTTCTTAAACCAGGAAGAAGATGAAAAGGATGAATACCCCGATGCCCCGGGTTACAAGGGCATTTTCATAAATGCACATATAACCAAATTGAATGGGGAAGAATGGCCCTACAATGAAGGCTGCCTGAGTATTCCCAAGATACGGGAAGATGTTTACCGCAATGAGGAGATAGAAATTGAGTTTGTTGATGAAAAATTTCAACCCCATACAAAAACATTCAACGGCATTACCGCCCGTGTCATTTTACACGAATACGATCACATTGAAGGCAAACTCTTCATTGACCACATAAAGCCCCTGAAACGGAAACTTCTGAAACGGAAGCTGGATGATATTTCGAAGGGTAAGATCAATGTTGATTACCGCATGGTATTCCCAAAATAACTGCTTTTTTCAGTTAGGCCTTGCCGTAGTTCTCCTTAACAGCAATGCTGTGATTTCTATCTACTTATCCACAATCACACATTTATCAAATATACCTTATACAGGGTATTGTATATTCCGATAAATGATTATACTTTAGTAGAGGAATCTACCTTATCACTCTTAAAAAATGCTTATGAGAAAAGTACGACTATTGTTTTTTACAGTTGGTATCTTTTTCTCTCTCGGCTCATTCTCACAAAGTGTTACTCCAGCCATTTTAAACACAACCGGTGGAACAAATTTTTTCACCTTTTACCGTTTTGAATGGAGTTTTGGTGAAGCCATGGCTATTGAAACCATGACCAGCCCGAACCTGATTGTAACAAATGGTGTTTTACAGCCCGGTACAGATAAACCGGCCAGTATAGACAACAACGGTGGATGGGGCGGTGATGAGATCAGGATACTGCCTAACCCGACCCAAAGCGTTCTGGAGATAGACTTCTTCAGTAAACAACAGGGAAAGGTCAGCATGAAACTTTATGATGCCTCCGGAAGATACCTGGGCAACAGGGAGTTTGACTACTTCGGTGTGGGACGCATTGAGAAATGGGACCTGAGCCGTTACCCGTCGGGCGAGTACTTCCTTTATATCCGCTTGGAACCCACCGGAAATTCTGTGGGCAAGAAAGGAGGATTTAAAGTTATTAAGATCAGGTAAATCACCTGATCAGATCACTGAATTGAAAAAACAAAAACCAAAACCATTCTACACATGAAAAAGATTTTTTTAACGCTGGCAGGTTTTATGATTGCGCTACTCAGTATAGCCCAGTCGCCCAACCTGATGAATTACCAGGGTGTGGCCCGTAACGCTGCAGGCAACGTTCTGCCGAACCAAGTCATTTCCCTAAGACTAAGTATATTAACCGGGAATGCTACCGGAGCGGTGGTTTATAGTGAAACCAGGAATGTAACTACAAATGCATTTGGTTTATTTAATGTAGTTGTCGGAAGCCCCGGTGCCATTACCAATACCGGTACCGTTGGTGGAATTAACTGGACTGCATTTGGTGCAGGAAGTGGAAGCAAATTTCTTCAGGTAGAAATTGATCCAACAGGGGGGAGTAATTATTTTAACTTAGGAGCAACCCAGCTGGTAAGCGTACCCTATGCATTAAATGCTGGCGCCTCAGCCCCGGTTGGCCCCGCCGGCGGAGATCTAACGGGCACTTATCCCAATCCAACCGTAGCAAAATTACAGGGACGGGCTGTTTCTGCTGCTGCGCCTGCTAATAAGAATTTATTGATGTGGGATGCGGTATCTACTTCATGGATACCAGCTACCGCAGCTGCAGCCGGAGTTGTGAGCGGAACAGGCACCTTGAACATGGTAGCCAAATGGACACCGGATGGTGTTACCATCGGTAACTCACAGATATTTGATAATGGAACCAATGTTGGAGTTGGAACCTTAACACCAACTAATAAACTGACCGTAGCAGCCGGAGACAATGATGGTATTGCCATCAATAACACCGGAACAAATTTTGCCAATGCAACATTGAATTTTTCAAATACCACTACTTCACCGGTGCGTACCAACACCGCAAACATTGCGCTTAAATCAGGTGCTACCGACAGGGCATTACAGTTCTTAAATTCTTCAGCAGGTTTATTACCAACCGATATCAGTTATAATTTCCTTAACAGCACCACAGCTCCTATTGTAAGTGTTTTAAACAGCGGCAATGTAGGTATTGGCCAGGTTGCGCCAACAGGAAAATTAGAAGTGGTAAATGCCGGTACAAATTCCAGTGTGATCGTTAACCAGAATAATGCTGCCAACGTTGCCAACGCTGTGCTCGTTGATAATGCAAACCTCACTGCTATCGGTTATGGAAATGCATCTGAATATGTAAGAAGAGGCGCTACTTCTGCCAACACATTCCTTTATACAGGTGTTCCTTCCGGTTCAATCGGTTCATCAAGCAACGGTATAGGCGTTCAAGGTACCAGTGAGGCTTTCTATGGTGTTGCCGGTCTGACGTATAATGGTAATGGTGTTCAGGCCGTATCATTGAATACCGGTATTGGCTTGTATGCCCAGGCATTCGGAACAGGTATCACCGCAAACTTCGTTAATGCAAATGCCGCCAACGGAAGCAATACGCTGTTGATCGATAATGCAAACCTTACTTCAACCGCCTACGGCAATGGCTCTGTTTATGCTCGCAGGGGAACAACCTCTGCCAATACTTTCCTGTATGGAGGTGTTCCTTCAGCTTTAACCGGTTCAGCAAGTACGGGTATTGGTGTACAAGGTACCAGTGAAACCGTTTTTGGTGTTGCCGGTCTGACTTATACCGGTACAGGTATTCAGGCTTATTCTGCAAGCACGGGTATCGCTTTGGCTGCACAGGCTGCCGGTACTGCAGGTATTGGCGGTGATTTCAGCATTACAAATGCTGCAAACATTTCAAATGTTATAAGAGCAGCAAATGCAAACGCAGCAAACGGACAAACAAACTCTACCACGGGTGGTGGTAATGCCATATTCGGGCGTAAAGGCACCGGCCTCGGCACATCCATCACCAACCCTGCCGGTGTTTATGGCTCATCTTCTGCGGCAAATGGTATTGGTGTGATAGGTCTTACACTTACCAACATTGGCCTATTCGGTGGTACAATCCAAACAGGTGCCGGTGTAATGGGTCAGACATTTGGTACGGGTGGTATTGCCCTTTATGGTATTGGCGCAAGCAGTCCAACTTCTTATGGATTAGTAACAAGTGGTCTTGTTCAGATACAGGGACAGGGTGCAGCTGCCGGCAGGGTACTTACCAGTGATGCAACCGGTAATGCTACCTGGCAGGATTTGATTACACCTGCAGTTCATTTAAGCAGCAGTGCTTTAACATCAACCGTATTCCCTGCAAATAGTAATACCGTGATTACAGGCTGGAATACATTGGACGAAGCAGGAGGTGCCAATTATAATCCCGGTACAGGCGAATACACAATCCCGGTTGCGGGTTATTATTCTGTATTTGTTCACTTAATAGCGCAATCTACATATACCGCAACAGGTGGAACTGAAACAAAATTGCAGTTCAGGGTAAATGGTGGCGTTAATGGTCAGTCATACACAAATGATGGACCAGCAGGAACCTATCCGGATGATATCCATTACCAGATGGAAAGAAGGTTCAATGCAGGCGATGTGATCTCCTTCGCTTTCAACAACAGTGGCGCCGGAGCGATCACATACGGATCAAATACAAATTTTGATAAAATGGCAATTCATTTAATTCACAGATAATAATTCACAGAAAAAATTAAAATATGAAAAAAATAATTTTCACAGCGATCGCCTTGTTCAGCATAATGGCGGTAAACGCACAAACCGAAAGAGGCTCGGCAGCAAAAAAAGCGGATAACAAAGACCCGCTTGTGAATGGTATTCCTTACAGCCAGTACAAGGCACAGCAGGAAGCATTAAAGAACAAGCAACAGGCGGCATCTGCAACTGCTCCCGTGATCACTACAGCTAAACCTGCTACAGCAGCCGTAGATGCACAGACAGCTACTGCACCAGCTACGCCAAAGGTTACCATTGAAAAGCCAACAGCTGTTCAGCCGGCGCCGGATGCAAAATCAGCCCTGGTACCCGAAGCTCCGAAAGAGCCGGTAAAAGCTGAAAAAGGCAAAGGCTAAAGTTCCTGGAAGATATATTTACTTTGCAGGTATGATGAAAAAGATCATACCTGCTTTTTTTTGCCTGCTATCCAGCACCCGGGCAATGGCACAGGCAACAACCGACAGTGTGGTCAGCCTGGGAAAAAAAAGCATCACCCTCAGCGAAGTGGTTGTAAATAATAAACTCAACATTCCCGTATTCATTGAACGGATAAAGAATGACACTTCGTTTTACAAGGCTTTTCGAAACCTGCACATCCTTGGTTTTACCGCCATCAACGACATACGCATGAACAACAGCGATGGAAAAATGAAAGCCGGTCTGCACAGCAGAACAAAACAGGTACGGGTAAACAACTGCCGGAAAATGGAAACGTTGGAAGAGCAGGTAACGGGCGATATTTATGATGAGTACCGGAACTTCAATTACTACACGGCACAGATGTATGCATCTCTTTTTTTTACAAAAGATTCTGTTTGCGGCGAGACAAATATTGTAACCGGAACCGCATTCAGCACATCGGGCAAAAGCGGCATGGAAAAACACAAAGAACAATTAAAGATGTTGTTCTTTAACCCGGGTAAACGGATCAACGGCCTACCGTTCATGAGCAACAAAACGGCCATCTACGATGATGACATGGCTGACTACTACAACATGAGTGTCGACATGGGTATTTACAATAATACCAATTGCTACATCTTCACTCAAAAAGTAAAGCCGGAAAATAAGGGGTCTGTGGTGGTGGATGAAATGACCACCTGGTTTGATTCAAATACCTTTGATGTGCTGGGCAGAAATTATTCCCTGAGTTACGATGCAGCGGTTTACGATTTTAAAGTGACTATGGAAGTGGTGATGACGAGGTATGGCGAATATACCGTGCCTTCACTGATCCGGTACAACGGAAACTGGAAAGCAATTTTCAAGAACAGGGAACGAGGTGTTTTTACCGCTACTCTTTTTGATTTCAACTAACTGTTTTCCCATTTATACCAATTTGAACTTTTATTAAACTTTCACTCTTATTTTTGGCAGATGAAAAAAATATTCTTTCTTATCCTGGCGGCTGTTTCTGTCAGCGCAACAGCCCAGACCAACGGCAAAGATTTTACAGCCATTGACGAATACATAAAAGGCCTTGGTTCCATGGAAGGTATGAGCACTGCCACCATCGACAATGTGGTCATTAATCATTTTGATGATAAGGTAGATAAGTTGCGTGCCATCTATACCTGGATCGCACTGAACATTGCCTACGATGTGAAAGCAGCCCGTACCAACAGCACCATGAAGAATACGCCTGCAGATGTACTGGTTACCCGGAAGGCCGTGGGCATTGGCTTTGCCAGCCTGTTCCAGGATATGTGCAGCAGTGCCGGTATCCGTTGCCTCACCGTGGATGGGTTTGTGAAATATAATACCACGCAGATCGGCGAAAAGGGAACCGAAATAAATCACAGTTGGGCAGTGGTTCAGTTGGGCCAAAGTCCGGATACCTGGTATTATGTAGACCCAGCTTTTGGAAGCGGGCACCTCGAAGCAGATATGAAATCATTCACAAAGTCATTCTCAGGTGCTTATTTTTTTACGGACAAAGCCACTTTTAACCTGCAGCATTTTCCAAATAACGAAGCATGGAAATTAGGCCCGGGCCCGAGAGGCAAGGGAGAATTTTATTCATTTCCACTGGTAAGAACAGCGGCGGTGGAATACGGTATTAAAAAACTTGTACCCGATGATGGCATACTTAAAGTAAAACTGAACAAGCCTGTTTACTTCAGTTATGTGATCAGTAACGATAAAGAACCTATTACTTCTGTAGCGCTGGGAATGGGTGAAAAGAAAAAATACAAAGTAAAAGATGTAGAATTCACCCAAAGCAACGGAATGCTTTCTTTC
>Ga0209023_10000968_pt1 | contig 40337 bp, 35 predicted proteins | sample LakOneMetagenome_FD_187468 | JGI IMG/M metagenome (GOLD analysis project Ga0209023, IMG submission 187468) | Freshwater and sediment microbial communities from Lake Erie, Canada (SPAdes) (version 2) | ecosystem: Environmental > Aquatic > Freshwater > Lentic | place: Lake Erie, Canada...
CCCGCCACTTGGGGGGCACCCGACTCCGCAAGCTCGGCCTCGCGGTCAATCTCGCCAAGAATGACCTCCCACGAAAACCGGACGGGTCGAATCCCCCCGTCGCGGCCAACGAAGCACGGTCCGTCCTCAAACTCAAAATAGCCATAGCCCATCCCACCGTTCTATCGACCGTGCAGGCGTTTTGTGCAGCCTGACTGTCTGGCCGGCACGCGAAGACGAGCCCGATCCTCGCTGCTGGCCCGGTTGGGCGCAGCGCTGCAGCGACTGCGGACGACTCTCGCGCTGCGTAGCGTCCAGCTACTGGCGCTGGAAACGGGTCTCGGCGGTGAGGCTGAGGCAGAACGCGGCGAGCAGTTTCGCGCATTGCTCGACGTCGCCCATGTCGACAAGCTCGACCGGTGAGTGCATGTAGCGGACCGGTACACCCACGAGTGCGGTAGCGATGCCTTCTCGTTCGAAGTGCACCATGTCCGCATCGGTGCTCGTGATATCCCCAGACGCCGCGAGCGTGTGCGGAATCTCCTCCGATCCGCCAGTTTCGATGAGGGCTTCGGTGAGTGCGGGGTGAAGGATCGAGCCGCGCTGGATCACCGGGCCGCTGCCGAGATGGTGTTTGCCCTGCCTTCGCTCGTCGACCCCCGGTGCGCACGTTGCGTGTGCGACGTCAACGATGATGACGGCGTCGGGGTTGAGGCGATGGGCGGTCGTTCGCGCACCGGTACCGGTGATCTCTTCCTGCACGGCCGCCAATGCGATCACGTCGCCTGCCGCGCCGCCTGCTTCGGCGACGAGACGAGCTGCTTGCAAAGCGATGTAGCAGCCGAGCCGGTTATCCATGGAGCGGCCCGCGATACGACGATCCTGCAGCTCCACCGGGTCCCCCGCGATCACCGCAGCGTCGCCGATCCGCACCAGGCCGCGAGCAGCGTCTCCGTCCTTCGCGCCGATGTCGATGTGTAGCTCGTGGATCTCCGGGTTTTGCTTTCGGCGGTCGTGCGGGGTTTCGAGATGGATCGGCTTTCGGCCAAGCACCCCAGAAACCCGACCGTCCTGTGTTGCGATCTCAACACGCTGGGAGATCAACACCAGCGGATCCCATCCGCCGACGCCGGAGAAGTGGATGAACCCCTCATCGGTGATATGCGTGACGATCAAACCAATTTCATCAATATGGCCGGCGAGCACGACCGAAGGCCCGCCCGCCTTGCCGGGCACGGTGGCGGTGACAGAACCGACGCCATCAACCTCGACGTGATCGGTGAATGCGCGGCAGGCATCAGCGAACACGGCCGCGGCCGCGGTCTCATAGCCCGACGGACCAGCCGTCGTCAACAGCGAGCGGAGAACATCAGGAATTGGCATCGGCCCGGAAAACTACTTGGCAGCGCGGAGAGACCTATCCGGTGCGGCTGTCAGCGCGGCCAAGAGATCGGCGGCTGTTCACTCTTCGTTGAGCCGCCCCTCCCCACCGCGCCCCTAGAGTGCCGTCGGCCATCCGCAGGCACTTATGTGACCACCCCCGCGACATCACCCCGGCAGCTTTACCATCGCCTGCAGTCTGGGACCCATGACCCGGCCTCCGTAGGTAGGTAGCTATCTAGATGCAGTACCGGAAGCGCCCCACGCTGAGGGCGCTTCCGTCGTTTCACCGCTCTTGCGTGTGACTTCTCGAAGTCACCGTCTCAGGTGAGAGACTGCCGTCGTCATGACCGCCGCGTCCCGATTCCGAGCTGTAGTTCTCGCCATTGTGTTGACGGGGCTCGCGGTGCCGGCGTCCGCTATGGCACATCCGTGTCAGGTTCGTCACCGGCTACCTGACCGCGCCTGTACACCTGGCGCTGTGTTTCCGCATGCGACGAAGCGCAAGATTTGCCGGGTTGGTTACACGCGAGGCGTCCGCAACGTGCCCGACCGGGTCAAACGTTTGGTGTACCGGCGCTATGGGATCAAGCGTCATCCGCGCGGCACCTACGAAATGGACCACCTCGTTCCGTTGGAGCTCGGCGGTAGCAACAAGATCATCAACCTGTTCCCAGAGGCGGCCCTCCCCCGCCCCGGCTTCCACGAGAAAGACGTACTCGAGAACAGCTTGCACGCCTCGGTCTGCGACGGGTCCATGAAGCTCCGCACCGCGCAGCATCTAATCGCTACGAACTGGCTGAAGACCTACAACGCCCTCGTCCGGTGAACGCTCGAGCAGGCCAAGCGGCCGTCACGTCCCACTCGCAGATGAAGAGGGAGGAACAACGATGACCGCAAATCCGTCGAGCGCCCCAGGTCCGACGCCGCTGGCGTCGGTTGTGGCGCGATACGCCGCGGTGGTCGGCGGCACGGTCGAGCGCAGCGAGCTCCAGATCGTCGACCAGGCCGCCCTGACGGCGAACCGCCCGGCGCTCGAGGCTGATCCCGGCTTCGCGCCCTGGCCCACGCGGGCGAAGCACCTGTCCGACGAGGGCCTCGTTGCCGCTCGTCTGAAGGCGCTATTTGACTTCGGCGCTCAGCTCCCCGATGGGGACGACGACGCTACGACGCGAGCCATGCATCAGAGGTGGCCGCGACTGAAGAAACTCAAGGGCTCTGAAGCTCTGGAGCGCATCGAGGTCACAGCCCTGGTTCGAGCCGACGGAACCAGCGAATGGGGCTTTGAGCGAAGCGACGCAACTCGGGCTGCGCTTCCGATTCCGGACGGTGAAGTCGTGGTAGGCCGCCCGGAACTCGACCTTTACGTTCAGAACATGGTTCGGCAGGACCTACGGCGACGTATCCGGTGACTCACGGGCTCCTTCGGTTACACGGGGGCGCCATGAAACATCAGCCCCACGTCGGCTGCCCGCCCCAACGGTCGACTCAGTTCTACCGGACTATGTCGGTCAGCCTCTCACTGGGAGTGCCATCACGACCTCGATGCCTGGGTCCCGATGCCTAGCACTCGAGACGCGCTCGTCGGTCTGCCAACGTCGTGCACATGTCTCCGACTACGAAGCATCACGACAACAGGGCGTGACGTCACTGAACCGGACCTAGGAGGGGAAGCCCCCTTTTGGGGCTTGAGTGCCAGACTGGCGCAGGGCGACGGTGCCCTAGGCAGTCACCCAAACCCCAGCGACCCCGCGACGGACCCGGCGATCGCGACAACACCCGCCCGGCTACGGAACCGAAGTCAGAGGTTCGAATCCCTCTCGGGCGCGTCAGCGGGGCGTGAGGCGGCGCATCTGGCGACGAGGCTGTCGTCGGCGTCTCGGTCACGACCAGGAGGTCGCTCCCTCGAGCCTCCTCCGCCTCCCCGCCAGCTGCTTGCCTCACGCCCCGCTGAATCAGTTGGTGGTGCGAGCGCGTCGCGCCGATTCCCGCCGCGTCTTGGAGTCGTTCACGTAGCAATGGCCAAGCACGTCGATGTTTTCGTGCAGCCAGGCTGCGACCGACCCGGTACACGTCGCATCTCCGGCCGGCAACAGATAGCCCTTGCGCAGCGAATCCATCTCGTCGCGCGTCACCAGGTCGTCGCGCAAGAGCTTGCCCGCAAACCAGGTTCCGGCGACGAATGCGACTTCGGGTGCCGGAGGGAATCGACGCCGCAATCCGGCCGCTGACGCGAGCAGCCGCAAGTACGAGCGGAAGGTGTACCGCTCGGGGCCCACCGCCTCGATCGTCAGCTGTGTCGTCCCGTCCGCGGTAGCGGCGTCGGCGACTAGCCCGCCGAGGTCGTCGAGCAACACTGGCTGCAACTCAAAGCCGTCTGCGGGCACGGGGATGACAGGCATGCGGCGAACGAACCAGGCCATGTTGGATGTCAGGACGTCCTTGGCGCCCACGACCAGCGACGGCTGCACAATGGCGTGGTCGTCGAACTGCGAACGCACATAGTCATCGACGACTGCCTTCCCTGCGTAGTACGGAGAGCGTGAAGACTCGTTGGTGTGGGTCACGCTGATCTGCACGAATCGCCGTACGCCCGCGGTCAGCGCGGCGTCGACCAACATGCGGGAGTTGTGGATCCCTTCCGCGAAGGTCGCGCCGTGCGAAGGGGTGCGGACCCAGTAGCTGTTGATCACCACATCGACGCCCTGCATTGCGCGGACGAGATGCTCTGGGTCGAAGCGGAGCGCGTGGGTCTCGATGTCTGCCAGTCGGCCGCGCGGCTCACGGTTTGTGAGTGTTCGGACCTCAGTCCCGCTGGCCACTAACTGCTCAGCGGCGCTGGCCCCGATGTTGCTGAACGCCCCAGTGACGAGTGCTCTCACGGGGCAGAAGGTAGTCGGCCTGCGCGCCTTGCGCCTCGCGGGGCAAACCTGCGGACCACGCTCGACGTCCCCAACGGGATCCCCACCGTCTGCTGGTTCGTTCCGAAGCCCTGTAACCGCAACTGGTTCGTCGTTCGACTGTCGAGCTACGGAACCGAAGGTCAGAGGCGCGAATGCTCTCGGGCGCGCGCAGCGGCAGCGTCTGGCGTGAGATCCTGCCCGTATGAGCAAGTACTATCGCCTCGCGTACCGCCTCGGGCTGACGCCGTGGGTCAAGGCAGGTGCTGGCTTCGCACCGCAGCTCAAGGCGCTCTTGGACGCCCAAGAGGCCGATGGGGCTCCGCCGTTTGGTCGAGTTCTCGACGTCGGCTGCGGCACCGGCCAGCACGCGATCGAACTCGCGCAACGCGGCTGGCGGGTCACCGGCGTCGACTCCGTTGTCGCAGCGCTGGACAAGGCACGAGCGACTGCCAAGGCGGCTGGCGCGGATGTGAACTTCGTTCAAGGCGACGCGACCGATCTCGCACCGTCCACGGGCAGCGGGTACGAGCTGCTGCTCGACATAGGGTGCTTCCACAGCCTCCGGGACGATCAGCGGACCGCGTACGCGAAGAGCGTCTCCGAGGTCACCGAGTCCGGCGGCACGCTGCTGCTCTACGCATTCGGGAGAGGGCGGCGCGGCCCGATCCCCAGCGGGGTGGCATTGGACGACGTGGTCGCAACGATGGTTGGCTGGACGCTTGCCCACGAGGAGCTCGCCGTCACCGACGGCCTGCTCGGACCACTCAAGAAGTCCGAGCCGCGCTGGTACCAGTTCGTGCGGGAGTAGTGCTCCCCATCGTCGTCCGACCGTCGAGGAGCGGTGCCCTCGTAGTGTTCCGGCCGCACGGTTTGTGAGCGTCGCATTGTGGCCTGGGGGCTGGTGATCGTTGAGCGGCGGGCGGGTTAGCTGCCGGCGGCGGTTTGGATGTAGTCGGCGAATCCCGGGATCGTGAATGTGAGTGTGCCGTGGCCTGCGGGTTTGATGAGGCCTTTGTCGATCAGTCGCTCCCGCGCGACGCTCAGCGCGCTTGAGCTGATTCCCAGTTCGGCTGCGATGTCGCTTCTTTGTGCCTGCCCTCCCCCATCGGCGATCGCCCGTAGGAGCTCGCGCTCTTGTGGGCTGGCGGTCTTCCAACGCGTTGCGTAGATCGTGCTGATGGCTGTGCGGGCTGCCGCGATGCCTGCCTCGGCGTGGTTGGCAGTCAGGGTGCGTGTTCCTTCGGGCGCCTGGCGCCACGTGTGGTCTCCGAAGAGCTGCAGGAAGTGTGGGTAGCCGTCCGCGTGGTCGAGGATGGGGATGGCGGCATCAGGCATCCACCCCACCCCATCTCGCTCGCTGGTTGCCGTGAGTGCGGTGTGTTGGTCTTCGCGATCGAGACCGCCGATCTCAAGGAACGTTGATCGCTCCCCGAACGTCGCTGCGCGCGTCAGGTGGGTCGGCGTTGACGGGAGCCCGGCCAGGAACACGGCTGCTGGGACTGGGTCGCGATCACCGGCGAGGATCTGTACTGCGTTGAGCAGCACCGCGAGCTCGGTTCGATCGGCTGCGTGGATCTCGTCGATGAACAGCACCAGCCCGCGGTCTGCGGCCTTGGTGGCTCGTCGCAGGATCTCGGTTAGCGCGCCGACGACGAGCGGGTTGTTTCGGTCGTCGGCGATGTGTTTGAGATCAACCGATGCGCGAAACCCTGGGAGCCCGGCCTGCACACTGCCGCCGGTGACTTTCAGGTGCGGGTCGGCCATCAGCCGCTCGCTGAGGTCGACCAGCAGCGACCCGCCCTTCGCGCAGGACAGCCACAGCGAAGTGAGTTGCGCTTGCTCTGCGTCCTGCTCGATTGCGCGCATCAACGACGTCTTGCCGTAGCCGCGCGGACCGAAGAAGCAGATCGGTGGGCCACCGAACTCGCCGAACGTTGTGACTCGGCCGAGCGCTTCGCGTGCTGTTGAGCGTTCGGCCTGGCGGCCTGACAGCACGAGCGGTAATTCACCCGGCCGATACGGACTGTTATGCATACGGAAAGTATAACGATGCTAATGGTCGGTGGAGCGGACATAAGAAGAACGCCCGTCCCGAGGCCTGTTATGGATGGATGATCTATAACACTGCGGGTTGGTGGTTGCAGCATCCAAACCACAAGCTGGCGCCCCTAGGTCGCGCCTCATGCGACGCCGCTACCGCTTGCGCAGCAGGGCAATCAAGAGAGCGCGTTGCCGGCCACTAAGTCCGCCGATCGTCTTGGCGTCAGCGATCCCGCAACTCCGAAGCGCACGCGTCGCCTTGACCTGACCGAACTTCGGAAGTGCCGCAAGAACGTCGCAGGCCTTCGCGTGCTCGATGTACTCCGGTGGATCGCCGAGCACCGCCTCGATCGTCAGCTCCCCTGCCTTCAACCGTCGTTTGAGCTCTGCGCGCTGGGCTCGGATCTCGTTGGCATGGCGCAGTGCGGCCAACCGGTCCTCAACAGATCGGTCAGGTACAGCGCCGGCAAGATCACCACGACTCATCCGGCGGGACTCTAGACGGCAATCCAGTTGCCGACCGCAAGGAACAGTCGCTGCCGGCGCTCCTCGCAGACCGCCATCGACAATGCCTCCACCCCACCCTCGGTAACTGGCCCCGGATCTACAGTCGGCCAATGTCCGACTACGTGGGCTGGCTCGGAACAGGCCAGCACGGCATTGACAGCGCGTTCGCCGGCGTGATCTCCGCCCCCGGCACCCAGGAGCCAGTTGTCGCCGGCCAGATGGAATTCCTTTCAGACGCCGACGAGGAACTCGCACTCAGCTACGGCCTGCAATGGGTCGCCACAAACGCCCAAGCGCACGGCGCCGGCCGTCTTGCGATCTACATCGAAAGCGCCTGTCTCGTGAACTTCCCCAACACCGACATTGACGTTGAGCTCGGCGATGCCGGCGAGAGGAACCTCGCAAGAGCACTGCTTCGCGGCGTCCCGTGCGTTGCGCTCCGCACGCTCTCCCCCGACCCGACCTCGCGGCTCGCGCGGCTTCTGGACCGTGCCCTCGGGACCGGCGGCACAGCCAGCTTTGACAAGAGTGCCGAACGCGAGCTTGACTCAGAACAGCTTCGCAAGCGCTGGATCGAGCACGGGGCGGCCGGCGCACAGCTTCCTTCCCTCTCCCCCACCGGCCCCTAAGAACTACGGGACCCGGTGCCCGCGGCCCCGAGCGGCTGCCGCCGACCCGCCGGTTGCCGATCGCACCCTTCCTTGGGTTGAGCTACTGCGGTGTTGCGCTAGAGAGCCGCTTCAGTGCCTCGCGGCGGCGCTGATCGAGTACGGCGTCACGCAACGTGATGTCGTCGAGATCGAGTGCGGCCTCCAGGGCGGCGCTGAGCGCATCGGTCTGCCGAAGCCCGCCGAGATCCCGAAGCCGTGTCGTCCATGCCGTATACGTGTCGGGGTCGACGCGAACACCGATTGGCTCGCGAACACCGGCCGCCGGCGTCGACAGCACGGCCGTCAGCAGGTCGGCATCCGAGCACTCCAACTGCTTTGCCAGGGCCACCGACACGGCGTTCCCAGGAAACGACGGGATGACCGCCTCCACCCTGTTGCGCCACCGCTCACGGGTCTGAGGATCAACATCGATCTTCAGAACCTTCGTTCGGAACGGGGCCTCACCGCCAGCTGCAGCGGCCACGGGCGCTGCAGCTACGACGGTGACCGGCGCCTCGGGCTCAAGGACCTCGATCGCCGCCGCTTTCTGGGGCCTCTCGGCGCCGGGTTGTGCCGCCGGCTTCTTCGTTGATGCCTTCGCCGCCGGTTTCCTGGTGCTGGTCCGCGGCGCCGCAGGTTCGGCCTTCTGCGGTGGGCGTTCGATCGTGCCTGGTGTCCGGCCGCCAAGGAGCCCCTTCGCCGATGCTGAGCGCTGGCGAAGATCAAGGATTTGCGAACTCATGCTGCTACCTCCTGCAACTCGTTGAGGACCGCGCTTGTCAGGGCAATGAACTCCGGTGACGAGCGACTGGTTATGTGGGCGGTGACGATCGGTTCGCCTTCATCGGGCGACTGGTGAATGTTTGCGTCCTCGCTGATCTTGCCCAGCATCGGGAGATCCACGAGCGGGTCATCACCGGTCAGGTACTCGGTAATGCGTACCGATGCGCGACGTGGCCGGAAGCGACGCGGATCAACCCGGACAAGCACACCGGCCCAGCGACCGTCCCACCGCCCTTCTGCGCGCAGCGTCTCCAGCAGCGCCTGGGTCGTTTGAACAGCAGTCAGCGCCCGCGTGTCCTGAGCACTGACAGGAACGAGCACCAGGTCCGAAGCGATGACCGCGCCGTGCGTGAGCGGCCCCAAATCCGGTGGCGTGTCGATGACCACAAGGTCAAACTCGCCGCACACCTGCGCGAGCGCTTTCGCCAGCAGGTCCTCGCCTTCGGAACCAAGGGCTGCGAGCTCGAGCAAAAGCTGCGCCAGCTGCGTGCCCCCAGAAGGGATCAACGACACGTTCTCAACACCCGTTGGGTAGATCGCATCGAGCGGTGCCGGCTCGTTCAGGTAGGTGGCGTTCAGGAGCGTCGCGAGGTTCTCCTCTCCCCCAGGCGATCCAAAATCGAACGTGATATCGCCCTGCGGATCGGTGTCAACGACGAGGACTCGCTGGCCGTCCTTGCCGGCGGCTGCCGCAATGTTCGCTGCCACCACCGTTTTGGCGGTCCCTCCCTTGGCTGCAGTCACCGTCAGCGTCTTAGGCATCTCTTGAGCGTCTCCGATCGTGCAGTCGTGTTGTGGGGTCTGCGCCCCGGGAGCCGGGGTACAGAGAGAAGGTTCCCCTCCACCCCGCGAAGTCCTGCACGGGTAGGGAGGGACATGGTGGGGCCGGGTAGGGAGGGCATGGTGTCGGGAGGGGCGAGGTCGTGCATCGTAGTGAGTGGACCGGCGGAGTCGGGACGCGTTGGGGGAAGATGGGACACGCCGGGTCGCGTAGGGACACGCGAGGACCGGATGGGTAGGGACGGGCACTGTGGGGCTGGGGCCGGTCGGGCAGCGTAAGGGCGCTACGGGTCTGGCCGGAAAGGGCGGGGGTGGGCGGTGCGGGGATCGGTGAGGTTGCGTCAGGACGCGAAGCGATCGGAAGTGCCGGGCAGCGATGTGTGCGGTTGGCATGGGACGCGCCGTGACGTGTTGCGACTGGCAGCGTGGGGTTTGGCGGTGCCGGGAGCGGCCGCGACGGGTCACGTGGTGCAGGATTACGCGGGGAGGGGGCGGGCGGCGACGGGGGGTGGTCTCAGCTCGTAGCTACCCGGTCGTACGCTTCATGATGTGAACTTCTCCGAAGAATCAGCTGCTGGTCCTGACGACGCCTCCGCGGTAACTGAAGGCGCTGGTAGCTTCAGCGCGATGCCGTCCATCAGCCCGCACGAGACCCGTCTGATCTTGTTGGATGGGGCGATGCAGCAGGTGGAGGAGTACCTGGCCGCCGTGTCTGCTGACCCTCCCGAAGCGCTCAGAGAAGACAAGCCCGCAGGACCCCGAATCATGCTGATGAGCTCAGCAGTGCAAGAGGCGCTCCACGACGTCCTGAGGCACGCGACCGACGCGACGACCGACGCAAACCAGGACGCCGTCAGAGCAGCATTGGTTCGGGCCTGCGGAATGATGATCAAGCTCGCTGACACGGTCGTGGGGGAGATGCCCGAACGAGCGGTCGAGTCGCCGCTGGCGCAACCTGGCCATGCAGTCGGGTTCGTGCGCGGTAAGGCAGAGCAGCTGCTGCTCACAGACCCTGACGGCCGCGGGCCCGCCGGCCCGCCGGCGAGCGTGAACAGTCGCTGGGTTGCCGAGCTGCTGTACGAGACTTCGGGGCCGGTGAGGCTGTATTTCTCCGGTGCGATCTGCGAAAACGTCGGAAGTCAACATCAGGCCGTTCGCGGCCTGCTCGAGCAGGCTGCCGTCGCGGTCACCGGCGTCGTTGCCCTCTCAGAGCGCGAGCTGACCGGCCGCTAACGCAATGGATGTGATCCGCACCCAGACCCGGCAACATGCCTACGGTGCCGAGCTGCCGCTCACGACCTACGGGTTCGTCGCGCTCGCGCAACACATGCTCAAAGCCGGCGCCAACAGCATTGAGATCAAGCATCACCCGGCGCTCTACAAGGCGCAGGAAGCCGTTGGCCGCGCCGCCCAGGAACTCGCTTCTGTCGTTTCCGCAGATCGCAGGCAGGCGATAGACGACCGGGCGCGGACAGAGACGGTCGTGCTGCCAGGCGCGCGCGGCCCGATTGAACGCGCGTTCCTGCTGAACAGCGGAGCGATCGTCTGCTCAGACCAGCTCTGTCTCACCGGTGCGATCGGCGGCACGCACGGCCGGCGAGTGCTGCGCGAGCTGACCGCGTGCGCCGCACAGATGCGCTGCATCCTTGGTCCCCGCCAAGCCGTGCTGATCGCACGATTCACGGAGACCGGCAGCGACTACAACGCGCTACGCGTGATTGTGCAGCCCCTAATTCAGCGACGGAAGGACAACGATGAACGAGAGGCATGAGGTCAAACGAACGCTGCAGGTCAGCCTTGCAGCGGCGGTGATGATCGCGATCGCAGGATGGGTTCAGTTTGATCAGAACCCGCTGCTGGTATTCGCGGTCGCGTTTGTTGGCATCTGCGGAGCGATCCTTGCGCTGGCAGACGCCGGCGATCCAAAACGCAGGCGATAAACGTCGCCGGCGCGCTTGCGGCGCGCGGCACCGATCTGGTCAACGTGCGCAAGCGCAAGTCATGGAGCCAATCGCCGCTCTCCCGGCCGGTGCAGCGCGAGTCTGCTGTCAGAGCCCCGCAGGCGAAAAGGACCCTGTTCGAAGTTGTCCATGGGTAGCTGGACGCGCCAGCTCAGCGGGCAAGCGCGTCCACGTCTGTCGCTTGGCTGAGGTCAACGCATGTATGGCATTGTGGGTAACTGGATGGTGCGGTAGCTTCCGGCAACTCCATTGTCAGGAAAGCGGACCATTAGGTTCGTGTGCCACGAAGAACGACCTCGAGGATCTCGCTCACATGTCACCGCTACAGACAACCCGTATCGACAACAGCCGCCTTCGGCGGCGTGCAGCACGCTCGCGGCTTGCGATCCTCGCCACCGTTGCTGGCGCGAGCCTGGCCTTCACCGCCGCTGCCGCGAATGCGGGCACCTATCCCGTGTACCTGTGTCACCCGAACGCGGTTGGTCCGCAGGGCGGAGAGCTGACGTCCTACACCAACGCTTCGTCACCGAACGGGGCAGGCATGTTTGCGTGGGGCTGCGGTCAGGGGTACCCGCATCCAAGCGTTCCGCAAGGCTTCGGTGGCAGAACGTCAGGACCGGCCGATCGGGCAATCCAGCAGAACGGAAAGCTCGTCTGGCGGCTGTCGGCACCGGGCGGCATCACGATCGGGAACGTCGACTATTCGATGTTGTTCGACGTCGGATCCAACAGGCAAACGTCGTCGCGGACGCACATTCCGTCCGGCCCCACAGGCTGGCGGGTCAACATGTTCTCCTACAACGGTTCCCCTGACGACGAGGGCAACGCGATGGTCTCGATGGGCAGCTTCGGCGACCCCGGCTACGCCAGCGCCTTCTACTGGCCGCTGCCGTTCAGCGCGAGCGCGCAGAGCCGCAGCAACATTCGCTGGGAGATCAGCTGCTCAGGCGTCGACTTCACGTTCGGCAACAACTTCTGCTTCAACAACGAGTACTCCGGCAACGGCGCGCTAACCAGCGGCTACCCGTTCATGAGCATCAACAACGTTGCCGTGACCGCCGAGGACAACACGACCCCGTCGGTGCAGGCAACCGGCCGGTGGGGCGGAGGGTGGGCGCCCGGCAACACCCTGTCGTTTGACGCAAGCGACAACTCCGGCATCGCCCGGATCCGAATCACGCTCGACGGCAACGCCGTCCTCGACGACGACCGCAGCGGATCGCGCACCAACACCGTCTTCCATCAATTCCCAGACCAAGGCGCGTCCGTTGCCCCGAACATTGCTGACGGCGCCCACACCGCCGGCGTGACCGTCTGGGATGCCTCCGGCAACCCCGGCGGCGAATACACCTCAACGATCTACGTCGACAACAACGCACCCGGCCAGCCAACGCCGACGCTCTCAACGGCCGGTCGCGGCCCCGGTGGCTGGTACCCGACCCGTGACTACACGATGACGTGGACCAACCCCAACCAGGGCAACGGCTCACCGATCGACGCCGCGTTCTGCAGGGTCACCGACCTGAACGGCAACGTTGTCGTCGGCGATTACCAGTCGGCGCTCACGAGCTGCGGAGCCCAAGTCCCCAGCAGCGCCGGCACCTACAAGATTCAGGCACGGATCCGTGATGCCGCAGGCCAGTACTCGCCATGGTCGACCGGTGAGACATTCCGGCTCGACAACACCACACCATCGACCGCGACGATCGCTCCGCCCGCAGACGGCGGCGTCGGCGCCGCGTTCCACAACGGCTGGGTCAGCAAAACCGGAGCCAGCTCAATCACGTTCACGCTCTCCTCCACGTTCGGACCGTCAGCATCCGCCGGATTCTCCGCAGCCCTCAACACTGCTGCAGACACCGACCTCTCAGACGTCTCAGACGTCCCTGGCGGCAACATCCTCACCGTCGGAGACCTCGTCGGCAGCGGAGCAACCCTGCCCACTGGCAATCACACCGTTCAGGCGCGAGGCATCTCGGGCGCCGGACTCGCCGGCAACAACGGCACGCTCGCGATCAAGGTCGACAAGACCGATCCCACAGTGTCGGTCGCTGCCGGAACCGAAGGAACCCACTCAACCATCCCGTACCTATTCACGATTACCGGGGCGGACGCAGGATCCGGCATGACCGCCGGCACACCCGTCACCAGCGGCGGATACATCGAATACAAGATCGACGCGCAACCCGCCGTCAAGGTCCCAGGTGCAACCGCGAACGTCAGCGTCGCCGGCGCCGGCGCACACACCGTCACCTACAACGCAATCGATGCGGCCGGCAACACCTCAGAGCAGAAGACCGTCAACATCACGCTCGTTCAGATCGCAACGAATACCACCCCGCCAGCAATCAGCGGAACACCGCAGGTCGGGCAAATGCTGAGCGCCGATCCCGGCGCCTGGACATCAACAGAGGCCGTCACCTACAGCTACCAATGGCAGCGCTGCGATCAGAACGCAGAGAACTGCGCAGACGTGCCCGGCAACGCCGGAAAGACACAGAGCTACACCCTCGCCGCCGACGATCTGGCAAAGCGGATGCGCGTCATCGTGACCGCCACCAACACGGGCGGCTCGTTCGCTGTCCCATCAGCAGCGATGCTCTCGCCCGTCGCGCCGGCACCGTCGCTCGCCGGCGCAAACGACGCGCGCGGAACCAACTCGACACCCGGCGGAGTCGGCGGTACCGGCGACGGACAACGCACCGACTGCGTCGCCGGAATCGTCGGGGCCTGCAACCCGCTGACCGGAAAGCTCGCTGACGGCACACCTAACGGGACGGGCGCGACCGCAGACGCCTCAGCGAAGATCGCCCTGATCTCACGCACCCGAGTTCGTCTCGGCGCCCGCCGCGCCCGCAGCACCGCAAAGTTCCGGTCAATGTCGGTGCCGCTCAGCTACGCCAAAACCGCGTACCGCAAACGGCTGCCGCTGGAAGGAACGCTCGCGACCAAACAAGGCAAAGCGATCTCCGGTGCCGAACTGCTGGTCGTCGAACAGATCACCTACAAGGACTGGCAGGTCCTCGGAACCGTCAAGACCGACAAGCTGGGCCGCTTCAGCATCAAACCTCGCGTCGGCCCGTCGCGAACCTGGAAGGTCGTGTACTTCCCATTCGCCGGCAAACCCGAATCGGTGATCTCCAACGCCGTAAGCCAAGCCGTTAAGGCACCGGTGACGCTCGTGACCTCCACCCCGAACGTGCCGGTAGGCGGCAGGCTCGCGTTCACAGGCCGGATTGCCGGCGGATCAATCCCGCAACGCGGGGTACTCGTTGCGATCCAGTACCGCAAGGGCAAGTCGTGGGCCACGTTCCGACTCGTCCGAGCCCAGCCAACCGGCAGCTTCCAGACCACCTACCGCTTCCGGGCCGGTGCCGGCTCCTACAAGTTCCGGGCACGCGTTGTACAGCAGGCGTCCTACCCGTTCGCCGCCGGCGCATCGAAAACGCGAAGAGTGACCGTCAACTAGCGCCGCTCGAGCACCGCGCGCATAGAACACCAAGCGCCCGCCGCCCGGCAAACCGGGCGGCGGCCCTGCGTCGGTCGCAGCCGGTCTACACCCGCCCGTACATTTCTTGGGCAATGACCACAGACGCAGCGCTCGCAATCCTCGACGCCGGCAAGCCTGAAAGCCCGGCTACCAGCCGGCACCTTCCAGACGTCATCAAACACGCCCAAACCGAGTACCTCACCCAACGCGCCCAAGCGCACCTCACGCTCCTCAACGACCCCGCTGCGATCAGGCAACACGCCCTCGACCGCCTCGGGCCAAAGGACTTCGAAGGCGGCTACCTCTCCGGTAACGCCCTGATCAAGATCGCCAGCGGCCCACCATTCTTCCTCGAGAGCGACACACAATCGGCTGTCGAAGAACGCGACAGCGACGGCCTCGCAATCCGTGCGAGCGCGACAGCCCGCGTCTCCTGGCTCACGGGGGAGGGATGCACGGAGACCGGCTACTTCGACCGCGCCGAAGCAGACCACCTCACCGACCAAACCGGCCGCGTTCATCAGAAGAAGCGTGCAGGCCTTGAAGCCGTGATCCGCGGCAGAGCCGAGACACGCGCACGCGCACGCGCGATCGAACGCCTGCTGCAAATCAACGCCCCAAAGATCACGCTCGACGAGCTCCGAGCACACCAACGATCACCAACACCCGCAGCCCAACCACAGACGACGGCCAGCGCCACCGCGAAACTTGAAGCGGCGACCCGAGACGCCGTGCTGCTGCTCGTCGCCGGAAACCAGCAAGCAGCCGATCTAGCCCTGGCCAAAATCCAGGCCCGCACAGCAAACCGGCTCGAGCACAACACCGCGTACGCGCTGTGCGTCGTCGGCGCCGCACTCCGAGACACCCAGCCGCCCACCGCCCCGTAGCCGACACCCTCGAAAGGCCTATCGCACCATGAACGCCACCCTCGCCCAACAACCCCAGATCTCCGACAGCTTCCTCCAGGCCGCCGGCATACCCAAGAGCTGCCCGCTCGTTCTCGAAGCCGAAGCCCGCAGGGGAGACGCCGGCATCAGACACGCCCTGGACCGCAACTTCGAACTCTCAGCCCAACGAAAACTCGCCGACGCACTCAACTACCTACTCATCGCGCACATGGTCGCCACAGCAGACCGCCAGCTCGACGACACGAAGACCGCTCGCCACGTCGCTGCCGCCCGGCAGCTACAGATCGCCTGGCAAACGCTCACCGCCACCGCCGTACCCGGCAGCGGGACCCCCGATCGCCCACGTCAACACAGCCCGATCGTTGCAGCGACCGAACGCGATCTGTAGTGTCGCGCGCCATGCTCACTCTTTCGGTCCGTCGTGCAGTCATTCACGCGTTGTGTGCGGCTGCAGCCCTAGTCGCAGTTTCTGCTCATGCAGCCTCCGCCAAGGACTACGTGCTCGAGGACTGGGATGGTCCGGCGCCCGTCGGCAGTTGGTACTCGAACCCGAACCTTGATACGAAGGGGTGGGCGCCGGCGGTGTCGGATCCGCTGACGTTCTCGACGTGGACGGGTGCGACGTGGTGGGCGCCGAAGGGGTTGTATGCGACTGCGAAGTTCGCGCTATTTGCTGGCCCTGGTACGGGGGAGTGGCAGTGGCAGGCACCAGGGTCGTCAACGGTGTACCGCGCCGAGTACGGACCGGTCATCACCCACACCGTGGGCTGCGTCAACGAAGGCATGCGCACCCAAGCCGGCGGTTGGCAGCCCACAGTCAATGGTGCCCCCGGTTGGGCCGTGAGAACGAGTGCGCATCCAACAGGGTGCACCCCCGGGTCGTGGGTGCCGACATCACCGTCGGGCCAGATCTTCATCGGTGCATTGGGCCGCCAAGTGTTCTGCTCAACCGCTGCCTGCAGCCGGCTATCGAGCCCAACGGGGAATCGTGCTGTGTTTGGTGTTCAGCGCACCCGAGCCGTCCAACCCCAGTTCGACGCCTATCTCCCCGGCGCGCGGCTGTATCTCACCGACTACGACAAGCCGACCATTACCGCGGGCACGAACAGCCTGACCGGCTGGGTCAACACGGGCACCGGAACCGTGACGGCCACCGCGACCGACACGGGCCTCGGTGTCAAAAGCGTCACGATCACCGGGCCGTCACCCCTGACCGGAACCCCCGCTGCGAAGACGACAACGCTGCCGTGCACCGGTGATCGCAACGACCGCTGCCCCGCCAGCTGGAACACGAGCAAACCAAACACGCCGGCCAGCCTCGGCTACGACGTCGCCACGTTGCCCGAAGGCATCAACCCGTTCAACGTCACGGCGACCGACATCGTCGACAACACCTCTGCCCCAAACATCACAGCGATCCCACCGGTCAAGGTTGATCGGACGGCGCCTGGGAACATCACGGCTACCGGACCACTCGTTGATGATGAGGACCACTACTTCAACGGTATCGACCCACAACCAGTCACCATCACCGCCGCCGACCCGGCAGCCGCCACCGGGCAGCCCCTGTCCGGCATCAAGACGATCCGCATCGAAGAAGCCGGCGGACCCACGCTCGCTACCCGGAGCATCAGCTGCAACGCCACAACCGGCCAGTGCCCTGCCGCCGCCAACGAGACGGTTTCGGTTCCGACTGTCGGGCTCAGCGAGGGCGCACACCAGCTCCGCGCAGTCGTCACCGACCTGGCAGGCAATACCGGCACCGGCGCCACGTGGAACGTGATCGTCGACCGGACAGCGGCGGCGCCTTCCGGTTTGCAGTTGTCTGACTACGAGGACGCACCCTACGGCGCGACGATCACATGGCTTGAATCAGAGGATCCGGCGCTCGCTGACGGCACCGCCGGCAGCGGCAGTGACGGCTGGACGGTTCAGGTAGCGGTAAACGGAACTGCGCGCGCGCCTGAAACGACGAGCGACCCGTTGATCACCATCCCCGACGTTGCGGCGGGCTCTCGTGTTCTGGTGACGATCACTGCAATCGACCGCGTAGGCAACGCGAGCGCCCCAGGCCAGCTCGACCTCAACCCGATCGTCGTGCAATACGAAGACCCGGTGGTTCTCGAAGCGATGGCGCAGTACCACATGGGCGAGTACGGACGTACCCACGACCAGGCCGTCGAATGGGTCAACGCCAAGATCAAGGTCGACGTAGCGGCCGAGGGCAACATTGACGGCGCGATTGTCGACGCCATCGGCAGCGACCAATTCGGGGGCGCCTACTTCGACAACGAGGCGCGACGGTTCACTGTTCGCGTCACGACTGCCTCGAGCGTCGCCGCAGCGCAATCCGTGCTCGCAGCTCAGGGGCTTGCACCTCAGAGTGCGGTCATCACCGGGGGCACTAGCGCAACGCACGCCGCCAGCGTTCAAGAGCGAATCAGCGGCCGACTGCGCGCGCAGGGAATCTCTGGCTTCGGGATCGGTCTGCAACCAAGAACGGGGGGACTCGAGCTTTCCTACGCAGATGATCTCTCGGCCGCGGATCAAGCCACGGTCCTAAACGTGGATTCCGAGGACGTCGGTGTCGAGTTCCGCAAGGTCCCCGGGGACTCGATCCGAGTAACCCCAAGCAGCTGCCGCTGGCCGAACTGCGATCTGCCGCTGCGTGCCGGAGTCCAGACCTTCACGGAAGGCTTTCGCGGCTACGACGCATTGTGTACACAGGGGTTCCGCGCCCAAAAAGGGGGGTCAACATACTGGCTTACCGCCGGACACTGTGCCCTGAGACCTCGGAACGGCGACGATCTGTTTGTGAAGGGGGCGAACGGTAGGGCATACCGGTTCGCAGTCACCCCCGATCCATGGGACCAGTACGGCGGCATTTACGGTGACAAAGGCGACGCAGCTCTGTGGCTCAGCCGAATCGATGCAACGCGGAGCTGGGTGTTCGTACCCAGAGATCCGCAGGCCCCAACCACGCGCGATACCCGGTACGCGATACGTGGATTGGGGAACAACAGCGCCGCTGCGAAGAACCACGATGGTGACGATGTCTGCATTGCGGCTGCGGTCTCTGGCACCGACTGCGCCGAAGTTCTCGGGCTCAACTTCGAGGCGACCTATGAGTCGAACGGGTTCGTCCCCAGAACCACCGTCAAGCGTCTTGCACGAACGAACCTCTGTTCCGCGACAGGTGACTCCGGAGGACCGATCTTCAAACAGCATCGAGCTTTTGGCATCCTGAGCGGCTTGTCTGCGGGCGACTCCAAGCACCGGTGCTATTCGTTTTACACGGGGGCGCTCACTGCTGAGCGCGAACTCGGCATGAGGATTGGGTAGGTGTGACCGTCGCTGTGCGCACGACTGCGGCTTTCATCGTGTGTGTGCTGACGATGGCTGGATGCAGCCAGAGGACCGGGGGCATTCGGTCGACGCGTGCCGCTCTCGACCGAGACGTGGATGCAATCGCCAAGGAGGGCATCTTCGTGTCGGGGATCGGAGAGAGCAACGATTGCGTAGAGGTGTATCTCTACAACCCGACGAGACCGAACGTGGAATACCTCATGAGCCGCTACGGACGCGATGGCTGCCTCACCGTCGAGCAGGGCTCGCCTGCTTTCGCCTGTACGGGCGCACAGAGTTCCGCTGCTCCCGGCGGCGTAGCTGTGCCCGATGTAGTGGGTGAGAAGCTGCGGCGCGCTGCTGGGACTGTGGTCGCGAGCGGGCTCAAATACGTCTCAACCTGTGCGGGCTCCGGCAGTTCGAGACCGCCCCGCGCGACGCCGAATAGCATCAGCCAGTATGCGATGGTGGTACAGCAGTGCCCAGCAGCAGGCGCAAAGGTCCGGCGCGGCGCGACGGTCGAGCTGGCCGTTGTTGTGGACCTGCCGGGCGGCTTCCGGCACAAGCTGTCCGATTCAGGCATCTGCGCCAACTCCGCCGAGTGACGGTCTGACCGTAGTCCGGGAGCCACGCGCACCGTCACCTACAACACCACCACCGATCAATGCCCCGCCACCGGCAACGAACCCCTCTCGGTTGTGAGTCCGGCCTCACCGAAAGTGCCCACCAACCGCCGGTGATCCGCGGCAGAGCCGAGACACGTGCGCATCCAGGACTCCCGGCCCCGCCGGGCGGGAAAGGCCGAACGCATGATCAACGTCGGACGCGACGGCTGTACCAGCTCCAGAACGCCGACCACACGACCGTGACGCCCAGCAACGTCGTGTTCCGTCGGCGGCCCCTTTAGCGCATGCCAAAGACGGATCGTCGCCTTCTGTGGTTCGCGGCCACGGGTGTGATGTTGGTCGTTCTGGTCGGCGGCTGGCTGCTTACGGACGCGGTACGCGACCACCCGCAGTGTGGACGGTCTGACTGGCATCTTCACCCCTCGGGCGCTGACGGTACTAGCCGGGCCGGGGACTTGGACGCATGCAAGGTCATCCGACCGGGAGACACACTCGAGAAGGTGCGCACAACCTTGGGGGCACCCGACGACACCAGTGACCCATCCCGATGGGAGTACAACCTCGGATACACCAACGGTATGGACGGTGACTGCCGTGTCATCGTGGCCCTAGACGAGCGCCGTCGAGTGAGCAAACTCTTCACGACGGAATGTGACAACCCGGCGTGATGATCTCCTCAGCTCGGGGGCAAGGGCGATCGTAGTCACAAGTACCGCACCTATTACTCCGGTGCGCTGACCGCAGAGAGAGAGCTCGGCAATACGATCGGCTGATGAACATCCGATCTGTTGCAGCTGTTGTTTCGTTGTCCCTCGTTGGGGGTGTGCTCGCCGGCTGCGGTAGCTCGACCCCGCCCTCGGGCGCGACTCTGCGTCGAGTCCAAGCGGCGGTCGACCGCGATGACGACAAGCTCGGCAGACAGGGCATCTTTGTCTCGTCAACGGGAGGCGGCCCCGGGTGTGCTCGGGTCAACCTGCTGAATCCGACCCGGCAGAACGTGGAGTACATACGGCAGCACTACGGGCCGAACGCCTGTGTGCCAGCAGAGCCGGGGCCGATCGTTACTGCGTGCGCCGGGTCGGGCCACAAGCCCAAACCAGGTGACCACGTGGTGCCGGACGTCGTCGGGAAAGACTTCGAGGAAGCGACGGGCACACTCACAAACGCGGGCTACCGATTTGCCGCCTATTGCCCCGGACAGGGTGCACGCAAGCCGCACCGTGTGACGCAAGGCGACATTGAGCAATTCGCGACGATCGCACGACAGTGCCCAGCCGCCGGAACACGGACCGCCGCCGGAGAGGTCGTCGGCATCGAGGCCGTCGTCGTCCTCCCCGGCGGCTACCGACACACAATCGCCCCCGACATCTGCAACTACGAGAAGCCGTAGCACGCGGCCGGAGCGAACCCGTGGCGTTGGTTGCGGCCAAGTCCGAACTGCGGTCCGGACGGGACATCTCTAGCCGAATTGGCCGCTCGATAATGCCCTCGCTCGCTCACGCACCGCCGGCTATCCCGGCCACCTCGGGTTCGCTCCATCCCGCAGGCGACCCGGCGGCGTTCTGTGGGGCCTGCTACCAGGCGACTTGGATGCGCTGAATGAACAGGACGTTGTCGTTGCCGGTGTCGTCGGGTTCGACGCTGAAGGTCAGTACGTCGCCGCGTTCGGTCGCGACGCGTGAGAGCGCGAGTCCGAGCCGCTCAGGGCCAACACCGTTCGTGTCAATTGGATGGAACTCGCCGTCGGGAATCAGGTCGTCGTAGCGTGCTCGCGCCAGCGACAGCAGCGCGGATCCGTTCGCGGCTTGTTGGCCGAGCATTGGGTGGTTTCGGCGGTCGGGGCGGTAGGGCACGAACCAGTTCTCGAATCCAAGATTCGGGTCGGCGTCGAGATCGGGTGCGGGCAGGGCGTGAAGGATGGTTAGGGCGCCGACGAAGTCGTTGAGGCGGTCCCAGTTGAACTCGCGGTCGCTGTGACGGGCCTGGAAGACGTCGGAGGCGTGCACGGTGATCATGTTCAGGCACAGTGCTTCAGCGACCGAGTGAACGGGGGAGGGGACCGGTTCGGCGAGTTTCTGGGCGAGGAGGCTGTGCGCGATCATCATTTTGCAGAAGAAGTTGCTGTCGTAGGCGCCGGGATATGGCTCTGCCGGCAGCAGCAGTTTCTGTTCCATGTATTGCGCCCACTCTCTGGGCTTTCGGATCGCGGCGAGCAGCTCCTCAAATGAGAGCCGGACCGCTTCGGCCAGCGCTCGGCCGTAGGCGACGGTTGAGAACCCGTAGGCCGACCCGTAGGCGGCCGATCCCCCGACGGTCCAAGGCCAACGCTCGTCGATCACATTGCGCCGCTCGACCGAGAGGCCGTTGTCGGGGTCGGCCTCGACCGCACAGAAGCTGTGGTCTGGGATCGCTGACGGGATCACGATCAACGTGAACGATGACGGCGGGTCCGGCAGCTGCTCGACCGCGCCTCGCAGCGGTGCCGGCAACCGATCGACGAGCAGCGCCGAGGGTTCTGCACGCTCGTCATGAGCGACGATGCGGGCAGTCATCTGCGGTGCATCGGCCGCGAGGCCGCCCGCGAGCTCTGAGTCCGCAAGCACGGTGAAGCCCGGCCACAAGTGGTTGGCCCACTCGTAGAAGAACAGCTCGAGTGCAGCCCAAGGATCGGCACGCAACCCGGCCTGCAGCTCGATCGTTCCATGGACCTGAGCCCAGGCCCAAGCGTGCCGCACCCGGTCATCGGTATAGCAATCGGCGGGCATCCTGCCGGCCTTGCATTCGTTGATCAGATCCAACGTGCCGCGCAGCAAGACCAGGTAGTCGACCCAGCGGCAAACGAGGCTGTGATGCCGCTCTCTTTCAAACGCTCGTACGTCAATGAACGGCATGAACCCGACCTGCCCGGCCGCCACCGCATACAACGGATCGGCCGCCAAGTAGGACGGCAGGTACACCTGTGCGCCACCGACATGGTTCTTGCCCATCCGGAACGGCAGGCCGCTGGCATCGATCGGGAGTCCACAGGTTGAGAAATCACGGGTCGACAACGACACCTTCGGCATCTGACCGTTCGACAACAACACCGGGACGTGCACGACGCGGTGGCGATCGCGCTCGACACTCAACACCGAAAGCCCCCGACGGGGCGCGAGATGAACATCGGCCAAGAGTACGGGCGAGTACAGACTCCGACTCCGGGGGTGGTGTGCGGGGCTACTGGCCGCGGCGCACGAACGACCAACTCAGACCGAACCCGAGCTCGTCGACTGCCAGGAGCTCATCGCAGCAAATCTGAAACCTGCGGTCGCCGCGAGCGACAACGACTCTCCCGAACGCGTCGGGGTCGTCGAGCACCGTCAGCTCGGCACCCCCGATCGCGCGGGCCAGGAACGGCTTGGGCGCGAACACATCCCCGCGGTGCAGCTCGACCGGGTGAGCGCCGGCGGCCGGAACCATAAGCTGCTCTGCCACCCGGCACGCCTCCGCATCAGCGGCCCGCAGATGACTGAGCGACCCCGCGATACCGCCACCGGAGAACGACTCAAAGCGCTCGTCAGCACCAAATCCGGTTCCGCACCCAAGGTTCGCGCGGCCCATCAGCACCGCGCCAGCGTCCGCGAACCCAGCGGGCAGCAACCGCGCTGGAAGCACCACAGGCCGCAGCGGATGCCACTCAGGAAGCCGGAGCTCGGCCACACCCCGATCATCAACGGCGACAACGAGAACCGGGGTGCCGTCATACCCCGCCGGCCGAGGACGGCCGCCGCCCGGGCCCTTGGCAGCCGTGTCCTGTGGACGCGACTGAAAGCTCAGGAACTGGTATGCGCGCCCCTGCCGGTAGAGGTCTGCGGCCATCAGCGGACGAGTTGCCAGCAGCGACTCACAGCGCAGCGACAACGCGGGCGCCCCCTGTGCCGCGGGGTTCTCGGAGCGCACAAACGCGACGCCCTCGGCCCGGTTGACGCGCGCCACGACGAACGGAAACGTCGACTGGGCGCCGGCGCCGCGACCACGCGCCGAAAACCGCATGCCCGCAAGCACACGGACGGGGTGGGGAGGGGCACCCCACCGACGCGTCCTCAAGCCCTGGCTATTGGCCTTTGAGTGTTTGATCCATTTGGAGCCGGCGGCACCCATCATCCACCGGCCTGCCGACAGCCGCCCGCGCCCTGGATGGGTTGGCCTGCAGCCTGAAGGTCGGATGCTGCGCCAGCTTCCACCCAGAACACATTGGCGGCCAAGCCAGTCACTTAACCGGACCGACGGTCCGCTGGCTGCCCGACGATCGGGTGTCTGTAGTCGGCCACATACTGGGCCAAAGTGAGAACGCCACCGACAGTCCGCCCCGCCGACCGACAGGACGCTGAGATGCACTTCGCCTGGAGAGCCACCGTCACGCCGATCGACCGGGCCGCCATTGACCTCTGGTTCGACTATCGAAACCAAACCCGGTACAGCATTCGCCGCGGCCCGGGCAGAGACGGCCGCCAGCAGGTCGCGATCTGGCGAACGAACAACTCCAGCATCACGAGCTTCGATCTCGAGCCGATCTACACGTTGCGAGCCGCACCGGTGCGACGCGAGGTTCACGAGCCCGTTGACTGGCAAGGAACCGTCCCGCAACGCGCAGATCTTGCCGAAGCAATCCTGCTGGACTTCCTCGGCCTCAAAGCTTGCATGCCGGCCGTTGACCGATTCAGCGACGTGCTGTTGACCGGCCGCCACGAACAACAGGTCCTCGAGATCACCGGCCAGGAGATCGACGCGCTGATCGAACCAATTCTGCCGCGCGGAGCCCAACTAGAACTCATGCTGTGGGAGACCGAAGGATCCCTGTTCGAGCAGCTGCAGCGCCCCGACGCCCCCGCCGTACTCCAAGACGTCACGACAATGGAAACGCTCCTCGCCATGCTCGACGAGCTCCTCGGCAAGTGGACGACCCCGGGAGTCCGATTCGACCTTGAGCTGTTTGTCCGCGACAGCAGGCAGCTCGCGGCCACCTAACTGGACGCGTGTGTACGTTCGCGTACTCGATGGCCGCCAAGATCTACCTCCGCACCGCTGAGATCACAGGACTGCTTGCGGGATGCGCGATCGCCGGCGGCGTCCTCGGCGTCCTGCGCACGCCGATCAGTGGCACGCCGGGCGCCGCCGCCCAAGTCGCGCCATTTGTGCATCCGGCGGCAATCGCGCCGGTGAAGCCGTCGGCGGAGATCTCGAGCACCGCCGAAGACGAGTTCGGCCCTCACCCGACCCGCACACAGCGTCACGATCCGGAGCAGAGCGCACCGGGTGTGCCGGACGCACCGGTGCAAGGCGACCGCTCACAGGTAGACAGGCCCCTGATCGTCATTCACACTCAAGGAGATGCTCGTGGCGAGTTCGAACCGATGCCGCAGCCGGCTCGGTAGCTGGCTCGCACCGCTATGCACAACATCACTCCTCCTGGCTAGCACACCGGCTGCCGCCGGCGAGGTGTTCCCGAACGTTCAAAGCCAAGCAGCGAACGCGAGCTGGCTTGCCTACATGCCCGCGCCAGCGGCACCGACCGCGATCTGCATCGCCGACACCGGCGTCTCCTCGATCGCCCGGGATCTCGACGGCCAGGTTCTGGCGCGCTACGCGCTTGACGGCGGATCAGGCGAAGACCTCGACACCAGCGGGCAACACGGTACCTACATGGCACTCGCTGCCGGCGCAAAGAAAGACGGCTACGGCATGGTCGGCGCCTGGCCCGCCGTCAAGATCGTCTCGATCAGACTCAGCGACCCCGGAACCACAGTGTTCCCTTTCGAGCGCTATGTCCCGGCGGCCGCGCGCTGTAGGCAGGCGCGGGTTCTCGATGGCTACCCGATCGTTGCTGCGTCTCTCTCACTCGGCGGGTACGAGGTGCCGCCGGCGGCGGCGTTGACCGTCCTTGAGGAGAGCGTCGCCTATGGATGGCAGACTCAGGGGATAGCGACGTTCGCGGCCGCCGGCAACAGCAGGTCGGGCCCCGTTCTCTATCCGGCGCGGGCCGCTGGCGTGGTGGGCGTTGGGGCAGGCGCGGCCGACAACAGTGGGCTGTGTTCTTTTGCCTCACGCGGTGAGGGTTTGGACGTGATGGCACCGGGCTGCGGTTTGTCGATGGCTGATCCACTGAGCGGTGAGCCGCGGCTCGGTGAGGGAAGTAGCCAGGCGACCGCGGAGATCGCCGCCTACTACGCCGCACTGCGCGCCTATGCGCCGGCGCTCAGCGCCGACCGAGCACTGGACTTGCTGGTCACGTCGGCGCCGGGCCGAAACGTTGACGTCGAAGCCGCGTTCCGCGCAGCGGGCCTTGGCACCCAGGTCGATCAAGCCAAGGCAGCTCTTCAGAGTGTGGTCGGCACGCCGCCCGGTCAGCAGCCGACCGGTGGGCCAGGCGGCACCTCTGGGCCACCAACCGGTGGCAGTGATGATCTGAATCCTGTGCTCGAGAAGCCAAGGTTCCGCTACCGGCTCGCGGGCAGGCGGTTGACCGTTTGGCTGATCGATCGCCCAGCCGGCGCCACGGCGGTGGCCCGGATCTACGACAGTCGTGAGCGACGCTTGCGGACCGTCAACTTCGGGAAACGCACGAGCCTCCTTGTAACAATGGCGCGCAGGCCGCGCGGTCTGGTCGTCGAGTACGAGCAGCAGTTGAGCTGGGCGGTGTCGTCGGCACGGCTCTGCGCACGCGACTGCACGATCACCGAGAAGCGCTTTGCTCAGCGCGGCATGGACTACCCCCGGTTCCCGTAGGGCCGCGTTTCTGTCCGCTTTGCTGCGCCATGGGGTAGGTGTCGGCACCTATCATCCGATAACAGTGCTGGTGACCGGTTTTCGTAGCGTGGGTCTTGTAGCTGCCGCGGTCTTGGTGGCCACGCTGGTGTGCGCAAGCCCTGCAGCTGCGGGCAGCTACAAGGTGTCGGCGTGCATTCAGGCGCCGGGCGGCGTCAACAACTCGTGGACGGCCCAGAACGGTGCGACCGATGGGTATTCGATGCCGGTGCGGTGTGACGGCGTTTGGGGGCCGGATGCACCAGCGGTCTCGTCGGTCTCGGGGTTGGCGGTCGTGCCGATCCTTGGGCTCAACGGCAGCCAGGTCGGCAACAAGGACGCCCATTGGCGGTTCACGGCACCGGCCGGAACGACGATCACCCGAGCCGACATCGGACTGTTCATGGGCAAGGTAATCGAGCAAACATGGCGTCCCTACGTCCGCACCGGGGCCGGTACAACGCTCGCTACCTGCGACTGGGGGCTCGGCCAGTTCTACTGCCAGGTGGGCTCGCCCGGCGGCGGCGCACAGGTCTTCTCGGGGCTGTCGACCTCAGAACTCCGGGTCGGTCTCGCATGCTCGGTCACGAACTGTGGCGGGGGCCTGAGTCTGTACTCAGGTTGGGCTGCGATCAATGGGGCAGAGGTGTGGCTCAGCGAGTCCACCTTGCCGCAGGTGGGTTCGGTGTCCGGGTCGGCGTTCACTGCGGCGCCGGGTTGGGTGTCGGGGACCGTGTCGGCGCAGGTCTCGGCCTCAGATGATGTGGCTGTTCAGCGTGTACAGCTGCTGGTTGATGGCACGGTGGTCGATCAGTACGACGCGGCATGCGATTTCACATTCGCGGTCCCGTGCCCGGCGTCCGCTCCTCGACTGTTCTCGTTCTCAACGACCGGACTCTCTGACGGCGATCATCAGGTGACGGTGAGAGTGACGGACGCCGCAAGCAACACGTTCGAGTCCGGCGCTCACGTGCTGTTTGTCGACAACACGCCGCCGGTGTGGTTCGGTGCGTCCGCGAGCGTGCAGGGCTCGGCCGCGCAGGTCAGCTACAGCTTCACGGGGGGTGGGTCACCGATCGACACGGTTCGCTGGCAGCTTTGTGACAGTCAGGGCGCGAGTTGCGGGGCAGAGCAGTCCGCGACCCAGGACCCGTTCTCAGTCCCGGTGCCGGTTGGTGTCTCAACAGTGCGGGTGCGCGGCATTGATCGCGCCGGCCATAGCTCGGACGAGCGGCTTGTAGAGATCACGCGCGCGGCCGACCCAACAAACGGTGGTGGTGGGGGGTCGGGGCCGCCGGTCGGTAGCGACCCGTCACGGAACCTCGGTGGCGGGCTTGTCCCGAACACGCAGACCACCACGACAACGCGGCCTTCCGGTGGTAGTTCACAGCCCACGACGCCGACCCGGCCGTCGAGCCGCTGCCGCAGTGGCTATGTGCGATGGTCAAAGAGCGGCAAGTGCGTCAAGAAGTGCCGCAAGACCGAGACGCGGTCCAAAGTCACCGGCCGCTGCCGGAAGAAGACCACCGCCCGCCGATAGCTCCAACAAGACCGCTACCAGAGCGTCTTGACCGGTCTGATTGCGCCGCTTCGAGCAAGCGATCGTCGTGTCGACCCCCGCGAGGAACCAGGCAGAGTGCCCGCACGTTCCCGGTCACGTCCTCGGTCACATACGCGGTCGAAACACACTGCACGCACTGGTACGCTCCGCGAGCCAAAATGCGAGGACGAGCTAGGTAATGGCAACATTCGGAAGGCGTCGGCAAAAGGGAAGTGCCGACCTATTCAAACTGAGCGACGAAGCAGACGTCGAAGAGGTTCTCGAACACCTCGAGACCGCCGACGACGCGCCCGCACCAGGCGCCGCACACGGACGCCCAGCGCTTCGTCCTCGAACGCGGGTGCCGGAACCCGAGCCGCTCGACGACGACCAAGCACAAGCGCTCGTCGAACAATTCGCTGACAGCGACACTGTCGAGCACAGCATTGGCAGCAAACCCGCAGACAGAATCGTCGCGGCCCCGCCACCAGCTCAGCCCGCACCAGATCTCACGACAACGGAAAAAGGCGATGAGCCACGCGAAGTGCCGGATCCCCGCGCCGGAGAGCTCGCTGCCGCAGAAGCTGAGGCCGCCGCCCGCGCAGAACGAGATGCTGCCGCCGCCCAGGCACACGCAGCCGCAGTCGAACAGCAAGCCCAAGAGCATGTTGAACAAGCCAAGCAGCTTGCCGCCGAGCAGCAGCAGGTCGTTGAGCAGGTCCGCCAAGAAGCCGAGCTCGCGCAAGAACGCGCAGCCGACGAAGCCCGCGCCCGCGCCGACGCCGATCAACGCGAAGCACAGGCCCGTGCCGAGGCCGAAGCGCTCAGACCCCCGGACTTCGCAAGCGAAGAAGAGATCGACGCGTGGCATCGCGAGCAAGCAGACATTCAACGCGAGCGGCTGCGCGAACGGCAGCGCGAGCAGGAACGCAAAGAGCAGGAGCGGATCGAGCAGATGGAACGCGAGGCCGCTGAGCGCGAGGCTGCCGCCGTCAGCGCCGCCGAAGAGGCTGCCCGCCAACTCAAAGAAGCCCAGCAACAACTCGAGCAGCATCGCCGCGAACGCCAAGAACGCGCTCAAGAAGCCCAGGCCGCCGCAGATCGCCGCCGTGAAGCCGAAGCCGAGAAGGCCCGCAGAGAGACCGAACGCGAGATGGAGCGCGCACGTGAAGTGCTGGCTGCTGCCGGAGAACTCCAAAACCGCTCAAGTCAGGCAGCCAAGGAACTCGAGCAGCCTGAAGCCGGCACTCACAGTGACGCCGACGAACCGGCAACCAACGCTCACGAACACGAAGCCCAACCTCGCCCCTGGGCCGAACGAGCCGCCCGCCAGCACGCAATCGACGACGAGTTCCCGGACCCCGAGCCATCGGCCTACAACCCGATCGCCGACAGCGAAGGCCCGCAAGGCGACCCGATCGAAGACGGGTGGTACGACGAGCCCACCGAACCGCTGCAGCAGGACAGCGGCCGCAAGCGACACCGAGGTCGCCATGTTGCGCTCCTGCCGTTCATTGCGCTGCTAGCCGTCGTGCTCGTCGTGGTGTCCGTTGTCGTTGCCGCAGTGCTCGGCGACGGAAGCAAACCGAGTGAACCATCGAGATCGGCCACACAGACGGTCAAGACGACCCCGGCCGCGACAACGCCGCCGGCCGCGAACCGCAGCACCACGACGGTCCCCGCACGCACGACAACGACCCGCAAACCGGCCACCAAGAAAACGAAGACGACGAAGACGTCCACGGCGGCCGCACCGACGCCTGCCGTGACCACCCCAACCGTCAGGCCACCGGCACAAAACCCGACGCCGCAACCGACCGCAAAGCCCGCACCAACTCCCAGCCGGCAAAGCTCGCCGGCAGCCGAGTTCGGGCCATGAGAACACCCATCACCCCAGCCGGCAATCACTGGCCGGCGTCCCGACCCACCAACCCCGAGGACCGAGCAGACCGCAATGCCCCGCATCACTGAAAACAGCAACTTCACCACCGACCGCAAAACGAAGTATCCGTGGCCAACGCTCGAAGTCGACGCAGAACACCCGACCGTCTTCGTTCGCGGCGACGACTACGCCGCAAGAGCCAAGAGCCGCAGCGTCATCGCCCACTTCCGCCGCTGGGCCCAAGAACAGGGATACACGGCCGACAACGGGTACATCGTCAAGGTCGCCGCCGTCGACGCCAACGACGCACCGCTCACCAGCACCGAAGTCGAAGCACTCGAAGCACGACGCAAACATCCCGCAGGCATCAAGATCGCGATCTTCACCGAGACCGAGTACGCGCGTCGTACCCACGCGACTGCAGCAAGATGAGCGTCGACTTCGCTGCGGAGGACGGCCCAGGATGGCAGCAGGTCGGCAAGCTGCTCGCGCTAGGGGTGTCGATCGGAATCCTGCTGACTGCCGGCGCCGGCGTGATGCCTGGCTCCCAAGGACTCAACGCCTTGACTTGGGTCGGTACCACCGCCACGGTCACAGCGCTCGTCGTCGCCGTCGGCATCTATGTGGCGCAGTACCGCCAGGCAACGGGCGCCCACGCCGAGCTGCTCGCCGCACTCGCAGGTCAGGATGAGCTGATCGTTGAGTTCAAAGCGCTGGTACCTCCCCCCGGAGCCATCGGTGATCAGCCGGACCCGGACGCGCTCACGACCGCTCAGCGAGAGGCGATCGAGGAGATATACGGGTCGGGCTCAATTGATGCGGTGTGGAGGACTGGGGAGGGGAAAGGCAACCATGCCCGCCTCGTGGAACTCCAAGGCGGCCGGCTGGTGACTGTCTATTCCGGTGGTCGTGCCGGCGGAACCTACGTGCGAGAGGTCCGGCAAAGCAACTGAGCGAGCGGCCCGCGGCGGTGTTCGCGGGCGACAGCTAGAGGGTCTGCGATCGCCCGTACCGTTCCGATAGTGGCTGCGCCTGAGAACCTGCTGGCTTCCGCCGACTCAAACGGCATGACCGAGGCTGTCGATACCACCGTCTCGAACATCACGATCCGGTACATCAACGAGGACCGGACGTGGGGGATAGCGACCGGGCAACTGAACGGAGCAGCGATCAAGCTCGCCGGTGCGCTCGCGCACCTCGCCGACGGCGATAGCGCCCGAATCGTTGGGCGCTGGGACCAGCACACAAAGTACGGCCCCCAACTCAAAGTTTTAGAGGCCTACCCGCATCAACCGACCGGCGAGCCCGCAGTCCGGTCGTTTCTGCAATCGATCCGGCACATCAAGGGCTCCCGCGTCGACCAACTGATCGACCTCTACGGCGCCGACCACGTGTTCTCGGTCCTTGACCGCGACCCGACGGCCGCACTGCTTAAGGTCAACGGGCTCGGCCCGAAGACCGCGCCCGAGGCTGCAGCCGACTGGAAACAGCGTCGGCCGCTGCGCGACCTGCACGTCCTGCTCGCTCCGTGCCGCAAACCACGGCTCGCACAAACGCTCATCGACCAATGGGGACCCGACGCTTGCGAGCAGGTCCGACAGAACCCGTACTCGCTCACCGTGCTGCATGGTGTCGGCCTGCATTCGGCCGACAAGGTCGCACAACAGGTCGGCATTTCACCGCAGTCGCCGGCACGCCGCCGCGCAGTGATCTCCCATCTGCTCAGCGAGGCAGAACAACGAGACGGCCACGCATACCTCACGCTTCGAGATCTCCAGCAGCGTGCAGCGAGACTCCGCCTCGAGCACCCAGCAACGTTCGACAACAGCGACGTTCAACAGATGGTCGCCGCAGGCCAGCTGGTCTCAGACGACGGCCGGCTGCTGCGCCCCAGCACAGCCCGCAAGGAACAGGAGCTCGCGACGCGGCTGATTGCGCTCGCAGCCACCGCCCCGAACCGCAAGCTCAGCAACCTTCCGCAAACCAGCACCGGCACCCACCACAACATTCAGCTCAGCGAGCTGCAATGGCGTGCCGTAGCGGCCGCACTTAGCCGGCCACTGTCGGTCGTGACCGGCGGCCCAGGCACCGGAAAGACAACGCTGCTGTCAGCGCTCGTCGACCACGCAACCGGTGCCCTCGGCAACGATGCCATCGCGATCTGCGCACCGACCGGCAAAGCCGCGCGCCGCTGCCGCGAAGCGACCGGCCACCAGGCCACCACCATCCACCGGCTCCTCGGCTGGGTCGGCAACACACCGAAACACACCGAGGAGAACCCGTTGCCGCACGCAATGGTGATCTGTGACGAAGCATCGATGCTGAACTACGACGTCGCCAGGCACCTGCTTCGCGCGATCGAACCCGGCACCCATCTGGTCCTAATCGGCGACCGAGACCAACTCGAACCCGTCGGCGTCGGAACCGTTCTCGCCGACATCATCACCTCAAAGCTCGCGACGGTCACGATCCTCGATCGCGTCATCCGCCAACAACAGAACTCGATGATCGTCGCCGCCGCACACGCCGTAAACCACGGCCACTACCCGCCAGCCACCGCCGCCGACGCCGCTGTCGTGCTGTCAGCGGCGACCGACAGCCCGTGCCCTGAGCACGCCGTCAACCGCGACTTCTTTATTGCCGCCACCCGACCGGGCAGCAACACTCCGCACAGCCATCAGGCCGAGAAGGAGCTCCTCGCAAGCACGGTCGTCGAGTGGGCAACCGAACGGATGCCCGCCCACTACGGGCTCGACCCAACCACCGACGTCCTCGTCCTCGCGCCGCAACGCTCTGCAGAGTTCGGTCTCACCGCCCTCAACACCCGCATCCGCGCACAACTGAACCCCGATGGTGCCATCGTCGGACCCGCGGGCGGCGGCGGTTCGGTCATGATCACGTGCGGCGAGCACCGCGAGCCACTGCGAGTCGGAGACAAGGTGCTGCAAACCAAGAACGACTACGACACCGGCGTTCTCAACGGCGAAGTCCTCGTCGTCTGCGACGACGACGAAGACCGCAAGCAGATCGCCTTAAGCAACGGGGAGGAGACCTTCACGATCCCGTACTCGCGCTGCACAACCCTCGCGTTCGGGTACGCCATCTCAGTCCACAAAGCACAGGGCTCAGAAGCACCGCTCGTCGTGATGCCTGTGCACACAGCCCACAGCATCACGCTTTCACGAAACCTGCTGTACACCGCGATCACCAGAGCCAGCGTCGCGTGCGCGCTCGTCGGTCAGCCGCAAGCGATCCGGGCCGCGATCGCAAACGCCCAAGGAGCCGTCCGCCAAACCCGCCTGCACGAGCTGCTGGCCGCCAAAAAGTAACTACAGCCGTCCCTATGGTGCCCGCCCGTAATGGGAAGGCGCCTCAACAAAACCCGAGACACCCCGGCAGCAGACAACGCCGTCTTCTCGGTAACCGAAACATCGCCGGCCAGAACACGGTTCACGGCACGCGCACCGCGCACCGCAGCGACCCTTGTGATCGCGATCCTCGCGATCGCCGGACTCCGCGCCGCAATCCTCGGCCCCCAAGCACCGAAGGCTGCCGCCCCGAAACTCCCTGACATCGGTGATCTCGCGGCCCAAAACTATGCGGCCGACTTCGCCCAGGCCTACCTCAGCTACGACGCAGCACGCCCCAACAGCTACACCGACAACCTCAAGCCATTTTCGAGCGCCGCCGTCGGCGACGACCAGTTCGGTGTCTCGCTCCCCGACCGCGGCCGCCAAGCCGTGATCTGGACATCGGTTGCGCAAGACCAAGAAGCGTTCGTTGGCGGCCGCCTGATCACCATCGAAGCGAAAACCGACACCGGTCGCGTCCTCTTCCTCAGCGTCCCGGTCGCACGCGACCGCACAGGCGCGCTGTACCTCTCGCGTGCCCCCTCAATCGTCGGACCGCCAACATCAACCGCGCAAGCAAACGCCCCGGTACTTCGCACCGTCGCCGACGACCTGCTGGAAGAAACGATCGGCCGTGCGCTCCGCAACTACCTCGCAGGCCAGCAGATAGACCTGCGCGCCGACCTGACCGCCAACGCCGGCATCAGCCAGCCAACGGAGTCCTACACGCTCGCGAACGTGCAGTCGCTGTCATGGGCCGACGACAACGCGGACGCCGTCCTCGCCGTCATCACCGCGGTCGACTCACGCAAAGCGACGTACACGTTCTCCTACGAAATCACCGTGATCAAGCAGGCCGACCGCTGGCTGATCCAAGCAATCCAAACCGTTCCAACAAGCAGCTAACCCATCAATCAAGGAGTCACAACGACCATGTCCACCATCACCGCGCAACTGGGGCGCGACCGACACGTCCAGCTCGCCGCAATGGTGTTGGCCTGTGCCGGTCTTGCGTTCCTGATCGCGCTCATCGTCGACCCAGCGTCAGCGCTTGCAGCCGCAAGCAGCCGCACCGGCCCCACCCACGCCACGACCGCTCAGGACGGGGTAGAGCAGCTCGCCAAAAACGCCGGTCAATCCCTGCAAGCCACCGCGGGGTACCTCGCGCTCGGCATCGGGTCGCTCGGCGTCGTCTCAAGCGGCCTGATCAAGCGCAACATCGGGGAATCGTTCGCGATCCTGTTCGTGCTGTTGATCGTTGCCGGCCTCGCGCTCGCCAACGGCCCGATCTGGGGTCTGCTGCAGAGCACCTGGGAAGGAATCGCCACCTAACCAGACCGCTGCCAGAAGTGGCGTGCGCCCCGCTTGGTGCGGCGCGCACGCCACCGGCAGCCGGGACGCGATCATGAGCAGCGACCAACGAACACCGATCCAGTCCTACCGGTCCGTCTATCGGATCGAGCGGCGACTCTTCAAGTTCGCGCAATGGCGGCTTCCGTTCCCGCACGGACTGTCGCTCAGAACACTCGGATACCTCGGGGTTCTCTGGATGCTGCTGCTGCTCGCCGCAGCAATCCCGGTCCTCTCATCGCTGCTGGCGTTGCTGCCGTTCGTCGTGCACTGGCTCCTGATTCCAGCCGGCGGCGCCTACCTGCTCTCAACAGTCGAAGTTGACGGACGCCCGCCCCACCATGTTGCGTTCTCATGGCTGAGGTGGAGAATGGCGCCCAAGCACTACGCGATGGGGGAGCGCAACAGCGGCGCCTACCGGCCCACCGCACTGATGCCCGACGGCCTCAGCATTCGACCGGACGCCTGCTGCGGCAGCTACCGGCCCGGCGTCATCGCCGGCCCCGCCGAAGTGATCCTGCGCTACCAGCACGACCTCAACGTTGACGGCACCACAGCAACGCTCACGCCCACCGGAACCGGGGTGCTGTACGACAACAACCGCCTCAAGATCGCAGGCGGCGCCCGCCTGGTCATCGAACCGGAGCTCGCACCATGCAACCCCTAACCCATGTGCACAACAACATCGTCTTCGGCCGAAACCTCCATGACGTCTGGGCCGTCTACCGCCTCTCACCGGTCGCGTACACCGGCCTGACCTATTCGGCCAAGAACGAGCTGCGCTCAGACATCGCTGCGCTGGCCTACCACGTCGCCGCCGACTTTCAGATCCTACGACTGAACCGGCCGTGGTCTGCAGACGAATACGCCTACGGAGCGCTCCGCAAATGCTCGCGAGCGCACGGCCACCACGCACTCTGGGCGAAGTACATCGAGACGCACCGCCAAGCACTCTCACACCAGCAAGTTGTTCGCCCCGACATCTACATGGCAATCCGGCTGCTCGGTGCATCCGGAACGTCCGGCGGCGCGCTCTCTGAACTCGCGAGCTCCATCAACACACTGATGGCCCGACTCGGCGGACCACTCGGCCTCTCAAACCCGCGCGGCCTCAGCAACAAAGAGATCCAAGCAATCGAGGTAGCAGAGCGCCGCGCACGCCACCTGCTCGACAGCTTCGGACAAGTTCGAGCAACCCCGGTCTCATCAGACACCATCGAATGGCTTGTGCGCCGCTCGTTCTCCCGCGGCATCGGGGACCCAAAGATCGACTACCAGTTTCATCTCCGTGCCGAAGCAGTGACGTTCGCAAATCCCGACGGCGACATCGCATTCGAGCCACTGTCCCGCCGGCTGCTGCGCTGGCAGAACGCCGCCATTTATCGTGACGCACGACTGCTACGGATCGTCAGCGAAGAAGGTGAGAGCTACCAGGCCCAGCTCGTCGTCGGAGCGCTGCCGGAACTGCGGTACTTCCCAGGCGACGACGCAGAGCTCCTCTTCTCACCGCTTGAGCGCGCAGGGTTCCCGGTCGACGCATCGTTCTCCGTTCGCTGGGTCGAGAACAAACGCGCAATCCAAGAGATCCGCAAGAAGAAGATCGACGCCGACCAACAGTTTCGAGAAGAAACCTATGGTGAGCACGGCCCGTCCCCAGAGACCGCACAACGACCGATGCAGGTCCGCGATCTCGAGGAGGACCTGACGAGCACCGCCAGGCCACCGATGCTGCACGGAGGCACGATCCTTTCGGTCGGCGCCGCCAGCATCGAGCAGCTCGAAGAGCGCGTCGATCGGCTCCGCGCCGCGTTCGGCACGATCGCGCTTCACCGACCGATCGGACATCAGCACCGCTACTTCCAAGCCTCGCTGCCCGGCCAAGCCTTCCCTTCACCAGCGCTGTCGGACCCGTACACGATCGACGAATTCGGGGCGATGGTGCCATTGGCATGCGACCACGGAGGGTCCGCGGTCGGCCCGTACATCGGCTACACGCTCGGCCTCTCCCACCAACCAATTCTGTGGGACATGCAGGAGGCCCACAACACCGACAAGCCACCAACAACCCTGATCGCCGGCACGCTCGGCTCCGGCAAAACCATGTTCCTGCAGCTCGCGCTGCAACAGGCATTCATGCGCGGCAGCCGCGTCGTGGACATCGACCCCAAAGGCGACCACAACCTCGCAAACCTGCCCGGCGTCGCAGAACACCTCGAGACGATCGAGCTCTCCGGCGAAGCACGCTACCGCGGCCTCCTTGACCCCTTGCGCATCAGTCGCCCCGAAGCACGGTTCGACATGACCGTCAACTTCCTGATGATGCTTCTGCAAGACCGTGAAGAGTTCTCGATCGAGGTCTCAGAGGCCGTCAAGTACGTCATCGAAGAGACCACACGAAGCGGCGAGGAACCGACCTGCCTCGACGTCGTCGAAGTGCTCGCCGCCGGCGGCATGCACGGAGCGACCTCACCGACCGCCGCGGTCGCACAACAGGCCGCACGCGCACTGCGCGTCTATGTGGACGCCGGTCTCGCGCAGCTCGGATTCGCCGACCCGAACAACCCGCCGCCCGCCGTCGGAAAAGCGCAGGTCGTGTCCTTGCGCGTCAGGAACCTGCCACGCCCCAACCCTGGAACACCGCGCGATCAGTTCACACCGGACGAATGGATCGGTGCCGCCGTCCTCGGCCTCGTCGCGATCTACGCCATGCACCTGATGGGCGAGGACCGCTCGCGACACAAGGCGCTCGGGTTCGACGAAGCCTGGTTCCTGCTGCAGGACTCCTCGGGCCGCAAACTGATTGAGCAGCTCATGCGCTGGGGCCGCTCGGAGAACGCAACCTTGCTGCTCGTCACGCACATGGTCGGAGACTCAGACCAACTCGACAACCTGATCGGACCACGATTCATCTTCGGCATGGAGTCCGAAGAGGAGATGCGCAAAGCACTCGCGTTGCTGCACCTCGACACAGATGACGCCGCCCTGATCAAACGAGGACTGTCGTTCCGCAAGGGCCGCTGCTTCTTCCGCGACTCCAACGGCCAGGTCGTGCAGATGCAAGTCGACCTCGTCGATGACGAGCTGCTCCGAGCACTGTCGACGACGCCACCTGAGGAACAGCCCTCTGCGGTCACCGGGCGGGCGACGGCGGATGCAGCCGCATAAAACACTCGCCACTCTCGTTGCCGCGATCGGTCTGCTGCCGGCCGCAGCAAACGCTGCGCCAACCGGCAGCGGCGAGCGGCCATTGGTGCGGCCACCGGCACCACAAACAACGGCTCCGAAGGCGCCCAACACCCCTGACCGCAGGCCACAGCCGCTCCGCATCCCGTTCGAGCTGACCGCAGCCCAACAGCGGGTGTGCTCTGAGACCGTTGGCCGCGCTAACTGCACCCTTGACGAGGTCAAGGCGTCGAGAGCCTGCCGCGAGCAGCGCGCTGCCCCGTGCCGCGATGCGCTAGCTCGCTGGGCGACCGCGCCAACAACGGGCACCGCGGCCACTCCGCCGCCAACCCCGACAAGCACACCGGCCCCTGGCGGTGCAGCAGGGGAGGGGAGCGTGACCGGGGACCTTGACCCGCTCGCGGGCATGCGTTCTCCGCTGTGCCGAAAACTCTCAGGAGCACCAAGCCGCGCATGTGCCTCTTCGGGCAGCCCTCACCTGGCCTACCCGATCGGACACTACGCCTTCGACATCAACATCGAAACGTCGATCACCAGCCCGGGAAAGCTCCTCAGTCTCGTCCTCCAAACACTGTTCTCCTACATCTGGCTCGCAACGCTGTACCTGCTGCACCTGGCGTTCTTCTTCGTTGAGTACATGCTGGGACTGGACATCATCGGCGACGGCGACGCGAAATCGCTGATCAGCCAGTCGCTCGGCCGCAACAGCCAGTACATGATCGGTGTCTGGGGCTCGGCGATCTTCGGAGGCATGGCGCTCTGGGTGATCTGGGACGGCCTCGTGCGACGCAGACACACAGCCGCCCTCTCATCGACGCTGGCGAGCCTCGCGATGATCCTCGTCGCGATGGTGATCATCACCAAACCGTTTCAGACCGTTGGCTACGTCTCAAACTTGTCGAACAAGTCGGCAATGGGGTTCATTAGCGCCCCGTCGACCCAGAAGTTCTCAAACCCCGAGCAGGGAGTCGGCGAAACATTCAACTCGCTGTTTCACGACATGGTCATCTCACCGTGGTGCCTGCTCAACTTCGCCGACGTTCGCTGGTGTCAAGAACGAGCCACGGCCGACGAGCGGCAGGTCGCGATCAAGGCCGCAACTGAAAAGGGTGATGTCGGCGCAGCAATCATCGCCAGTCGCACGGGACAGATCGGCCCCCAGCAGCGCATCATCGAATCGCTGTCGCGACCACAGACCAAACGCAGCGATCTGTGGTTGAGCTTCAGCCCCGGATCCGGACCACGCACCGAACTGTTCAAGCACTACGCCGGAGAGCAGCGAGGTAACTGGCTCACCGACCCGTTGTACAAGGACAAGAACGGCTCGGACCCCAAACACGTCGCGATCCAAACAGCATCGGGAACGATGACCCGCATGATCGTCTCGGTGCTCTTCAGCTTCGGACTGCTCGGCGGCGTCCTGCTCTTCGGCTGGCTGACGATCAAGCTCTTCTACCAGGTCGTTATCGGCCTGGTACTGCTGCTCGCCACCCCGCTCGTGCTGCTGATGCCAGCGTTCGGCGAAAGCGGACGCAAAGCATTCGTCAGGTGGGCGTCAACCCTGTTCGGTGCGCTGATCTCGAAAGCGATCTACGCAGGCTTTCTCGGCATCGTTGCGGCGTCCGCAGCGATCGTTGGCACCGTTGCCGTGCCCGCCCAAGGCTCTGCAACCGACACATTCTCGATACGCATGATCGGCTGGGCCGTCGTCTGCATGTGGTGGTGGGCGATCCTCGTGCGCCGCAACGACCTGTTGAACCTCGTTCACATCGGTCCCAAAGGCGACCACAACGACAACGTCGCGCACATGGCCGAGGCCTACTCCGCCTACCGCATCGGCCGCGGTGTCGCTGGTGCGGCGCGCGGCGCCGTCGGCGGGTCGCGCAGAGGCGTCGCCGGCCCCAAGGACGGTCAACAAAAAGCGCTCGCTCACTCTGCCCGCAGCGAACTGCAGCAGCGCGCGCACGCCATCGGCGATCGCCAGATCGACGAGGCCGGATCAACGGTTGCGCTCCATCGGGCGTTGACAGGCGAACAACAGCAGGCCTCAGACCAGGTCAAACATGCCGGGGCCACACTCAAAGAACGCCAGCAGGCTTGGGGTCAGATCGCAGGCCACTACCAGCACGACGAGAGCGGCAAACCCGTCACCACCGACGACGGCAAACTCAAGCTCGCCGGCGGTGAGACGGTCAAGGCACCCAGTCAGTACACGCAGCTGGTGACAGCAGCAACCGACTACGCGAAAGCCCACCAACGACAAACCAGGGTCCAGCAAGAGACCGATGCGATCGGCCCGAAGGCCCAGGCCGCACGCCGCCTGCTGGAGTCCAGCGAAGAGAACCGGTTGCGGCACGGCGCACGATTCTCGCCCAGACAGCTGCAAGAGCTCGGCGATCAGGCGGTCGGCATGCTCAGCCTTCCGCCAACAGATTCGCAACAATCGTGGCGCGTCAACAACGAGAACGGTCGGCCAATGAGCCGCACCGAGTTCGCGGCCGCACAGGCCGCCGCAAGCGCACCCGGAGCGTCGATCGACGCTCGAAAACGGTGGGCAGACATCCAGTCCCAGGTGCAAACGTCGATGGCAGCCGACCTGAGGCTCGCACAGTCACTGCCGGTAGCAGAAGGCGGAACCGGTGAGGGAGGAGCGACCCGCGCCCAGGTAAAGAGCACGATCGACGAACTCACCGGCGGCAACCCGCGTTCGCAAACCCCGCCTGACCGGCAGCCGCTCTACGGCAGGCGGCTCGCACAAAGCAAGGCCCAGCGGTTCGCGCGGCAGGCGGCCGAAAGCCGCGCACGGGTACCCACCAGGTAGCCGGTCGTGGACCAGCACGAGCAGCCACCGCAGAAGCCGGCGGCCCCCAGCCTCTCGCGCAGGGTCGCAGGCCGAG
>Ga0209023_10000969_pt1 | contig 40288 bp, 39 predicted proteins | sample LakOneMetagenome_FD_187468 | JGI IMG/M metagenome (GOLD analysis project Ga0209023, IMG submission 187468) | Freshwater and sediment microbial communities from Lake Erie, Canada (SPAdes) (version 2) | ecosystem: Environmental > Aquatic > Freshwater > Lentic | place: Lake Erie, Canada...
GATTCATTGCCTCATTAGAAAACCTCCGGCAGCGGCGTGGAGGCCCCAGATGCGGGCGGTTACGTCGTCGATGCCGTTCGGAAGCTGAAGCTGGGGAATGCCTCCGGCGATGACAAGCTGCCGCACACGCACACCCCCGTCTTCGAGCGCGTCGTGCAGCATCTCGCCGTCGGCGCTCTCGGCCGGGAACGCCACCGATGTCCCCGGCGTTGATAACGCACGAATGAGGCCAGGGGTCGAGCTTCACCTGATCCCTCGAGATCAGGGCTAGGGAAAAGCCCTCGCATCAGAACTTGCGAGCCACCGCCGCTCCGAGTCCGGGCCCAGCTCCGATGATGGCGATGACCGGCACGATGGTCAGGAAACTGTGACACTCACCTCTGACATCGGAATTCGACCACGTTCTGACGGTGAAAAGCACTCGTCATTGAACAGCCGCGCCAGCTGATCGAAGTTTCGCACCCCCTAGGCATTGGGCGCGACTACCTCGATCGAAGGATCGATCACGGGACCTTCAGCAGTGTGATCAATGCACCCTTGTCCCGGAGCGCCCGGCCGTCGCAACGCAGCAGCGACCGCAGAAGGTGCGGAATGAGGCAGTGAAGACACCCATCGACCCAGATGCCACAATTGGCCCCGCGGCGGTCGCGAGGTGCCAGCAAGGTCCCCTTCGCTACGCTGCATGGGGCCAGTGCTGGTACCTCGCGTAGGTGCCGCCATCGCCAACGGGCGCTTCTTGGCACGTGGTGCGCGAGTGGACACGAAGTGCCCCTATGGATGCTGCGGTCACACGTTGAAGCGGAACTCCACCACGTCGCCGTCCTGCATGACGTATTCCTTGCCCTCGATGCGTGCCTTGCCCTTGGAGCGGGCTTCGGCGATCGAACCGGCCTCCATGAGGTCGTCGAAGGAGAAGATCTCCGCCTTGATGAAACCCTTCTGGAAGTCGGTGTGGATCACCCCGGCGGCCTGCGGGGCGGTCCAGCCCTTGTGAATGGTCCAGGCGCGGGTCTCTTTCGGCCCGGCCGTGAGGTAGGTCTGCAGCCCGAGCGTGTCGAAGCCGATGCGGGCGAGCTGGTCGAGGCCGCTCTCAGCCTGTCCGGTGGACGCCAGCATTTCGGCGGCGTCTTCGGCGTCGAGCTCGCTGAGCTCGGACTCAAGCTTGGCATCGAGGAACACGGCGTTCGCCGGAGCCACGAGCGCGGCGAGGGTGTCGAGCTTGGCCTGGTCCTGCAGCACGGCCTCGTCAACATTGAAGACATAGATGAAGGGCTTGGCCGTCAGGAGGCCCAGTTCGCGGATGGGCTCGATGTCGAGCGCGGCTGACGACAACGGCTGGCCGGCGTCGAGGATGGCCTGCGCCTTGAGCGCGGTCTCCAGAACGAGCGGCGCCATCTTGCGTCCCTTGACCTCTTTCTCAAAGCGCAGCACGGCTTTTTCCAGCGTCTGCAGGTCGGCAAGGATCAGCTCGGTGTTGATGGTTTCCATGTCGCCGGCCGGATTCACGGCACCGTCGACGTGCACGACATCGGGATCAGCGAATCCGCGAATGACCTGGGCGATGGCATCCGCTTCACGGATGTTCGCGAGGAACTTGTTGCCGAGCCCCTCCCCCTCGCTGGCTCCACGCACGATTCCTGCGATGTCGACGAACGACACCGGGGCGGGAAGCAGAGTCTTGCTGCCGTAGATCGTGGCGAGCGCGGCGAGCCGCGAGTCAGGAAGGCTGACGATCCCCACGTTCGGCTCGATCGTGGCGAACGGGTAGTTCGCCGCCAACACGTTGTTCTTAGTGAGGGCGTTGAAGAGGGTTGACTTGCCAACATTGGGCAGTCCGACGATTGCAATAGTAAGAGCCACGAGAGCCCATTCTACCGGCTGCGTCGGCAAGGACCACGTCGGCGGCACGTGAGAGCATGGGATAGTGCTCAACTTCACCGCAATCGACTTTGAAACCGCCAATTCTTCGGGAGCCTCCGCCTGCTCGGTCGGGCTCGTGAAAGTGCGCGACGGCGTGGTCGTCGACAAGGTCTACTGGCTCATCAAACCGCCGGTCGGACATGACGCCTTTCTGTCGTGGAACATGAAGATCCATGGCATTCATCCATCGGATGTGGTCGGCGCCGACACGTGGGCCAGACAACTGCCCAAACTGGTCGGCTTCGTCGGCGGTGACACCCTTGTGGCCCACAATGCCGGTTTCGACCTGGGCGTCATCAAGACGGCATCCACGGTGACCGGCCAGGCTATTCCCGACTTCACGTATCTGTGCAGCCTGCAAGTCGCCCGCCGGACGTATCACCTTGATTCCTACCGCCTGCCCCTTGCCGCCATGGCAGCAGGCTTCGAAGATTTCGACCACCACAATGCGCTGGCCGATGCCGAAGCCTGCGCCGCCATCATCATCCATTCCGCTGCCCGGCATAGCGCTGCCACCCTTGAGCAGTTGGCCCACGTCACGCGCGTCAAGATGGGTGCCATCGGGCCGGCGGCCACCCGGGAGCAGTCGTCGACCCATGGGCCGATGGCCCTGAACTGAGCGGCTGAGCGACGCGCCGGTTACCGACCTGGCCCTCAGACGGGCTGAATTGAGTCCGATGTTTCACCGCTAGTATCAAGGTCTAATCACGCAGTTCTGACACGCTGTCAGGCGGGCGTGACGGAGGATCATGAACCGTGTCCTGGACGCCGACGTCGTCATTCTCGGTGCGGGATGCGCTGGCTTGTCGCTGGCCAGCCGTCTCGCCCAAGCCCGCACCACACTTCGGGTCGTGCTGCTCGACCCGCGCACGAATTACCGTGACGACCGCAGTTGGTGCTTCTGGCGGCCCGCCCAGCACGACCTCACCGACCTGGTTTCGGCGCATTGGGCGGCGTGGCGCTTCTCGGATACCACCGGTCGCACGGCGCTGCACCGGGTGCCTGGCCTGAGCTATCAGTACATTCGCAGCATCGATTTCTACACACGGTCACTCGAGATCATTGCCGCACATCCCGCCATCGACCTTCGGCTCGGCGTTCGTGCCGGTGAGATCACCGTCGCAGCGGGTGGCATCCGCGTGGAAACCGACCAGGGCCCGCTGCTGGCAGCTCAGGTCATCGACACCCGTCCGAAGCAGCAGGATGCGATCCTGTACCAAAGCTTCGCGGGCATCGAACTGCTCAGTGAGTCCCCTCACGGCTTCAATCCGGACGAGGTCACGCTGATGGGTTCCATGGAAGCGGATGCCGGGGGCTTGCGCTTCGTGTACGCCCTGCCGATCGACCGCCACCGGGTGATCCTCGAATGGACCCGGTTCGGTGCTGTTCCGGTGTCCCGGGACCAACTCGCGACGGAGTTGGACGGCGTCCTGGCCGAGCACTCCCTGGAGGATGCCGTCCGGGTTCGAAGCGAGGGAGGCGTGCTCGCGATGGGGCTCGCCCCCGAGAGCACGCCTTCCCTCCCCGGAGTCGTCTCTGCGGGGAACGCGGGCGGTGCCTTGCGGGCGGCTTCGGGGTACGGCTTCTTGCGGATCCAACGCTGGGCCGAGGCCTGCGCGGCACGCCTGCTCGCCGGTGAACCGGCCGTGGGGCATCCGGCGGAGCCATGGTCGAGAGCCACACTCGACCGGCTCTTCCTGCAGGCCGTCCGCCGACACCCCGAGCGCACCGCGGAATACTTCCTTGCCCTGGCTCAGGGCGTTCCGGCGCCGAGCCTGCTGAGGTTTCTCAGCGACGGCGCCCGAACACCCGACTACGCGCGCATCATCGGCAGTCTCCCTAAACGGCCGTTCATTGCCGAGATCCCGCGGAGGCCGACCTACTCGGCCGCACCCTCCCTCGCGAAACCCGCGGGAACACCGGCGCAGCCGGTCGTCGGCCTGAAACAGGAAACGGTGAGCCGATGAGCCGCCCGATCAGTCGCGACCGAACCCGCCGCGCAGTTCCGGTGGAGACACTGGCATTCTCCGGACTGGCCCTGGTGGTGCTGGCCGTGATCGCACTGCGCCTGCCACTGCCGCCGCTGCCCGTGCAGATCGCCGTGATGGGCCTTCTTGTCGCCGTTCTCGGCCTGCCGCACGGTGCGCTCGATCCGATGATCGCCCGTCGCGCCGGGCTCTGGCGCACTCCCATCGGCTTCGTGACGTTCAACCTGGCCTACATCGCCGTGGTTGTCACCGTCGTCCTGCTGTGGTTGCTCGCGCCGCCCCTGAGCCTGGTCGTCTTCCTTCTTGTGTCCGCCATGCACTTCGGTTCAGACTGGAATACCGGCCGTCCGGCCTGGCTGCGCTTTCTCAGCGGTTTCGGCCTGTTGACGCTGCCGGCAATGGCCCACCATGACGATGTATCGGCCGCGTATACCGTGCTGGCCGGCCCGGGCGGCGGCATGATCGCCGACGCTCAGTCGTGGCTCGGACCGGTGGCTCTCGCCGGCATGCTCGTCGGAGCGGTCTTCGCCGCGCGGCGGCGCCCCCACGAATCGGTGGAGATCGTTCTCGCCGGAGCCCTCGCAGTGGCAGCGCCTCCACTGATTTTCTTCACCGTATACTTCTGCTCCCTGCACAGCTTCCGACACCTGAAGGCCGGCTTCCGCGCCGAGAGCGGCGGCGGCCGGCTGCCGGTCGTCATCACAGCGGTCTACACCGCTGTTCCACTTCTCGTCGTCGCCGTCTTGCTGCTGACCTTCTCCTCAGCCGCCACCCTCAGTGCCGGTGTTCTGCAGGTGGTCTTCATCGGCCTGGCCGGCCTGACGGTTCCGCACATGATTGTGGTGACCTTCGAGAATTCCCGCCCTGCCCGCATCGCCGACAGGCCTACTCCGGCGGAATCTGGCTTGACGAGGACGCAGCGGGCGCCTTCGGCCTAATTGTCGGTGGGCGCTGGCAGACTTTGAGTATGGATACAGTTCTCTCCCTCGTCATCGGCCTGTTGATCGGCGCTGCGCTCGGTGCGCTGGCGACGGCCGTTCTCCGGCAGCGGCGGGCGGCGCCGCACACTGCCGAAGCGCCCGAGGTGACCGAGGCGCGCCATCAGATCGCACTGGCCGAGGTGCGCTCGCGTGAATCGAGCGTGCAGGGTCTTCTGCGCGAGGAACTCGCTTCCCAGAATGCCACCGCAGAGGCGCTGCGAAGCCAGGTGACGGATGCCCGTCAGCAGTACCGTGAACTCATCGAGCGCCAGCACGTCGAGCAATCGGCGCGCACGCACCGCGACCAGGAGGAGAGCCGCGTGCTGCAGGCGCTGGCGCCGGTCTCTGAAAGCCTTCAGGACATGCAGAAGAAGGTCGCTGAGCTTGAGGCGCAGCGCAGTGTGCAGCACGGCGAGTTGAGCTCCCAGCTGCGTTCCGCCACCGAAGCCGAGGAACGGCTGCGCAGCACCGCGGAGACCCTCGCTTCGGCGCTTCGAGCCAACAACACTCGCGGGGTCTGGGGCGAAACCCAGCTGCGCAGCGTTGTGGAGGCTGCCGGGCTGATCGAACGCGTCGACTTCGACGTGCAGTCCAGCATCACCTCGGACGCCGGTGCCGGTCGTCCGGACATGGTCGTTCACCTCCCCGGTGGTAAGAACATCGCGGTGGATGCCAAAGTGCCGTTCACGGCCTTCCTCGAGGCCAGCCAGATACCGCAGGCTGCCACCGGGGTGGACGGTGCTCAACGGACCGTTCACATGAAGGCGCATGTGAAAGCGGTGCGCGACCACATCACGACCCTCGGCAGCAAGGCCTATTGGCAGGGCCTTGAGGCGTCGCCGGAGATCGTCATCGCCTTCATTCCCAGCGAATCGCTCGTGTCCTCCGCTCTGGAAGCCGATCCGTCACTGATGGAATTCGCCTTCAGCAAGCGGGTGGCCCTCGCGTCTCCCGTCACCCTGTGGTCTGTGTTGAAGACCGTGGCTTTCAGCTGGCAACAGGACGTGCTCACCCACGACGCCAAGATACTGTTCGACCTCAGCCGTGAGCTGTACTCCCGGCTCAACACCACAGCGACGCATATCGAGAAGCTGGGCCGGTCCATTGAACGCTCGGTCAAGGACTACAACGGCTTTGTCGGGTCGATGGAGCGCCAAGTGCTGCCGACAGCGCGCAAGCTCAACGCCCTCGACGAGTCGAAAGTGCTCGCGCCGCTGGCTGCGATCGAGGAGACTCCGCGCGCGCTCTCGGCCTATGAATTCGTCGCCGAAGTTGAGGCGGCAGAAGTCGCGGCGGCACAGGCCGATGCTGAACGCGGCGGTGATCATGCCGACGTCGATTCCGGTCCCGTCGACGTGCTCACCTGATCACGCGGTCACCGGCACCGGGCACGACAAAGCCCACCGGAAGCCGACCTGATGCGGTCAATTCCCGGCGGGCTTTCCTGGGTCAGCTCAGACCGATGAGCTGGGGCGTTCGGCTCAGAGCCACTTCTCCGCGAGGTGCTCCGCGATCACGCGGCGTGCCGTGCCCGAACGCGAGCGCAGCACGATGCTTTCGGTGCGGATAATCGGTCCTCGACGCCGCACGCCGTCAACGAGTCCGCCGTCGGTCACGCCGGTGGCGACAAAGAACGTGTTGTTGCCGCTGACCATATCGTCAAGCTCGAGCAGCTTGTCGACGTCGAGCCCGGCAGCGACACCGCCGGCACGCTCGGCATCGTCCTTCGGAGCGAGTCGGCCTTGCATGTAGCCGCCCAGCGCCTTGAGTGCGCACGCTGTGGTGATGCCCTCGGGGCTTCCGCCGATTCCGACGCACATGTCGATGCGAGTTTCGTAGCGGGCGGCGTTGATACCGCCGGCCACATCGCCGTCGAGCATCAGTCGGGTGCCGGCCCCGGCCGTTCGGATGGCATCGATGAGTCCGGCGTGACGCGGGCGGTCCAACACGGCGACCGTGATTTCCCCGACGGGCTTCTTCAGCGCGCGGGCCAACTCACGCAGGTTGTCGCCGATGGGCTGGTCGAGGCTGACGACTCCGCGACCGGCGGCACCGGTGACGATCTTGTCCATGTAGAAGATCGATGACGCGTCCAGCATGGTGCCGCGGTCGGAGACGGCGATGACGGAGACGGCGTTCTGTCGCCCCGCCGCCGTGAGGCTGGTTCCATCGATCGGGTCGACAGCGATGTCGCACGAAGGACCGAGGCCGTTGCCGACCCGCTCACCGTTGAAGAGCATGGGAGCTTCGTCTTTTTCACCCTCACCGATGACGATGAGTCCATCGAAATTCACGGTTCCCAAGAAGGACCGCATGGCGTCCACAGCGGCCTTGTCGGCAGCGTTCTTGTCCCCGCGTCCGATGAAGGGCACTGCGCGGATTGCTGCCGCTTCGGTGGCCCGGACGAGTTCCATGGCGAGGTTGCGGTCGGGGTGCTGATAAAGCGTGGCGGTCTCAGTGCTGTTCACGGAAGGTCCTCCCGGACGTTGTTCGACATCAGTGCTGGCGGATGCACGGTGGATCGCGCTAGGTGTCCGACCTAATTCACCCTATCGCGCCCACCCATTCGCCGCGGAAGATGCGGAATCTCCTTCAGTAGACTGACATTCACACCACGCACACTTTCGAGGAGATGTCATGCCTATCGCTACCCCCGACCAGTACGCCGAGATGCTGGACAAAGCCAAGACCAAGGGATTCGCCTACCCGGCGTTCAACGTCTCATCGTCGCAAAGCATCAACGCCGTCCTCCAGGGACTCACCGAAGCCGGGTCCGATGGCATCATCCAGGTCACTACCGGCGGCGCGGACTATTTCGCCGGCCATACCGTGAAGAACCGGGCATCCGGAGCACTGGCCTTTGCGCGCTTCGCCACGGTGGTTGCCGCCAACTACCCCATCACTGTCGCGCTGCACACCGACCACTGCCCCAAGGGTGCCCTCGATGACTTCGTGATGCCGTTGATCGTCGCCTCCGAGGCGGAGGTGAAGGCCGGCGGCAACCCGATCTTTCAGTCACACATGTGGGACGGTTCGGCCATCGCCCTAGACGAGAACCTCGACATCGCCAAGGACGTGCTGAAGCGCACCCGCGGCATCAACGCCATTCTCGAGGTCGAGATCGGCGCTGTCGGCGGCGAAGAAGACGGCGTTCAGGCCGACATCAACGAGAACCTGTACACGACCCTTGACGATGCCGTCAAAATGATCGAAGCACTCGGACTCGGTGACCAGGGCCGCTACATGGCCGCCCTCACCTTCGGAAACGTTCACGGTGTCTACAAGCCCGGTAACGTGAAGCTGCGTCCGGAGCTGCTCCAGCAGATCCAGTCCGGCCTCTCAGCCAAGTTCGGCCTTTCCGCCTTGCCGCTCGACCTCGTCTTCCACGGTGGCTCGGGTTCGACCGACGCCGAGATCGCCGAAGCCGTCGCAAACGGTGTTGTGAAGATGAACATCGACACCGACACCCAGTACGCGTTCACCCGTTCCATCGCGGACTACATGCTGAAGAACTACGACAGCGTGATCAAGGTCGACGGCGAGGTCGGCAACAAGAAGGTCTACGACCCGCGTGCCTGGGGCAAGGTAGCCGAGTCGGCCATGGCCGCACGCGTCGTGCAGTCCACCAAGCAGCTGGGCTCCGCAGGCCACTCGACCAGCTAGCCGTCACCACAGCTCCGCAGACCCTTCTTCCCCTCTCGGGAAGCCCCCTTTGAAAGGTTTCCGTGTGACAAACGACAACTCCTCGGACGATGTTCCCCGCGACAGGCGCCCCCGGCCCCAGTTCGGAGAACTCGCTCCGGAGGGTTGGACGTGGGAGCCGCCGAAAGACCGGGAGCCGATGGTAGACAGCGCACCCGAGCCACCGGGCCCAGTCGGCATCACCGTGCCTGCGCCGGCACCGGGGATCGTGCCGGGTTCGTCATCCCGCGCTTCATCGGTCTGGGACAGACCGGTGACCCTCGGACTGCTGGTCCTCGGCCTGCTGGGAACCTTCTTTGCGATTTCGATCCTGAACTCGCTCCCGCAGGCCATCCAGATGATGTACACCCAGGAAAGCCTGGGGACGTACTCTCCGGCAGCGGACGTGCCAGGGATCCTTCTGGTCGGTGCGATCGTGCAAGCCGTGCTCTGGGCCGGCACAGCGACGATCTCCGTCTTGCTGCTCGTTCGCGGCCGACGGGGCTTCTACGTTCCGCTGATCGGCGGCTTCGTATCCCTGGTCCTGATCTTCGCCTTCATGGGCGTTGTACTGTCGGGTGATCCGACGCTGCTCAACTCCATCGCCGGCACCCGGCCATAACACCGGCCGAACTCGGTCAGAACCCGCCGATCAGGGAGAAGACGACAGGAATTGCGAGCAGTCAGCGGGAGGCTGTACCTTCGGGCCGGGTCAGTTCAGTCGGTCGAATCCGCCCGGCCACCGATTGCCCGGGCGTCCACGTTGCCGTCCAGGTCTTTGCGAAGTTCTTTGGGCAGCGAGAAGATCAGGTCTTCCTCAGCCGTCTTGACCGGCTCAACGTCGTTGTAGCCGGCATCCGCGAGCGCTTCGAGAAGCTCTTCCACGAGTTCCTCGGGCACTGATGCGCCACTCGTGACGCCCACGGTCCGCACGCCCTCGAGCCACTCCTGCTTGACCTCGCTGGCGAAGTCCACCCGATACGCAGCCCTGGCGCCGTACTCGAGGGCGACCTCGACGAGGCGGACCGAATTGGACGAGTTCGCCGACCCGACCACGATCACCAGATCGGAATCGGTGGCTACCTTCTTGATGGCAACCTGACGGTTCTGGGTGGCGTAACAGATATCGTCACTAGGCGGGTCCTGCAAGTTTGGGAACCGAACGCGCAGTCGGCGCACCGTCTCCATCGTTTCGTCGACGCTGAGCGTGGTCTGCGACAGCCACACCACACGATCGGGGTCGCGAACCTGCACCGTGTCGGCTTGGTCGGGGCTACCGACCAGGGTCGTGTGCTCCGGGGCCTCACCGGCCGTACCCTCGACTTCTTCATGGCCTTCGTGACCGATCAGCAGTATCTGGAAGCCATCACGGGCGAAGCGCACGGCCTCGCGGTGCACTTTCGTGACCAGCGGGCAGGTGGCGTCGATGGCCTGCAAGCCGCGCGCTGCCGCCGCGTCCACCACAGCCGGGGAGACCCCGTGGGCGCTGAACACAATGTGCGAACCGGTGGGAACCTCATCGACCTCGTCGACGAAAATAGCGCCCTTGCCCTCCAGCTCAGATACGACGTGAATGTTGTGCACAATCTGCTTGCGCACATACACCGGCGCCCCGTAGCGCTCGAGGGCTTTTTCGACCGCGATCACGGCCCGGTCGACGCCGGCACAGTATCCACGGGGAGCGGCCAGGAGCACACGCTTCTGCCCGACGACCGGGGTATCCTTGAGCCTGTTGCGTGCGCTCGGAATCCGAGGCATGCCGAGGCCGATAACGGTCTGTTTTGTACTGGTAGTCACCGAGCTAGTCTATGTGCGACGACTGGACACACCGTGGGAGGAATCCGCTTTGACAAACGCCGCTTCGGCCAACCCCGGAACAGCGATGACGGATGCCCCGGCAACCGTCGAATCGCCGTGGCCGGTCGCCCTTCTCTCCACCAAGATCCGGGGCTATATCGAGCGGCTCGGCACGGTCTGGGTTGAAGGTGAAATCACCCAGTGGGGAGCCAGCGGGGGCAATGTCTACGGCAAGCTCAAGGACCTGGCCGAAGACGCCACGGTGAGCTTCACCATCTGGTCGTCCGTGCGTTCTCGACTGACCGCGGATTTCAAGCAGGGTGACCGCGTGATCGCCCTCGTCAAGCCGAGCTATTGGGTCAAGGGCGGCAGCCTCACCATGCAGGTTTTCGAGATGCGGCATGTGGGCTTGGGGGATCTGCTCGAACGTCTGGAGAAACTGCGGACCCAACTCACCGGCGAAGGGCTCTTCGATGCGTCCCGCAAGAAAGCACTGCCCTTCCTGCCGCACTGCATCGGACTGATCACCGGCAAGGACTCTGACGCTGAGAAAGACGTCATCCGCAATGCCCAGCTCCGCTGGCCGGCGGTGACCTTCCGGGTGGCGCACGCCATCGTGCAGGGTGACCGCGCTGCCGGCGAGGTCATCGCGGCCATCCAGCGGCTGGACGCCGACCCGGACGTCGACGTGATCATCGTGGCCCGCGGCGGGGGCGATTTTCAGAACTTACTGGCTTTCAGTGATGAGGGCGTGGTGCGAGCCGCAGCCGCCTGCAACACCCCGCTCGTCAGCGCCATCGGGCATGAAGCCGACCGGCCGCTGCTCGACGAGGTCGCTGACCTCCGCGCGTCCACTCCGACCGACGCTGCCAAGCGCGTCGTTCCCGACGTCTCGGACGAACTCAGCCGGGTGCAGCAGGCACGGGCGCGACTGAGTACGCGGCTCACCGGCATCCTCTCGCAGGAAATCGACCGCATCGGCCAGCTACGCTCACGGCCCGCACTGGTCGGTTACGACTGGATCATCGACTCCCGGTCCGAGGACCTCACACGATACGTGGCCCGCGGCGTCGAGCTGGTGGGCCGAGTACTGGAGCGGGCGGGAGTCGGCATCGTCGACCTGCGCTCTCAGCTGCGGGCGCTCTCCCCGCAGGGCACCCTCGATCGCGGCTACTCGATCGTCCAGTTGCCCGGAGGCGCCGTCTTACGCGCGGCCGAGGAGGCGCCCACCGACACCGAGCTGCTGATCACCCTGGCGCACGGGTCTCTGACGGCTGTCTCCACCCAGGCGGCGCAGCCGGCCGTGCCCACGAAATAGAATGGTTGACATGACCCAGCCGGCAGCAGACCTCAGCACGCAGAGTTTCCAGGAGCTCAGTTACGAACAGGCTCGTGACGAACTCATTCGTGTGGTCAATCAGCTGGAGCAGGGTTCCAACACTCTCGAAGAGTCGCTGGCCCTGTGGGAACGCGGCGAAGCCCTGGCGCGCCGGTGCGAGGACTGGCTGATCGGAGCCAAGGCGCGCCTGGATGCAGCACGTGCCGGCCAGCTCGGTTCTCCGGCGAGCTCAGGTGACACTGCCTCATGACGAAAGCCGGACGCGCGCCCCGGGTGGTTGCCGAGCTCGGGCGCCCGGAGACACCGCAGGAAACCGCCGACCGCAAGGCCGAGAATTCCCGCAAGTACCGGGCGCGCAAGACTGTCAACAACCTGGTGCTCTCGCTCCTGGTCACACTGGCCGCCGTGCTGATGATCGTGCTCCTCGTGCCCCGCAACGACAAGCCCATCGACCGCGCCGTCGATTTCACCGTCGTCGCCTCCCAGCTCCAACCCAGCGTCGAGACTCCGCTCGCCGTGCCCGTACTGCCCGAGGGCTGGAGCGCGAACTCCGCAGAGTGGCGCACCGGTGCGGCAGACGGCGTTCGGTCCTGGTATATCGGCCTGATCACGCCCACGAACCAGTTCATCGGTTTCAGCCAGGCCCTCGACGCCAACCCGACCTGGCTCGCCCAACAGCTGCGCTCGCAGACGCCGACGGACACGGTCACGATCGACGGCGTCACCTGGGACCGCTACAACAACACGGCACCCCAGCAGGACCGCGGCAACTTCGATGAAGCCCTCGTGACAACAGCAGGATCGAGCACGTACGCCCTGATCGGCACGGCCGGTAACGCCGACTTTGAGGCGCTGGCCGGCGCGCTCGCCCCGAATGTGATGGCCAACCGGTGAACGATCGGCTGACTCCCGCCGAAGCATGGACCCAGCTGCGCGATGGAAACGAGCGATTCGTCGCCGGAAATCCGCGCCACCGACAAGACGTCGACCGTCGGGCGGAACTCTCGGACAAGCAGATGCCGCAGGCCGCCCTCTTCGGTTGCAGCGACTCCCGGCTGGCCGCCGAGATCATCTTCGATCAGGGTCTGGGCGATCTGTTCGTGGTGCGCAACGCCGGTCAGATCATATCGGCGTCGGTACTCGGGTCACTTGAGTACGCCGTGACGGTGCTGAACGTGCCGTTGATCATCGTTCTCGGACACGACAAGTGCGGTGCCGTTCAGGCGGCCATCGACTCGCAGGCCCACGATGCCCCCGCCCTGCCGGTGCACATCAACAACATCATCGAGAAGATCGTGCCGGCGGTTCGCCGGGTCAGCGCAGGCGCTCCGACTGATCATGTCGTTCCGGCCGATATCGACGCCGGCGTCGTGGGACGGGAGCACTTGCGCGACACCGTCGCCGAAATGCTCGAACGATCCGAGGTGATCAGTGACGCGATAGCAGAAGGTACATTGGCTATCGTCGGTGCGAATTACCGCCTGCTCGTGGGCAACGCCGATCCGCACATCATCATCGGCGTCATCTGACAACTCGAACGATCACGACGCATCACCTCACAGACCTGCGCACCGAAGCGCACACAGCACCAAACTCAATCAGCACCGAAAGGTAATGCATACAGTGGTGGACACCTCCGTAAACGCCGGCTACCGGATCGAACACGACACGATGGGAGAGGTCCGCGTTCCCATTGACGCGCTCTACGGCGCGCAGACGCAGCGCGCCGTCGAGAACTTCCCCATCTCCGGCGCCGGGCTGGAATCGGCTCAGATCGCAGCCCTGGCCCGCATCAAGAAGTCCGCGGCACTCGCCAACGCCCAGCTGGGCGTGCTCGACCAGGATGTGGCTGACGCCATCGCCGCGGCCGCAGACGAGGTCATGACCGGTCGCTATGACAGCGAGTTCCCGATCGACGTATACCAGACCGGCAGTGGCACGTCCTCGAACATGAACATGAACGAGGTCATCGCGACCTTGGCAACCCGCAGCCTCGGCCGCGCGGTGCATCCCAATGACCACGTCAACGCCAGCCAGTCATCCAATGATGTCTTCCCCACCTCGGTGCACATCGCCGTGACGAGTGCCCTCATCGACGAGCTCATCCCGTCTCTCGACCATCTCGCCGTCGCCCTCGAGGCCAAGGCCGAATTGTGGAAGGGCGCAGTCAAGGCCGGCCGTACCCACCTGATGGATGCCACCCCCGTCACGCTCGGCCAGGAGTTCGGCGGCTACGCGCGTCAGATGCGCCTCGGCATCGAGCGGGTGCGCACGGCACTGCCCCGCGTGGCCGAAGTTCCGCTCGGCGGCACCGCGGTCGGCACCGGAATCAACACGCCGGCCGGTTTCCCGCAGCTGGTCATCGAACTGCTCGTGTCCGAGACCGAACTGCCGATCACCGAGGCACGCGACCACTTCGAAGCGCAGGCGAACCGCGACGGCCTAGTCGACGCCTCAGGCGCTCTGCGCACCATCGCCGTGAGCCTGACCAAGATCTGCAACGACCTGCGCTGGATGGGTTCCGGTCCCAACACGGGTTTCGGTGAGCTCAGCATCCCTGACCTGCAGCCCGGTTCATCGATCATGCCCGGCAAGGTCAACCCGGTCATCCCGGAAGCCGTGCTCATGGTGTGCTCGCGCGTCATCGGCAACGACGCGACGATCGCCTGGTCGGGAGCCTCGGGTTCCTTCGAACTCAACGTGGCCATCCCGGTGATGGGGACCGCGCTTCTGGAGTCGATCCGACTGCTGACCAATGCCACCCGCGTCCTGGCCGATAAGACCGTCGACGGCCTGGAAGCAAACCTGGAGCACGCGCGCGCCCTCGCCGAGAAGTCCCCGTCCATTGTGACCCCGCTCAATCGGGTCATCGGCTACGAGGCTGCCGCCAAGGTCGCCAAGAAGGCTGTGGCCGAAGGCCTCACCGTTCGGGAGAGCGTCATTGCGCTCGGTCACGTGGAGCGCGGCGAGCTCACCCTGGAACAGCTGGACACCGCCCTCGACGTGCTCAGCATGACGCGTCCGCCCCAGAAGAAGTAACGACCCTCCCCGAAGTATGACAATTCCTGAGGTATGACAATTCCCCGTCAGGGTACGAGCGCTTTCTTCGTATCCTGACGGGGAATTTTCGCGGGCTACATCACCTCGTTGCCTTCAAGCATCTCCGTCACCAGAGCCGCAATGGCGCTGCGCTCGGACCGTGTCAGTGTCATGTGTGCGAACAGCGGATGTCCCTTGAGCGTTTCGATCACGGATGCCACCCCATCGAAGCGCCCCACTCGCAGGTTGTCACGTTGGGCCACATCGTGGGTGAGCACCACGCGGGAGTTCTGCCCGATGCGGCTGAGCACCGTCAGCAACACGTTGCGTTCGAGCGATTGCGCTTCATCGACGATCACGAACGCATCGTGCAACGAACGCCCGCGAATGTGGGTGAGTGGAAGCACCTCGAGGATTCCACGTTCCATCACCTCTTCGAGCACGTTCGGGGAGACGAGAGCGCCGAGGGTGTCGAAGACCGCCTGCCCCCAGGGGCCCATCTTCTCACTCTGGTCCCCGGGCAGAAACCCCAGTTCCTGGCCACCCACCGCGTACAGCGGTCGGAACACCATGATCTTGCGGTACTGCTGACGCTCCAGTACGGCTTCAAGGCCCGCGCAGAGGGCAAGGGCACTCTTGCCGGTGCCGGCACGGCCGCCAAGGGACAGGATGCCGATTTCCGGGTCGAGCAGCAGGTCGATGGCGAGGCGTTGTTCAGCAGAGCGTCCGTGCAGGCCGAAGAGCTCCCGGTCACCGCGCACCAGCTTGAGCTGCCCCTTCCCGGTGACGCGGCCGAGCGCTGAGCCCCGATCCGAGTGAATGACCAGGCCGGTGTTGATCGGCATGTCCTGAACCAGGCGGGTCTGCAAGATCTCGTTGTCGTAGAGTTCACTGATCTGGTTGGAACCCAGGGTGATCTCGTCCATCCCCGTCCAGCCGGAATCCACAGCCAGCTCATGCCGATATTCATCTGCGGCGAGGCCCAGCGAGGCGGCCTTGACCCGCAAAGGCAGGTCCTTCGAGACCACCGTCACCGTCAGTCCCTCTTTGGCCAGGTTGAGAGCCACTGCCAGGATGCGGGAGTCATTGTCGCCCAGCTGCATGCCTGACGGCAGCACCGACATGTTGGAATGGTTCAGTTCCACTCGCAGGGTGCCGCCCTCGCCCACCGGGATCGGGAAGTCCAGACGTTCATGCTTCAGGCGCAGGTCGTCGAGATTCCGCAGCGCCTGCCGTGCAAAATATCCGATTTCAGGATCGTTGCGTTTGGCCTCCAGTTCAGAGATCACCACTACCGGGAGCACTACTGCATGCTCCGCAAAACGGAATATCGCCTTCGGGTCTGAGAGCAGTACCGACGTGTCCAGCACGTACGTGCGCTCGCTTTGTTCGGTGGACGATGCCACTTGTTCAGAAGACTGGTATTCGGTTCGATTAGCGATCATAACCACTCCCACCATGCGCGTTCGAGACGCGGTCTTTTCTTGGCGAGCGGCCAACTGCATTTTTCGAGCCGTACAAATGGCCGTCTCGATCGGGTCCTGTACCCGATGAACACGACGGTACGGCTACCGGCAGAGAAAGGGAATAGGACACGCCAAGACGTACTCAGACGTTCATCAATTTGGCACGTTCGCGTCAGCGAAACGGCTAATACGACGCCGCGGTGGAATAGGAGGTGAGGGCGCCGCGGAGCATGTCGACGGTGACCTGCGACAGCGTCGCATGAACACTCAGCCGGACGGTTCCGCCACGCACGGTGGCCGTCACCCCGTGGTTGTGCAGGCTGGCCTGCAGCAGGGTCAGCTGGTCAGCCGGAGGTTCGAGCACGACAATGCCCGCCCTCTCCCGTTCATCCCGGGACGACACCACCGGCACCGCGAACTCGTCGGCAAGATCGATCAGCTCATTGACGTTGTCGGTGATCGCCGCCTCGATTCGCCCGACTCCGACCGCGTCGATCTCCTCGAGGGCGGTGGCGAAACGCGCCTCGGCGATCGGATCGCCGTTGCCCACCCGAAAGCCGTTGGCCCCGCGGCTCGGCGGCAGGATCTGGTCCCAGGGCTCTTGGACGTCTGTTCCCACGTAGCCGGAGAACACTGGAATCAGCTGTTCGGCCGCCCGATCGCTCAGTGCCAGAAAGCCCGTTCCCCAGCCGGCCCGGATCCATTTCTGACCTCCGGATGCGACGACGTCCGCCACTTCGAAGGGGACATCGGCAATACCGAATCCCTGAATGGCATCAACGATCAGGAGCCGATCACCGATGACCTGCCGAATTCCCTCCAGGTCGACCCGATAGCCGGTGCGCGAATCCACCAGGCACACCACGACCGCCGCGACGGCCTCGGTCAGCTGCTCCCGCACCAGCCCCGGCGTCACCCGGCCACCGTGCGTTTCAAGCCAGACCGGGGTGACGGCATGGAGGGCCTCGGCGGCGCGCGCCGCCGCATACGGGCCACTGGGATAGTCGCTGGCTGAAATCAGGACTCCCCCGGTGAGTCCAAACAGGCTGTGCATGAGACCGGAGGTCGTATTGGGCTGGAGGGCGATCTGGTCCGGAGCAAATCCGGTCACCCGTGACACCGCCGTGCGGGCCCGCTCGTTTGCGCCCCACAGGCTGTCCAGGCTTCCGTGTCGGGCGCGAGACAGTACCTCGGTCTGGCCCAACGATTCGGCGCTCACGGCAACGGACATCGGTCCGACGCGCGCATAGTCGAGGTATCCGGGGTCTTCGGTGAAACCATCAGTGAAGTGGATGAGGGCACTCATTCGCGCACCTTTCCGTCGAGCGGCCCGGACGTGACGGGCCGGTGGGTGAGTCAGCCGCCGAAGCGGCGGTGGCGCCGGGCAAAGTCACGCAGGGCACGCAAGAAATCGACCTGCCGCAGATCCGGGCCGAGGGCTTCCACAAAATAGAACTCACTGTGCGCGCTCTGCCAGAGCATGAAGTCACTCAGGCGCTGTTCACCGGATGTCCGAATCACCAGGTCAGGGTCCGGCTGTCCGCCGGTGTAGAGATGCTGCCCGATCAGTTCAGGGGTGAGGGTTTCGGCCAGGTCCTCGAGCGTACCCCCGTGCGCATGATGGGTGGACACGATGCTCCGCATCGCATCGGTGATTTCCGTGCGCCCGCCGTAGCCCACAGCGAGGTTGATGTGCAGCCCCGTCTTGCCCGCCGTTCGTTTCTCCGCAGCGGACAGCGAGGCCAGCAGCGGTTCGGGTAGTCCCAGCGGCGAACCCACCTGCTGAACTCGCCAATCCCGGTAGTGGGACAGTTCCTCCGCGAGCTCCGCGATGATTTCAATCAGGTCGGCCAGTTCGTCACTGGGACGGTGGGTGAGATTGTCGGAGGAGAGCAGGTACAGCGTGACGACCGAGATACCGAGGTCGTCACACCACTCAAGAAACTCCAGCATCTTCGCGGCGCCGGCACGATGACCGTGGGCCGCAGAATCGAAGCCCAGCTGCCTGGCCCAGCGACGGTTCCCGTCGATGATCATGGCGACATGTCGTGGCATGTGCTCGGGGGTCAGCCCTCGCCGCAGTCGACGCTGGTACAGCCCATAGAGGAGACCACGGAAGGAAGGAGGCTGGCGTTTCTGCACACAATTACGCTAGTCCTATCCGGGCCGATTCACCGCAGCGACCAAGCATGTTGTCGTAGTCTGGTGCACATGGCACCCGCTCACGACATCCCGAGTTTGCCCCTGATCGAGGCGGCCGGCCCCGTCACGGACGACGTGAAACCGATCTGGCGGGGGTGGATCCACGCTGGAATCTTCCCGGTCACGATCGTGGCCGGAATCGTCCTGCTGATCGTTGCCGACGGTTCGGCGGCCAAGTGGAGTTCTGCAGTGTTCGTGCTGAGCTCGATGCTGCTCTTTGGCAACTCAGCCCTGTACCACCGCTTCTCCTGGAAGCCCCGCGCCCGGATCCTGCTCAAGCGCATCGACCACGCCAACATCTTCCTGCTGATCGCCGGGTCGTACACGCCCATCACCGTGCTGGCCCTGCCCCCGGCCAAGTCCACGCTGTTGCTGACGATCGTGTGGACCGGCGCGATCCTCGGCATCGCTTTCCGCGTGTTCTGGATCCATGCTCCACGATGGCTCTACGTGCCGCTGTACCTGCTGCTCGGATACGGTGCGCTTATCTTCATCGCCGACTTCTTCGCTGCCAACGCCGTGATGATGACCCTGATCCTGGTCGGCGGACTCTGCTACACCGTGGGTGCCGTGATCTATGCCCTGAAAAAGCCCAACCCGGTGCCGGGAGTGTTCGGCTTCCACGAGATATTCCACACCCTCACGGTGCTGGCGTTCATCTGCCACTTCATCGCGATCACCATCATCGCCACGCACCCGCTCTACCCGTAACCAGCCGCAGCGACGTCGTCACCCACAACCCCGGCGCCGCGACCATGACGGGCACGATCAATCTGACTTCGGGTTGCCGTCTCGCTCCGCGATCTCAGCTTCGAGCCGGGCCTTGATCTGTTCCCGGTACGTGGTGCGTCGAATCCGGCGCACCATGTCCAGGCCCAGCAGGACCGTGGCGCCACCCACGAACACAATCGCGAAGAAGCCGATCACACCCGGGGTCACCGTATTCGGATCGGGCTCACCCGGCGTTTGAGTGGCCATCAGGAACCCGAGGTGCAGCATCAGGGGGGTCATGCGTCGTCCGCCACACCGGCGAAAAGATCAGATTCAGGCAATGCGGTTTCCACTTTCGATTCAATGAGTTGGAAGTCTTCGTAGGGCCAGGCTTCACGCACGAGTTCGTGCGGCCAGAAAAAGAAACTGCTCTCGGGCGACACCTGGCTCGCATGCGAGCGAAGCGCGTTGTCCCTCACTTCCAGGAAATCCCCGACCGGAATGTGCGTCGTCGCGAGGTCGGGGTAATCTTTCATCCGTTCCCGGGCGGCTCCCAGAGACTCAAGCAGGTCCGAATCAGGTTCGATCACGCTGAGTGCGAGGTACAGCGCATCGATGCGTTCCAGGTTGAAGATGCGGTCGTAATAGAGCTTGGACACTTGCCACGGCTCACCGGAATGCGGAAACTGACCGGGGTCGGCTGCTGCGCGATACGCGGCCATTGACACGTCATGGCAACGGATGTGGTCGGGGTGGGGGTAGCCGCCGTTTTCGTCGTACGTCACCAGCACCTGAGGTCGGAATTCGCGAATGATGTTCACCATCGGTTCCGTCGCGTGCTCAAGGGGCACGCCCGCGAATGACGAGGGCGGCGCTGCCTCGCCCTCATCCATACCTGAATCCACGAACCCGAGCCAGCGGTGCTGAACACCGAGGTGCTGCTGTGCCTGCCGCATCTCCCGGCGACGCAAACCGGTGAGGTCCCGCGTCGCCATCGGGTTCTCCGCGAGTGCGGGGTTCAGAATGCTTCCACGCTCGCCGCCAGTGCAGCTCACGATGAGCACGTCAACACCGAGGCTGCTGTAGTACGCATAGGTTGCAGCGCCCTTGCTCGACTCGTCGTCGGGATGCGCGTGCACTGCCAAAAGTCGTAGCGTCACCATACTCCTCAGGAATGCCGGATAACCTTGACTTATAGCCTAATCGTTGATTCGGGAGTGTGAAATCGTCTGTGACTGTGAACCCCGACCTTGAGACGCGATACGGTCGCACGCCGGCGACCCGAACGCGGGACCGCCGGCTGTTGTGGGCACTGGGCGGCGTCTTCGCCCTGGTCCTGATCGCGTGGGTGGTGTGGACCGGCCTTGACGGCGCATCCGAGAAAATCGAGGCCCGCGACACCCGCCACCAGATCATCGACGATCACAGTGTGAGCGTGACCTTCGAAGTATCGATGCCGACCGGGTCCCCGGCCAGTTGCGCGGTGCAGGCGCTGAACGAAAGTTTCACCGTGGTCGGCTGGAAAGTCATCGATCTGCCGCCATCGGATCTGTATACGCGCTCGTTCACGGAGCTGGTCAATACGACCGAGCTGAGCAACACGGGTTTGATTTACAAGTGCTGGCAGACCTAAAATGGGATATTCGCCCTGACTGACGCCAGGGCGTCCACTATATCTGCGGACCACAACTTACGGGTTGGGCACAGTGCAGCGGCGCTACGTAAAGGAGATCAACCGTGACCACCAACACCTCGGTCACCTGGCTAACCCAGGAAGCCCATGACCGTCTGGCGACGGAACTAGACAACCTCAGCACCCTCGGGCGCGATGACATCGCCAAGAAGATCGAGTCGGCGCGCGAAGAGGGCGATCTCAAGGAGAACGCCGGGTATCACGCTGCCAAAGAAGAACAAGGCAAGATGGAGGCGCGCATCCGCACCCTCACCGTACTGCTGCGCCATGCGGAGGTCGGCCATGCCCCCGAGAGCACCGGGGTCGTTGTTCCCGGAACGGTGATCACAGCGATCATCGCCGGCGATTCCAGCCGTTTTCTGATCGGCAGCCGCGAAATCGGTGGCAGCAGCGACCTGGACGTCTTCAGCGAGCAGAGCCCGCTGGGTGCGGCCATCCTGGGTCTGACGGTGGGCGCGAAGACGAGCTACACCACTCCCAGCGGCAAGGAAATTGCGGTCGAGATTTCCAACGTCGAAACTTTCACGGGCTGATTCGCTTCGGACTTGTTCGGCTGAACGTATTCCCCGTAACGGTCCACGGGCTGTGCGCACCTTCCTCAGGAAGGCGCGCACAGCCTTTTTTCGTCGTCTGAGACGCGGTTGAACGTTCAGTCGGTCTGCGGGTTGAAACCGGCTGCACGCAGGGCTTCCACGACCTCCCGGCGATGCTCCGGTCCACGGGTCTCCACGCTCACGTCCAGTTCCACCTCGCTGAGCTGAAGTCCCACCCCGTGACGGGTGTGCAGCACTTCGATCACATTGGCATGCACGTCCGCGAGCAGCTGGGACACTCGCGCCAGCTGGCCGGGGCGGTCGGGCAGCATGATGCGCAGCGTGAGGTAACGCCCGGAGGCCGCCAGCCCGTGACTGATCACCCGCTGCATGAGCAGCGGGTCGATGTTGCCCCCGGACAGGATGGCCACTGTCGGGCCGGTCGCGCTGATCTTGCCGGCCAGAATGGCCGCCACCGCCACGGCACCTGCGGGTTCGACCACGAGCTTCGCCCGCTCGAGCAGCACCAGCAGGGCGCGAGCGGTATCGTCTTCACTCACCGTCACCACCTCATCGACGGAGTCCCGAATGATCTCGAAGTTGAGCAGTCCCGGCTTGGCCACAGCGATTCCATCGGCGATGGTGGGCAGGATGGTGATCGACACGGGCTCACCTGCGGACAGGGATGGCGGGTACGCGGCAGCGTTTTCGGCCTGAACGCCGATCACGCGGATACGTCGGCCCTCCTGGGCCGCGATCTGCTTGAGGGCGCTGGCCACTCCGGAGATGAGCCCGCCGCCACCGATGGGAACGACAACGGTTTGCAAGTCGGGAACCTGGTCGAGCATCTCCAGGCCCAGGGTGCCCTGCCCGGCGACGACGTCGGCGTGATCGAACGGCGGGATCAGGATGGCGCCGGTCTCCCGCGCGTACTCTGCGGCCGCCAGCAGCGGTTCCATGACGGTGTGCCCGCGAAGGACAACGTCAGCACCGTATGCGCGGGTTGCCTGCAGTTTCGGCAATGCGACACCGACCGGCATGAATATCGTGGCCTTGATGCCGAGCTCTCGCGCCGCGAACGCGACACCTTGGGCATGGTTGCCGGCGGAGGCTGCAACCACCCCGTGTGAGCGTTCCTCGGCAGTGAGCTTGGAGAGTCGGTTGTACGCGCCACGGATCTTGTATGAGCCCGTGCGCTGAAGATTCTCGCACTTGAGGTAGACCGGGGCGCCCAGCAGATCGGCAAGATAACGGGAGCTCTCCATGGGCGTCACGTCGGCAACGCGGGAGACAACCAGTCGCGCAGCCTCAAAATCGGCGAGGCTGGGCCCGGCGAGGGTGATCTCTGTCATGGTCAGTGCTTTCCCTGGTTGATCTTTATAGAACTCTGACGATACCCGGGTCTGCGCGGCACGGTGCGCCACAGCGACGAACTCGCAGCCGTCGCACCGGAACCCGCGCCCTCACGCCACTGCCCGCCGGAGATGTACGCCGTCATCACATTGACCACGGCAGCGATCGGCACCGCGAACAACGCACCCGGGATGCCGGCCAGCAGAGCGCCGGCGGCCACGACCAACACCACGCCGAGCGGATGCACCTTGACCGCCGTCCCCATGATCAACGGCTGCAGAACATGGCCCTCCACCTGCTGCACGAGCAAGACCACGCCGAGCATCAGCAGTGCCGTCACCCAATTGGTGAAAATGAGCGCGATGAAGACGGCCACGATACCGGTGGCAACGGCACCGATGATGGGAACGAACGAGCCGAGGAAGACCAGGATCGCGATGGGAATCGCCAGCGGAACACCCAGCAGGAAGGCGCCGAGTCCGATACCGATAGCGTCGATTGACGCCACCAGGATCTGCACCTTGGCAAAACTGCCCAGCGTGGTCCATCCCGCGATGCCCGCTCCATTGATGGCCGCCCGCGCGCGCCGAGGGAAGAGACGCACGATCCACGCCCAGATGGTTGCGCCGTCGATGAGGATGAACAACAGGCTGAAGAGCGTCAGCAGAAGACCGGTCAGCAGGTGGCCCACCGTGGTGCCCACCGAGAGGGCGCCGCTGATGAAAACCTGGCTGTCGTTCTGGAGCGCCGCCACGCCCTGATCAAGGTAGGTGTTGATGTCCGCCTGGCTCAGGTTGAACGGCGCCGTCGACAGGAACTGAGTGAAAGTCGCGTACGACTCAGTGAGCCGAGCGTTGAGGCCGGCCGTGCCATCAGCGATCTGCGTCGCGGCGAGCGTGATCAGCCCGGCGACGATCACGATCGTGCCGATCATGGCGATGGCGACGGCCAACGCCTTCGGCCAGTGGTGGCGCACCAGGAATCCGACGAACGGGACCAGGAGCGCGGAGATCAACACAGCGACCAGCAAGGGGATGACGATCAATCGCAGTTGGATGATCAGGAAGATCAGAACGGCCAACGCGGCCGCGATCACCAACAAACGCCAGGACCAGGCGCCGGCCAGCCGGATTCCGGGAGGGATATTTTCGTCCACACCGTTGCGAGTCGTGCTCGTCACGGGCTCGGGCACCGCTGCAGGCGCCTCACGCCCGCGAATTCCCGGCCGTCGACCCACGCTTGATTTGCCCGTCGTTTCCGTCACTCAATTATTCTAGATCTGCTCAGGCCACCACAGCCTCGACCGACACGGGAGCGCCGGTCAGCCTCAGGAACACCCGCTCTCCTGCTGCCGGACGGATGCGCGCGGCGTGCTGGAGGACGACGGTGCTGCCATCGGCCAACTGCACGCTGGTGCGGCGGAGCGAACCGTGGAAACTGGAGGACACGACCGTGCCGGCCACACCCTCGGCCGCGAACTCGATGTCCTCCGGACGCACCGACACCCGAACCGGGCCATCCGCGTGCGCCGGATCGACGAGCGGCAAACGCGTGCCATGGATTTCAGCGAAGCCGTGCCGGACAACGCCGTGGATGCGGTTGCTCAAACCCACGAAATCAGCGATGAACGACGACGCCGGGTGGCTGTAGAGTTCCTCGGGGGTACCGACCTGGGCAATCGTGCCGGCCTGCATCACGGCCACCCGGTCCGCTACGGCGAGCGCCTCGTCCTGGTCGTGCGTCACGAACAGTGTCGTGATGCCCAGTGCGGTCTGGATGCGGCGGATCTCCTCCCGCAACTGAACGCGCACCTTGGCATCGAGGGCTGACAGCGGTTCGTCGAGCAGGAGCACGCGGGGCTCCGTGACAAGCGCCCGGGCCAGGGCGACGCGCTGCTGCTGCCCGCCGGAGAGCTGGTGGGCGAAACGTTCCGCGTGCTCGTGCAGGCCCACGAGTTCCAGCGCCGCCACCGCTCGATCACGTCGTTCCGCCGGTTTGATGCCGCGCATCCGCAAGCCGAATTCCACGTTCGCGCCCGCGCTCAGGTGCGGAAAGAGCGAATAGGACTGAAATACCATTCCCATGTCCCGTTTACTCGTGGGCAGCGCCGACACGTCCTTCCCGTCGATGCGAATAGTGCCCGCGCTGATGCTTTCCAGGCCGGCAAGAGCGCGCAGCGCCGTGGTCTTACCGCTGCCGCTGGGGCCGAGCAAGGCCACGAATTCGCCGGCGTGCAGGGTGAGGTCGAAGTCGGCCAGGGCACGGACACCCCCGAATTGCTTCACGACACCGGCGAATTCGACGACGGCTCCGGTTCTGGTGGGGACGGTGGCGGTGCCGAGCACGGGAGGAGCCTTGATCATGAGGTGCCTTTCACAGAACGAATACGCGGGCCTGAGCCAAGTCTGCCGATGAGCAACAGCAGCCCGAAGGCGAGTATCAGGGCGAGCAGCGACAAGATCACGGCTGTATACGGGTCCGTCTTGCTCACGACGACGAGTGCGGTTTGCAGGTTGATGCGGTTGAGCAGTGAGGCGATGGTGAATTCACCGAGAACGACCGCGACGGCGATGAAGGCGCCGGACAGGATTCCGCGGCGCAGATTGGGCACCAGCACGAGCACGAGCACGTTCATCCAGCCGGCCCCGAGCGCGCGTGCGGCCTCGGTGAGCGTCTTCACGTCCACACCGTCGATATTGGATTGGATAGCCCGGTACGCGAAGGGCAGGACGGTGATGCCGTAGGCGAAGGCGAGCAACCAGACCCCGCTGCCGAAGAGGCGGGCCATGATCGAGTACACAGGCGCCAGTCCGACCACGAGCACGATCGCTGGGATGGTGATCGGCAGGATGCAGATGAATTCGAGCAGACGGCGCAACTGCGGAAAGCGGATGTGCACGAGCAGCATCGTGGGGACCAGCAGCAGCAGCACAATGGCCACTGTGCCTACGGCGAGCGCCAGCGAATTGCCCAGGGCGACGATCACCGGGCGGTAGGCCCCCGTGAAGCCGCTCTGGAACAGGGCGATCCACCGGGAGAAGTCGTGTCCCCCCGCGAGCCCCTTGCGCATGGTGAACTCCACCATCGCCACGATCGGGACGGCGAAGATCAGTCCGACGGCGCCGAGGATGATGGTGCGGGTCACTCGGCTCGGGGCGTGGGCCACTCCCCCGGTCGTCCGCAAACCGGCGGTCATCGCTGCCACTTCGCAGCCCGGGATTGCAGCAGGGAATAGCCCGTCATCACGACAGCCATCACCAGGATCATGCCGAGCGCGAGGGCCCCCGCCAGGTTTTCGCGGCCGAGCAGGGTCTCGCTGGTCAGGGCCGCCCGGATCTGCAAGGGAACGATCTGCGACCCTTGGCTGACGAGAGCGGCCGCCGTGGCGTACGAGGAGAAGGCATTGGCGAAAAGCAAGAGCAGGCTCCCCAAGAACGACGGCAGCAAGACCGGAACGGCGATGCGCAGCCAGTATGTGCCCGCTCCACCGCCGAGTGTGGCGTTGGCCTCGGCCCACTGTGGTTTCAGCGCCTGAAGTGCGGGCATGAAGGTGATGATCATGAGCGGCACCTGGAAGTAGATGTACGGCAGGATCAGTCCCGGCGTTTGGTACAGCCAAACCCCGTCCGTGAAGATATCGACGCCGAGGGTGTCCCGGAGGTAGATGGTGATCATGCCCTGGATGCCGATGGTGGCCACAAATGCGAAAGCCAGCATCACGCCGCCGAATTGGGCGAGCACTCCGCTGAGTGAATCAATGGTCACCCGAAGTGGCCCGTCCGGTCGAGTTCCGAGCAGGGAGTAGCACACGATCGCTCCCACAACCGCACCGATGACGGCCGTCAGTGCCGACAACCAGAACGAGTTCGCGAAGGTGGTGAGCACGACGGGATCACCGAGGGCCGCCACGGTCGACAGCGTGAACGATCCGGTCTTGTCAAAGAACCCGGTCCCGATCGCAATCAGGGTCGGGACGGCGAGGAAGAGAAAGGTGTACACCGCGAACGGCAGCAGCCCCCAGGCCGCTGCCGTTCGACGGAACCTACTGGACAGCTGCCGCCCACTTTTCGCCGAGCAGGGTCGCCCCATCGGTGCTCTGCTTTTCGGTCGGCACGACGGTCGTCTCCGGTGCCTGGGGCAGCGCAGCCAAGAGGCCGGCGTCAATGGTGCCCGCCGTCTCCATGGCCTCGGCACGGGCCGGGCGGGCCCCGCCGGCGAGCCAGAGATTCTGTGCTTCATCGCTGTAGAGGAATTCCTGCCAGAGGCGGGCCGCAGCCGGGTGCGGGGCGTCCTTGCTGATGGCCTGGTTGTAGTAGCCGGCATACCCGGTTCCGGGGAACACGACGACCTTCCAGTTACGCTGACCCTTGAGCGTCTTGCCGTAGCCCACGTTGAGGTAGTCCCAATCGAAGACGACCGGGGTCTCTCCGGAGGCGATGGTGGCCGGAGTCGGATCGACCTTCAGGAAGTTGCCGGCGGCATTGAGTTCAGAGAAGAAGTCGACACCGGCCTGGAAATCATCCGCCGAGCCGCCGTTCTGAACACTGGCGAGGCCCAGGGCCGCGAAAGCCGAACCGGCCTGCGTCGGGTCGCCGTTGATGGAGACTTTGCCCTTGTATTCAGCACCGAGCAGATCAGAGAGCTGCTTGGGAGCCGGCACGGCATCCGGGTCGTAGCCGACGGCCATGTATCCGCCGTAGTCGCCCACATACAGTCCGCTCTCTTCTTTCAGCGCATCGGGAATGTCAGACCAGGTTGCGACCTGGTACGGCGCGAACGAGTCGGTGCTGGAAAGCGCGACAGCAAGTCCGAGGTCGAAGACGTCCGGAGCGGTGTCCTGACCTTTCAGGTTGTCGGCCGCCTGAATTTCTTCGGCGCTTGAGCCGTCCGGTGATGCCTCGGTGAGGGTGATCTCCGGGTACTTCTGGGCGAAGAGGTCAAGCAGGGCGCCATAGTTGGCCCAGTCGCGCGGGAGCGCGATCACGTTGAGCGCACCTTCCGCTTTCGCTGCGGTCTCGAGGCCGGCCAGGTCACCGAAGGCGGTCAGGCTCGTCGCGGTGGCAGCATCCACTCCACCGGCTGCGGGTGCCGGGGTGGTCGAACATGCCGACAAAGAGAGAGCGAGGGCTGTCGCCACGGCAATCGTGGCGCTCAGCTTACGTGTGATGGACAATTTTCCTCCGAAAGAACTCAGCAAAGCGCGCCTAGGGTTGCGCGCTTCGATGAAGATACCCAGCCGACATGGCCGCCTCGAGTTCGAGCGATGAACGCCTCATGAACGTCCGACGACGACGCGTGCCGCCTGAATTCGCGAACGGCCACCGTGCACGTAGTGTCACAGGGATGGCCCAATCAGTGTCCCCCGCTCTCGCCCGGCGCGTTGCCCTCGCCGCTCAGGGATTCGGCTCCCGCCCGGTGAAGGCCGCACCCGGCGTCCGCCAGTTGGGCGCCATGGTGGACCGGCTCGGGTTGCTGCAGATCGACTCGGTCAACGTCTTCGAACGCAGTCACTACCTGCCGGCCTTCAGCCGCCTCGGCGTCTACGACAAGGTCCAGCTCAATCGGCTGACCACCGGCGCAACGCCGCGGCTCACCGAATACTGGGCGCACGAGGCCTCCTACCTTCCCCTCGAGGCCTGGCCGCTCTTTCAGTGGCGCATGCAGGACTACCGCGAACGCTCAGCCCGCGCCACCGACGACTGGTCGCACGCCAACCGGCCCCTGTTGAGCTGGCTGCTCGCCGAGCTCGCCGAGAAGGGGCCGATGCGTGCCAGCGACGTGGAGCACGACGCCACCAGACGCAGCGGCCCGTGGTGGGGCTGGTCAGATGTGAAGATCGGCCTCGAAACCCTGTTCCGTTGGGGCGATGTGGTGGCCGCCGGCCGCACCAGGTTCGAGCGGGTGTACGGGCTCCCGGAGCAGGTCTACTCCCCTTCCCTGCTGGACCGGACGGTCTCCAGAACGGATGCCCACCGCGAGCTGGTCAGCCGCTCCGCCCGCGCGCACGGCATCGGCACCGCCACCGACTTCGCGGACTACTTTCGTCTCAAGACCCCCGCCACGCTCGCCGCCATTCGCGACCTCGAAGACTCGGGTGAGCTGCTCCCGGTGGAGGTACCCGGCTGGGGCAAGAACAACACCCCCGGCCGAGCCTGGCTGCACCGCGACGCACGTCTGCCCCGCCGGATGGACGTGGCCGCCATCCTCTCCCCGTTCGACCCCATCGTCTGGGAGCGATCCCGGGCCCTGCGCCTGTTCGAGTTCCACTACCGCATCGAGATCTACACCCCGGAACCCAAGCGCATCTTCGGCTACTACTCGCTGCCCATCCTGCTCGGTGACACCCTGGTGGGCCGGGTCGATCTCAAGAACGACTGGCAGAACTCGGTGCTCCGGGTGCAGTCCGCCTGGACCGAGCCCGGCGCCCCCACCGACACCGCCGCCCGCCTGGCTCAAGTCCTCCGCGAAGCCGCCCGCTGGCAAAACCTCACAGACATAGTTGTGGCCCCGCGCGGCACCCTTTCCTCCGCCCTCGGCCTGGAGTTGCGGTGACGGGTATCTAGAACTTCCTCCCCATGGAGTTCAGCCGCTCGATCCGGTCGGCAATCGGGGGGTGGGTGGCGAACAGCTTCGCCATCGCGCCCGGCTTGAGCGGGTCGGCGATCCACAGATGCGCCATCGACGTGTTCTGCTTACGCATCGGCCGACCGTACTCGCCGAGCTTGTTCAGCGCGCTGGCGAGCGCATCCGGCTGCCGGGTCGTGAGCGCGCCCGTGGCATCCGCCAGGTACTCGCGCTGCCTCGACACGGCGAGCTGCACCATGGTGGCGATCAGCGGGGCCACGACCATGGCCACGATGCCGAACACCATGACCACGGGGTTGCCGTTGCTGTTGTTGTTACGTCCGAAAAAGGCCATCCGCAAGAACATGTCGCTGATGAAACCGATGGCCACGACCAGACCGAAGACCACCATCGACACCCTGATGTCGTAGTTGCGCACATGACCCATCTCGTGGGCCATCACACCCTCGAGCTCCGAGTCATCCATGATGTCGAGCAGACCTGTCGTCGCTGCGACGATTGCATGCTGCGGGTCGCGCCCGGTGGCAAAGGCGTTGGGCGCGGGATCGTTGATGATGTACACCTCCGGCATCGGCATGCCCGTGGTTATCGACAGGTTCTCGACCGTGCGCCAGAGTCGGACGTTGTCGGCCTTGCTGGTGAGCTTGACGCCGCCGCTCATGGCGATGGCCTGGCGCCCGGCGGCAAAGTATTGGATCAACACGTATAGGCCGGCAATCACGACCACCGCGATGAAGAGACCGTATCCATTGGGACTGTAAACGACATTCGCCAGCCAGCCCAGCCCCGCGATGATCGCGAAGAAGAAGATCATGATGAAAACGGTGTTGCGTTTGTTTTTCGCTATCGCGCTGTACATCTGCGCTCCCTGCTAGAACTGCACGCGGGGCGGCTCCGCAATGGCTGCGGAGTCGGCCACCTCGAAGAAGTCACGTTCGGAGAAGCCCAGGTTGCGTGCGAACAGGTGGTTCGGGAACACCTGGATCTTAGTGTTGAATTCGCGCACACCGCCGTTGTAAAACCGGCGGGACGCCTGAATCTTGTCTTCAGTGTCGACGAGTTCACCCTGCAACTGCAGGTAGTTCTGGCTGGCTTGCAGCTGCGGATACGCTTCAGCCACGGCAAAAATACTCTTGAGCGCCGTCTGCATGTGGTTTTCGGCGGCGGATGCGTCGGCCGGGCCCTGGGCGGACAGCGTCTCGGCCCGCGCTTTGGTCACGTTCTCGAACACGGCCTTCTCGTGCGCGGCATAGCCCTTGACCGATTCGATCAGGTTCGGGATGAGGTCGGCACGACGCTTCAGTTGAACGGTGATGTCGCTCCAGGCCTCGTCGACGCGAACCTTGAAGGTCACGAGGGAGTTGTACGTCGACCAGAGGTAGATACCTGCGATGGCGATGATGACAACGACGATCAGGACCGGGATGAGCCATTCCATGGCAGCGTCTCCTTGTAAATTGGGCATCGAAGCTAGCAAAAGTTCGTTCGGGTTGCCAGCCCCAGTGCGGTGCAGCACAATACTAGCCAAGTGTTCTGAGGCTGTCCTCCGCTTCCCACCAGACTCAAAGCAAAGTAAAGGGGTGCTCCGACCCGCTCACTGGGCAGCTGAATAGCCCTTGACAGGGCTCATCCCGCGGAAAATAGTTCTTCCATGACCACCATCCCTCCCTCCGCCGTGTCGGTTCGCAACCTGCACGTCCGACGGGGCACGCACCTCGTGCTGCACGGGCTCGACCTCGATGTGCCGAGCGGTCAGGTGGTGGGCCTGCTCGGTCCGAGTGGAAGCGGCAAGAGCACCCTGATGCGGGCCGTCGTGGGAGTGCAGATCATCGCATCCGGTGGCGTGACCGTGCTCGGGCAGCCGGCTGGATCGGCCGCACTCCGCCGCCGGGTGGGCTACGTCACCCAGGACGCCAGCGTGTACGACGACCTCACGGTGCGGCAGAACCTGCAGTATTTCTGCACCGTGCTCGGCGCTCCGCGCAGCGATGTCGATCGGGTCATCGCCCTGACCGAGTTGGGTGCGCAGGGCCGACAACTCGTGGGCTCACTCTCCGGCGGACAACGCAGCCGGGTCTCGCTCGCCGGTGCCCTGCTGGGGTCACCTGACCTGCTCGTGTTGGACGAGCCGACCGTCGGACTCGACCCGGTGCTTCGGGTGGAGCTGTGGTCCCTGTTCCACCGACTGGCCGCCGACGGAACGAGCCTCTTCGTTTCGAGCCATGTCATGGATGAAGCCAGCCGCTGTGATCGTCTCTTACTCATGCGTGATGGGGAGATCCTCGCCGACGACACCCCGGCCGGGCTCCTGGCCGCCACGGCGAGCACCGACATGGAAGCGGCGTTCCTGGCTCTGATCGGTCGACATCCGCTCCCTGACGGGGCGGCGCACGACGGGGTCGGCTGATGACACCGGTTCGAACCCTGGCGACCGCCGGTCGGATCCTCACCCAGATCCGTCACGACCCGCGAACCATCGTGCTGCTGCTCCTGGTGCCGAGCCTGCTGATCGGCCTGATCGCCTGGATTTTCTCCGATACGCCCATCTTCGCCTCTGTCGGTCCGGCCATGATCGCGCTGTTCCCCTTCATCGTGATGTTCCTCGTGACGAGCATCACGACCCTCCGCGAACGACGCACCGGAACTCTCGAGCGGCTGCTCTCCATGCCGCTGGGCAAGGGCGACCTGATTCTGGGCTACACGCTCGCCTTCGGCCTGCTCGCCACGATTCAGTCTGCCGTCGCCGTCAGCTTCGCCGTCTGGGTGTGCGGGTTGGAGATTCAGGGTTCACTCTGGCTGCTGCTCGCCGTCGCCGTCGCAGACGCCGTGCTGGGCACGACGCTGGGCTTGCTCGCGAGTGCTTTCGCCCGCACCGAATTCCAGGTCGTGCAGTTCATGCCACTGCTGGTGTTCCCCCAGATCCTACTCGGCGGAATCTTCCTGGCCCGGGATCAGCTTCCGGAGCCACTGCAAACGATCAGCGACTGGCTGCCGCTGTCGCATGCAATCGACGCGCTGAGGGCGGTGGCCGCCGACTCGGAGGACACCGCCTACATCGTGGGCGAGCTGATCATCATCGGAGCGTGGAGCGTCGGTGCCGTGGTGCTCGGGTCGATCACCCTGCGCCGACGCACCCCGTGATCGGTCAGCGACCCGGTCGGCGGCTACCGCGCAGCCAACACCGCCTGCAACCACCGATAGGACTCCTTGGTGGTGCGCGTGGTCATGCCGTCGCTGAATGACACGTGCACGAGGCCGTAGCGCTGGGTGTACCCCGCGGTCCATTCGAACCCATCCAGGATCGACCGCACGAAGCAGCCCCGCAGCTCCAATCCCGCCGCCACGCCGTTCGGCCGCACGGCGTTCACCGCAGCCTGCAGGTGCTCGGCGAGATAATCGATGCGCAGCGGGTCATGCACGGCGCCACGTTCGTCGGCCTGCTCGGCGTAGCCGGCACCGAGCGCGGTGAGATAGATCGGCGGCAGGGCGTCGCCGTACCGCGTGTGCAATTCACCGAGGGCCGAACCCAGGCATTCCGGGGCATTGACGGCGCCGGCGCCGGTGGTCGGGAACTCACGATAAGCCGCGGCATGGAACGGAAATGCCGGCGCGACAGGTGCCGGATCATCCCGGCTCACCACCCGTCCGGTGCCGGCAGCGATGCGACTCGGTCCGCTGTAGCTCAAGCCGTAGAAATCAAGCGGTTGGTGGATCGTGACGAGATCCACGGGGTCGGCCTCGAGCAGCCCGCGCAGTTCCACCGCGAAGGGTTCGAGCGGGTCCGGGTAGCGGCCGAGCAGCACCGGCTCGGCGAAGATGCGGTTGTGGATGAGGTCGAACAGCGCAGCGTAGGAGCGGTCCTGTTCCCGATCGGTCAGGGATTCGACGGGCGAGTAGGCGTTGGCGATCCCGATCCGGCCCCGAACATCCGCGGCCCGAAGGCCCTGCACGGCAAGCCCGTGCCCGAGCAGCTGATGGTGCGCGACCGGCAGGGCGTCGAAGAGCAGAGCCCGGCCGGGTGCGTCGGTGCCGAGCGCATAACCCTTGAGCATCACGGTGGCCGGTTCGTCCAGCGTGACCCAGGCGTCCACACGATCGCCCAAGGCCTCGCCGACCGCGTGCGCATAGTCGCCGAAGCGTCCGGCGGTGTCCCGATTGAGCCAGCCGCCGCGCAGGCGCGCCGGGGTGTCCCAGTGCGAGAGGGTGACCATGGGGCTGATGCCGTCGGCCAGGAGCGCGTCGAGGAGCTGATCGTAGAAGGCGAGCCCGTTTCGGTTGAGCGCACCGCGGCCTTCGGCCTGCAGCCGGGGCCATGCCAGGGAGAATCGATAGGCGTCGACCCCGAGCTCGCGCAGAAGCCTGGCATCCTCAACGTACTTGCTCAGGTGATCGGCCGCGACGGATGCATTCGAGCCGTCGACGATGCGGCCGGATATCGCGGTGAATGAATCCCAGACGGAATCGCCCCGCCCGCCGTCACGCGCGGCACCTTCGATCTGAAAAGCCGACGACGACACCCCCATCTGAAACCCGTCCGGCAGGAAATCACCCAACTCACTCGTGCGGTGCGGCCAGTCTCGGGCCTCGGACGCGGTCTGCCTGCGCTTGGGCTTGCTGTTCGGGATCATACTCACGGGCCGAGGACTCTTTCCAGGTAGCTGTTGGTGAAGCGACGCTCCGGATCGAGCCTGTCACGAACGGCTCGGAAATCGTCGAAGTGGTCAAAGAGGGGCCGCAGCGAGTCGGCGTCCTGAAAGTGGAGCTTTCCCCAGTGCGGACGGGCATCGTAGGAACGCAGGATGTCTTCGACTGCGTGGAAGTACTCCGTAGGGTCTTCCCGAATGTAGCGATGCACCGAAATGTAGCCCGTGTCACGCCCGTACGCGGATGACAGCCAGAGATCGTCGGCCGACGCCGATCGCACCGCGACGGGGAAGGAGATCCGCCACTGTCGGCGCTCGATGAGCGACCGCACCGCTCGGACCGCGTCGGCGACCTGCTCACGCGGCACGGCGTATTCCATCTCCCGGAAGCGTAGGGATGGGCTGCTGCTGAAGACACGTCGTGAATCGTCTGTGAATTCCCGGCCTCCGGCCAGCCTCGCCGTAAGCCGCGCTGTCGGCGGAACAAGGGCGGGGATCGACGTCCCCAGATCACAGGCAGCGCGGTAGACGCCGTTGGCCGTCAATTCGTCATCGATCCACCGGGACATCCGGGCCCGTCGGGCACCCGGCTCGGCCACGGACAGGCGGGTGTTGGTCGTGGTCAGCACGGAACCGGTGTGGGGGAACCAGGAGAATTCGAAGTGATCGGCGCTTTCGGTCCGCTGCAGGAATTCCTCGAGCACGACATCGACGAGTTCTGTCTTCTCGACCACGTGCAGCAGGAATCGGGGAACACACTGCAGGGTCACGCTGACAATGATGCCGAGCGCGCCGAGGCCGAGCCGGACAGCGGGCAGCAGCGCCGCGTTCTCCGCCTCGCTGACCCGGAGCACGCTGCCGTCCCCGACCACAAGGCTGAGCCCGACAACCTGGCTCGACATGCCGGTGAAGCGTCCCCCGGTGCCGTGGGTCCCCGTGGAAATAGCCCCCGCAACGGTCTGGCGGTCTGTATCGCCCACGTTGGTCAGGGCCAGACCTCGCCGTTCGAGCAGGCGGTTGAGTCGGTGCAACGTCATTCCGGCGGCAACGGTGACCTGTGCAGTTGTCGTGTCCACATCACAGCCCGAATCGAGCCCGGGCAGGCGCAGGTCGACCAGGTCGAGCTGGACACCGGGCGCGACGGCGATTCCAGTGGAACTGCGGCCGGCTCCGACGGCTTTGACCGTGAGCCCGGCCTGGCCTGCCGCCACAACGGCACGCTGGACGGCAGCCACACTCGTGGGACGTTCCACGCGCACGGGACGGACCGATTCCGTGCGGGCCCAGTTGCGCCAGGGCGCTGAGCGCAGCATCATGGCCGCGGCACCGCCGCGACCATCGAAAGTCTCGCCGGCAGGCCGATTTCACGGCACGGTGAAACCGTCCCTCGGTAGGCTTTTTCTGTGCAGCTGAAGATGAGTGTCATCGCCTCGTCGGGACAAGTGAAGATGTGACGTCGACGGGGCGTGGCGCGTTGACTTTGCGCGTTTCGCCCCGTGCAATGGGGGTGTGAGTCTTTTGATCTCATCCAAACTTATCGCCTCCCCGGTCCCGTCGGCGCGACCCCGGGCAGGTCGCTTTGTGGTGCTCTGCTTTCTGGTTCTGGTCAGCCTCCTGCCCACCCTGTCGACGGCCGGCCAGGCACAGGGCCTGCCCATGGCATCTGCGGCTCCCGGGCTCGGCGACAGCGCAGAATCGACATCCCCGGCGACACCTGAAGCGGCACCGATGTCGGAATCCGTCCAGGCCCCGGTGATCACCGCTCCCACGTCGGGAACATTCATCGGCAGCTCGACAACCACGATTTCGGGGAGCCGAGATCCGTCCGTGCAGGTGCAGGTGTTGTCTCCCTCTGGCGGGGAGCCGTGGTGCATCATCGATCCCACCGGCTCGGCGAAGTGGACGTGTTCGCCGCCAGACCTCCCGAATTCAGCTGCCGTGACCCTGCGAGTGGTGGTGGCCGGCAACGCCGCACTTTTCGACGAGATCACCGTCGCCGTCCTCGGCGCTCCGACGGTGACCGGCGGCCCGACCGGCCAGGCCGCCTCGAACGGGCTGGTGCGCGGAACCGGCTATCCGGGAGCGTCCGTGACAGCCGCGGTGGACGACGCTGTCGCGTGCACGTCCACCGCGGACGCCTCCGGCGCCTGGGCCTGCCAGCTGGGAGGAATAGTATCCAGCGGCAGCCGGGAGGTCACGGCAAGCCAGGTCTCCGGTTACAGCAGTCCCAGTTCGTCCAATGCCAGTGCACCTGTCTCGATCGGGTTCGACCTCGATGCGCCGTCCGCCCCGGTGATCAGTGCCCCGGTCGCCGGCACCTCGATACCGGTGGCCGGTTTCACGTACTCCGGCACCGGTGAAAGCGGAGCCGGCGTAACGGTCTTCGCCGGCGCCTATTCCGTGTGCACGGCACCGGTCACGAACGGACGCTGGACGTGCCGGGCGGACGGAGTAGCGGCCGGTCCGTATTCTCTGATCGCCGTCCAGCGAGATGCCGCCGGCAACGTGAGCGCCGGTAACGCCCCTGTCGCTGTCGACTATGTGAACCCCGCCGTTCCGGCCCCCTCCGGAACAACTCCGCCGACGTCCGACGCCAGCCTGCGTCCCGCTCCGCCCGGCACCGCGCCGACATCCACGGCGCCGACATCCACGGCCGGGCCGCTCACACCGTTGCCCTCGCCCTCGCCGACACCGTCTCCTTCCGCCTCAGCACCGGCCGGCATTCCCTCCTCCGGTTCCGACCCCGGCCCCTGGAACGAACCCACCCGTTTCACCGCTGCCGTGCCTTCGCCGTGGCCGGGTGATTCCTTCCCCTGGTTGCAGGCCGTGCTGCTCGCCCTTGGCGCGGTTGTGCTGCTGGTGGTGCCCTCACGGTTGCTGGCGGGGACCATCTCGCGCGCCCGCGGGGGACGCCCGCTGTGGGGCACCACCTCGATCGCCGGGCGCAACCGCAGCCGTAACGAGTACGAGACCGCACCGAACGTGCAATGGAATCGGTGGATGCTCGGCGGTGCCGCTGTGATCGCCGCCGCGACACTGGTGATGTTGTCCGGTCCGGTCCTCACCCAACCGGCCTATCTGCGGCTGCTGCTCGCTGTCGTGCTCGCCCTGTTGTTCCTGAACCTGGCTGTTGCTGTCGTTCCACGCTGGTGGAGCTCGCGAGTTCTGCGCGTTGACGTGGGCGTCACCTTCCTGCCGCGGTACCTGTTACTGGTCGCGGTGACGGCCATCGGATCCCGCGTGCTGGACCTGCACCCGGCTGTGTTGTTCGGGCTTCTCGGCAGCGTGAGCGTGGCTGCCGGCTCGACGGTCGTGCAGCGAGGTCAGCTGGCAGCCGTGCGGGTGGGCACCCTGGTCGTGGTCGGCGCCATCGGATGGGTGGTCCTCGGCCTACTCCCCCGCGCAGAGGGCTTCGGCAGCAACCTGCTCGCGGAAGCCGTGAATACGGTCGTGCTGGCAGCGGTGGGTTCCGCCGTGCTCGTACTCGTGCCCATCGGCCGAACCAGTGGCCGGAGCATACTGGCCTGGTCGCCACCGGCCTGGGCCGGCCTGATGATCGTGTCCTTCACCCTGCTCTTCGCCATACTCTCTCCGGTGATCGACGTTTGGCACAGCGCCGGGACCGTATCCCTGCTCTGGGTGGCCGGCGCCGTCTTCGCGGCGCTGAGTGCCGGAGCCTGGGCCTGGCAACGCTTCGTGGCGCCGGCCGAGCTGTGACAGGCGCTATCGTTCAGGTGTGCGCTTAGGAGTTCTTGACGTCGGCTCGAATACCGTCCACTTGCTCGTCGTCGACGCCCACACGGGCGCTCCGCCGCTGCCGATGGCGGCCGACAAGGCTGTGCTGCGGCTGATGCGGTACATCACGCCGGACGGGGCGATCAACGCCGAGGGCATCGCCGCCGTACTCGCCGCGGTGCAGAATGCCGCTGATGTCGCCCGCCGACATCGCGTCGATGAATTGCTCCCATTCGCCACCTCGGCACTTCGGGAAGCGCCGAACGGTCCCGAGCTGCTCGAACGCGTCGAGCGGGAAACCGGTGTCACGCTGCAGGTCCTGTCCGGCGCAGACGAGGCACGCCTCACCTTCCTGGCCGTACGCCGCTGGTACGGCTGGTCGGCCCAGAACATCCTGCTCTTCGATATCGGTGGCGGATCTCTGGAGATCGCAGCCGGGGCGAACGAAATTCCCGATGTCGCACTGTCGCTCCCGCTTGGCGCCGGGCGCACCACCATTGGCTTCCTGCACCATGATCCGCCCCGCCCCAACGAAGTGACCGCCCTGCGCGCCCATGCAGCTACGGTGCTCGCCGGGGCTGTCGCGGCGTTTGCGGCCCTCCCCGCTCCGCACCACATCGTCGGCTCGTCCAAGGCCATCCGCTCCCTCGCCCGCTTGGCCGGCTCCACTTCGGACGGCGTCGGTTCCGCGGACCGGCTGCGGCTCGGCCGAGCCCAGCTCGACGATTGGGTGCCTCGCCTGGCGCGCATCCCCGCCAATGCCCGGCCGGCCCTTCCGGGGATCACCGCCGATCGCACCTTTCAGATTGTGGCGGGCGGCATCGTGCTGAGCGAGGCGATGGCTGCGTTCAGGGCAGACGAGCTTGAGGTCTCGCCGTGGGCCCTGCGCGAAGGTATCATCCTGAGATACCTCGACCGACTCGCTTAGGCGACTCGGACGTCGATCTCGCCCGGTTGCGCTGCTTCGTCTCCGAAGACCAGGTAGCGGTTGGCGATTTTATCGCTGAAGAAGCGGTCGTGACTGACCACAACGACTGCGCCGGGAAAATGCATGAGGGCCCGTTCCATCACCTGGGTGCTCGACATGTCGAGGTGGTTGGTGGGCTCGTCGAGCAAGAGCACCGACGCTCCGGAGAGCAGGCACTGGGCCATGGCCACCCGGGCGCGCTGGCCTCCGGAGAGGTTGCCGATCTTCTGTTTCAGGTCCGCTTCGGAGAACTGGAACATGGCCAGGAAACGGTTCACCGATTTGCGCGTCGCCGTCAGGGCGAGGCTGCCAGGCATGGCGTTGACGGCGTGGCTGACGGTGTCGCTGTCATCGAGTTCGTCCAGGACCTGGTTGTACGACACGATCCCCGCACCCGAGGCCCAGGTCACGTCCCCGGAATCGGCGGACTCTTCCCCGGTCAGCACCCGTAGCAGGCTCGTCTTGCCGCTCCCGTTGGGACCCAGCACGACAATGCGGTTTCCGCGACGGATCTCAAAGGTCAACCCAGTGAACAACAACTTGTCCCCATAGGACTTGCCGAGGTTGTCCACCCGGCACAGCGCGTCTTTCACGTGCAGGGCCCCATAGATCTCCGTGATGATCTGATCGACCGGCCGGGGAGTGCGGGATTTCTTGATGTGCGCCAACTTGTTGCCCAGCCCCCGGCTCTCAGCTTTCGCGGCCTCGCGCCGGTCGGAGATCCCCTCTGCCTCGAACGCCAGCAACTCAGACTCGTGCACGAATTGTTGCTCGAGGGTCTTCAGACGGAACTGCTTCTGCACGACGTACTCCCCGAAGTTTCCCGGATATTCGTGCAGGTGGTAGTTCTCGACCTCGATGATGCGCGTGACGACGGCATCAAGGAATTTCCTGTCGTGCGAGACGACGATCGCCGCGCCGGTGAAGTCGCGGAACCACGCCTCGAGCCACTCGACGCCGGCCACGTCAAGGAAATTGGTGGGCTCGTCGAGCAGCAGCACGTCGGGAGCTTCCAGCACGATCTTCGCCAGGGCCGCACGGTTGCGCCACCCACCCGACAACTCGTCGATCGCGCAGACCCGGTGCGCCTCGTTGAACCCCAGGGTGGATAGCGCGGTGTCGATGTGCCGTTTGTAGTCCCAGCCGTCGACCCGGTCCATCTCCTCGAACAGCTCCGACTGCCGGATGATCAGCCGATCGAGTTCGGCACCCGTCGGTGAATCCGCGGCGATGGACGCGTCGATGGACGCCAGCTCGGCCTCAGTGGCCTTGACCTCCACGAAAAGGTCGTTGAGTACCTCGGTGATCGTGGACCGGCCGTTCAGCTCCGAAAACTGGGAGAAGTACCCGATGCGAGCCCCGGATTCGAGCGTCACCGTTCCGGTGTCGGGTGTTACCTGCTCGAGGATCAGCTTGAGCAGGGTGGATTTACCCGAACCGTTCTTGCCGATGAGCCCCACCCGGTCCTTGGGCTCGAGGCGAAAGAACGCCTCGCGAAGAATCTGGGTGTTTTCAAAACTGACGCTGACATCGTTCAGCCTGATCAAGCTCATACTGCTGTCCTCTCGAGCGGTCGAAGCGGCGGAAGGCCGCTCGCCCGACCCTGAAACGTGGTGCCCCCGCTGGGACTTGAACCCAGACTTTAACGATTTTAAG
>Ga0209023_10000971_pt1 | contig 40270 bp, 33 predicted proteins | sample LakOneMetagenome_FD_187468 | JGI IMG/M metagenome (GOLD analysis project Ga0209023, IMG submission 187468) | Freshwater and sediment microbial communities from Lake Erie, Canada (SPAdes) (version 2) | ecosystem: Environmental > Aquatic > Freshwater > Lentic | place: Lake Erie, Canada...
AGGACCGTGAAACGACTTTGCGCCGATGATAGTGCTGCAACCAGTGTGAAAGTAGGTTATCGTCAGGCTAGTTATATGAAAAAGCCCACCAGGTGATCCTGGTGGGCTTTTTTGCGTCTGCACGCACAACCCCAGCGCGAGCATTTGCACTGCGAATTCTCGCCCTGTTGGGTTTTTTTGCTTTTCGTTTTTTGCATTGAAAACATCGCTCTTCGGACTACACTGAAATAGCTGCGCCGTTATCGGAGGCTGCCATGGATGTCCGAAGAGTACTTGCCCTACGCCGCCTTGCCCTCGTGCTGCTGCTGGCCGCCGGACTGGGCGGATGTGCAGTCTACGGCCCGCCATACGCGGCCTACGATCCCTATTCCACGTCCAGCTATCCCGGCTACGGCTACCCCGCCTACGGTTACCCGACCTATGTCGGCCCCCCTGTGACCCTCGACTTCGGATTCGGCTACTACCGTGGGGATCGCCATCACCATCACGGCGGCCACCATGGCTGGCGTTCGCACCGCGGCTGGTCCGGCCACGGAGGAGGACACCATCGCGGCGGCTGGGGACATGGCCGCGGACGCGGCAGGCACTGAGCATACGCAGGCAGAAAGTTGCCCAACGTCATCTTCATCAAGCCCGAGTGCGAGCACACTTCTCCAGTGATCAACCACTGGAGAACAGTATGACCGAATCGACCGAACAGGCCGGCCTGGGCGACAAGCTGGTCGGCCCTTTGAACGCCATCATCGACAGGAAGCGCAGCGAGCTGCTGCCCCTGCTGGCCGGCGGCGCGGGACCAGCCGCACAGGCGGCCTTGCGCGACGACGAGTGCGTGCGCAAGGTCGCGGCCTTCTGCTTCCGGGATTAGTGCGGCTCGCCGTCAAGGAGCCTGTCTTCGTCAATTTCGTGATGAACAACCGGGAACGGGTGCTCGGCCGGCTGAGCCAGCAGGCGGCCGCATAGCCGGGCCTTTCGCGGAGCCTATGGCGTCGTCACCGGCTCAGCCGCTTCCTTCGCCTTGACCTGCCCGCGGCTGATGCTGTCACCGTCGTTGCGGCGCAGGCGCCAGAAGATCGCCGAGGACACCAGCGTCATGACGGCGAGCGTCGCAAAACCGTGATGCAGCGCTTGCGACACCGCTTCGCGGTTGTCCTGCGCCACCGGTCCCAGGAACCAGGCCGTCACGATCGACCCCGTCGCCAGGCCAAAGCTCATCGACAATTGCTGGAAGGAGCTCGACATCGTGCTGGCCATGCTCGAGTCCTGCGGCTCGATGTCCGCATAGGCCAGCGTGTTCATGCTCGAGAACTGCAGGGAATTGAAGAAGCCCTGCGCCAGGCTGATCGCCACGATGACGTAGAAGGGCGTGCCGGGCCCCACCAGGGTGAACAGGGCGATCGTCAGCCCGATGCAGACCGTGTTCGCCGTCAGGATCTGGCGATAGCCGAAGCGCGCGAGCAGCCTCGGCGCGAACATCTTCATGCCCATTGCCGCCGCGGCCGCAGGCATCATCAGGAGGCCCGACTGCCAGGCCGGCAGCCCCAGTCCCAGCTGGTACAGCAGCGGCAGCAGGAAGGGCAGGCCGCCGACGCCGAGCCGGGTAAAGAAGCCGCCCGCCACCGAGATGCGGAAGGTCCGCACCTTGAACAGCGACAGGCGCAGCAGCGGAAATCTGGTGCGGAAGGCGTGCCAGACGTAGGTGCCCAGCAGTGCCATCGAGAGGGCCAGCATCAGCGCCGCCGTGACGGCGTCGAGGGTATGCTCGCCGAATACTTCCAGCAGCCAGGACAGGATCGCCGTGCCGCTGCTGAACAGGATCAGGCCGAGCACGTCGAGCGGACGCTTCTCGTGTCCCTGGTAGTCCGGCATGTGCTTCCAGACCAGGTACAGGGCGATCAGGCCAACTGGTACGTTCACGAAGAAGATGACGCGCCACGAGGTCCAGTGAACGATCAGCCCGCCGATTGTCGGCCCCAGCAGGGGCCCGATGAGGGCCGGGATGATCACGAAGTTCATCGCCCCGAGCAATTCGTTCTTGGGGAAGGTGCGCACGATGGCCAGCCGGCCCACCGGCATCATCATCGCGCCGCCCAGGCCCTGCAGCAGGCGCGCCGCCGTCATCATCTGTGCATTCACCGAGAGGCCGCACAGCACCGAAGCCGTGGTAAAGACGGAAATGGCGATGAAGAACACGCGCCGGGTGCCGAAGCGGTCCGCCATCCAGCCGCTGAGCGGGATGCCGACCGCGAGGCCGAGGATGTAACTGGTGACCACCGATTTCAGGCTCAGCGGCGTGACCTGCAGGCTGGCCGCGATGCTGGGAATGGCGGTGTTGACGATCGTGGCGTCGAGCTGCTCCATGAACAGGGCAGTCGCCACGAGCCACGGCAGGTAGCGCTTGATCGTGCTGGTATCTAGCAATCGGGCCTCATGAAGGGGGCGGGCCGGGCTGCCCGCCTTGCCCCGATTGTGTCATAAATCGCGGCCAGCCCACGCCCCGGAGGAACGGCTCAGAAGCGGTAAGCCGCCTTGGCGACGATCCAGTTCGCGCCGCCATTCGGGCTCTTGATGCTGGCGTTCGAGTAGTGCTGGAACTTCAGACTGTAGTCCCATTTGGCGGTGGTATAGCCCACGCCGATGTGGTCGCCGAACTGGAAGGCGGTCGACAGTTCCTTGTCCTCGTTCTTGTACAGCTTGGAGAACAGGTTGACGCCGATGCCGACCTCGCCGTACAGGCCGAGTTTGCTGTCGTTCTGGTAGCGCAGCACCGGCGTGAAGCCGACCACGGCGATGTTCTTCTTGCGGCCCGGGACGTTCTGGTAGGCGCTCAGGCGCCACAGCGCCAGATTGGTTTCCCAGTAGCCCGACAGGTGGCGGCCGTTGGAGGCGAACCAGCGGCTGTCCCAATCCTTCTGCACGGCCACGCGGACCATCTTCTGTTCCGGGTTGGTGCCGAGCTCGAGCGATGCGGAATCCACCCAGCCATTGCTCTGCGCATGGGCAGCCTGGGCGAACAGGGCGGCGGTGACGGCCGCGGCAAGGCCAGCGATTTTCTTCGACATGAACATGATCTGCCTTCTTCTCAGGAACGAAATATTGTGCGATGCGCTATTGTACTAGCGAGAACAATCTTCCGCTGGACACCACCTTGCGGTGCATGGAAGGTATCATAGACGCCCCTCAGAACGGATTCCCTCACCTTTCGATCAGCATGACCGAACCGACCAGCACTCCCCTGTATCCGCTTGCGGCCCCGACCCAGCAGCAGCTGACGCCCGCCGTCCTGCCGCACGACCCTGTTGCGGAGCACATTGCCGCCCACCTCGGTCGCATCGACACCGTCTTCCACGACACCATTGCCGACCCGGTGCAGGTCGACATCCACGTGGTGCCGGCCAACGAGCGCTATCCTTTCCTGCGCCTGGTGACCTCGGGCATGAGCAGCCGCCCGATGACCGTGCCGGAAGGCGCGCCGCCCTTCGCCGAGCTGATGATGGCCCTGCCCGCCGACTGGAAGCTGGACGAGCAATCGGTGCAGGACGAGCGCTGGTACTGGCCGGTCGCCCTGCTGCGCCACCTCGCGCACTACCCGCACCAGCACGCGACCTGGCTGGGCCTGGGCCATACCGTGCCGAACGGCGCTCCGGTCAAGCCCTACGCGAAGGGTGTCGCGTTCACCGGCGCCATCCTGCTGCCGCCGGCCTCGGCGCCGGACGCCTTCGCGTCGCTCGATCACGACGGCAAGGATATTTACTTCCACTGCGTCGTGCCGCTCTACGAAGCCGAACTGCAGCTGGTACGCCGCAGGGGCTTCCCGGCCCTGCTCGACGGCTTCAACGAGAAGGGGGTGACCGACCTCGTCGTCCCAGGCCGCAAGAACACCGTCAAGAAGTTCCTCGGACTGTTCTGATGACGACCCTCGCCTTCCTCGGCAGCGGCCTGATGGGAAGGCCGATGGCGACGCGTCTCGCGCAGGCGGGCTTTGCGGTGCGGGCCTGGAATCGCACAGTCGCGAAAGCCGAGGCCTTGCGCGCCGTTGGCGCGGAACCCGTGGCGGACCTGGCGCAGGCGGTGCGCGGTGCGCAGGTGGTGATTTCCATGCTCGAAGCCGGGCCGGTCATCGGTGCCGTCATGGGGGCCGCACTGCCGGCGCTGGCGCCAGGGGCGATCTGGATCGACATGAGCTCGACCCGCCATGACGAGGCGCTCGGCTTCCACGCGACGCTGCGTGCACACGGCTGCCGCTTCATCGATGCGCCGGTATCGGGCGGCGTCGGCGGGGCGGAAAACGGGACGCTGGCCATCATGGCCGGCGCCGACGCGGCGGATTTTGACCAAGTGGTAAAAATCCTGGAAGCCATGGGCACGCCCCAGCGCGTGGGGCCGGTCGGCAGCGGCCAGGTGGCCAAGCTGTGCAACCAGCTGATCGTCGGCGCGACCCTGAACGTGGTGGCGGAAGCCTTGCTGCTCGCCGAGGCGGCGGGCGCCGATCCGGCCGCGGTGCGCGAGGCGATCCGCGGCGGCTTCGCCGGCAGCCGCATCCTCGAGGTACACGGGCAGCGCATGCTGGAGCGGAACTTCTTGCCGGGTGGGCAGGTAAAAAGCCAGCTCAAGGATCTGCGCAATGTGCTGGCGGCGGCAGGGGCGGTGGGCTTGACCTTGCCGGTGACGGAGCTGGTGACGCGGCAGTACGAGACGATCGAGCATTCGCTGCCGAACGCTGATCATGCAGCCGCTTTGCTCGCCTTGGAGCAGTTGAATCCGGGATTACGACTGGGTGACCGAGCGGACCAGCTCCCGTAGGGTGGGCAAGTTCCTTGCCCACGCGTTCAACCAGCGGTAACGCAGTCGAGCGGGCAGCATTCATGTAGTTTGAACGCGTGGGCGGAATCCGCCCACCCTACTAAAAGCAGTCCGCAGCCGTATCAGCCAGCCGGCAAGCTCATCTCCACCAGCTTCACCCAGAAACTCGCCCCAATCGGCAGCAGATTGTCATTGAAGTCATAACTCGTGTTATGCAGCTGGCACGGCCCCAGCCCATGCCCGCCGGCGCGGTGCGCGCCCTCGCCATTGCCGATGAAGACATAGCACCCCGGCTTTTCCTGCAGCATGAAGGCAAAGTCTTCCGCCCCCATGGTCGGCTCGACATTCGTATCCACCCGATCCGGCCCCACGACCGCCCGCATCGCCTCGATCGCCAACGCCGTCTGCTCGGGATGGTTGATGAGCGGCGGGTAATTGCGCTTGAAGTTGAAGTCGACCGAGGCATTGAAGGCCGCCGCGACACCAGCAGCGACCTCTTCCATGCGACGCTGGATCAGGTCCAGCACAGCGGTCGAGAAGGTCCGCACGGTGCCGACCAGTTCCGCTTCGTCGGGGATGACATTGGTCGCGCTGCCCGCATGGATCTGGGTGATCGACAGCACCGCCGATTCGAGCGGGTTCTTTTCTCGCGACACGATGGTCTGCCAGGCCTGGGCGATCTGCACCGCCACCATCACCGGATCGATGCCGCGGTGCGGCTGCGCCGCATGGGCGCCCTTGCCGCGCACGACGACGCGGAACTCGTTACTGGATGCCATCATCGGCCCCGGCACGACACCGAAATTCCCTTCCGGGATACCCGGCCAGTTGTGCATGCCGTAGACGGCTTCCATCGGGAATTGTTCGAACAGGCCATCGTCCATCATGCGCCGCGCGCCGCCGCCGCCTTCTTCGGCCGGCTGGAAGATCAGGTAGACGGTGCCGTCGAAATGGCGATGTGTGGACAGGTGGTGCGCCGCGCCGAGCAGCATGGCCGTATGTCCGTCATGGCCGCAGGCGTGCATCTTGCCGGGATGGCGCGATGTATGGGCAAAGCCATTGATCTCTTGCATGGGCAGCGCGTCCATGTCGGCGCGCAGGCCGATCGCACGATCCGACGTGCCGTTCCTGATGACACCGACCACGCCGGTCACGCCCAGCCCGCGCACGACCGGGATGCCCCATTCCGTCAGGCGCGCGGCCACCACGTCGGCGGTGCGTACTTCCTCGTAGCACAGTTCAGGATGCGCATGCAGGTCGCGCCGGATCTCCTGCAGCTCCGTTTGAAAGGCGAGGATAGGTTCCACGAGCTTCATCTGTCTCTCCTGTTTTTGTCATGCTTGCATTGCAGGCCTTGCACCATTGTAGCCCGCCTCGAACAGTCCTTGAAAGAGGGCGGGACGGAGGACCCGGGAATCGTATAAAGTATTGGTTTTGCGAGGCTTTTCCTCGCGCATTCCTCGCTCACTCCCCGCTCATGACAGTCACACAAGTCCGCGCCGCCTGCCCCCACGATTGCCCAGATACCTGCGCCATCCTCGTCACCGTCGACAATGGCGTGGCCACGGAAGTCAAGGGCGACCCGGAGCATCCGACCACGGCCGGCGTGCTGTGCACCAAGGTGTCGCGCTATGTGGAGCGCACCTATCACCCGGACCGCGTGCTGTATCCGATGCGCCGCGTGGGCCGCAAGGGCGAAGGAAAATTCGAACGCATCACCTGGGGCGAGGCGATCGACGAGATCGCGGCGCGCCTCGGCGACATCGCCGCGCGCGACCCGCAAGCCATTCTTCCTTACAGCTATGCCGGCACCATGGGCCTCGTGCAGGGCGACTCGATGTCTTTGCGCTTCTTCAACAAGCTCGGGGCCTCGCTGCTGGACCGTACCATCTGCGCCACAGCCGGCGCGACCGGCTACAAGTACACCATCGGCGGCTCGATCGGCACCGACATCGAGCAGTTCCAGAACGCGAAGCTGATCCTGATCTGGGGCGGCAACCCGATCGCCTCCAACCTGCACCTGTGGATGCGCGTGCAGGAAGCCAAGCGCCGCGGCGCAAGATTGATCGCGATCGATCCCTATCGCTCTCTGACGGCTGAGAAGTGCCACCAGCACATTGCGCTGCTGCCAGGTACGGATGCCGCGCTGGCGCTGGGCATGATGCACGTCCTGATCGCGGAAGACCTGATCGACCACGATTACGTGGCGAAGTACACGCTCGGCTACGAAGATCTGAAACAACGCGCCCTCGAATGGACGCCCGAGCGCACCGCCGAGACCTGCGGCATCGGCGCCGACGACGTCATCGAACTGGCGCGGATCTACGGTCAGACCGCGCGCAGCGGCGAGGGCGTCGCGATCCGCATGAACTACGGCCTGCAGCGCGTGCGCGGCGGCGGCATGGCGGTGCGCAATATCGCCTGCCTGCCGGCCCTGGTCGGCGCCTGGCGCCATGCGGCCGGCGGCGTGCAGCTCTCGACCTCGGGTTCCTTCCCGGCCAACCGCCCGGCCCTGCAGCGCCCGGACCTGCTGGATGGCCGCATGCCGCGCACCATCAACATGACCACCATCGGCGACGACCTGCTCAAGGAGACCTCGCCCGAATTCGGCCCGAAGATCGAAGCCGTCGTCGTCTACAACGCCAACCCGCTGGCCATCGCCCCCGATTCGGCGAAGGTACAGCAGGGCTTCGAACGCGAAGACCTGTTCACCGTGGTGCTGGAACACTTCCACACCGACAGTGCCGACTATGCCGACATCCTGCTGCCGGCCACCACCCAGCTCGAGCACGTCGATGCCCACCTGGCCTACGGCCACCTGTACATGATGGCCAATAATGCGGCCATCGCACCGATCGGCGAAGCGAAGCCGAACACGGAAGTGTTCCGCCTGCTGGCCGCGCGCATGGGTTTCGACGACCCCTGCTTCCAGGAGAGCGACGACGAGCTGGCCGCCCAGGCGTTTGATAAACGCCACGAGCGCGCGGTGCACTTCGACTGGGACGCGCTCAAGCAAAAGGGCTGGCAAAAACTGAACATGCCCGACGCACCGTTTGCCGAGGGCGGCTTCCCGACCCCGTCGGGCAAGTGCGAATTCTATTCGAGCAGCATGGCGCGCGACGGGCTCGATCCCGTCCCGGCCTATATCCCGCCGTACGAATCCGCCGCCTCCAATCCGGAGCTGGCGCGGAAGTACCCGTTGGCGATGATCTCGCCACCGGCCAGGAACTTCCTCAACTCAACCTTTGTCAATGTACAGAGCCTACGCGCAACTGAGGGCGAGCCGCACCTCGACATCCACCCGAACGACGCCGCCCGCCGCGGCATCGCACACGGTGACATGGCGCGTATCTATAACGACCGCGGCTCGTTCGTCGCCCGTGCACGCGTCACCGACAAGGCGCGCGAAGGGCTGGTGGTGGGCTTGTCGATCTGGTGGAAGAAACTTTCCACCGACGGCAAGAATGCCAATGAAGTCACCAGCCAGCGATTGACCGACATGGGCAGGGCGCCTACTTTCTACGACACCCTGGTGCAGGTTGAAAAAACTGCGCCCTCAACGCGAGATGAAACCCTCTAGATTTTCCCAGGCCTTCCGGCTCCTGATGGGCGCCGCTGCCGCGGCCCTGATGTTGTCAAGCTGCTCATCCCTCTCCTACTACTCCCAGGCCGCCCAGGGCCAGCTCGAACTTCTGACGGATTCCCGTCCCATCGATGACTGGCTGGCCGATCCAAGCACCAAACCAACCCTGCGCCACCGCCTGGAGGCGGCGCGCCAGATCCGCCGCTACGCGATCCAGGAACTCAAGCTTCCAGACAACGGCAGCTACACCAACTTCACCAACATCAAGCGCCCCTATGTGCTGTGGAACGTGGTGGCCACGCCCGAGTTGTCCCTGAAGCCCATGCAGTGGTGCTTCCCGGTGGCCGGCTGCGTGAACTACCGCGGCTATTACAGCAAGCAGGACGCCCAGGCCTACGCGAAGCAATTGCGCAAGCAGGGGCATGACGTCGAAGTCGGCGGCGTGAGCGCCTACTCGACCCTGGGCTGGTTCAGCGACCCGCTGGTGTCGACCTTCATCAACTATCCGGACGCGGAGCTGGCGCGCCTGATTTTCCACGAGCTGGCGCACCAGGTCGTGTACGTGCCGGGCGATTCGAAGTTCAACGAATCCTTCGCCAGCGCCGTGGAGCAGGCCGGTGTGGAAGGCTGGCTGGAACGCTTCGGCAACCCGGCCATGTCGGACGCCTTCGAGCGCTACAGCGCGCGCAAGAAGGATTTCATGGCGCTGCTGGTGCGCTACCGCGGCGAGCTGGAGAAGAACTATGCGAGCGACCGCAGCACGGACGAGAAGCGCGCCACCAAGACCCGGCTCTTCATCGCGCTGAAGGACGACTACCAGGTGCTCAAGGCCAACTGGGGCGGCTATGCCGGCTACGACCGCTTCTTTGCCGAGCCTCTGTCGAACGCCCACCTGGCCTCGATCGCCACGTATAACGACTTCGTGCCGGCCTTCCGCGCCCTGCTGCGCAAGGAGCGCAACTGGCCATCCTTCTACAAGGCGGTGAACCGGATCGCCCAGCTCGACAAGGCCGACCGCCACCGGGTGCTGCAAAAGCTCGCAGCGCCGGCCCCGACCGCGCCGCTCGTGGTGCAGCGCACCATGGGCGAGGCAAACGTTATGGTCAAATAAGGTCTTGTAGAGGACACGTTCCAATCGACTTAAAAGAACTTGCGCGCATTGTCGCTGCCCGATAGCATCACATCAGGCGATGGCAAAGGCGCAAGCTTCGCGCGCGCGCATACTGCTCTGACCACAACGATAAAATTCGAGACAAAGGGCATCCGATGGACAAGATCTGGCTGAAGTCGTACCCCCCGAACGTTCCCGCAGAAATCAACCCGGACCAGTACGGTTCCCTGGTGCACCTGCTGGAAGAGTCATTCAGCAAGTATGCCGACCGCAACGCCTATGTGTGCATGGACAAGTTCCTCACCTATGGCGAGCTGGATGCCTACTCGAAGAAGCTGGCCGCCTGGCTGCAAAGCCGCGGCATGCAGCGCGGCGCACGCGTGGCGATCATGATGCCGAACGTGCTGCAGTACCCGATCGCGATCGCGGCGGTGCTGCGCGCCGGCTACACCGTGGTCAACGTGAACCCGCTGTACACGCCGCGCGAGCTCGAGCACCAGATCAAGGACTCGGGCAGCGAAGCGATCATCGTGCTCGAGAACTTCGCGCACACGGTGCAGCAGGTGATGGGCAAGACCCCGCTCAAGCACGTGGTGGTGGCGAGCATGGGCGAGATGCTGGGCGGCGTGAAGGGCATGCTGGTCAACTTCGTGGTGCGCAACGTCAAGAAGATGGTGCCGGAGTTCTCGCTGCCGAACATGGTGCGCTTCAAGGAAACGCTGGCGCAGGGCGCTCGCATGCCGTTCTCGAAGGTCGAGCTGGCCGCATCGGACGTCGCCTTCCTGCAGTACACCGGCGGCACCACCGGCGTGTCGAAAGGCGCGACGCTCACGCACCGCAACGTGATCGCCAACGTGCTGCAGACCGAGGAATGGGCGCAGCCGTCGATGGGCGACGTCGGCAACGGCGAGCAGGTCGTGATCGTGTGCGCGCTGCCGCTGTACCACATCTTCGCGCTGACGGCCTGCGCGATGTGGGGCATGCGCACCGGCGCGCTGAACATCCTGATCGTGAACCCGCGCGACATCCCGGGTTTCATCAAGGAGCTGGGCAAGTACAAGATCAATATGCTGCCGGCGGTGAACACGCTGTACAACGCGCTGGTCAACCACCCGGACTTCGCGAGCCTGGACTTCTCCGGCCTGAAGATCTGCAACGGCGGCGGCATGGCGGTGCAGAAGGCCGTCAACGACAAGTGGAAGCAGGTGACCGGCACCAGCATCATCGAGGGCTACGGCCTGTCCGAGACCTCGCCGGTGGCCACCTGCAACCGCGCCGACATCAAGGAATTCTCCGGCACCATCGGCCTGCCGGTGCCGTCGACCGACATCGCGATCCTGGACGATGCCGGCAAGCCCATGGCGATCGGCGAGATCGGCGAGATCGCCATCCGCGGCCCCCAGGTGATGGCGGGCTACTGGAACCGTCCGGACGAGACGGCCAAGGTCATGACGCCCGACGGCTTCTTCAAGTCGGGCGACGTCGGCATCATGGACGCGAACGGGTACGTGAAGATCGTCGACCGCAAGAAGGACATGATCCTGGTCTCGGGCTTCAACGTCTACCCGAACGAACTGGAAGGCGTAATCGCCGGCCACCCGGGCGTGCTGGAGTGCGCCGTGATCGGCGTGCCGGACGAGCATTCCGGCGAGGCGGTGAAGGTGTTCGTGGTGCGCAAGGACCCGAACCTGACCGCCGAACAGCTGATGGACTACTGCAAGCAGCAGTTCACCGGCTACAAGAAACCGAAGTACATCGAGTTCCGCGACGAACTGCCGAAGACCAACGTCGGCAAGATCCTGCGGCGCGCGTTGAGGGACGAGAAGCAGCCGGCGACGACCGCGTAAAGCAAGCGCGCGAAGCCGGCTGCCAGAAGCCGCCCCTGACCCGGGCGGCTTCGCGTTTTATTGGACACAGCATCAAACACGGAAGGTGAGGCAGGGATGGACAAGTTTTGGCTCAAGTCGTACGAGAGTGGCGTACCCGCGGAGATCGATCCGACGCAGTACCGCTCCCTGACGCATCTGCTCGAGGAAGCGTTCCGCAAGTACGCCGACCGCAATGCCTATGCATGCATGGGCAAGACCCTCACTTTCGCCGAGCTCGACCGCCTGTCGCACCGCATGGCCGCCTGGCTGCAAGGCCGCGGCCTGCAGCCGGGCGCGCGCGTGGCGATCATGATGCCGAACGTCCTGCAGTACCCGGTCGCGATGGCCGCCGTGCTGCGCGCCGGCTACGTCATCGTCAACGTCAACCCGCTCTACACCCCGCGCGAACTGCAGCACCAGCTGGTCGATTCGGGCGCCGAAGCCATCGTGGTGCTCGAGAACTTCGCACACACGCTGGAACAGGTGATCGGCAACACGCAAGTCAAGCACGTGGTCGTGGCGACCATGGGCGACCTGCTGGGCGGCCTGAAGGGCACGATCGTCAACCTGGTGGTCCGCAAGGTCAAGAAGATGGTGCCGGCCTTCTCGCTGCCGGGCGCGATCGGCTTCAAGCGCATGCTGTCGGATGCCGCCGGCAGCACATTGAAGCCGGTCGCCATCGGCCACGACGACATCGCCTTCCTGCAGTACACCGGCGGCACCACCGGCGTGTCCAAGGGCGCCGTGCTGCTGCACCGTAACGTGATCGCCAACCTGCTGCAGAACGAAGCCTGGTTCGCCCCGACCCTCAGCAAGATGAAGCCGGGCGAACAGGCGCAGTTCGTGTGCGCGCTGCCGCTGTACCACATCTATGCGCTGACCGTATGCGCCCTGCTGGGCCTGCGCGTGGGCGGCATGAACCTCCTGATCCCGAACCCGCGCGACATCCCCGGCTTCATCAAGGAACTGAAGAACTACCGCATCAACATCTTCCCGGCCGTGAACACGTTGTACAACGGCCTGCTGAACAACCAGGACTTCGCGAAGCTCGATTTCTCGGGCATGCTGGTGTGCCCGGGCGGCGGCATGGCGGTGCAAAAGCCGGTGGCCGACAAGTGGCTGGCCGTGACCGGCACCCCGATCGTCGAAGGCTACGGCCTGTCCGAGACCTCGCCGGTGGTGGCGGCGAACCGCTGCGACATCAGCGCCTTCACCGGCACCATCGGCCTGCCGCTGCCCTCGACCGAGATCCGCATCCTGGACGAAGCCGGCATCGAGGTCCCCTTCGGCACCGCCGGCGAGATCGGCGTGCGCGGCCCGCAGATGATGGCCGGCTACTGGCAGCGCGACGACGAAACCGCCAAGGTCATGACCGTGGACGGCTTCTTCAAGACCGGCGACATCGGCATCATGGACGAGCAGGGCTATATTCGCATCGTCGACCGCAAGAAGGACATGATCCTGGTCTCGGGCTTCAACGTCTACCCGAACGAGATCGAAGGCGTGGTGGCGGCCCACCCGGGCGTGCTGGAAGTGGCCTGCGTCGGCGTGCCGGACAAGAACTCCGGCGAGGCCGTGAAGCTCTACATCGTGAAGAAGGACGCCGGCTTGAGCGTCGAGGAGCTGATGGCCTACTGCAAGGAGCAGTTCACCGGCTACAAGCGTCCGAAGTACATCGAGTTCCGCGAAACCCTGCCGAAGACCAACGTCGGCAAGATCCTGCGCCGCGAGCTGCGCGACGAGAAGCAGTCGGCCTGATCGACTCACTTGGGGCGGGCCGGTTTTCCGGCGCGCTCCCGGCCTCCCTCAGGCGGTGCGCACCGCCTGCGCAAATCCCTCGTCGACCCTGAACGACGCCAGCTTCGCGATCGGCGACTTCGCATCGCGCACATCGTCCAGCCCCATGAAATGCGTCACCGTCTGCTTCGGCCTCACTTCGAGCAGCATGTAGCCGCGCCGGTCGCTGCGCCCGTAGAGCATGTGCGGGTTCTTCTCCACGTGCTCGACGGTCTGCTGCTGCGGACGTGAGCTCGATGTCACCGAGGTGCCGACGAACTCCGTCGCCACCACCGGATTCTGCTTCGACACCGGCTTCGAAAAGTCCGGCCGCAGCGAGGTCGCATAGAAGGTGTGCACGTCGCCGCCCAGCACCAGCGGATTGTGCGCGCCCTGCCTGAGGATGGTGTCGAGCAGGCGCTTGCGCGCGGCCGGGTAGCCGTCCCAGCCATCGGTCCAGAAACGGCCGTCCTCGGGTTTCACGATCGGCACGCTGCTCGACTGCGCCATCAGGGTCTGCTGCGCCAGGATGTTCCACGTCGCGCGCGAGGTCGCGAGACCCGACTCCAGCCAGGCTTCCTGCTCGGAACCCAGCATGGTGCGGCGCGGGTCGCGCAGGGCCTCGCAGGCGCGCGCGAACACCGCGTTCGAGCCGCCGCGGTTGGCCGCCTTGGCGCAGGCCTGCGGCGAGCGGTACTGGCGATCGTCCAGCAGGTGCAGGCGCGCCAGGCGCCCCCAGTCGTAGCGCTGGAAGATCGGCACGGCGGCGAAGCCGTCGCGCCGCACAGTCGGCAGTCGCAGCGGCATGTGCTCGTAGAAGGCCTGGTAGGCGGCCGCGCGGCGGGTCGCGAAATCCTGCGCCAGCCGTTCGTCGCGCAGGCCGGCGTAGTCGTTGCCCACCTCGTGGTCGTCCCAGGTCACGACCCACGGCGCGGCGAGGTGGGCCGCCTGCAGGTGCGGATCGCTCTTGTACTGGGCGTAGCGCTTGCGGTAATCGGCCAGCGTGAACGATTCGTCCGTGCGCACCACGCGGCCCGGGTGGCGCAGGTGATACGGGCCCCACTCGTAGATGTAGTCGCCCAGGAAGGCAACCAGGTCTGGGCTGCTCTGGGCGATGTGGCGGTGCGCGCCGTAGCTGCCGAACTCCCAGTGCTGGCAGGAGGCGACCGCCAGCTTCAGCAGGTCAGGCATCTCGTCGCGCGCGGGCGCCGTGCGGGTGCGGCCGACCGGGCTGACGGCGTCGCCCAGCATGAAGCGGTACCAGTACCAGCGCCCCGGGGCCAGGCCCTTCGCGTCGACGTGCACGCTGTGGGCCAGTTCCGGGGCGGCGGTCGCGGTTCCCTTCGCGACGATGGTGCGGAAGGCTTCGTCGCTCGCCACTTCCCAGCGCACGCTCAGCGCCACCGGGGCGATCGCCGTGCCCAGCGGATCGCCGAGGATGCGCGTCCACAGGATCACGGCATCCGGCAGCGGCGAGCCTGAGGCGACGCCGAGGCTGAAGGGGTAGGGGCCCTTGGTCGAGGACGCGCAGGCGCTCAGCGAACTGCTTCCCAGCGCGGCCGACAGCCGCGCCGCATCCAGCAGGAAGGAACGGCGCGACCTCATCGCGGCGTCAGTCGCGGTGGATCAGGGTTTCGAGCGGCGGCACCTGGCGCGGCTTGCGGTCCGGGCCGGTGGCCACATAGGTCAGCTGCGCCTCGGTCACCTTCACCACGTCCGCCTGCAGGCGGTTGCGCTCGGCGTAGACTTCGACGTTGACGGTGATCGAGGTATTGCCGACCCTGACGATGTCGGCATAGAAGGACAGCAGGTCGCCGACGAACACGGGCTGCTTGAACAGGAAGGAATTCACGGCGATCGTCGCCACGCGGCCATTCGCGCGGCGGGTGGCCGGCAAGGAGCCGGCGATGTCGACCTGGGCCATGATCCAGCCGCCGAACACGTCCCCATACACGTTGGCGTCGGACGGCGCGGGCATCACGCGCAGTTCGGGCATCTTGCCTTCGGGTAGTCGGGTTGGCGGGAGGGCGGCATTTTGTGGCGTGGTCATCTTGTTTTCTCGGTAAAAGCTACAATCGTCCCGAATTGAACCATAAATCCCCCAGCCCTGCCATGCGACGCAATTCCGCCTCATCCGTTCCACTCCCTCCCGATGCCAAAGCCACGCCGCGCAACGACTGGGCCACCTTGCGTACCTTGTTCCCCTATCTATGGGTGTACAAGTGGCGCGTGCTGGCCGCGCTCGCCGCGCTGGTCGGCGCCAAGCTGGCCAACGTCGGCGTGCCGCTGGTGCTCAAGCAGCTGATCGACCAGCTCGCCATCGACCCGAAAGACCCGCATGCCCTGCTGGTGCTGCCGCTGGGCGCCCTGGTCGCCTACGGCCTGCTGCGCCTGTCCACGACCCTGTTCACCGAGCTGCGCGAGTTCCTGTTCGCGCGCGTGACGCAGCGCGCGGTGCGCACGATTGCGCTGAAGGTGTTCCGCCACCTGCACGCCCTGTCGCTGCGTTTCCACCTGAACCGCCAGACCGGCGGCATGACGCGCGATATCGAGCGCGGCACGCGCGGCGTGAATTCCCTGATCTCCTATTCGCTCTTCAACGTGCTGCCGACCCTGGTCGAGATCACGCTGGTGCTGGGCTACCTGGTGCTGAACTACGACATCTGGTTCACCATCATCACCGGCGTCGCGCTGGCCAGCTACATCGCCTTCACCGTCATCGTCACCGAGTGGCGCACGCATTTCCGCCGCACGATGAACGAGCTCGACTCGAAGGCGAATACCAAGGCGATCGATTCGCTGCTCAACTACGAGACGGTGAAGTACTTCGGCAACGAGGAATACGAGGCCAAGCGCTACGACCAGGGCCTGCAGAGCTTCGAGAACGCGGCGGTGCGCTCGCAGACCTCGCTATCCTTCCTGAACACCGGCCAGTCGCTGATCATCGCCACCGCCGTGACGCTCATCCTGTGGCGCGCGACCGAAGGCGTCATCGCGGGCACCATGACCCTGGGCGACCTGGTGCTGGTGAACTCCTTCATGATCCAGCTGTACATTCCGCTGAACTTCCTCGGTGTGATCTACCGCGAGATCAAGCAGAGCCTGGCCGACATGGAGCGCCTGTTTTCCCTGCTCGACCAGAACCGCGAGGTGGCCGACTCTGCGGGCGCGCGGCCCCTGGTGGCGCGCGGCGCCCACGTCGAGTTCTCGCACGTCGAGTTCAGCTACGAAGCCAAGCGCCAGATCCTGTTCGACGTCGATTTTGCCATCCCGGCCGGCACCACCACGGCGGTGGTGGGCCACAGCGGCTCGGGCAAGTCGACCCTGTCGCGGCTGCTGTTCCGCTTCTACGACGTGAACGGCGGCGCGATCCGCATCGACGGCCAGGACCTGCGCGACATCACGCAAACCTCGCTGCGCGCGGCGATCGGCATCGTGCCCCAGGATACGGTGCTGTTCAACGACAGCATCGAATACAACATCGCCTACGGCAAGCCAGGTTCAACGCATGAGGAGATCGTGGCGGCGGCGCGCGCCGCGTCCATCCACGACTTCATCGAGAGCCTGCCGGACGGCTACAAGACCATGGTGGGGGAGCGCGGCCTGAAACTCTCGGGCGGCGAGAAGCAGCGCGTGGCGATCGCACGCACCTTATTGAAGAACCCGGCGATCCTGATTTTTGATGAGGCCACGTCCGCGCTGGACTCGAAGTCGGAACAGGCGATCCAGGCGCAGCTGAAGGAAATCGCGAAAGACCGCACCACGCTCGTGATCGCGCACCGCCTGTCCACCATCGCCGACGCGCAGCAGATCATCGTGCTGGACCACGGCCGCATCGTGGAACGCGGCACGCACGGGTCCCTGTTGGCTGCGCGCGGGCTGTATCAGCAGATGTGGGAACGGCAGCTGGCGCGGCCGGACGAGGAGCTTGCCTCGCCGCCGCTGGAGATTGCGAAGTAAGGGGCGGGTGCTCAATGGTTAGTTGGCCGCGTGGGCGGGAGACCCGCCCACGCTACGAAGGACAGTTGTAGGGTGGGCGGTCCTCCGCCCACGCGTTCAAACAGTGCCAGATCAGTAGGTGTAAAACATCCGCTGGATGTCCTTGGTATTGCTGGTCTTCGTCAGCGCCAGCATCAGCAGGATGCGCGCCTTCTGCGGGCTCAGCGTATCCGACACCACAAAGTCCAGCTGGTCGTCGTTCGCCTCCCCGTTGCGGGCAACGATCCCCTGTCCCACGCGCGCCGAACGCACGATCACGACGCCTTGCGAGCGCGCCGCCACCAGCGCCGGTTTGGTCTTGGCCGGCAGGCTGCCATTGCCCACGCCCGCATGCACCAGGCCCTTTGCGCCGGCAGCGACGAGCGCCTTCACCGCCACGTCGCCCACGTTCGCATAGGCATAGGCCACGTCCACCTGCGGCAGCGCATCCAGCCTGGACACGTCGAACTCGCTGTCGACCGTGTGCTTGCGCGTCACCTCGCGGTAGAAGTATGGCTTGCCGCCCTGGAGGTAGCCGATCATGCCCAGCTCCGTGGTGCGGAAGGTGTCGGCCGTGGTGGTGTTCGACTTGGTGACGTCGCGCGCCGCGTGGATCTGGTCGTTCATCGCGACCAGCACGCCCTTGCCCACGGCTTGCGGGCTGCCGGCCAGGTTGACCGCGTTGTACAGGTTGATCGGGCCGTCGGCCGACAGCGCGGTCGAGGGCCGCATCGAGCCCACGACCACGACCGGCTTTTTGCTCTTCACGACCAGGTTCAGGAAGTAGGCCGTCTCTTCCAGCGTGTCGGTGCCGTGGGTGATGACGATGCCGTCCACGTTAGGACTGGCCAGCAGGGTATTGACGCGCTTGGCCAGGATCAGCCAGTGCTCGTTGCCCATGTTCTCGCTGGCGATCTGGAACACCTGCTCGCCGGTGACGTTGGCCACCTTCGTGATCTCCGGGACTGCCGCGATCAGGGACTGCACGCCGACGGTGGCGGCGGTATAGCCGACCGTCGTGGTGCTGGTGGCGCCGGTGCCGGCGATGGTGCCGCCGGTGGCGAGGATGGTCACGTTGGGCAGCTTTGCCGTCTGTGCCTGCGCCGCCGAAGCAAGCAGGAACAGGAAGGCGAACAGCGCCGTCATGGCGCGGGTAAAACCTTGGTGCAGCATGTGATACTCCTTCGATAAAACGGTTTACGGCTTCTTGTAGACGACGCCGTCCTTCATGACAAACTTCACTCCCTCGAGCAGCTTCACGTCCTGCAGCGGGTCGCCCTCGACGGCCACGATGTCGGCTGCGAAGCCCGGCTCCACTTGGCCGAGGCGCGCGGACTGGTCGAGCAGGCTTGCTGCATGCACGGTCGCGGCGCGGATCGCATCGATCGGCTTCATGCCCGCTTCGACCATATAGCCGAACTCCTTCGCGTTCTCGCCGTGCGGGAACACGCCGGCGTCGGTGCCGAAGGCGATCTTCACGCCGGCCTTGTGGGCGCGGGCGAAGGTGGCCTGCAGCTGCGGGCCGATGGCGGCCGCTTTCGGGCGCACCAGGTCGGAATAGTAGCCGGCGATCTTGGCCTTGTCCGCCACGTAGCGGCCGGCCGAGATGGTCGGCACGTACCAGTTGCCGGTCTTCTTGAACAGGGCGATGACCTCGTCGTCCATCAGGGTGCCGTGCTCGATCGAGTCGACGCCGGCGCGCAGCGCGCGCTTCATGCCTTCGGCGCCGTGGGCGTGGGCTGCGACGCGGAAGCCGTAGTCCTTCGCCGTGCCGACGATGGCCTTCAGCTCGTCCTCGGTGTACTGCGAGTTCTGGCCGTTGGCGGCCTGGCTCAGCACCCCGCCGGTGGCGGTGATCTTGATCAGGTCGGCGCCTTCCTTGTAGCGCTGGCGCACGGCCTGGCGGCCTTCCTTCGGGCTGTCGATCACGCCCTGTTCCGGCCCGGGGTGCCCCACTTTCTCGCTCAGGAAATGCGACAGGTTGTTGGTCGGGTCGGCATGGCCGCCGGTGGTGGCGATCGATTTACCGGCAGTGAACATGCGCGGCCCCGGGATCTCGCCGGCATTGATGGCGCGCTTGAGGGAGACGTTCAGGCCGTCGGCCGCGCCGAGGTCGCGCACCGTGGTGAAGCCCGCCATCAGGGTGCGCTGCGCGTATTTCACGGAGCGCAAGGCCATGTCCTGCGGGTCGGCCGTGAGGCGGTCGCGGTAGGCCTCGACCACCGGCGCGGTTTCGCTGGTCAGGTGCACGTGCATGTCGATCAGGCCCGGCAGGCAGGCGTGGCGCGACAGGTCCACATTCCCTGAAGGGGCGCCAGCTGCGTGACTCATCGGGCCGACCGACTTGATCACGCCGTTCTCGACCACGATGCTGACGCGCTCGCGCCAGGTCCCGCTTTTCACGTCCAGCAGGCGGCCGCAGTCGACGGTCTGGGTGGCGGCGGAGGCGCCACCGGCAAGCAGCAGCAGGCTTGCCGCGGTGTACAGCTGTTTCATGTCTCGCTCCTCGTTCTCGTTATATGAAAAAGGCCCCCCATCGCTGGAAGGCCTTCGGTGCCAAAACGCTTTCGTGTGTGCTCAGCGCAGCGGCGCGACCGCCGGGTCCTTGTTCGGCTCCGCCAGGTCGCCCTCCCACTTGGCGACGACGGCGGTGGCGATGCCGTTGCCGATCACGTTGGTGGCCGAGCGGGCCATGTCCAGGAAGTGGTCGATGCCCAGCAGGAGCAGCAGGCCCGCTTCCGGGATGTTGAACTGGGCCAGGGTGGCGGCGATCACGACCAGCGAGGCGCGCGGCACGCCGGCCATGCCCTTCGAGGTCAGCATCAGCACCAGCATCATGGTCAGTTGGGTCCCGATGTCCAGCTCGATGCCGTAGGCCTGGGCGATGAAGACGGCGGCGAAGGTGCAGTACATCATCGAGCCGTCGAGGTTGAAGGAATAGCCGATCGGCAGCACGAAGGCGGCCAGGCGGTTCTTCACGCCGAAGCGCTCGAGGCCTTCCAGGGTTTTCGGGAAGGCGGCTTCCGAGGAGGCGCAGGTGTAGGCCAGGATGGTCGGTTCTTTCAGCTCCGAGATCAGGCGCAGCACGCGGCGGCCGAGGAAGATCCCGCCGATGGCGATCAGGACCACCCACAGCAGGATGATGCCGAGGTAGAACTCGGCCATGAAGATGCCGTAGGTCGACAGCACCCCCAGGCCGCTCTTGGCGATCACGCCCGCCACCGCCGCGAACACGGCGATAGGCGCGAAGTTCATCACGTAGCCGGTGACCTTCAGCATGATGTGGGCGATGCCGTCCACCGCGTCGATCAGCGGGGTGGCGCGCGCGCCGACCGCGGCCGCCGCGGTGCCGAAGAAGATCGAGAACACGACGATCTGCAGGATCTCGTTCTTGGCCATGCCGTCGAAGATCGAGGACGGCACCAGGTGGGTGATGAAGTCCTTCAGGGTCAGGCCCGACGTGGTGATGCCCGAGGAGGCGCCGATTGGCGGCACCGCGCCCGACAGGGCCATCGCGTCGCCCGGACGGAACAGGTTCACCAGGACCAGGCCCAGCGACAGCGAGATGACGGAAGCGATGATGAACCAGCCCAGCGCCTTGACGCCGATGCGGCCGACTTCCTTGGCGTCGCCCATCTTGGCGATGCCGACCACCAGGGTCGAGAACACCAGCGGCGCGATGATCATCTTGATCAGGCGCAGGAAGAGGGTGGTGATCAGGGCCAGCGTGTCCGCGAACCCGGTCGGGTCGGCGAGATTGGCATTGGCCACGTAGCCGACGACGATCCCGAGCACGAGGCCGATCAGGATGTAGGTAGTCAGACGGTTTCGATTGTTCATAAACTGCTTCCTGTCTTGTGGACCTGTGCAAAGCCGGCGGCAGGGGTAGGCTGTCGCAGCTGATTTATTTGGGCAAAAAGGTTTGAGGTAAAACTCTGGCGGTGAAGGAGAGCGGCCAGTTCTGAAGAATATGGCAAGTTCCGCAGTATCCTAGGCGCTGGAAATGCTGTCAAGCATGCTCGGAACCTATCCCAGTAGGGAGGCGGAAGCTGGCGGCCATGCATGGGAGGCAGGGGCAAGGTGCGAGGAGGCCGCATGGCGAGCCATGCAACGACGAGCAACGCAGCACCTGCCTGCCAGGCGCGCCGAAAGCGACTCATTCCCTACTGGGATAGGTTCCTACAGTACAACAGAACACGTGAATACAGGCGGCAAATGATCGAAATCGAGAATGTCAGCAAGTGGTACGGCGGCTTCCAGGTGCTGAAGGATTGCAGCACCCGGGTCGCGCGCGGCGACGTGGTCGTGGTCTGCGGGCCGTCCGGCTCGGGCAAGTCGACCCTGATCAAGACCGTCAACGGCCTCGAACCCTACCAGGAGGGCAGGGTGAGGGTCGACGGCGTCGAGGTGGGCGACCCGAAGACGCGCCTGGCGGCGCTGCGCGCGCGCATCGGCATGGTGTTCCAGAACTTCGAACTGTTCCCCCACCTGTCGGTACGCGAGAACCTGACGCTGGCCCAGGTCAAGGTGCTGGGGCGCAGCAAGATCGATGCGCTCGAGCGCGGCCTGGCCTACCTCGACCGGGTCGGCCTGCTGGCGCACAAGGACAAGTTCCCGGGCCAGCTCTCCGGCGGCCAGCAGCAGCGCGTGGCGATCGCCCGCGCCCTGGCGATGGACCCGGTGGCGATGCTGTTCGACGAACCGACCTCCGCGCTCGACCCCGAGATGATCGGCGAGGTGCTCGATGTGATGGTCGCCCTGGCGCAGGACGGCATGACGATGATGGTGGTGACCCACGAGATGGGCTTCGCGCGCAAGGTCGCCGACCGCATCGTCTTCATGGACCATGGCGCCATCGTCGAGGACAGCCCCACGGAAGCCTTCTTCGCGGCCCCGCGTTCTGAGCGGGCGCGCGAGTTCCTGGCGCGGATCATCCACTAGCGCGGCCTGCCCGAACAAAAACGGCGCCCCGCGAGGCGCCGTCTTCAATCGTGGGACAGGACCTGTCGATCAAGCCTGCTTGGCGCGGCGGCGGGCTGCGGCCAGGCCGAAGGCGCCGAAGCCCAGCAGGGCGATGCTGCCCGGTTCCGGGACGAAGTTCCAGCCGATGGCGTCGAACATCTGGAAGTCCAGGGCGGTGATGTCCATGTACTCGCCGTAGGCGCCGGTCGGGTCCATGATGCCGATGTCACGGTTGTCTTTCCAGTGGCTGGCCTGTTGTCCGTCGCCGTGATCGGTGCCGGTCGAGAAGCTGGTCAGCGTGGTTTTGCAGTTGTCGAGCGAGAAATTCTTCGTGCGATTGTCGACGGTGAAATCGACGTCCGCGCCCATGTCGCGGCTCAGCGTGGAGCAGCGGAAGACGTCGGTCGGGGAGATGAAGCTGAAGGCGTTGTCCGTGTACGGGCCGTCGAAATAGTAGTCGAGGACGTCGACACCGCTGACGAAACCGAGTGCATGGCCGATCTCGTGCGCCGCCACCCCGATGAAATCGAAGGCATTGCTGGCAATGCCGTCAGTGCGGTTGAAATCCCAGTTGAACAGCGTGCTGAAGGAAACCTCGCCATCGACGTTGTTGTCCGCAGCATTCCACAGGCCGAGGGCGCGCGCATTCGCCAGCGTCATGTCGATCGTCGAGTTGTTCGCGTTGCAGTTGTTGTCGAGGTAGGGCGTGGAGCTTCCCCAGCCGGCCGGGTTGACGGCAGTGCCGTTCATGAGCACGTTCAGGCAAGATCCCCCCTTCAGGCCGGACACCGCCGCCTTGTCGGTCGCCGTGGTCGCATCGAGCTGCATCGCCATGCGGAAGTTGGAATAGCTGGTCCGGTAACTTGCCGAACCGGTCTGGCCGAGGACACCCGGGTCGAGCGCCGAAAAACCGATATTCAGATTGACCGTGACGTCGTCGCGCAGGACGCTCGACCACAGCTTGCCGGCGGCCTCGAAACCTGCCAGTGCACGCTTGTCCATGGACGGGTCGTAGTTGAACTTGAATTCCAGCGCTTGCGCCGAGCCGCCGAAGGCGACGGCCAGCAGGGGAACGAGTTTCAGCAGTTTCTTCAGGTTTTTCATTGTCTCTTTTCCGGATGATCTCCAACTTGTTATTGGAGCGATGCCGTCATTGCGCACCTGCGCAGCGCCGACTCAGCCTTTTGGGATATGCAAGTTTCGGGCCAGAAATAATAGGCATTTGTTTTTAAAAAGAAATTTTCTCTTGATAATACTTTCTCACTGGTAAATGTAAAAAATTCCGACATTGATTCGGCCATCAGGCTGGCTCTTGTCCCGAAATTGCCATACGCCCCTTGCAACTCTCAAAGGGTAAAATGCGGGGATTCGTTCTCCGAGAGCCGCCATGTCCACCATCGACCCGATTGAAATCCCGCAGTCCATCACCATCACCCGCCCCGACGACTGGCACCTGCACCTGCGCGACGGCGTGGCGCTGGCCAGCGTGCTGCCGCACAGCGCCCGCCAGTTCGCGCGCGCGATCGTGATGCCGAACCTGAAGCCGCCGGTCACCACCGCCGCCGCCGCCGCCGCCTACCGCGAGCGCATCCTGGCCGCGCTGCCGGAGGGGATCGCCTTCGAGCCGCTGATGACGCTCTACCTCACCAACAACACCGATCCGGACGAGATCCGGCGCGCGGCCGACACCGGCTTCATCCACGCGGTCAAGCTCTACCCGGCCGGCGCCACCACCAATTCGGACGCCGGCGTGACCGACCTGCGCAACTGCTACAAGGTGCTGGAAGTGATGCAGGAAGTCGGCATGCCCCTGCTGGTGCACGGCGAAGTGACGGACAACGACATCGACCTGTTCGACCGCGAGGCCGTCTTCATCGAGCGCGTGATGCGCCCGCTGCGCCGCGACATGCCGGTGCTGAAGGTCGTGTTCGAGCACATCACCACCAAGGAAGCGGCGCAGTACGTGGCCGAGGCCGAAGGCCCGATCGGCGCGACCATCACCGCCCACCACCTGCTCTACAACCGCAACGAACTGTTCCGCGGCGGCATCCGTCCGCACTACTACTGCCTGCCGGTGCTCAAGCGCGAGGAACATCGCCTGGCGCTGGTCACCGCCGCCACCAGCGGCGACGAGCGCTTCTTCCTCGGCACCGACTCGGCGCCGCACGCCGTGCACACCAAGTACGCCGCCTGCGGCTGCGCCGGCTGCTATACCGCCCTGCACGCGATGGAGATGTACACCGAGGCCTTCGCCCAGGCCGGCGCGCTCGACAAGCTCGAAGCCTTCGCCAGCCTGAACGGCCCGGCCTTCTACGGCCTGCCGGTCAACGAAGGCACCATCACCCTCGAGCGCCGCGACTGGACCCTGCCGGAGACCGTGCCCTTCGGCGAGCACCAGCTGGTGCCGCTCAACGCCGGCGAAACCATCCACTGGAAGATGGCGTAAGCCGGGTTCGCATTCCAATGCTGTCGCAGATCGACTGGCCACGTCCCTGGTACGACACGGTGCGCCCGGCCTTCGATGGGCTGGCGCTGGACGGTGACGATTTTCTCGTTGCCTTCAACCGCAACGCAGCAAGGCTCGGACTGATGAACCACCGGGGCCTGCCGCTGCGCTTCGTGCCCCAGGCCATGCTGCCCGAGGGGACGGCCTACGAGGAATTCATCGGCGCCACCGGCCAGGTGCCCACGCGCGAGAACCTGCACGACTTCTTCAACGGCCTGGTGTGGCAGACCTTCCCACGCATCAAGCGCCAGCTGAACGCCCTGCAGGCGGCCCAGATCGCGCAGGCCGGCGTGGGCAAGTCGCGCGGGCCGGCGCGCGACGCCGCCACCATCTTCGACGAGAACGCCGCGCTGCTGCTGGTGCGCGCGGGCAGCGCGGGGCGCGCGCTGGTGGACGAGCTGCGCGGGCACTGCTGGCTGGCCGCGCTGTTCGAGAAGCGCGCCATGTTCGGCACCGATGTGCAAATCTCGCTGTTCGGCCACGCGCTGATGGAAAAGCTGGTGGCGCCGCGCAAGGCCATCACCGCGCACACGCTCGTCATCCATGCGGACGACGAGGTGTTCGCCATGGCGCCGGAGGCGCAGCGCGCCTGGATCGATGCCCACGTGGCGGGAAGGCTGCTGGAAGAAGGCTTGACGACCTCGAGCTTCACGCCGCTGCCCGTGCTCGGCGTGCCCGGCTGGTGGCCGGCTCAGGACCAGGACTTTTACCTCGACACCAGCGTCTTCCGCCCGAAGCGGACGACGAACTGAAAGGACATACCGATGCATGACGCAGTACGCTGGGGAATCCTCGGCACGGGCAAGATCGCCCGCGTCTTCGCCACCGCATTGAAGGACGTGCCGGGCGCGGTCCTGGCAGGCGCGGCTTCCCGCAGCCAGGACAAGGCCGAGGCCTTCGCGCAGGAGTTCGGCGCGCCGGCCGCCTACGGCTCCTACGAGGCACTGGCCGCCGCTGCGGACATCGACCTGGTCTATGTCGCCACGCCCCATCCCCAGCATGCCGGCAATGCCCTGATGGCCCTGCGCGCCGGGAAGGGCGTGCTGGTCGAGAAGCCGTTCACGATGAACCTGCGCGAGGCCGAGCAGGTCGTCACGCTGGCGCGCAGCCGCCGCCTGTTCCTGATGGAGGCGATGTGGACGCGCTACCTGCCCGGCTTCCAGGAGGTGCAGCGCATCATCGCATCGGGCGAGATCGGGGAGGTCAGCCAGGTGGTGGCCGACTTCGGCTTCACGGCGAACTTCGGCCCGGAGCACCGCGCCTTCAATCCGGAACTCGGCGGCGGCGCGCTGCTCGACCTGGGCATCTACCCGCTGTCGATCGCCACCGCCCTGCTCGGGCCCGTGGCCGAGATCAAGGCCCAGGCCGAACTCGGCCCCACCGGGGTGGACGTGCAGACCGGCTTCACGCTCAAGCACGAAGGCGGCGCCATCTCGGTGTGCAGCTGCTCCTTCACCGCGCGCACCCCCTGCGAGCTGACGGTATCGGGCACGCGCGGCCACGTGCGCATGAACACCAGGTTCCACCACGCGAAGTCCGTGACGGTGATGCTGGAAGACGGCAGCGCGCGCACCGTCGACACGCCCTACATCGGCAACGGCTACGTGCACGAAGCGATCGAGGCGCAGCGCTGCTTCCTCGCCGGCCTCACCGAGAGCCCGGCGATGAAGCTCGATGACACGCTGGCGCTGATGGGCGTGCTGGACGAGATGCGGCGCCAGATCGGGCTGGTCTACGACAGCGACCGCGTTTGAGAACGGCGCTATGCGCGGTGGATTGACAGCGCGGACGGCCCTGCGAATACTGGACGGCATCCGCCCATTTTTCCTGCCTGGATCCGCCATGCGCATTGTTTCGACCCTTCTCCTTGCCGCCGGCATCTGCATCAGCAGCGCCGCGCTGGCCGGCCCTGTCCCTGCCGACAAGATGGCCTATGTCGGCGCATGGAAGGGCAAGGACATGCAGCTCGCCCTGTCGAAGGAGGGCAAGATCAAGTACAAGCGCGACCAGGAGAAAAAGAAGGTCGACCTCAGCATCGACCTGCTGGGCTTCAACGGGAACAATTTCGACGCCGGCTGGGGCTTCGTGCGCTCCACGTTTGTCGTCGGCAAGCCGCCGCACCGCGACGGCATGCTGTGGAAGATGACGGTGGACGGTGTCGAACTCACCCGGGAGGAGTGACATGGCGCTTGCTGCGGTCACCCCCATCCTGCGCATCTTCGACGCGGCGAAGGCGCGCGAATTCTACGTCGGCTTCCTGGGCTTCCGGGTCGAACGACCTCCAGGCCTGGTGCTACCTGTGCGAAGAGAAGTTCGAGCAGGAAGGCGGAATGACGGAGGCGTTCAGGAAGTTCAACGACATGGCGATCGTCTGCATCGCCTGTTATACGGACGCCAGGTCACGCCATACCCTGCCGGCCAACTGAGGCCTCAGGCACTGTTCCTCGCCACGGCGTCATCCAGCCGCCGCAACAGATCCCGATGCAGGTCGAGCGCATGCTTCGTCATGTGCTTGCGCGCGTGCGCGATCTCGGCCAGCTCGCGCTGCGCCACCGCCTGCTGGCCGTTGGCCAGTGCCCATAGAGCCAGTTCGACCCGCGCCTCGACGCTGCCCGCGCGTTCGGCGGCGGCGATGAACTGTTCGCCCGCCTCGGCGCGCTGCCCGCAGGCGGTATAGGCGCGTCCCAGCACCAATCCCGTTTCCTCGGCCCGGAAGCCCGGCTGGCGCGTCTGCAGGGGCAGCAGCAGCGCGATCGCCCCCGCGGCCTGGCCATGCGCGAGGCGGGCGCGGGCGGCGCCCAGGATTACTTCGGCGTCGCCCGCGAAAGCGCCCTGCAGGCAGGCGTCGTACTGCGCCACCGCCTCCGCGGTCTGCCCGGCTTCGAGCAGGGCGCCGGCCAGGCGCATCCGGTTGTGCGCGGTGGGGGTCAGGTCGAACGCATCGCGCGCCTCCCGCACGTCGCAGCCCGGGTCGAGTTTCTTCTGCAGCGCATGGCCGGCCAGGCGCGCCTGGCGCTCGAGGCGCGAATGCGGCAGGAACACCGCCGCGAAATAGACGATGCTGCCCAGCAGGGGGAAGGAGAAGAGGATCAGCAGCCAATACATTTGCCGTCCGGTGCGCATGGCGTGGACGGCGAAGAAGAGGGCGACGATCAGGTGGAGTCCGAGTCCGAAAATGGGCATGGCAATGAGATCTGCTGGGATGAAAAGGCCGGCCGCGCAGCCGGACGAAGCAGCCGCCACGATATCCTTTCGCGGGGGGCGGATGTCTAACGGAATGTCACGCGAAGGATATTTTTTTGGCACCCTGATAAATATTGCTTGCTACTTAATAGCGCGCTATATAAACTGCGCTGCATCGGTAGGGAATGCACGGCAAGACAGCTTCCCCACTCGATCAGCAATCTTGGCAGGCCGGGGATGCATGCGTCACGGTCTCAAAAATAAGTAGCGCACTATTTAATCGAAGACAATATAAGGAGTCAGCATGAAAGCCATCCAGCACCTCGCCCTCACCCTGTCGATCGCGGCAGGCGCCGCCCTGCCGGCCCACGCCATGCCGGAAGCCGCCGTCAAACCGACCGTCATCCTCGTCCACGGCGCCTTCGCCGACGCCAGCAGCTGGAACGGCGTCGCCGCCAGGCTCCGCGCCGACGGTTACAGCGTGATCGGCGCTGCCAATCCGCTGCGCAGCGTGCAGGGCGACGCGCAGGCGGTGGTCAACATCGTCAAGGGCGTTCCGGGACCGGTGGTGCTGGTCGGCCACTCCTACGGCGGCGCCGTCATCTCGGCGGCGGCAAAGGGACTGCCGAACGTCAAAAGCCTGGTCTACGTGGCGGCGTTCGCTCCCGAGCAGGGCGAGACGGCGCTCGAGCTGTCGGGGCGCTATCCGGGCGGCACGCTCGGCAGCGCGCTGGCCGCACCGGTAACGCTTGCGGACGGCGGCAAGGACTTCTACATCCAGCAAGACAAATTCCATCAACAGTTTGCAGCCGATCTGCCGAAAGCGCAGGCCGAGCTGATGGCCGTCGCGCAGCGCCCGATCGCTGAAGCGGCCCTGCTCGAGGCCGCCACGAGCCCGGCATGGAAAACGCTGCCCTCGTATTTCGTCTACGGCACCGGCGACAAGAACATCCCGGCTGCGGCACTGGGTTTCATGGCCGAGCGCGCCCAATCGCGCAAGACCATTGCCATCCCCGGCGCATCCCATGTGGTGATGACGTCCCACCCCAAGGCTGTTGCCCGGCTCATCGAGCAGGCCGCCCAGGCGAAGTGAACAGAGAAAACCGATAAATAAGTAGTGCACGATCTAATTGCACAAATTACACAGAACAGGACTTGACCATGAATACCGTGAAAACCATCCTCGCCGCCGCCCTCCTGGCCGCTACCGCAAGCCATGGCGTTGCCGCCAGCCTGCCGGGCGTCGAACGCCAGACCGCCGGCTTCCTGAAAGCGATCGAGGGCGGCAAGCCGCTCGAAACCCTGAGCCCGCAGGACGCGCGCGCCGTATTGGTGGGTGCGCAGGCGGGGGCCAAGGCGAAACTGGCGCCGGCCGACGTCAGCGAGAAGACCGTCCTTCTCGACGGCAAGCCGGTCAAGCTGACCATCGTGCGCCCGGCGGGCAGCAAGGGCACCCTGCCGGCCTTCATGTACTTCCACGGCGGCGGCTGGGTGCTGGGCGACTATCCTACCCACGAGCGCCTGGTGCGCGACCTGGTCGCCGGTTCCGGCGCGGTGGCGGTGTTCGTGAACTACACGCCCTCGCCGGAAGCCGGCTACGGCGTGGCGATCCGCCAAGCGTATGCGGCGACGCGCTGGGTGGCCGAGAACGGCGCGCAGATCGGGGTGGACGGCAAGCGTCTCGCCGTGGCCGGCAACAGCGTGGGCGGGAATATGGCGGCGGTGGTCAGCCTGATGGCCAAGGAGCAGGGCAAGCCGAAGCTGCGTTCGCAGGTGCTGCTGTGGCCCGTCACCGACGCGAACTTCCAGACCGGCTCGTACAAGGAATTCGCGAACGGCCACTTCCTGACGCGCGACATGATGGTCTGGTTCTGGAATAACTATACCCGCAGCGACCAGGCCCGCCGCGAGATCCACGCCGCGCCGCTGCAGGCCACGCCCGCGCAGCTGCAAGGCTTGCCGCCGGCGCTGGTCCAGACCGCGGAGTTCGACGTGCTGCGCGACGAGGGCGAAGCCTATGCCCGCAAGCTCGATGCCGCCGGCGTCGAGGTGAAGTCGGTGCGCTACAACGGCATGATCCACGACTTCGGCCTGCTCAATGCCCTGAGCGAGGTGCCGACCGTGAAGAGCGCCCTGCAGCAGGCAGCGCAGGAGCTGAAGCAGCGGCTGCAATGAGTTCGTAGTAGGGTGGACGGCTTTGCCGTCCGCGCGTTCACATCACCTGTGAAAGCACGCGCCCTGGCTGATCATCCGTGAGTTGAACGCGTGGGCGGGAAGACCCGCCCACGCTACAAAAGCGCGTTCAGACCCGCAGGAATTCTTCGCGGCCGCCCAGCCAGCGCGTGAGGTGGGCATCGACGACCGCCATGTATTCGGGGCGGTCGGCGTTATCCAGCAGGTACTGCGCCACGTCGCGCGCCTTGTCCACGATCCACTGGTCGGCCTCCAGGTCGGCGAAGCGCAGCATCGCCTCGCCCGACTGGCGCGCGCCCAGGAATTCGCCGGGGCCACGGATCTCCAGGTCGCGCCGCGCGATCTCGAAACCGTCGGTGGTCTCGCGCATGGTGAGCAGGCGCTGCTTGGCCACCTGGCCCAGCGGGCTTTGGTACAGAAGCAGGCACACGCTCGCCGCCGAGCCCCGGCCGACGCGGCCGCGCAGCTGGTGCAGCTGCGACAGGCCGAAACGCTCCGCATGCTCGATCACCATCAGCGAGGCGTTCGGCACGTCGACCCCGACCTCGATCACGGTGGTGGCCACCAGCACGTGCACCTCGCCGCCGGAGAAGGCGTCCATGATGGTCTGCTTTTCGCTCGGCTTCATGCGGCCGTGCACCAGGCCGACGGTCAGGTCGGGCAGGGCCTCGGCCAGGGTCTCGTAGGTCTCGGTGGCGGTCTGCAGCTGCAGCACTTCGGACTCTTCGATCAGCGGGCAGACCCAGTAGACCTGGCGTCCTTCCTGCGCCGCCGCGTGCACCCGCTCGATGACTTCGTCGCGCCGGTTCTGGTCGATGGCGCGCGTGACGATCGGGCTGCGGCCCGGCGGCAGCTCGTCGATCACCGACACTTCGAGGTCGGCATAATAGGTCATGGCCAGGGTGCGCGGGATCGGCGTGGCCGACATCATGAGCTGGTGCGGCACCAGGCCGTCGCTGCCCTTGTTGCGCAAGGTGAGGCGCTGGCCGACGCCGAAGCGGTGCTGCTCGTCGACGATCACCAGGCCCAGTTTCGCGAACTGCACCGTGTCCTGGATCAGGGCGTGGGTGCCGATCACCAGGTTCGCCTGGCCCGATTCGATCAGCTCCTTGGCCGCGTCCTTGTCCTTCTTCTTCAGGCTGCCCGTCAGCCAGGCCACCTTCACGCCCAGCGGCTCCATCCAGGCGGCGATCTTGCGGAAATGCTGCTCGGCCAGGATCTCGGTCGGCGCCATCAGGGCCGCCTGGTAGCCGCTGTCGATGGCCTGGGCGGCGGCCAGCGCCGACACCACGGTCTTGCCGCTGCCGACGTCGCCCTGCAGCAGGCGCTGCATCGGATAGCCCTCGCGCAGGTCGGCGCGAATCTCCTCCACCACGCGCTGCTGGGCCTTGGTGAGCTGGAAGGGCAGGGCGGCGAGGAAGGCTTGCGACAGCGCGCCCACCGCGCACAGCGTCGGGGCGCCCTTTTCGCGCCGCGCGCGCTGGGCCCGCTTCAAGGAAAGCTGCTGCGCCAGCAGCTCGTCGAACTTCATGCGGGTCCAGGCCGGGTGGCTGCGCTCGGTGAGGGCGTACTCGTCGACGTCGGCCGGCGGGTAGTGCAGCAGCCGCACCGAGGGCTCGAAGTCCCACAGCTGCAGGCGCGAGAGGAAGGCATTCGGCAGGGTGTCGCGCCAGTCGATGCGTTTCATGGCGTCGGCGATCGCGCGCCGCATCACGGTCTGCGACAGGCCTTCGCCGGCCGGGTACACCGGCGTGAGCGAATTCGGCAGCGGCGCCCCCTCGTTGATCACTTTATAGGTGGGGTGGACCATCTCGGCCCCGAAGAAGCCGTGCTTGAGCTCGCCGCGGGCGCGCACCCTCACGCCCTCGGACAGCTGCTTGACCTGGCTGCCGTAGAAATTCATGAAGCGCAGCTGCAGTTCGCCGGTCTCGTCGGCGATCTGCACCAGCAGCTGGCGTCGCGGTTTATACGTGATCTCGTTCCTGGTGACCACGCCTTCGACCTGCCAGGTCTGCAAGCCGCGCATGGATGCGTCGCGGATCGTGACCACCTTGGTCTCGTCCTCGTAGCGCATCGGCAGGTGCAGCACCAGGTCCATGTCGGTGCGCAGGCCCAGCCGGGCGAGCTTCGATTCGATTGTTTTGGGAGCGGAAGTGGTCTTGGTGGCGGGCATATTGCGGCATTCCGGCGTTGGCTGGCGTAAAATAGAGGGTTCGCCGTACGCATTGCAGCCTCCGCCTTTCTTCTATTGTAAGGCTGTCAGCATCCATTTTCCCAGAATTGAACACAATGTACTCGCTTTCCGATTTCGATTTCGACCTGCCGCCAGAGCGGATCGCGCAGCTGCCGCTGCCGGATCGCAGCGCCTCGCGCCTCCTGCAGCTCGATGGCGGCCAGATCACCGACCGCCGTTTCGCCGACATCGTCGACCAGCTCCAGCCGGGCGACCTGCTGGTGATGAACAATACCCGCGTGCTCAAGGCGCGCTTCTTCGGCGTCAAGGAATCCGGCGGCCAGGTCGAAGTGCTGGTCGAACGGGTGCTGGACAACCGCACCGTGCTGGCCCAGGTGCGCGCCTCGAAGTCGCCCAAGCCGGGCAACCGCATCCGCCTGGCCGATGCGTTCGACGTCACCACGGGCGAGCGCGCGGGCGAGTTCTTCACGCTGCATTTCGAAGGCGACGTCTTCGAGCTGATCGAAGCCCACGGCCGCCTGCCGCTGCCGCCCTACATCGAGCACAGCGCCGACGAATTCGACGAGCAGCGCTACCAGACCGTGTATTCGAAAGAGCCGGGGGCGGTGGCCGCACCGACCGCGGGCCTGCACTTCGACCAGCCGCTGCTGGACAAGCTGCAGGCGAAAGGCGTGACGTTCGCCTACGTCACCCTGCACGTGGGCGCGGGCACCTTCCAGCCGGTGCGCGTGGAAGACCTGTCGGCGCACAAGATGCACAGCGAGTGGTACACGATCCCCCAGGAGACCGTCGACGCCGTGCGCGCGGCCAGGGCGGCGGGCCGCGACGTCGTGGCCGTCGGCACCACGTCGCTGCGCGCGCTGGAATCGGCTTCGCAGTCGGGCGAGCTGAAGGCGGGCAGCGACGATACGGCGCTGTTCATCACGCCGGGCTACACCTTCAAGACGGTCACCCGCCTGGTCACCAACTTCCACCTGCCGAAGTCGACCCTCATGATGCTGGTGTCGGCCTTCGCCGGCTACCACGAGATCCGCAACGCCTACCAGCATGCGATCGCCAACGAATACCGCTTCTTCAGCTATGGCGACGCCATGCTGCTGACGACCACTTCACGCTAACAGCGCCGTATATAGAACATGCTCGAATTTACCCTGCTTAAAAAAGACACCAGCGGCCTCTCGCACGCCCGCCGCGGCCGCCTCAAGCTCAACCACGGCACCATCGAAACCCCGATCTTCATGCCGGTGGGGACCTATGGCTCGGTCAAGGCCATGGACCCTGTCGAGCTGCGCGAAGTGGGTTCGCAGATCATCCTCGGCAACACCTTCCACCTGTGGCTGCGCCCGGGCACCGCGGTGCTCGACAAGTTCGGCGGCCTGCACAAGTTCATGGGCTGGGATGGCCCGATCCTGACCGATTCGGGCGGCTTCCAGGTGTTCTCGCTGGGCGCGATGCGCAAGATCACGGAAGAGGGCGTGAAATTCGCCTCGCCGATCGACGGCTCGCGCCAGTTCCTGTCGCCGGAAGTGTCGATGCAGATCCAGCGCTCGCTGAACTCGGACATCGTGATGCAGTTCGACGAATGCACGCCGTACGAGATCGATGGGAGGCCCGCGACCGCCGAGGAGGCGGCCAAGTCGATGCGCATGTCGTTGCGCTGGGCCCAGCGCTCGATGAACGAGTTCAATCGCGGCGAGAACCCGAACGCGCTGTTCGGCATCGTCCAGGGCGGCATGTACGAGCATCTGCGCGACGAGTCCCTGGCCGGCCTCGAAGACATCGACTTCCCGGGCCTGGCGATCGGCGGCCTGTCGGTGGGCGAACCGAAGGAAGACATGCAGCGCATCCTGGCCCACGTCGGCCCGCGCCTGCCGGACAACAAGCCGCACTACCTGATGGGCGTCGGCACGCCGGAAGACCTGGTCGAGGGCGTGGCCAATGGCGTCGACATGTTCGACTGCGTGATGCCGACCCGAAATGCGCGCAACGGCTGGCTGTTCACCCGTTTTGGCGACGTCAAGATCAAGAACGCGCGCTACAAGGAGGACGAGGCGCCGCTGGACGAGAGCTGCGATTGCTATTGCTGCAAGAACTTCTCGCGCGCCTACCTGCACCACCTGCACCGCTCGAACGAGATCCTGGGAGCACGCCTGAATACCATCCACAACCTGCACTTCTACCTGAAGATCATGCAGGAGATGCGCGATGCGATCGATGCGGACAAGTTCAATGAGTTCCGGATCCAGTTCCGGGCTGATCGCAGCCGTGGGGTGTAGGGAGGTCGACTCTGCAGACCGCGCGTCCAACTTCGGCATGAGCAGCGTCTGTTTCCCTGTGAGTTGAACGCGCGGACGGCGAAGCCGTCCACCCTACAAAGCGGGCTCCGGAATTAAATTTCCTGCAACATCTTGCAATTAGGAATTGCAAACCTACATACCTCCAGATTGTCCCCGGCCGCAGTGCCGGTGCTAGAATACACCGCTTAATTTTTTAATCTCACCACAATCGGAGTTCTTGTGTTCATTTCCAACGCGTACGCGCAAACCACCGCCGCAGCCGATCCGGGCCTGATGGGTAGCCTGACCACCTTCCTGCCGCTGATCCTGATGTTCGTGGTCATGTACTTCCTCATGATCCGTCCGCAGCAAAAGCGCCAGCGCGAGCTCAAGACGATGATGGATGCGCTGGCCAAGGGCGACGAAGTGGCGACCGCGGGCGGCATCCTGGGCCGCGTGGTCAAGGTGGCCGACACCTACGTGACCCTGGAAGTGTCGACCGGTACCGAAATCGTGGTCCAGAAGAACGCAGTGACGACCCTGCTGCCGAAAGGCACCCTGAAGGCCCTGTAAGCCCGGTTAGCACACTCCGGCGGCTCCTCAGGGGGCCGCCACGTGCCCAACTCAGAACGCTGGAAAACCATGAATCGCTACCCCGTCTGGAAATATCTACTGATCGCCGTCGCGCTCCTGCTGGGTGCGCTGTTTACGGCGCCGAACTACTTCGGCGAAACGCCGGCGCTGCAGGTCACCACCGGTAAAACGACGGTCAACATCACCAGCGCCACCGTCGGCATGGTCGAGGATGCGCTCAAGCGCAACGGCGTTCCGGCCACCGCCATCGCCCTGGAAGGCACCGGCAACAGCACCTCGGTGCGCGCCCGCTTCGCCAGCACCGACGCCCAGTTCCGCGCCAAGCTGGCCCTCGAGCGCGACCTGAACCGCGACAAGAACAACCCCGATTACATCGTCACCGTCAACCTGGCGAAGAACACCCCGGCCTGGATGGAAAAGATCGGCGCCAGGCCCATGAACCTGGGCCTCGACCTGCGCGGTGGCGTGCACTTCCTGCTGCAGATCGACAGCAAGGCCGTGCTCGACACCAAGGTCAAGGGCCTGCAGGCCAGCGTGCGCAGCCAGCTGCGCGACGCCAACGTCCGCCATGCCGGCATCGAGCGCGTGGGCAATACCATCGAAGTGCGCTTCCGCGACGCCGCGACGCGCACCGCCGCCCGCAACACGCTGGCCAAGCAGTCGCAGGACCTGGCCTTCACCGAGACCGCCGACGGCACCGAGCTGAAACTGGCCGTCACCCTCAAGCCGGAAGCGCTCAAGCGCACCGTCGAAGACGGCGTGAAGCAGAACATCGCCACCCTGTCCAAGCGTATCAATGAACTGGGCACCACCGAACCGCTGATCCAGCAGCAGGGCGCGGACCGCATCATCGTCCAGCTGCCGGGCGTGCAGGACGTGGCGCGCGCCAAGGACATCATCGGCCGCACCGCCACCCTGGAACTGCGCATGGTCGACTCGACCGTGACCCCGGGCACCGAGACCTCGGCCGCCATCCCGCTGAACTCCGAACTGTTCACCGAGGGCCGTGGCGCCCCGGTGGTGGTGTCGAAGGACATCATCCTGACCGGCGACTACATCTCGAGCGCGGTGGCCAGCTTCGATTCGAACCAGCAGCCGGCCGTCTCGATCGACCTGAACGGCGACGGCGGCCGCCGCATGCGCATGGCCACCCGTGAAAACGTCGGCAAGCGCCTCGCGGTCCTGCTGAAGGAAAAAGGCGTGTACAGCGTGCCGACGGCGCCGGTCATCAACCAGGAACTGGGTTCGACCTTCCAGATCACCGGCATCGGCAGCATCGAAGACGCCAACGAACTGGCGCTGCTGCTGCGCTCGGGCGCCCTGTCGGCGCCGATGGAGTTCATCGAGGAACGCGTGATCGGCCCGCAGCTGGGCGCCGAGAACATCGAGCGCGGCCTGCACTCGACCGTCTGGGGCTTCGTGGCGATCGCGATCTTCATGATCATCTACTACCACCTGGTGGGCTTCATCAGCGCACTGTCGCTGGCGGCCAACGTGCTGTTCCTGCTGGCGCTGCTGTCGATGATGCAGATCACCCTGACCCTGCCGGGTATCGCGGCAATCGCGCTGGCGCTCGGCATGGCGATCGATGCGAACGTGCTGATCAACGAGCGCATCCGCGAGGAGCTGCGCGCGGGCGTACCGCCGCAGGTGGCGATCAACGCCGGCTTCAAGCATGCATGGGACACGATTTTCGACTCCAACGTCACCACCCTGATCGTCGGCCTGGCGCTGCTGATCTTCGGTTCCGGCGCGGTCCGCGGCTTCGCCGTGGTGCACTGCCTGGGCATCCTGACCTCGATGTTCTCGGCCGTGTTCGTCTCCCGCGGCCTGATCAACCTGTGGTACGGCCGCAAGAAGAAGCTGAGCCATATCTCGATCGGCACGGTCTGGAAAGAAGGCTTCACGCCTAACAAGAGCAACACGACTCAGGAAACTCAGGGTTAATCATGGAATTTTTCAAGATCAAACGGGACATCCCGTTCATGCGCCACGCCGTGATCCTCAATGTGATCTCGGTGGTGACCTTCCTGGCGGCGGTGTTCTTCCTGGTGACCAAGAACCTGCACTACTCGGTCGAATTCACCGGCGGCACGCTGGTCGAGCTGCATTACCCGCATGCGGCCGACCAGGAAAAGATCCGCAACACGCTGCGCGGCGTCGGCTTCGAAGCGCCCGAGGTGGCCGGCTTCGGCACCGCCCAGGACGTCCTGCTGCGCCTGCCGATCGCCGAGGGTTCGGCCCAGGCCGGCACCGCGACGCGCGCCTTCAATGCGGTCTGCGCGTCCGAACAGGGCATGCCCCAGGTCACCCAGGTGCAAACCGACAAGGGCCAGACGGTCGCCCGCACCAACTGCGTGAACGCGGCCGGCCAGGAACTGGTCACCCTGCAGCGCGTCGAATACGTCGGCCCGGCGGTCGGTGAAGAGCTGGCGCACAACGGCCTGATGGCGCTCTTGATGGTGGTGATCGGCGTGGTCGTCTACCTGGCGATTCGCTTCGAGTGGAAGTTCGCCGTCTCGGCCATCATCGCCAACCTGCACGACGTGGTCATCATCCTCGGCTTCTTCGCCTTCTTCGAGCTGGAATTCTCGCTGACGGTGCTGGCGGCGATCCTGGCGGTGCTGGGCTACTCGGTCAACGAATCGGTCGTCATCTTCGACCGGATCCGCGAGATGTTCCGCAAGCAGCGCAAGATGACGGTGCCGCAGGTGATCGACCACGCGATCACCAGCACCATCTCGCGCACCATCATCACCCACGGTTCGACCCAGATGATGGTGCTGTCGATGCTGCTGTTCGGCGGCCCCGCGCTGCACAACTTCGCGATCGCCCTGACCATCGGCATCTGCTTCGGCATCTATTCGTCGGTGTTCGTGGCGGCGGCGCTGGCCATGTGGCTGGGCGTGAAGCGTGAAGACCTGATCAAGCCGGTCAAGGAAAAGGACGAGACCGACGGCGCCGTCGTGTAAGCGCCCTGGTCCGCAAAAAAGCCGCCCCGGCCCCGCCGCGGCGGCCTTTTTTTTACGCCGGCCCCATCCGGATGTCACAATTTGCTACTTTATGTGGGGTAACGCACAGAGCCGGCCTGGACGCGTCCTTATAGTGAAGCTGTCTCTTTCAGGACATCCCTAGTTTTGGACTTCACCCGCTCCCCAACCGGAGCGGGTTTTTTTTGTCCTTCAGCCTAGAGGTAGCGCGCCCACAGGCTGTTGGAGAACTTGCCGGCCGGGTCATTGCTGCGTTTCACGCTGCGCAGGGCCGCCACTTCGGGATAGGCCCGTTCGAACTGTTCGCGCGTCGCGTGCAGCTGGTAGGGCAGGTAGTAGCGCCCGCCGAAGCGCAGGGCGGTGTCGATCATGGCGCGGGTCCAGGCGCCGGCCCTGCGCTGGTGCGCCGCGCCGGTGCGCTGCTTGTAGTACAGCACGAACGAGAACACTTCTTCCTTCGCCCAGGGCAGCAGGCAGGTCGCATCCGGCGGCGAATGGCGCACCGACACGTTCAGCACCTGCGCTGCATATTGCCGGATCACGGCGGCCATGGCGCGGGCAAAGCCGGCGAAGTGCCGCACCGGGATGAAGTATTCCTGCAGCACATAGGTCGAGATGCGGCGCGTGCGCGGTTCCAGCTCGGCCACGTCGAGGCTGGCCTCGTGGTTGCGCCACTTCACTGCCGGTTTTTCCAGCAACATCGGGTGGATCACCCGTTGACGCAGCAGGTCTCCGCCCGGCAACTCGGTCACGGCGAACAGGACGTTCTGCTGCAGCGCATAGGACTGCCCGCGCGGCACCAGGCGGGCGGTTTCGGTCAGCGGCTTGCCGCTCGGGTGCCAGGACACCGCGACCGGGGCGTCGAAATGCGGCGGCAGCAGGTCGGCATTGTGAAATATGCAAGCGCAGTCCAGGACCTCGCGCCGGAACCAGGCGGGATAGTCGTCGAGCGCCACCTCGGTGACCACGCGCTCGATCCGGGTGTTCTGCGCCAGTGCGAGTTCGACTTCCGTGATCACGCCGACCGCACCATAGCCGCCCGCCGCCGCGCGGAACAGCTCGGGATGGCTGCTGCGGCTGGCTTCCACCACCCTGCCGTCCGCCAGCACCAGCTGCAGGGCGCGCACCGAATTCACTACCGGCCCATTGCCGACGTAGCGCCCGTGCGCGTTGACGGATACCGCGCCGCCCACCGTGAAATTGGAAAAGCTCTGCATGGTCTGGACCGCCAGGCCATGCGGATCGAGCAGCTCCTGCAGGTCGCGCCAGCGCATGCCGGCCTGGACCCGCGCCACCCTGGCCGCCGGGTCGAGTTTCACCAGCGCCTTCATGCCGCGCATGTCCAGGTGCAGGCCGCCCGCGATGGCGACCTGGCCGCCCATGCTGTAGCGGCCGCCGCCGACGGCGATCTTCCCCGGCCAGCCGCGCACCGCCGCGGCGACTTCTGCCGTGCTCATTGGCGCGGCCACCCTGGCCACCTCCACGGGGTAGAGCCCGCTGACGTTCTCGATGAGGGTGGCGGGGGCTGCCAGGGCCCTGGCCGGGGCCAGGGCCAGCAGGCTGGCTTCGGCCATGGCCAAGACAAGGAAGCGGCGGCGCGGTGGATGCATGTCGTGACGGTCGAGCGTTGTCGGACCTGCAGCATCCGGCACCGCCACCCTGCCTGCCAAGCCATTCTTCCCGCGGTAGCGGGGCGCGCTACCGGCCGTATCGCATCCTGGCCGACATATGCGGTTCTAAGTGAATCAGCGCACGGAGCACGTGGCTGGATGCGCGATACAGTAGACCCGTCTCTTTCAGGACATCCCTAGTTTTGGACTTCACCCGCTCCTCGAGAGCGGGTTTTTTTTGCCTGGCGCACATTGGAGTTGGCGCTAGCGCAATTGAAGTGAGAAAAGATTCAAAAAAACGCAGCTGTGTGAATCAGCGCACGGAAGCGGGCCCGTGCGTGACCTATAGTGGAACCGTCTCTTTCAGGACATCCCTAGTTTTGGACTTTGCCCGCTCCCATCGAGCGGGCATTTTTTTGGCTGTGTTCGCGGTTGTTTGGTGAACCAAATCCCGTTGTCGAAGTCGTACGTATCGTCGAGTTAACTCATCTGGAGTGACGATGCTAGCCTTGGGCTTTGACGAATTGTTCGCCTGTTTGTCTGCGGCGCCATTGTCCAGCACCGAGCTGGCCCGGCTGCGCGCCTGGATCGGCACTATCCACGACCCGGCCGAGTGCCTGGCGCTCATCGAGTCAGCCGCGGCAGG
>Ga0209023_10000972_pt1 | contig 40269 bp, 35 predicted proteins | sample LakOneMetagenome_FD_187468 | JGI IMG/M metagenome (GOLD analysis project Ga0209023, IMG submission 187468) | Freshwater and sediment microbial communities from Lake Erie, Canada (SPAdes) (version 2) | ecosystem: Environmental > Aquatic > Freshwater > Lentic | place: Lake Erie, Canada...
CAGCTAAAGAAAATGCGCCAGGACGCCGGATGCAATTCAATGAAGCCGCCCAGCTTGTGCTTCGCGATCGCGCGACGGGACCCTTCGCCAATTCGAGCCACAATGCGTCTGTGATGGCCGAGCACATCCTTGGTGCTGTATTCGCGAATAACAGCACGCGCTGCAGCCAGCGAATGCGCCTCGCCACCGTGCGTCGAGGACAGAAGGAATACACGAGGTCGAGAGGTTTGCTTGATGCCACCGAGATCCATGATCTCCGCCCTGCCCGTCAGCGCGCAAAACGAGAAGCCGTTTCCGCTGGCCTTGCCCCAGGTTGCGAGGTCAGGCGTTAGCCCCAGATGGACATAAGAACCAGGCAGGCCGGCACGGAAGCCGGTAATCATTTCATCGACGATGAAGACCGCGCCGCCGCGCTTTGCGATCACTTCAATCGCGCGCACCGCATCGGGCGACCAGGGTATCATCTCTTCCGGTTCGGTGATGACACAGGCAATCTGTCCCGGATATTTTGCAAAGAGCTCGGCTAACGTATCGGGATCGGTCGAGTCATACGTCAGGGAGAAGCGCCGCACACCATCCGGGATTCCGGAATGGATCGACGTGGAGCCGATGAACCAGTCGTCGAAGCTGAAGAAGGGATGGTTCTTGGGAAAAGCCACCAGCTCACGACCGGTATAAGCGCGAGCCAGCTTGACGGCTGCGGTCGTGACATTGGATCCGTTCTTCGCGAATTTGATCCGATCCATCCCCGGAGTCAGTGCGAGAAATTCGTCGGCAAGATCGAGTTCGAGCGCCGCCGGGCGCTGAAATCCAGCACCGAGCTCGAGTTGCTCACGTACCGCAGCCAATACGGGTTCATAGGCATGGCCAAGGCTGACAGCTCCAAGGCCCAAGGTGCAATCGATGTATTCGTTGTCATCGAGATCCCACACCCTCGCACCCTTCCCGCGGGAAATCGCCGCTGGAGCAAGGACCGGAAATTGATCGTCTCCACGCGAATAGGTGTGCGCGCCGCCAACGATGACCTGGTGAACGCGTTCGCGATACCGGTCGGACAACGAAAAATTGGTGACCGTGCGAGGCGGCAGGTTACTCATGACCGTATCCCAGAGCGGTCTTCAAGCGCGTCTCTACGCTAGAAACAATCCCGGCGCAGCGCATCTGACCGCATAGTCGTTTTAAGTTCGCGAGCGAAGACACCCACAACAACAATCACTTCCCCATAGCGTGTTCACGCCATGAACGTCAAGGGGCAGACACCGCTATTGAAGAGCTGATGCTGGGCAAAGCGACGATCAACTGGCCGTTTCGTCTGCAATGGCTTGGTAGACCTTCTTGAAAACCGACGGAACAATCCGATTAATGTTATCGGCCTCCAGCCCGATATATGGATAGGTAAGGTTGGTCGTGGGCAGAAGCCGGGCCTGAAAATCAGCAACCATCTGCCGGGGATCGTAGTTGGAGATAAACCCCTTCACCGCCCCGAAATATTTGTAATCGACAGGCTCGCTATCGGCCGGAATCAGACCTCTTTCACGAACATATCGCAGACAGTCGGCTTTCCACATATCCGCCGTGATCTCCATGTCTCCGACCGGATAGGCGAATTCGATCTGAAGCAAATCATTCTTCTTTCCGGCAATCGCTCCCGGAAAAGAAATACGATTGATGGGAACGCCCTTTTCACCAACCAGAACTTCATGAAACTGGAATGGAAGTTCGCTCTCAAACGCAAAGCTGCCAAGGCAAAGCATCTGCGGATGTGCGACCGGGAATTCCATGCCAAGCAAGCGCCCCATGATGACCAGCGGAGCACACCAGAAATAACGAGTGGCCGAGTAAGAATTACCATCGATGACGATGCTCGAAACGCGCTGATCCTTCTGATCCAGAACGACGTCAATCGATCCAAAACCCTTCACGACCTTTACTTTGGAATGATCGATATGATCATAAATGCCCGCGATGAAGGCGCCAAAGCCACCCTCATCCGGATACATCACGAGATGCTCCCCCTGATTCCGGACCTTCTGGTGAAATTTGACCCACTCCGGCCCATCGACCGTCTTGGGTGAAGTCTGAGGAAAGAACCACGGATAAACCGAATCCATCAAATCGGATTCCGGCTTGCCCTTCCTTCGCTGCCAGGCCAGCGAGGGATATGAGGGCAGGATCTCATCGAACGCGACGCGCGCCAGATAAGAACCGTAAACTCTCTCGATAGCATCACGCGTTGGCGGCTCATTCAGGGTATCGTGAAATTCCGACGCGCGGATCTTGTCGGCGATGTCCTTGGGCCACTCTGAAATCGGGGCATTGTAAGGCAGAATATGCCCCTGCAGAGCAATGCCCCTATGCAATGGCAACAAGTGAAATTTGTCCTTCAACATTCGCGCAAAATAGCGCGTGGTAAAAGGCGAACGATTATAGTCGATCGTGTGATAGCCAAAATCGAAAGTATCGCCCCGGGCATTTTGGAACGAGCCATTGGTGCCACCCAGGCTCGCTTCCTTCTCCGCGAGCAAGACGTGATATCCGGCCTGGCTCAGAATCTGAGTGGTAATCAGACCCGATATTCCTCCCCCAACAACGATGGCATCAAATTTCTCAAGCATGACTTGACCTCTAGTATGAGCTATCTTTGAACTATCAGCTCAGCTTCGTCTAGTCAGGAACCACTACTGAAAATGCAGTCCGCGCCCACAGATCACGCCGCGAAGACTTTCCACGATGGAACGTATAAGAAATTGGGCTTTTCCGCGCAGCGCCTCTATCCAAATGAGGAGTTGTTGCGGTTCATGGGCAGCTACTACTTTCCCTTGCCGCCTGACGAGCGAAAGACTCTCAAATTTCTGGAAGTGGGCTGCGGCTCAGGCGCCAATCTCTGGATGATCGCACGAGAAGGTTTTGAAGCATATGGCCTCGATCTGTCGCAGGAAGGCCTTCAACTTTGCAAACAGGTTCTGTCCCGCTGGGGCGTGACGGCGACGCTGAGGCACGGAAGTATGATTGCGACAGGGTATCCGGATCATCATTTCGATGCCGTCGTGGATGTCTTTTCAGGCTATTGCTTCGATGACAAGGATTTCAATACATACCTTGACGAGGTAACGCGCATTCTGAAGCCGTCCGGCCGTTTCTTTGCCTATACCCCGTCAAAGAACAACGACAGCTTTCGTGATCCCGGCCCCTCGCGGATGATCGACGACAGTACACTCGACGGCCTTCACAGGACCACCTCCCCTTTCTTCGGGCAGCACTATCCCTTTCATTTCACAGAGCCGGAAGAATACGAAGCTTTGCTCGCGAAACGCGGATTTTCCATCCTGCGAAACGAGCGCATCGGAAGAACCTATCGCTCGCGCGAGGAATACTTCGAATTTACAAGCATTCACGCGCAGCGAGGCGCTTAATCCTATCGCGCGCAGATTTTGGCGTGGCCGAGAAGAAAACAGACAAGGAACATCAGCGTGTCGAACGACACTCTCAAGAAACTGGATAGCCATTTCTCTTTTGGAGAGAATTGGGCCTCCTATGCCAAGCTGATCGGTGAGCGCCAGATCGAGCAAGCGGTCGAAGGGTTGATCAAGCTGATCCCAGCAGACGACCTCAAGGGACGCACCTTTCTCGATATCGGTTGTGGATCAGGCCTTCATGCATTGGCGGCCGCACGGCTCGGCGTCTCGCATGTTGTCGGCGTCGACATTGACCCCAACAGCGCAGCTACAGCGCGGCAAGTCTTGTCCCAGCACGCGAAGGATACACCCTGGCAAATTGAGAATGTCAGTATCTTTGACCTCACACCCCAATCGTTTGGGCTATTCGACATTGTCTATTCATGGGGCGTACTTCATCACACCGGTGACATGTGGCAGGCAATTAACAATGCGGCAGCGCTGGTCGCACCAGGGGGCTTGCTGGCAGTTGCGTTCTACCGCGAAACTTATCTCGATCCGTTCTGGAAACTTGAAAAGCGTCTTTACACAAGCGCTCCACCCTTTGTCCAAAATGCGATCAAAGGCGGATACATCGGTGCGTTCCGCCTGGCACGGGCCGCCACCCGGCAGGGTTCTTTTTCAGACTACATTGCGAACTACACGTCCCGGCGAGGCATGGATTTCGAACACGACGTGCATGACTGGCTTGGCGGCTATCCATACGAGTCAACTTTGGCGCCGGATGTGGATCGTCATCTCACGTCGCGGGGATTCAAGGCCGAGCGAGTCTTTGCACGGCCGAAATCAAGCGGAATATTCGGCTCCGGCTGCGATGAATATGTATACCGGCTCGCATGATTTGCAGCTGAAGACAAATTTAGGCGTTTGGATTTATTTCACCGGCCAAGCGCGGGTTGAAGTTAGGAAGGTCTCATAGGGGAACGTTACCAGACCTTCCATGGGGCCTTCCCTTCTTCCCATAGGCTATTCAACAGCGTCTTATCGCGCAGCGTATCCATTGCGTGCCAGAAACCGTTATGCGCGAAGGCCATCAATTGTCCATCGCGTGCGATTTCCTTGATGGGAGCCCCCTCCCAACTGCTCGAGTCCCCTTCGATGTAGCTGAGCACCTTTGGTGAAAGCACAAAGAACCCGCCATTGATTGCAGCACCATCGCCCTGAGGTTTCTCTTCAAACCCGTCAACCCGGTCGCCCGCCAGCCGTAATGCGCCATAGCGGCCCGGTGGCATGACCGACGTGACTGTTGCAAGTTTGCCGTGCGCTCTATGGAATGCGAGTTGGCGCGCCAGGTCGATATCGGCGACGCCATCGCCATAGGTAAAGAAAAATGCTTCCTCGTTTTCGATGTAAGGCGCCACCCGCTTGAGGCGCCCTGCCGTCATCGTGGAGTCCCCGGTATCGACAAGAGTGACTTTCCACGGCTCGGCATTGCGTTGATGAACTTCCATTTTGTTGTGCACCATGTCGAACGTGACGTCCGACATATGCAGGAAGTAATTCGCGAAGTACTCCTTGATCGTGTATCCCTTGTAACCACAGCAGATGATGAAGTCGTTGTGGCCGTAAGCCGAATAAATCTTCATGATGTGCCAGAGAATGGGGCGCCCGCCGATTTCAATCATCGGCTTTGGCTTTAGGTGGGTTTCCTCCGAAATCCTGGTGCCCAAACCACCAGCTAAAATGACAACTTTCATATCGCAGATCCGCTTTCAGTGACGAAGCTCTTGAATCGACGATAGTCTGCCGTCGAAATGGCTTTCAGAAACTCCCGATACTCCGGCTTGCTGTAGAGCTTCGCCGCAGCAAAAATGCGAAACAGATACTCCGCATTCTGCAACAAGGACGGCGGAAGTTTTTGAAGACGCGCCTTTCGGCTGACTGACGCCGCGAGATCGAACGTAATTTGCCCAGCGTAGTCAGCAGCAAACAACCTCAGCAGTTGCTGGCGCACGTCTGGATCGTGGTCATCTCCTATCAATGAGGCGAGTAGATTCCGGTAGAAATCAGGTGTGTTCCGAGAAACGATAGTGCCGAACCGACGCCCTACCGCGTTGACATTGACCGAGTACTCTCGAAAGGCAAAGGGAACGGCGCACCGCTTGAACTTGCCGGCACGTGCAACATGCATGGTAATGGCCGTATCAACAAATCCCGCGAATCCTTCGATGATCTCCGCAAAATCCTGCTCCGCGACAAAATCGACAGCATTCCGCAGAACGGAAGTACGATTTACACCGTAATACACCGTGCTCTTTGCATTAACGACCCGCTCAATCCAACGCTCCGAGACATTGTCATGATAAGGATAAACCATCGGCCATAGCGCAATTCGATGCCCGAATGTTTGGTAGAGATATGCGTAACCTTGGCTGAACGCATAGTCCGAATTGCTCTCCAAGAATGACACACTGGCCTTCAGGCCCTCCTCGGCGATGAAGTCATCGTCCGCACACATCGCGACTAAGGGAGTGGAGACCTGCCTCATTGCGAGCTGGAGCTTCCGTGGGTAAACCTCAAAACCACCCGGACAATGAACATGGGTAATCTTGTCGGACTGCAACCCACCGCAAGACGGCGATGCCGAGCTGTCGGCGATGACGATGGGGCAACCGAAATCGGAGAACCAGCGTACGCACCTGGACAGATAGCCCGGCCGGTTGTGCGTCGGTATCAAAATCGTACAGTTGGAAAGTGCGGTCATCGCGGTGGCCTTGAAGCCCAGCACGCCGCAAAACGCCCTATCGTGTTGCCGGCTTTGCCGCTTTCATACCCATAAGACCGGGGTTTCGTCCATAGTCCGAGTACCCGAAATACCATCAACATTGACCCAGTCTTGGTCAGCCGCTATCCGAATCCGGGATTTCTTGAAAAGCGCTTGCAGGCATTGAGTTCATGATCGTCGCCAAAACTCGAATTCCGGTAGCCGGCCCCTCGATCACCAACCGGGAGGTCGAACTCACGGCGGAAGCTGCGCAGACAGCGTGGTTTCAAAACAATTATGTCTTCAATCAGCGATTTGAAAACGCCGTCGCAGACTATGCCGGCGTACGCTATGCAGTATCTGTTCCTCACTGCACTGCAGCGCTTCATCTTGCACTCGCAGCACACGGAATTGGCCTCGGCGATGAAGTCATCGTGCCGAATGTCACATGGATCGCATCTGTGGCCCCTGTCGTTTATGTGGGCGCCGATCCCGTTCTGGTTCACGTTCTGGAAGATACATGGTGCCTCGATCCTCGGTCCGTGGAAACCGCGATAACACCACGAACGCGCGCGATCATTGGCGTCGACCTCTACGGATCAATGTGCGATTGGCCAGAACTGCGGCGCATCGCCGATCGCCACAACCTCATTCTCATTGAGGACGCGGCGGAAGCACTCGGATCATCTCTGCACGGCAGGCGCGCGGGATCCTTCGGAGACGCCGCAGCCTTCAGCTTTCACGGCTCCAAAACGGTCGCAACCGGCGAAGGCGGAATGTTCGTGACCGATAACGAAGCGACATGGAAACGTGTTCTCTTTCTGCGCGATCACGGACGCAATCCAGGTGACAAGTATTTTCTCAATAGCGAAATCGGCTTCAAGTATCGGATGAGCGCGGTGCAAGCCGCTCTTGGCTGCGCACAGATGGAACGCATCGACGCGTTGATTACGGCGAAGCGGCAGATCTTCTCGTGGTACAATGAGCGAATTGGCAACCTGCCGGGAATTGTCCTGAATACCGAGCCATCGGGCGTACACAACAGCTACTGGATGGTAACAGCCATTCTGGATCCTGAGCTTGGCTTGAATAAATTCGCGGTCATCGCCGAAATGGACAAGCGCAATATTGATACGCGCCCCTTCTTCTCACAACTGTCCACGCTACCGGCCTTCGACGATCGCCCCGCGGCAAAGCGATTTCTCGACGTCAATCACTCTGACGCACGCATCGCCGACTATGGCATCAATCTGCCATCGGGCTATCACATGACGGAAGAACTGATTGACGTGGTTTGCGGCGCCTTCAAAGAGATTATCGCATCTCCCCGCACATAGGGCGCTACATCAGCGGTATCTGACAATGCGGGCAGGAACGCCTACAACAATTGCATTATCGGGAACATCTTTTGTGACTACGGCCCCTGCGCCGACATACACACCCTTTCCAATTTTAAGATGAGGAAGGATGGTTGCGTTTGTCCCGATCGTCGAAAAATCGCCGATTGTAACTTCCCCGGCGATAGCAGCTGCGCCCATAACATGAACGCCCTGCCCAAGGCGACAATCATGATCAACAGAACAATTTGTGTTGAGGATACAATAATCGCCAATTTGCGCGAAATCATTGACCACGGCACCGGGCATCGCCTGAAGCCCTTTTCCGACTTTTACAGATTCACCCAGAAATGAGGCCGGATGAACAGCAGAAACCGGCTCCAGCCCCAATTCTGCGAGCCGAATTGAGTATGCGACGCGATCCCGCCCCCTATCGCCGGCAACACACACGAGGAACCCGTCGCATTGCTTCGCATGCTCCTCAAAGACACTTTCATCGGAGATGAAGGTGCACTCCCATGGCGGCAACAAACTCGAATCCCTGTCATAGACAACAGGAACCGTGTGGCCCCTCTTGATGAGCATGTTATGGACCAGCCTGCCCTGCGCTTTGGCTCCGACAAGAAAGACACGCATTTGGTTCTCGTCTCTATCTGAGGCGCTTCAGATACCCACTCGGAGCCACGGTAATCAGTATCTTGTTTTCTACCGTTTGATCGATCTCGAACTCCGAATGTGCCTTGAGATATTCGCAAGCTGCGGTCTTCGGATTGTCGCCAGGCCCCCAATTGCGATCCGGGAAAAAGTCTTTCGACATGTCATCAACAACAGTATCCATCACAACACAGTAGCTGCCAACGGACACCATCGGCGCGTAAGCTTCGAGTTCCGCAAGAACATGCTCATGCGTATGGTTCGAGTCCAGCACGACAAGCGCGCGCTTGCCGGTCGCAGCCTCTCTCGCTGCGGCAATTACATCCGGCGCAATACTCGATCCTTGCAAAAGGCGAATGCGCTTGAACATGGGATGCGCTTCGATAGCCGCGCGATTGTGAGGACGAATATCGATATCGATCCCCAATACCTCACCCTTCCCAATCAACTCCATCATTGACGCGTAAAAGATCAACGATCCGCCGTGGGCTACACCGGTCTCGATCAAAATGTCCGGCTGAACGCGCCACAGGATTTCCTGCATCGCAATCATGTCCTGCGGATACTGAATGATCGGCCGTCCCATCCACTCAAAGTGATATGAGTACTTCGCGCGCGCGGAAGCGTTGAACCATTCTCGCGTCGCCGCCTGCAATGCAGTATCAGCGCCTTGACGAGCAATCTCTTCTTCGCATTCGCTTCGGAATTTTTCGGCGGGTGACATTGGCGGGTTGGTCATTATCGGAACAAATCACTCTATTGTTTAAGGAGGGTTGAAGACGGTAATCGCTCGCCTCTAACGGCTCGGCAGCCTGACCGATTGACGGCAAGCTATCCGATCAGGCATAGGTTGGAAACCGTTAACACTGCGCGTCAACCACATCTCTGTTTGGTCCGGACGCAGCCCCTAAAGGCGCATGAATATGCCTCTCAACCGAGAGTTCTGGCGCGGCAAACGCGTTTTGATCACCGGTCACACGGGGTTTAAAGGCGCCTGGCTCACGCGCTGGCTTGCCGGCCTCGGCTCCGACGTCATCGGCCTTAGCCTGCCGCCGACAACCGATCCTAACCTGCACGCCATGCTGGCGACCCCTTTAGCAGGTGAATACATCCTCGATCTAAGCGATGTCGACGCCACGCGCGACGCAGTCGATGGCGCATGCCCCGATATCGTGTTGCACCTCGCCGCACAATCTCTCGTCCCTGAAAGTTATAGCGATCCTGTCGGCACCTTCCGCACCAACGTCATGGGCACGATCCACCTCCTAGACGCCGTTCGATCGTCAGCAGCACGGGCAGCGATCAAAGCCATCGTTGTCGTCACAACCGACAAGGTTTACGCCAATGATGAAACCGGCCGTGCATTCAACGAAGGCGACCGGCTTGGTGGCGATGATCCCTACTCCGCATCCAAAGCTGCAGTCGAGATTGCCGTTCACGCATGGCAGCGCTCGTTTACAACGACAATGCCACCGCTTGGAACTGTTCGAGCGGGAAATGTGATTGGCGGTGGGGACTGGGCTCCTCACAGACTGTTGCCGGATATTGTCCGGGCCGCACGATCGGGCAAGCAGCTAAACATTCGACGCCCGGATGCAACGCGTCCCTGGCAACACGTTCTTGACCCGCTTCACGGATACCTGCTGTATGCTCAGGCTCTCGCTTTGGGCAACACGCCTCCGCCAAGCCTCAATTTTGCACCCGCCGATACCAAGTCGCTTACAGTGAGAGAGATTGCCGACTCCCTGACGCAAGCATTTGGCATTCCCGGTTGGCAACATGTCCCGGTTCCCGAGACCAAGGAAAAGAATGCATTGGCGCTTGACGCGTCCTTGGCACTCGAGTCGCTCGGCTGGAAACCCAGATTTGGCAATGCTGCCGCCATTGCAACCACGGTTGAATGGTACAGCGCCTGGGCTCAAGGTGACGACGTCAGGATTCTAACAGATCGCCAGATCGCAAGCTTCGAAGAGACAATATGAGTCAGTGCCGCTTCTGCCGAAAACCGCTAACGAGAACGTTGATCGATTTCGGTCTGCAGCCGCTTGCGAACTCTTATCTTCGTCCCGATCAACTTCAATTCCCTGAACCGCGCTATCCGCTGCACGCGAAAGTGTGCGAATCCTGCTTTCTGGTTCAGGTAGATCACGACGTCTCACCTCAGGCCATTTTTTCCGAGTATGCCTATTTTTCTTCTTACTCGCCCAGTTGGGTCGAGCATGCTCGCCATTATGCGCAAGCAATGATTTCACGCTTCGCGCTTCATCAAAATTCGCTGGTTGTCGAAATAGCAAGCAACGACGGCTACCTGCTGCAACATTTTAAAACAGCAGGCATCGGCGTACTTGGCATCGAGCCTGCCGGCAATGTTGCAAAGGAAGCTGAAGCGCGCGGCATCAAGACCGAGGTTGCTTTTTTCAATCGCGATACGGCGGCGCGTCTACGCGCAACCGGCGTACAAGCCGATCTTATGGCCGCCAACAACGTCTTGGCCCATGTGCCGGACCTCAACGAATTCGTCAGCGGATTTCCCTTGATCTTGAGCAATCAGGGAGTGCTGACGGTCGAATTTCCTCATCTGCTCAATCTCATCGAGCAAACCCAATTCGACACAATCTATCACGAACACTACTCATACCTTTCGCTGCTGGCCTGCGAACGGATTTTCGGAGCGCATGGCATGCGAGTCTTCGATGTCGAGGAGCTGCCAACGCATGGCGGATCGCTGCGGCTCTTCGTGTGTCATAACTCGGCGGACCACAACTCGTCAGAAGGACTGACGTTTGTCCGCCAGAAAGAGCAACTGGCCGGGATTGGCGATTTAACAACTTACGATGGATTCAATGTACGCGCGGAAGTCATCAGGGGTGAACTGAAAGAGTTTTTGCAAGATGCAAGGGCGAATAATCTCAAGGTCACCGCTTACGGAGCTGCAGCGAAAGGCAATACGCTGCTGAACTATTGTGGAATTGGCACACATCTCATTTCCGCCGTCTTCGACAAAAACCCTCACAAGCAAGACCACTATCTGCCGGGATCTCAGATTCCCATTAAATCCCCCGACCACATCTCGCACATTAAGCCGGATGTATTGCTGATTCTTCCCTGGAATCTGCGCGCGGAAATTATGGCAGAGCAATCAACCATCAAGGAATGGGGTGGACGATTCGTCACTGCAATCCCCAAGCTCAACGTCTTCTGAATTAGGAGGCAGGTTGAATGCGCCTCATCGCAACAGATATTCCAGACCTGCTCATTGTGGAGAGCAGCCCAAATCATGATGAGCGCGGCTATTTCCATCGTCTGTTTGATGCTGCGGCTTTTGAGAGTGCAAACGTCGATTTCACCCCGCGCCAGAGTGGAATAAGCCACAATATCCGCGCTGGCACGTTGCGCGGCCTTCACTATCAGACAGGCCGAAGCTCGCAAGCGAAACTTGTCCGCTGCCTGCGCGGAAAACTCTTCGATGTCGCGGTAGATTTACGTCCGGCCTCAACAACCTACCGGCGTTGGTTTGGCGTTGAACTCAGCGAAAATGGCCACCGCGCTCTGTTCATTCCTGCCGGGTTCGCGCATGGATTTCTGACTATCCAGGATCAGACTGATATCCTGTACGAACTAAGCAACGCCGAAAACGTCAACGAAGCCGCTGGCGTACGCTGGAACGACCCGCTCTTCGACATCCGATGGCCTGGCACGCCGGTTGTAATAAATGAACGCGACGCAAGTTACCCCGACTTTACAGCCGGTCGGTAAACCTTGCCCGCTCAAACCTCTGCCGATTGAGGAGCAACTCTTTCGGCTTTGCCGTTGTCGAGATTGATAACGAAATCAGCCTCGCGCACCAAAGCGGGGCGATGGGTGATCGCAATAACCGTAATGCGGCTCTTTAATCTCGCGAGCGCCTGGGTCACGAGTTCCTCTGTATCCGCATCGAGAGAACTCGTAGCTTCATCCAGCACAAGAAGACGCGGATGCCCTAACAACGCGCGAGCCAGGGCAATGCGTTGGCGCTCACCGCCGGAAAGCCGATTGCCATGATCCCCTACCAAGGTATCGAGACCATCGGGCAATCGCTCAACAAAATCAGCAGCCGCGGCTTTAAGAACCGCGTGCATTTCCTCATCAGAGGTTTCCGGCTTTATCCAGCGGAGGTTATCGCGAATGCTTGCATTGAACAGAATAGGATCCTGTCCGAGATAGCCAATCTCCCTCCTCCAGGCGGCGACCGGCAAAATATCCAATGGGTAGCCATCGATCTTTATCGAGCCGCTTGTCGGCTTTCGCAGGCCGAGGGCGCAGTCGAGCAAGGTTGTCTTTCCCGAGCCGGTCTGGCCTGTGAGCGCGACAAACGAGCCGGCAGGCACGCTGAAACCCACGTGATCCAGAATGGCGCGAGATCCAATCTGAACTGACAGGTTATCGATAACAATCGATGCAGCGTGAGTGGGCGGCCATCCCGCCGGAAGCGCCGCGGGCGCGATAACGTGGTTTGACCGAGCCTCGCGGAGAAGCCGCATCGCTTCGCTGAACGCCGGCATATGAAAATCGATGATTTGCAGGCTTTGGCGCAAGCCCGTTATCCGGGGGAAAAGCCTGACGAATATGGCGATAATCACCAAAATGGCACCGACATCGACAGTCAGAAATTTCGGCCCCGCATATAGAAGCGCAACCACCAGCAAGCCACCGCTGTATTCGAAAATAGCCCGCACGACTTGCGCATCAAAGGTATTCCCGAAAGAGACCTCCTCCATTCGATTCACGGTCGCAGCCAACCGCGCGAACGCCCGGTCTTCGGTAGCAGTTGCCTTAACGAATTTGGCGCCACCGATAATTTCTTCAGTATCCGCGATCAAGTCCGCATTGAGCTTGGTTTGTTCCGCACCGAAGGCCAGGGCGCGAACCGCCCACCAGCGCGTAAGAACGAAGAGCAGCGCGCCGAACACCAAAAGAAGCCCAACAACTATTGGTGCAATGAACAACGAGATAGCGATCTGAACCAAAACAAACAGCAGTGCGGCGGCGGCCACATTAAACTGAGAAAAGACCAGTCCAATACGCATCGGTTCATTGGCGATGGCTGTCACAAGGTCGCCGGTTCTATGCGAGACGAAGAATTCGTAGTCAGCGGCCAAAAATCCCGAAAACATTCGCCGCTGCCAGAAACCCACGTAGAACGATTGCAATCGGGCCGCCAGGAACGATTGCAGCAAAAAAGCTGCTGCACTTGAAACTATGAGGATGACGATCAAGGCAGCAATCGACAGGGGCGTCACAGACAGCCCGATTGCCTCGATCAGCTGAAAGAATATCTTGCTGATATGGTCGGTTGGCCCCGAGGTGGTGTGACTAAACCCGGACAACAGTGGCAACAATGACGCGACAGTTGCCCCTTCAAGCAGCGCGCATAGAAATGTCAACAGCGCCAGCAGCGGCAGCTTCCAGCGCAACGCCGCCCACGCATCTCTCACGAAGGAATACGAGGCTGCGTTCACGAAAATATCCAATCACTGCGCGTCCGCCAACTTGACGGAGATATTGAATGAAGGTTGTTCACTTGATCAAGCTTGTCCGATCAATTGCGCATCTGTCACGACGCGAACCTTACGACCGAGCATATCGAGAAGAATCTCGACTCGCTCATTGTCCGTTTTTGCGAGAAAGATTCCACAGCAAGAATCGAAGGCACCGCTTACAATACGCACCTGATCTCCGGCTTTGAGACGCGCGGCCGGCGAAACGACAGAGAGAAATCCATCCGCCTTCTCATGCGCTTTGAGTTGTTCGACAACATCGGTTGCGATCCGAGCAGGCGCTCCTTCGTGCCCGACCAGACGCCTGATCCCAATTGTCGAATTGATCGCGCGCCAGCGCTGCCTTTCCAGGTCGATTCTTACGAAAATGTAGTTCGGAAACAGGGGCGCCCTCACGACATTGACACGGCGCGCGTGACGGACCGTCTTGAGGTACAATGGCAGGTAAACCTCGAATTCCTGCTTGTTCAGATTAGCGCAGGCTTTAGCCTCCCCCTGGACCTGAGTCTGAGCCACGTACCATGCGGCGTTCGAAGAAGCTGTGATCACAACAACCGCTCCTTCGCCTTGCGGGGACGCAAATCGACGAGTTCAGGGATGAGAACCGCATCCGCGCCAACCCTTTGTCGCGCTTCATCCACAACGTCAACGATCAAAGGCGTCGGCACCAATGCTGTCACGACAAACCCGTCGAGCTTGACTTCAATCGCGCCAAGTTCCTTGACAACAGGCAATCCAACGAAACGCGTAAGCTTGCTGGATGGATCAACTACACACACGAGGGAAACATCGCTTTCAATCGCGCAGATCGCAGCGATCTCAGCAAGGTCCGAGACCCCCACCAATGCGAGTTGCTTGAGGTGCAGATCTTTCGCAGCCTCAAAAACCTTTAGACAATCCGCCTTTGCCTTCCGGAAGAAACCGAAAGACGATGACAGATACTCAACTGTGAGGCGGGATTTCTCGGCGAAGCCTTGGGGGGTGAGATAGTATGCGTAGCGGCGCGCCGGCGCCTGACTCGCCTTTACAAATCCCTTTTTGATGCAGCGATTGAGGTAAGCGTTGACCAAGCCAAGCGCGATTCCGAGTTCAGCCGCGAAATGCCGCTGCGATCGCGCACCATCCTCTTCAACAGAGTTCAGCAGACCGAGAATAATACGGTCACTGTCTTCCTCGCGCTCACCTTGAGGTAACGCCCGGTCCATTGGCTCACTCCCTACCCGGCCTCAATACCGTGTTCATGGAATGAACGTCAAGATTGCCGACGCAACATCACCGTAACCTATTGATGAAAAACGACTAACACGATAGAAGCGGTTCCGTCCCCGGGCGGGTTTCACGATCCCGGTCTGCTCCTTGTGTCCATCCGAATGACGGCTTCAACTACAAAACTCCTCTACGTCGTCACCGAGGACAAGGCCTTCCTGTCCCACCGGCTTCCCATGGCCCGTGCGGCGCGCGATGCCGGGTTTGACGTTCATGTCGCAACGTCAGTCGGCTCGCATGCGGATGCGATCCGCGCCGAGGGTCTTACGGTCCATCCCATGCCGCTGCGGCGCGGCGGACTGTCTCCCTTGGGCACCCTCGCGACCATCAGAGCGCTTCGCAAGATCAAGCGTGAGTTGTCACCTGCCATTGTCCATCACGTCGGCATGCAAATCTGCGTGCTCGGCGGCGTCTCTTCGCTCGGAATGACGACACCGCAGATCAATGCGATGACGGGCCTCGGCTACGCGTTTACCTCCACAACAGCCAGAGCGCTCACCCTGCGCGTCGTTATCGCAATCGCGTTGCGGTTCCTGCTCAACAGGGATCATGCGGTCTTTCTGGTCCAGAATCCCGACGACCGCGCCGCCCTCGAAACCATCGGGATCGATCATCACCGTCTTGTCCGCATTCCCGGCTCCGGCGTGGATACGGACAAGCTGACACCGCTCCCGGAGCCCGACGGCCCGATCACTGTGGGATTTGCGGGCCGGCTCCTGACCAGCAAGGGTATCCGCGCCCTGGTGAGCGCCCACAGAATTCTGCGCGCACGCGGCATGGACATTCGGCTGCGTATCGCCGGGGACCCCGATCCGGCCAATCCCGACTCCGTCACGCTTGACGAAGCGCGGCAATGGAACAACGAACCGGGTATTGCGTGGCTGGGACACGTGGCGGACATCACAACGCTGTGGCGCGACTGCCATATCGCGGCGCTGCCGTCCCATCGGGAAGGCCTGCCAAAAAGCCTCCTGGAAGCAGCCGCATGTGGCCGGCCGCTCATAGCGACGGACGCTCCCGGCTGCCGCGAGATTGCGATCCCCGATCAAACCGGCTTGCTGGTGCCCATCGAAAATCCGCAAGCTCTTGCCGATGCGATCAGCGCATTGGCCACCTCGCGCGAATTGAGAGCGAGGTACGGTGCGGGAGCCCGGCAGCTTGTGGTCGAGACAATGTCCGCTCAAGCCATCGGCGCAGCGACCGTCGCCCTTTACAGAGAACAGATCGAACGCGCGCGCTGACCTGCACTGTCCGGCCTTCACTCCCTGCAAGATTTTCCGATGGAGTCAGAACGGCGAAAACCGACGGGCCTCGCATTTGTCGTTGATCACCGCAGGCCGCCAGTTGGCAACCGTTTCACCTTTCAGAAAAAAAGTGAAATAGCGCAGTTCGCTGCCTGAGCTTCCGCGAGAACACACAGTCCATTTTTCAGGCCCGGACTGCGCCTCGTTCGGCCCGATGTTGGAGACTTCAGAGCGGGTGATGTCTTTCATCGACTGTGTAATCTGCTGAATACGCTCGAAGATGATTCGCTGTTGCCGGGAATCCGGCTCCGGATCCGATTGAACGGAATCCTGCACATCGAAAAAGAACGTGCACCCGCCCAGCAAGACAGCCGCGAGCAGCACCTGAAGCCAACGTACAGCCACCAATGTTACTTACTCCCGCCTGTCCGGGAGTCTTACTATCGCGTTGGCGGTTCGGTGAAAAGCGGCTTCGAGGTCTTGAAAAAACGCAGCCGCATACAGGCTCTATCCTTGGCTGAAATATCCAAAAACATTTTCAGGAACGCACCCGGAGAACATTTCCAAAACACGGACATTAAGAATTTGGGCATTGTCCAGAGACGTTGTGACTCTTCGCCGCTTTGATTAAACACTTTCCGGGGCCGAGCCCCGGAACCCCTTTTCCGACCATCGTGGATATTATGTCCGATCGACCATCAAGCAATGTCGACCCAGCAGTTGCCGCAGGTTTCGGCCACGAGTGGTCGACGTTCCAGCAGGGAGAGGACGCCTTCTCCGCAGACGACCGGGCAGCGATCTTTGACTCCTATTTTCATATTTTTCCGTGGGATCGTCTGCCGGCTAACGCCGTCGGAATGGATGTCGGATGCGGCAGCGGGCGGTGGTCGGTGATGGTAGCGCCCCGTGTCGGTCACCTGCATCTGCTCGACGCCAGCGCCGATGCACTGAATGTCGCGCGCTGCAATCTGGCGGCGGCAAAGAACGTGACCTTCCATCACGCCAGCGTGGGGGATTTGCCACTCCCCGATGCGTCGCTTGATTTCGCGTTCTCGCTGGGCGTGCTTCATCACGTCCCGGATACGCAAGCCGCGATCTCGAAGATCGCGACAAAACTCAAGCCCGGTGCGCTGTTCCTGATCTACCTCTACTACGCGTTGGACAACCGGCCGGCGTGGTATCGGATGCTGTGGAGATTCAGCAACATCTTCCGCGTCATCATCTCAAGCCTGCCGGAAAAACCCCGGCTCTGGATCAGTCAGTTGATCGCCGTGTTTATCTACTGGCCGTTGGCGCGCTTCGCAGCACTCGTTGAAAAGCTCGGCTTCTCTGCCGCATCGCTGCCCCTGGAATCATACAAGGACCGCGCGTTCTATGTCATGAGAACCGATGCTTATGATCGATTCTGCACCCGGCTCGAACAGCGTTTCACGCGAGAACAAATCCAAAGCATGCTGACCGTGGCCGGATTTCAGGACATTCGCTTCTCGGACCGCGTGCCCTATTGGTGCGCCGTCGGCATCAAGCGATGACGCGATGATGTCCGCTTCATGAATTCAGCGCTCATCATAACGATACTCCTCGTCGCCTGCATTGTTTGCGCAGCTCTCATCGTCCTGCTGCGTCCCCTGCTCCAGCGCTATGCGCTGGCGCGGCCGAATGCGCGGTCATCCCATCGCGTACCGACACCACAGGGCGGCGGATCGGCCGTTATTGTGGCAACCATTGTAGCCGCAGCGTGTTCGATCTACTTTTATCAGCCGGCAGCGGGCTCGGGCCTAGTTGCGGTATTCGCGGCCACCATCCTGCTGGCCTTCGTTGGCGCCTACGACGACTTGCGCGCCATGCCCGTTCTTCCCCGCCTGCTGATGCAGGCGATAGCCGTGGGCATCGTCCTCGCAAGCCTGCCTTCAAGCCTTCATCTCGTCCCGGCGCTGCCGCTATGGATCGAACGCATCATCCTGCTGATCGGCGGCCTCTGGTTCGTGAATCTGGTCAACTTCATGGACGGCCTTGACTGGATGACAGTCGCAGAGGCCGTTCCTGTGACCGCGGCGCTGGTGCTGTTTGGTGTCTTCGGTGAGTTGCCCATGAGCGCAACCATTGTCGCCCTCGCACTCTGTGGCGCAATGATCGGCTTCGCGCCGTTCAACAGGCCTGTTGCAAAACTCTTTCTCGGCGACGTCGGCAGCCTGCCGATCGGCTTGCTGATGGGCTGGTGCCTGCTCCATCTCGCGGGTAACGGCCATCTCGCCGCAGCGCTGCTGCTTCCGCTTTATTATCTTGCCGACGCGACGCTCACGCTGTTTAAGCGCCTGATGAAAGGCGAAGCCGTCTGGGTCGCGCACCGGTCTCATTTCTATCAGCAAGCGACGGATAACGGCTTCAGCGTCATTCAGGTGGTCAGCGACGTCTTCATTTTGAACATCGCCCTCGCAGCACTCGCCGCAATCACGGTCTGGATGACATCATCCGCCGTTCAGAGCATCATGCTGCTGCTTGGCGCTGGCGCGGTCGCAACCGTGCTCTACCGCTTCTGTCGCCCACGCAAGATTCCGGGCTAAGCTTACGCAGCTCCACTCTTGAATTCCGGGATCGCATCCTTCAACACGCCAACGATTACGCTGCGCTGCTCACTCGCCACGGCCTTTTCAAGCGTAGACAGCCATCGCTGCAATGTATCGAGCGGCGGCTCATTAGGGCGCGCCGCGACGATGCCCGCGATGCCGATCTCAGCCGTCGGCTCCTCGTGGGCGAACAGGATTTCATTGAGACGCTCGCCGGGCCGAACGCCGGTGAACACGATGTCGATGTCATAGCCCGGCTGGAGTCCTGACAACCGGATGATGCGCTCGGCAAGATCCACGATCTTCACCGGCTGCCCCATGTTCAGAACGTACACCGACACATCCGGCCGCACCGGTCCCAGCGCATGGGTCGCAGATGTCACCACGAGGTCGCATGCTTCCCGAATGGTCATGAAATAACGGACCATATCCGGATGGGTCACGGTGACGGGTCCGCCAGCCTCGATCTGCGCCTTGAACTTCGGCACCACCGAGCCGTTCGATGCCAGCACATTGCCGAACCGAACCGAAATCAGCCGCATCGGCGTTTTGCCGTTCGCACGGTTCAGCAATTCGCGGTCGAGCGCCTGGCAATACATTTCGGCAAAGCGCTTGGTCAGCCCGAGCATCGAGACAGGCTCAATCGCCTTGTCGGTGGAAATCATCACCATCGCTTCGGCGCCTGCCGCCACTGCCGCATCGGCCACATTGACGGTTCCGAAGATGTTGGTCTTGACGCCCTCGCCCCAGTCGCGCTCAAGGATCGGAACATGCTTCAACGCAGCAGCGTGAAAAACGATATCCGGCTTAAACTCTGCCATCAGGTGCGAGATGCGCGCACGGTCGCGGATGTCAGCAATGCGCCCTTCGATCACTGCATCCGGAAATTTCGTCGTCAGGCTTTCCGTCACGGCATGCAGCGCGGGTTCGGCATTCTCCACGATCAGCAAACGCGATGCGCCGAACGTCACCGCACGGTCGCAGATTTCAGAACCGATCGATCCGCCGCCGCCGGTGACGACAATCGACTTGCCCTTCACGAAATTCTCGAGCCGTTGGTAGTCGATCTTCACGCTCGGCCGCAGCAGCAAATCTTCCACCGCAACGGGAGCGAGGCGCGGCGCTTCGCCGCTCCCCTCCAGCGACGGCAAGCGGCTGACAACCAGCCCGAGTTTACGCGCACGCGTCAGCACCGACTCCGGCGAGGCATCCGCCTCGAAGGCCGACGGCAGCATGACAAGGCGCTCGATCGGCCGCTCGCGGCCTGAGAAATCTCCGACAACATCGCCGAGATCGTCGATGGCGCCGAGTACCGGAATGCCGCGGATCGATTGCCCGCGATCCGATGCTGACGGCGACAGCAGGCCCACCGGCCACATCCGCTTCACGGCTCCGCTTTCAATGCCGCGCAACAGCACCTCTGCATCGGCAGCGCGACCGACCAGCAGTGTCGGCGAGGCATCGAGGCTGCGCGATTCGCTCAACGTGCGGGTGTAGCGGAAATAACGATAGGCAATGCGCAGCGCACTGAGGGCAAAATTCTGCAGGAACCAATAAATGACGATGGTCGTCTTGCCGAAGAAGAAGGTGCCATAAATGTTCGGCGCGATGAAAATATAGTCCAGCACCAGCAGCATCAGCGCCAGAACCGTCGACACCTTCCCGATGTTGATAAAGTCCGGGAGCGAGATGAAGCGCCATTTTGTCGTCGTCAGCTTGAAAACGTAACAGACGATCACGCTGAAGATGATGAAGTAAGGCAGGATACGCAGCAGCAATGGCAGGCGCTCGGCAAGGCCACTGCCTTCAAATCGCAGATAAAAACTCGCCACGACCGCGAAAACAGTCGCCAGTGCGTCGTGAACTGCGATCAGGAGGTTGCGCCAGGTCAGGCGACGCAATCCGAACCAGGATGAACCGGCCATGGTCAAGCTTGCCCCGCGTGTACTGACGGCTGCAACACTGCGCCGGCTTCGCGCCGATCACGAAGCACCATGCCTCCCGCCGCTCCGACTGCAAGGACGTAGATCCACCCTTCCGTGAAATCGAACAGATGGGAGTTCAGTAGCGAACTGAAGAAATTCTGCGCGACGGCGGCAAGACCGATCCATGCGAACAATCCTTCTCGGCCAATAAACATCCGCAAGTGCACAATCCACATCACATAGAGAAGAATGGCACCGATCGCGCCCCACTGCACGGCGACATTCAGTGTCTGATTATGAGGATTGGCAATCACCTCAGCCGACACCCCTGTCTGTCCGACGGCATCACGCTCGAACAGCATTTTCGTAGAGCCTGTGCCGTGGCCAAGCACGGGAGCGGCCTCGAAAAATTTCAGCGACTTACGCCAGAACTCCAGACGCTGCCCCGCGGATGTCGCGGCATTGGATGCGCGATAGGCCTGATACTCGGTAAGCGCGCTTTCCACGCGAGAGCGCAGATAGGACGACGTGTTCCAGGCCAGTACACCTGCGATGATGGCTGCCACGACAAGCGCAAACGCCATACGCCCACTGAAAAACATCGCAACAAACATAACGAACAGAATTGGCACGCAGATTAGTGCCGTCCTCGAATTGGAGACGAACACCAGGTTGGCGACAAAGCCAGTGGCCAGAACCCCAAGGACAAGTGCAGTTCGCTTCATGTCGCGCGACAACGCATACATCGCGGCGCCAAGCGCACCAAACGCACACAGGGTGAACTCCTGAGCCTGTGCGATGGTGTTCTTCACCGGAACGCCGGAAATTCCGGATGACCCAACCATCAAACGCGGGTCGATGAACATCGCCCACGACAGGAGCATGACGACCGCGCACGATGCGACAAACCCGACCAGCACCCAAAGGCCGCGGCCGGATTTCTCAAAATGCAGAATGAAAACTGGAATCGCGAGCAGCTTCGCAACCTGGCCGAGACTGTGGAGGCGCGATGCCCACGGAATATCCGCTGCCCAGAACGTTCCCGCTGCCGCCAACGCAAAGAACAGAACCGGCACCCAACAGGCGGGGCGACTTAGAAAGTTCGCAACATCCCGCCTTTGCGCCGTCGGAATGAGCAAGAGCAGCCACACTACCGCGAAAATCGCGACCAGAGACGTTGACCACGGCAGGGATATGGCCAGCAACACCACGGCGATATCCGCGGCCTTGGTCCATGCGGCCGTGTTGCGCCAGATCGATGGCGACGCGTGAGCCGAAAGATCGGACACGTTCGCTGTCATGCCTTGTTCTCGCGCGCACGCTTGACCAGCGATGTGGTGCTGTGGCCCGGCAGAATATCGACCAGCACAACCTCGCCGCCATTCGCCGCGACGATCTCATGACCGACGACCTGCTCGCGGGTGTAATCGCCGCCCTTCACCAGCACACTTGGCTTGATCTGCGTGATCAGTTCAAGCGGCGTGTCCTGTTCGAAGATCACGACGAGATCGACGGCTTCCAGCGCTGCAAGCACTTCCGCGCGCGAACGCTCATCCTGCACCGGCCGCTCAGGTCCCTTGAGGCGGCGTACCGATGCATCGCTGTTGAGACCAAGGATGAGGCGATCGCAAGCGGCCCGTGCCTGCGTGATGACGCGAACGTGGCCGGGATGCAGAATGTCGAAGCAGCCGTTGGTGAAGCCGACGCGCAATCCCTGCGCGCGCCATTCAGCCACCCGCACATCGAGATCATCAGCGTTAGAAGCGATCTTCTCTTCCGCCGCGAGCGAAGCATGTGGCAAAATCTTCCGCCGCAGTTCGGCCAGCGACACCGTTGCGGTGCCGGGCTTGCTAACGGCAACTGCCGCACCCGCCGCCGCGCAACGCAGCGATGTATCCCAATCCGTTCCAGCCGCCATGGTCACGGCGAGCACTGCCGCCACCGTATCGCCCGCGCCGGACACGTCGCGAACCTTGGCGGGCTGCGCAGGAACATGGATCAGCGTGCCGTCGCGATGTGCCAGCGTCATGCCGTCTTCGCTCTTGGTCACCAGAACCGCTTCGGCATCGGCGGTCCGCAACGCCTCGATCGAAGCATCGGCGATATCGGCGTCCGACTGGATACGGCGGCGTGTGGCTTCGGCGAATTCCTTGCGGTTCGGCGTCAGCAGCGTCGCGCCGCGATAGATCGCAAGATTGGCGCTCTTGGGGTCCACGATCACACGCTTGCCGAGCTTGCGTGCGGCATCGATCACATTGCGGATCACCCGCGTGGTCAAAACGCCCTTGGCGTAGTCCGACAACAGCACGATGTCCGCACGCGGCAACGCCGAGACGACCGCATCGATCAGCTTGCGTTCGGTGACCTCCGATGCCGGCGCTGATAGTTCCCAGTCAGCGCGCAGCATATGTGTCGAAAAATGCTCGGAGACGAAACGGACCTTGCGCGTGGTCGGCCGCGACGGATCGGTCACCAGCACCGGTTCGATCAACTTTTCCTTCGCCAGTTCCGCCTTCAGCGTTTCGCCTGCGGCGTCGCTGCCGACGAGGCCAACGAAAATGCACTTCGCACCCAGCGCCGCGATGTTTCGCGCCACGTTGCCCGCGCCGCCGACATTGAGTTCGCTCCGGCGCGCCGCGATCACCGGCGCAGGTGCTTCCGGCGAGATGCGCGAGACTTCGCCATAGACGAATTCGTCCAGCATCAGATCGCCGACGCACAGCACGGTCTGGCGGACAATCGCTTGCGACAGCGCGTCGAAGTCGAACATGAGAACGTTCCTGTTACCCGGTCAGCGGTAGCGATCGGGCCGGTCGAGAAAATCCCTGACATAGCTGCCGACGCCGTCTTCCAGCGCCGTGAAGCCGCCATTGTAGCCCGCGCCGCGCAGATGATCGACCTCTGCCTGCGTGAAGTACTGGTAGCTGCCGCGAATTTGTTCCGGCATGTCGATGTATTCAATGTTCGGCTTCGCGCCGAGCGCGGTGTACGCCGCCAGAATCAGGTCGCGGAAGCTGCGGGCGTGGCCAGTGCCCACATTAAAGAGACCGCTCACCGAGCGCGTCGCCAACAGCCACATGATCACGCGCACCACGTCATCGACATGGATGAAATCGCGGCGCTGGTCGCCATCGGCGATGCCCTCGCGATGCGACTTGAAGAGCTGCACGATGCGGCCTTCGCGGATATCGTCGAAACGCTTGGCCAGCACGCTCATCATCGTACCTTTGTGATATTCATTCGGGCCGAACACGTTGAAAAATTTCAGGCCCGCCCATTGCGGCGGCATCCTCTCGCCCTTGGTTACGCGCTCCATCAGCGCGAGATCGAACAGATGCTTGCTCCAGCCGTAGAGATTCATCGGGCGAAGCTGCTTCAGCGCCGCAAGCGACTCGTCGTCGCGAAAACCCTGATCGCCGTCGCCATAAGTCGCAGCCGAGGATGCGTAGATGAACGGGACGGAGTTGACCGTGCACCAGTCGAGCAAGCGCATCGACAGGCGGAAATTGGTCTCAATGACGAGATCGCCGTCGGTCGCTGTGGTTTCAGAAATCGCGCCCATGTGGATGACGGCGTCGAGCTTGCGGCCATCGAGCCACTGCATCAGTTCCGCAGGCGGAACGAAGTCGGCGAGCTGGCGCTTGGCGAGATTGCGCCACTTGCCGTCAGAGCCGAGAAAGTCGCAAACGGCCACGTCCGCGCGGCCCGCATCGTTGAGGGCGGCGACGATGTTCGATCCGATAAAACCGGCCCCGCCGGTCACCAACAGCATGAAGGAATCCCGCCCAATTGACCTAGTGTCCCGAATCCGAAGTTCGCCCCTTCTTGCGGCGCGTTCCCAAGCGAACTTCGGATTCAAAGGGACACTAGAAGCTAATGATTCGAGTGTGGTTTTGGTTCGCAAGTCCGCAGATGCACGGGCTGCAGAAGCGATGCGGACTTGCGAACCACCACACTCGTCACCTTTGCCTCAACCCCGCCCCCCAGGCAACTCACGTCCGTGGGCTTGGTGAAGGCCGGGGGGATGGGTTGCGAACCCGTGAAAAGGCATCTGGACGCCGCGCAGGGGACGCGGTAACCGGCTGATCGTCCACAATTCTCCCGGACCTGTAACAATCGGCCCGAAACCCTTCAATAAATGAATATAAGTTCATTTTTAAGCGATATTGGGGTGACGCCCGATCCCTCGGAAACCAGCCCGGTTCTGGTCGTTCCGTATATGTGGATCGGCGATTTCGTGCGCGGGCATACGGTGGTCCGGGTGCTCAAGGAGCGCTGGCCCAACCGGCCGGTGGATCTGCTGGTCACCAGCCTCTGCGCCCCGCTTGTCGATTACATGCCCGGCGTCCGCAAGGGCATCGTCTGGGACCTGCCACGCGGGCAGCTGGCCCTGAAGAAGCAATGGGCGCTGGCCGAGCAGTTCCGGGCCGCTGGCTATGGCACAGCCTTGGTGATGCCCCGGACGTGGAAGTCGGCCATTGCGCCGACGTTGGCGGGAATTCCCCAGCGCACCGGATGGGTCGGCGAGGTCCGGTTCGGCCTGATCAACGACTGGCGCTGGGGCGAGCGCAAGATGCCCCGCTTCATCGACAAGAACGCGGCCCTTGCCCTGCCCGCCGATGCGCCGTTGCCGAAAGAGTGGCCGGTGCCCCAGCTTGTGGTGCCCCCCGCCGAAGTCTCGGCATGGCGGCAGGCCAACAATCTCGGCCAAAGCGCCGCCGTGGCGCTGGCGCCAGGCTCGGTCGGCGCCTCGAAGCGCTGGACCTACTACGCCGAGGCCGCAAAGATGTTCGCCGAACAGGGCCTTGACGTCTGGGTCGTGGGCGGCCCCGGCGAGAAGACCCTCGCCACCGAGATCGTCAATTTTGCAGGGCCGCACGTGCGCGATCTCACCGGCACGGACTTGCGCAACGGCATCATGGCCATGGCCGCAGCGAAAACGGTCATCTCCAACGACTCCGGCCTGATGCACATCGCCGCCGCCATCGGCACCCCGGCTATCGGCATTTTCGGCCCGACCAGCCCCTATCACTGGGCGCCGCTGAATGGACTCGCCGCCACCATCAAGCGCGCCACCGACCTGCCCTGCCAGCCGTGCCACAAGCCGGTCTGCACCCAGAACGATCATCACTGCATGCGCGACATCCCCGCCTCTCAGGTCGTGGAGACCGCGCAGCGCGTGATGGCCGAAGCCCGTTAATCTCGACAACTGGCCGCACTTGCACCCTACTTGCGCCGCTATCGCGCTGTGACTACCACTGACGCCAGTTCAAACCGACGCGGTGACATGTGAGCCAGGATCGGATCGCGGCCCATTTCCAGAGTTCGCTCGATGGCCTGACCAAGGCCGCGCAGAGTGCTGACCTGCGCGCGACCACGCACGCCATCGCCCGCACGGTCGCCGACGCCTTGAAGGCGGGCAACAAGCTGCTGCTGATCGGCAATGGCGGGAGCGCCGCAGACGCGCAGCACATCGCCGCCGAAATTGTCGGACGCTACAAGCAGGAGCGTCCCGGCTGGGCTGCCATCGCGCTCACCACGGATACGTCCGCACTCACGGCCATCGCCAATGACTACGGCTTCGAGCAGATTTTCGCGCGGCAGGTGCAGGGACTGGCGAAGCGCGGTGACGTGCTGTTCGCGCTCACGACATCGGGCCGCTCGCCGAATATCCTCGCTGCGCTCAAGGTGGCGCGGGATCTCGGCGTCACGACTGTTGGCTTCACAGGGACCAAGGGCGAAAGCATGCGTGCAGCCTGCGATCATCTGTTCGTCGCACCGACCGACGATACACCGGTGATCCAGCAGGTTCACATGATGGCGATGCACGCGATCTGCGATGAGGTCGAGCAGGCGCTGATTGCGGCGACGAAAGCAAAATGAGCGCGGAGAAGAAGCCCGCCGCGTTTCTTGACCGTGACGGCGTGATCAATCTCGACGATGCCTATGTCGGCACCCGCGAACGCCTGCGCTGGATGCCGGGCATCGCCCCGGCGATCAGGGCGCTGAATGAAGCCGGCTATTACGTTTTCGTCTTCACCAACCAGTCCGGCGTCGCGCGCGGCTTTTTCTCGGAGGACGATGTTCGCGCGCTGCACAACTGGATGCGCGACGAGCTGGCGCACGATGGCGCACGCATCGACGACTTCCGCTATTGCCCGCACCATCCCGACGGCATTGTTCCGGCTTACACACGCGAATGCGACTGGCGCAAACCGCAAGCCGGCATGGTGCTCGATCTGATGAAGCATTGGCCCGTGGACCGGGAGCGCAGCTTTGTCATCGGCGACAAGCAGCGCGATCTCGATGCAGGCAAGGCCGCCGGGATCGAAGGCTATCTGTTTTCAGGAACGGATATCGCGGGTTTTGTCGAAAAGATTCTGGCGAAACGGTAACGGCATTTCCTTCTCACCGTCATGCCCGGGACAAGCCCGGGCATGACGAAAAACTAAACCTTGTGAGAATATCCAAGAGACATTTTCTCTGCCGCCTCGATCACCCGCTCGAATGACGGGTAAACATCCTTGCCACCGACAACCGTAATCGGTCCGTTGCCCACCGGACCGGTCAAACCGGGATCAGTTGCGAGAAACACCGCGATCAGCGGCACTTCATAAGCCGCCGCCAGATGCAGCAATCCCGTATCGACGCCAACCACAAGCGAAGCATTGGCGATCACTTTCGCCGTTTCATCGAGCGGCAGGCGATCGAGAATCCGGCTTCCCGGAATCGCGGCTTTGAGCCGCTCGCTGCGCTGTCGCTCGCGCTCATTGCCCCACGGCAGCACGACCTCAAGACCCTGTGCGTGTAGCCACTTGCCGGTGCCGATCCAGTCGACCTCACGCCATTCTTTCGACGCGCGCGACGTGCCGTGAAACAGCACCGCATAACGCGCGTCACTGCCGCGCGGCGGCTTGACCAAGCCATAGTCGATCGCAGCATCGGGCGCATATCCGAGACTCAACCCGGTCAGCCGCCGGTTACGCGTCACCGCATGCTGATCACGCGCGACGCTATGCTTCACGTCATAGAACCATGACGCCACCGGCTCCTTGATGCTCGCTGCGTCGTAGCCGTGACGCTCTCCTGTCGCCGCTCGCGCGATCAGCGCCGAACGGATCAGGCCCTGTGTATCGATCACTCTCTCGGCCTTGATCGACTTCAGCTTGACCTTGAAGGCGGAAATCTCGCTCCATGTCCCGGCATGCAGCAATTGAGAGCGCCACCGACGCGTCGAAACCGGGATCACCTCACCAATGGCCGGATGAAGTTGCGCCAGCGGCGCAAAAGCTTCCTCCACCACCCACGTCAGCCGTGCATCGGGATAGCGCCGCCGTGCATCGGTCACGGCGGGCATGTGATGCACGACATCGCCGAGCGATGAGGTCTTGATGAACAGAATACCGTGCATCGGTTTGATCAGTCCGAAAGTCACAATAGCGCGTTACGTTTTGGAAACCATAAACCGCGTTCCTGCGGGAAAATCCAAGGGTTTCACCCGGAAAGTTCCGCCTTATACCCCATTTCCATCGTTTCCTTGCAAGCTTCCGGCAAGAAGTTCGCTCCACATTCCACGCCAGCTCACAAAAGATATGGCGCGAGGATTGCGCGCGGAAGCAATGCAGATTGGAATGCCATGACAGTCTTGGTCACCGGAGGCGCAGGTTATATCGGCAGCCATACGGTTCGCGCGCTGGTCGATGCGGGCGAAAGCGTTGTCGTGGTCGACAATCTGTCGACCGGCTTTTCGCAGTTCCTGCCTGAAGGCGTGCCGCTGTTCATCGGCGATGTCGCGGACGAAAATCTCGTCGAGGGCGTGATCGCCGCGCACAATGTCGATTCCATCATCCATTTCGCAGGCTCGGTCGTCGTGCCGGATTCGCTGCGCGATCCGCTCGGCTATTACCGCAACAACACCATGACCACGCGCAATCTTCTCAATGCCGCGGTCAGGTGCAATATCAGCCGTTTCATCTTTTCATCGACCGCTGCTGTCTATGGCAATCCGGACCGTACGCCTGTCGCGGAAGAAGCGCCGACACGCCCGCTCTCGCCATACGGTTCATCGAAACTGATGACCGAGATCATGCTGCACGATGTCGCCTCGGCGCATGGCATGCATTACGTGGTGCTGCGCTATTTCAACGTCGCCGGTGCCGATCCGCAGGGCCGTATCGGTCTTGCCACTGTCGGTGCAACGCATCTTCTCAAGATCGCCGTTGAGGCCGCCACCGGCCAGCGCGCGAAGATCGACGTTTACGGCACCGATTATCCGACGGTGGACGGAAGTTGCGTCCGCGATTTCATCCATGTCAGCGATCTGGCGCAGGCGCATCGCGCAGCGCTGTCCTATCTCGAACAGGGCGGCCCATCCGCCACGCTGAACTGCGGCTATGGCCGCGGCTATTCCGTGCTCGAAACCATCGAGGCGGTGCGCCGCGCGTCGGGACGCAATTTCGCGGTTCAGTATGCCGAGCGCCGCCCCGGCGACATCATGACCATGATCGCGGACACGGCCCGCATCCGCGCCACGCTGGACTGGACGCCGCAATACGACAACCTCGACACCATCGCCCGCCATGCGCTGGCCTGGGAGGAAAAGCTGCTGGGCGAGCGTCAGCAGGACCACCGCCATGCGGTTCCGGCGTAGCGCCAAATCGGGTAAAAATACCTGATTTTGCTTGAAAATCTGCCTCATTGAAGGCAAGGAGGGTCATCGCATAAACCCTGACGGGGCGCCAATTGCGCCTGACCGTCAATGGAACGCGGATGACCGAGCTTCCACGCAAAATCACTGACGACCCCTATGGGGCGGCCGCCCTTATTCGCCGCCTGATCACCGAGCAGGGCCTCCAGCACTGGCGGCGCTATGCGGTCGCGTTTGCACTGATGGCGGTCTCCGCCGGAGCCACGGCGGCATCCGCCTGGATGCTCGGCGCGGTCATCAACGAGACTTACGTCAATCGCAGCGTCCACGGCATTGTCATGCTGTCGCTGGTGATCATCGTTCTGTTCGCTGCGAAGGGCGTGGCGACTTACGGTCACTCGGTCATCCTCGCAAAGATCAGCAATGCCATTCTGGCGTCCAACCAGCGCCGGCTGTTCGCGAAGCTGATGCGCGAGAATATCGGCTTCTATTCCGAACGACATTCCTCCGAATTTCTCGCGCGCCTCACTGCGGGCGCGCAGTCCGTTACGCAGGTTCTCAATCTGCTCATCACCGCCGTCGGCCGGGATTTCCTGTCACTGGTCGGCCTTGCCGCTGTGATGGTCATTCAGGATCCCTGGATGTCCATTTCCGGCCTTCTGATCGCGCCGCCCGCGCTGTTCTTCATCCGCAAGCTGGTGCGCCGGATCAAAAATCTCGCGCATGACCAGTTCAGCGGTAATGCCGATATTCTGGAGACCATGCTGGAGTCCCTGCAGGGTATCCGCACGGTGAAGGCTTTCACGCTCGAAGACACGATGCAGGCGCGCATCGACAACAGCATCGGCATTGTCGAAGCAAACGCCAACAAGATGGCGCGGGTGCAGAGCCGCTCCAGCCCACTGATGGAAATGCTCGGCGGCTTCGCCATCGCCGGCGTCCTGATGTATGGCGGCTATCGCATCATCGCGACCGGCGCGACACCGGGGCAGTTCTTTTCCTTCATTACCGCGTTCCTGCTGGCCTATGAACCGGCCAAGCGCCTCGCGCGCCTCAACATCGAACTGAACAGCTATTTGATCGGTGCGCGCAAGCTGCTCGAAATCGTCGACAGTCCCGCGAGCGAACCGGACGACAGTGATAAGCCCGCGCTCAAACTGACTGAGGCGAAGGTCGAATTCCGCGATGTCACCTTTGCCTATCGCGGCAATGAGATCGTGCTCAACCGCATGAGCTTTGTGGCCGAGCCCGGCAAGGTGACCGCGCTGGTCGGACCGTCCGGCGGCGGCAAGTCCACCGTGCTGGCACTGCTGCTGCGGTTTTACGAGGCAAAGTTCGGCGCCATCGTGATCGACGGGCAGATCATCTCCGATTGCTCGCGCCGTTCGCTGCGCCAGCAGACGGCCTATGTCGGGCAGGATGTCTATCTGTTCCGCGACACCATCCGCGAGAACATCGCCTTCGGCCGTCCCGGCGCGTCGCAGGATGACATCGTCGCTGCTGCCAAAGCTGCCTGCGCGCATGACTTCATCATGAACTTCCCGCTCGGCTATGACACGCCGGTCGGCGAGCACGGCACGCAACTCTCCGGCGGCCAGCGCCAGCGCATCGCCATCGCCCGCGCACTGGTGAAAAACGCGCCGATCATTCTGCTCGATGAAGCAACCGCCGCGCTGGATTCAGAGTCCGAAAAGCAGGTGCAGGAAGCCATCGAGCATTTGTGCCAGAACCGCACGACCATCGTGATCGCGCATCGCTTGCACACCATCATGCACGCCGACCAGATCCTGGTGGTGGAAAACGGCACCATCGTCGAAACCGGCGGCCATGATGACCTGCTGCGGTGCGGCGGACGTTACGCCTCGTTCTTCCGCTTGCAACATCGCGACACCAACCCGCTGGCACCCGTCGCCGCCAGCGCATAAGCTCTTTATTCTCGCCTTCCGTTTTCCCTCCCAGACATCGGAATTCACCATGACCGCCAGCTACGTCATTCCCGCACTCACGCAGCCCTCCATCCCCGTCGCAGGCGAGTCGAAGTCCTTTCCCGTGCGCCGCATCTGGTGCGTAGGCCGCAACTATCTCGAGCACATCCGCGAGATGGGCAATGACGAGCGCCAGCCGCCGTTCTTCTTCGCCAAGCATGCCGACATGGTGACAGGCGATGGCGCGACGATCCCGTATCCGTCACTGACCAAGGATTTCCAGTACGAGGTCGAACTTGTGGTCGCGCTGAAAAGTGGCGGCGCGCACATCGATCCAGCCAAGGCGCTCGATCACGTCTACGGTTATGGCGTCGGCATCGACATGACCCGCCGCGATCTGCAGATCGCATCGCGCAAGAAGGAACAGCCGTGGGAGATCGGCAAGTCGTTCGATTTCTCCGCGCCCTGCGGCGCGCTGCGTCCTGCCGCCGAAATCGGTCACCCGGCGAAGGGCAAAATCTGGCTCTCGGTCAACGGCACCGAAAAACAGAAGGGCGACCTTTCTGAAATGATCTGGAATGTGCCAGAGATCATCGGCAAGCTGTCGCTTCAGGTCTCGCTCGGCGCGGGCGACATCATCATGACCGGCACGCCTGCCGGCGTCGGCCCGCTTCAACCCGGCGACAAGATCGAATGCGGCATCGACGGCATCGGCACGCTGAAGGCTGTAATCGGGTGATTTCAGCCAGACTGCTTCAATCAAGCTGACTTGGCTGCAATGGCTGAAGCCGTTGCAGCATCACGGGGCATTTCGCCAACAACATTGCGCAACCTGACGCGCAATGGCTTTTCAACGAGATAGTAAAGCATCGTCGCACAGGCGATACATGTGGCGATACACAGGCAGTAGATGCCGGCAGCCGCCACTGGACTCATGCCCGCGAGGCGCTCCGGCTTGAAGGCGATGCCAAGTGCTCGAAGCACTGGAAAATGCACCATATAAAGCGAGTATGAAATTTCACCGAGCCAAACCATTGGCGCAAGCGAGAACAGCCGCGCGGTGACGCCGCTCGACATCGCCAATGCCGCAATGAAAACAGCAAGCACCGCGATCAGCACATAATCCGGCGCGCCGAGCGACGGGAGAACCAAAAATACAATCAACGAAATCATGGCCGCCGCATCGTTGAGCGCGGACCTGCTTTCGAGCGTGCCGCGCAACACCGCATAACGGCACAAAGCAGCGCCACAGACGAAGGATCCGGCAATGCGAACCAGCGCTGACGGCGCGATCCATGCACCAGACAGTCCCCATCCCGCCAGTGAAAAAATAAGCGCCGCTGCACCAAGACTCGCAAACGCAATTACAAGCATCGCTCGCGGTTGGCGTGCATGGCCAAGACCATACGCAACCAGCGGGAAGCACAGATAAGCGAACCATTCCGCGCTGATCGACCATGACGGCACGTTCCAGCTCATCTGATCCGTCACACCCCAAGCATGAACGAGCAGAACCTGCCAGGGCAGCGCGCCGAACGTAAACGCTTCCGGCGAGCGGAGATTGAGACCGAGTCGCCCGGCCGCGAGCACGACAATCACCAATGCGGCCAGCACCGCGATATGCACAGGATACAGCCGGATGAAGCGGTGCCACATGAAGATCGCAAACTTGCGTCCTGTGGGTCGCTTCATACTGTCGAAATACACGTACGTGAGAATGAATCCAGACAGCAGGAAAAACAGATCGACACCGAGATAACCGCGCGACACCACTCCAACATCCGTGATGCCGACTGGAATGTTCTGGCCCGCATGCAAGAACAATACGAGAAACGCAGCCAGTGCACGAATACCGGTCAGGGATGCAATCGCCGGCTTTGTCTGCATGAAGGCAGCGCCACTCATGACATCACGCCCCCAACTGCTTCTCCACCGCCGCTGCCATCGCCAGCAGCCTGCGGTCATCGCCGTGGCGGCCGACCAGCATCAGTCCGACCGGCAACGCGTTGCCGAACCTGATCGGCAGCGAGATCGCGCAGACGTCGAAGAAATTCCAGATCGACGTATTCATCAGCGCCTGGACGTTGCGCTTGTTGAAGCTTTCCGGCGTGGAGATTTCGTCCATCGTCGGCGCGACGATCTGCACCGTCGGCATCACCAGCACATCGACCTGATCAAACACCGCATCCATCTGCGCGATGCCGCGCTCCCGGTCACGGAGTGCGAGGATGTAATCGGCAGCGGCGATTTTCTCCGAACGCATCAGCCGCGCCCGCACATTGGGATCGACACCCTCGCCCGCTTCCGCGAGCAGCGTGCGGTGGATCGCATAGGCTTCCGGCGGCGCGACGCCGCCGCGCTCATTGGCGACGTGCATGATGTCGAGTGCCTTCAGCGTAACATCTGCGCCGGACTTCCAGTGCGAAGCGAGCTTCGCCAGCGCCTGCGTGTAGGCCTTGCCGACGATATCGTCGAGACCATTGATCGGATAGCCCTGCACGAAACCGGCCCGCACATCCTTCAGCGATGGCGGTTTGAGCGGCGATGGCGCCTCACCCGCCAGCACGGCATCGGCATTGGCGCAATCGGCAACACTGCGCGCAATCGGTCCGATCGAATCCAGCGTGAACGACAGCGGAAACGCGCCCGCGCGCGGCACGCGCTTCACTGTCGGCTTAAAGCCAGTGACACCGCAGAACGCCGCTGGAATGCGCGTCGAGCCGCCGGTGTCGGTGCCGATGGCGATCTCGCCGATGCCGTCGCCCACCGCGACCGCCGCGCCGGAGGACGAGCCGCCCGGCACACGCTTGCGGTCCGCCGGATTTCCCGGCGTGCCGAAATGCGGATTGGCACCTAAGCCCGAATAGGCGAATTCGGTCATGTTGGTCTTCGCGGCGATCACCGCGCCCGCCTCGCGCAGGCGCTGCACGATCACCGCGTCCGCCTCCGCAGGCTTGCCGCGCGATGCCTGCACCTTCGATCCGGCGCGGGTGACCTCACCTTTGACGTCGAACAGATCCTTGATGGTTAGGACCGCGCCGTCGAGCGGCCCGCGCGCACTGCCGGATTTGATCCGCGCATCAGCCGCATCTGCGGCCTTGCGCGCTTCCTCGGCATAGACGGTGAGGCAGGCGCGCGCGCCTTCGCCTGCCGGATCGGCGATCTTGCTGAGGGCCTGTTCAAGACGGTCGCGGGATGAAGCGGTCATTTTTCTTCTTGTTCTGAAAGGGTCAGGGCCGGGAGAATGGATTTTTCACACCCGGAAGGCAATGCTTCTAATTATTCGCATTCTGTCGACACATGGCGCGATCTCTCCTACCGGCATTTGCCGCTTGCCCGCTCTCGTGACGGCGCGGGAAGACAGGGGCCCTCTCGCCGCATATCGCGCTGGCGTGTTTCGCGATAAAGTCCTCCAGGCTGAGGGGAATCGCAATGATCCGGCTATCGATCAGACGAAAAATCATGGGCATCGCGGTGGCGCTGATTGTCCTGATGGCCGTCACCGCTGTCCTGTCCATGATCTCGGTGATGCAGGTTTCCGCGCGCCTCGAAGAACTCACCAACAGCTACATCCCTGCCTACGGCAATCTGGCGCGTACCAACATCCGCTCCGTCGAGCGGTCGCTGGAATTGCGCCGGATGGTGATCGAGCGAATCCGCTCGCCCTTCGGCAGCGACCGCCTGGCGGAAATCCGCCGCCTGTTCGAAGCCAAGGGCGCGGAAATGGAGCGCGAGGCGGAAGCTGCGCGTGCGCTGATCAACGGCCTGATCCAGAAGGGCGCGGATTTCAGCGACCCGACCGCGCTGGCCCGGCTCGACACCCGCATCGAAACTGCCCTGACCGTCTTGCGCAATCATCTCAACAGCGAGATCGAGCGCATGCTGCCGCTGCTTCAGACCGGCGACACCAAGGCCATCGACGACGGGCTTGCAAGAGTGGATAGCCTGCGCAACGAACTCAACCAGAATCTCGACTCCATCCGTGCCGACATGTTCGCATTGCTGCGCGCGGAAGCCGACCGAACACGGAAAAAGCAATCCCAGGTCGCGATCATTGCCGCGCTGCTGACCGTGCTCGCCGCTATCATGGGACTGGTATTCTCCATGCTGGTCAGCGACGGGATGACACGGCCCGTGCGCAAGCTCCTCGAAGGCGCACGCGCGGTCGAGGCCGGGCATCTCGAGGAGAAGCTCACGGTCACAACGCAGGACGAAATCGGCCAGCTCACTACGGCGTTCAACAACATGGTCGAGCAGTTGCGGCTGAAGGAGCGCATTCGCGAAACCTTCGGAAAATATATCGATCCGCGCGTGGTGGAAGGACTGATCGATAAACCCGCAGTCGCATCCGAAGGCGAACGCCGTGTAATGACCGTGATGTTCTGCGACGTGAAGGGATTCAGCAGCACAAGCCGGGGCACAACCCCGCAGGGATTGGTGAAGGTGATGAACCGCTATCTGTCGGCGATGTCGTCTCCGATCCGCCAGCACGAAGGCATCATCGACAAGTATATCGGCGATGCCATCATGGCCTATTGGGGCCCTCCTTTCACTGCGGATGCGGATCAGGCACGCCTTGCTAGCATTGCTGCGCTCAACATGATCGATCTGGTTCCGCAACTGCGTAATGAGCTTCCCGAACTGCTCGGCGTACGCACCCTGCCGACACCATTCGATATTCGCATCGGCATCGCCACCGGCGAGGCGCTGGTCGGCAGCATCGGCTCCGAACTGATGATGAGCTACACCGTGATGGGTGACACCGTGAATCTTGCCTCGCGGCTGGAAGGCGCGAACAAGGCCTACGGCAGCCGCATTCTCGTCTCCGAGGCGACGGTGACGAACGCAGCCGCCGAGATCGAGGCGCGCGAGATCGACCGGATTGTCGCGGTTGGCCAGACACAGCCGCAGACCGTATTCGAGATCATGGGCCGCAAGGGTGCACTGACGGCGCGGCAGTTGGCGCTGCGCAATCACTATGTGGACGGACTCGCCGCCTATCGCGCCCGGCGATGGGACGATGCGCGCCGCGCCTTCACGGCTGCTCTTGTTGCCGTTCCCGATGATGGTCCATCGCTGACATTCGTCAAACGCCTTGACGGCTTTGCGTCTAATCCACCCGGCGACGACTGGGATGGTGTCTGGCGGCTTGAGCAGAAGTAGCGTTTCCACCGACGGGAGTTGCCGATGCCCTCCTCCGAGATCGATGCCATCCGCGCTCTCTTGACCGCGAAGGCCCGGCCAGTCGGCTGGACACAGCGGCGCGAACGGCTGGACGAGATCGGTACGGTCTGGCCGGTCGCTGACGACATCGCTCTGACTAGCATCGACATCAACGGCGTGCCGGGCGAATGGTCGCTGGCGCCCGGGAGCGACACATCGCGCGTGCTGATGTTCTTCCACGGCGGCGGCTACTGCTCCGGCTCGATCAGGAGCCATCGCCGCATGGTGACCGAAGCCGGACGCGCGGCGAAAATCCGCACCCTCGCACTCGGCTATCGTCTCGCGCCGGAGCATCCGTTTCCGGCGGCACTGGACGATGCGATGACCGCGTGGCGCTTTCTGCGCGCGAAGGGCTATGCGCCCTCGCAAATCGCCATCGGCGGCGACAGCGCAGGCGGCAACCTGACCGCCGTGCTGGTCAACGCGCTACGCGAGCAGAACGAACGCCCTGCCTGCGTATGGCTGGTATCGCCATGGACCGATCTCACCATGTCGGGCCACTCGCTCGTCACGAAAGATGCGGTCGATCCGATCATCCACAAGGGCTATCTCGAAGAACTCGCCAAAGCCTTCGTGCCCTCAGGCATCGCGCGCAACGATCCGCGCATCTCGCCGCTGTTTGCCGATCTGAGGGGATTCCCGCCCACGCTTGTTCAGGTCGGCTCGCACGAAACGCTGCTCGACGATGCGACGCGCTTTGCGGCGGCGCTGGGCGCGGCGGATGTCGACGTGACGCTGGAAATCTGGCCGGAGATGATCCACGCCTGGCCGCTGTGGAATGCGCATCTGGAACCAGGCCGCCGCGCGCTGGATCATGCCGGCGCGTTCATCCGCCGTTATATGTAAGCGTTATTTCTGCAGCACCACGTTGGCTGCCCCCTTCTCGACCATGTCGATGACCAGCAGCCTCACCGGCTCGGTGCCTTTGTTGGCGCCGAAGTGCCACTGATCAACGGCCTCGACAATGAAGTCACCGGTCTTGAAGGTTTCGGTCTTGCCGATGTCGAGATTGGTCACCTCGATGGTCCCGGCCTGCACATAACCGTAACGCGGGAACGGATGCTTGTGTTTCGGCAGCACCGCGCCCGGCGGAATCTCGTAGGTCGAGACGATGACCTGCGCGTCCTTTTGCGGCAGCACGATGGGCTGGCCGCTGGACGTGACGGTGGTGGACAGCACCGGCTTGACCACGACCTTGCTCGCGGCGGGCTGCGTGTCCGCATGAAGCGGCGATGCGACCAGCAACAGGCCGAGCGCCAGAAACGTCGCGGCGATCTTCACGGCGCGCTCACTCATACACCATCACGCCGTCATCCACCTTGCCGAGACGCAGCGAGACGATGTCGAACGCATAATTCTGATACAGCTTCCACGGCCGCTTCGAGCCTTGTTTCGGCATCTTCGCCACCGAGCGCTGCACATAGCCCGAGGTGAAATCAAGCCAGTCCTCGCGCTTCACTTCAGGATCGGTGTTGCGCGGCGTGCACTGCTTGTAGCCGTGCTTGTCCATGTAATTGATCAGACGGCAGACATATTCGCAGGTGAGATCGCATTTCAGCGTCCACGACGCATTGGTGTAGCCGAACGACGAGGCCATGTTCGGCACGTCCGAATACATCATGCCCTTGTAGTTCAGCGTGTTGGCGAAATCGACCGCGCGTCCGTCCACGCTCACCTGCATCCCGCCAAGCACCTGCAGGTTAAGCCCCGTCGCGGTGACGATCAGATCGGCGTCGAGTTCGCTGCCGTCGGAGAGTCGAATGCCGTTCGGCGTGAACGTATCGATGGTGTTGGTCACCACCGAGGCGCGGCCGTCCTTGATCGACTTGAACAGGTCGCCGTCCGGCACGAGGCACAGCCGCTGCTGCCATGGATTGTAACGCGGCGTGAAATGCGTGCCGATGTCGTAATCCGGTCCGAGCGCGTGACGCACACCGCCGAGGATCAACTGCTTGGCGCGCTCCGGCTTGCGGCGGCAGAGCTGGAAGAAATACATGCCGAACAGCACATTGCGCCAGCGGATCGCACGATAGGCGAGCTTCGCAGGCAGCTTCTCGCGCAGCTTGTTGGCGAGCGCATCTTCCGCGGGCCGCGCCACCACATAAGTCGGCGAACGCTGCAGCATCGTGACATGCGACGCAGTCTTGGCCATTTCCGGCACCAGCGTCACCGCCGTCGCGCCGGAGCCGATCACCACCACGCGCTTGCCGGCGTAGTCGATATCGCTGGTCCACTTCTGCGGATGGGCGATGCGGCCCTTGAATGTATCTGCGCCGGGAAACTCCGGCGAATAGCCGCCTTCATAGGAGTAATAGCCGCTGCACATGAACAGGAAGCCGCAGGTAAACTGCACGCGCTCTTTGTCTGGCCCCCGCTCCGCTTCCACGGTCCAGCGCGAGTCCTTTGACGACCACGACGCGCTTTTGACCTGATGGTTGAAACGAATCTTGCTCTCGATGCCGTTCTCGCGCGCGGTCTCGCGCACATAGTTCAGGATGCGCGGTCCGTCGGCGATCGCCTTCGCCTCGGTCCACGGCTTGAACGAATAGCCGAGCGTGTACATGTCGCTGTCCGAGCGAATGCCGGGATAGCGAAACAGATCCCAGGTGCCGCCGATGGCATCGCGTCCTTCAAGGATGGCGTAGCTCTTGCCGGGGCAATTCTGTTGCAGGTGATAGCCCGCGCCGATGCCCGACAGGCCCGCGCCGACGATCAGCACATCGACATGCGTCGCGCTGTTGTTTGAAACATTGTTGGCGATTTCAGCTTCAGCCTGCATTGGTTTCTCCCTTGGGCGGACTCTGCGCGCAGCCGCGCTGCGATGCAACCGTTGACATTGGCCGGGACGTGAGGAAGCGGGCCTGTACAGATGTGCTTGAGCCGCCCTGTTCTTTACGGCAGCGCGCTTGGCGCCTGCGCCATTCGCGCCAAAATGAATCCGCGCCGATCCCCGAGACGTGTTCGATCAGCCCTGTTCTTTACGGCGCGGGCGCGCCGGAGGCGTTTTCGCACGAACGGGCAACAGCCCGCGCGTGAATTGCATTCCCGCCCTCTTGAAAGAGGGCGCGCGGAACGCCGGATGCTCAGCGCATCCGCAGCCTCATGCGCAATGAAAACAAGCGCACGAGTGAGTCACCACGAAAGCGCCGGACTCATCCGGCGTTCCGCACGCAATGGTTTTAACGGCTTGCTTCGCGAAAACCCCCGGTGACCGACCCTTCGGTCATCACCGCTCAGAGGACTTATTGCCACCTCGCGCCCTCTTGCGAGAGCGGAACTGACGTTGCCTCATGGCGCAAGGCGATGCGCCGGGATAACGCGACTTGGGCCGTCCGCAACAGCGTGGTCGTCAGCGCATCTTCGGCGTCTCACGGACCCTTTGCGAGAAGTCCGCTCTGCCGCCTCATCCGCGCCTGACGCTGCCGCGTCCACCGCATCCCGCCCCGCGTCCGTGACGATCGCGAGCCGCCCCTCTGGTGGGACGAGATGAATAGGAATATAATCTTTGAGTGATGGAAAGTCAATGACTCAGTTGCCTCGCGCTTTGACGGCCTGCTTTGATTCCAACCACAACATGAGAGTTGTAAATTACAATCGACAATTGCACATAAAAAAGCTAAGTAACTGCAATATCTGGAATTGTTGTGTTCAATGGTTGTGACCTGCACCCCTGATTGCCCTCGTTTATAAGTAGACTCTGTTCTGGTTTTCGTCCCTGTTTGAACGGTTGGCAAACTCGCTTGGTGTGAGCCCGTTGAGGCTCGTATGCGGTCGGTTGGTGTTGT
>Ga0209023_10000973_pt1 | contig 40234 bp, 37 predicted proteins | sample LakOneMetagenome_FD_187468 | JGI IMG/M metagenome (GOLD analysis project Ga0209023, IMG submission 187468) | Freshwater and sediment microbial communities from Lake Erie, Canada (SPAdes) (version 2) | ecosystem: Environmental > Aquatic > Freshwater > Lentic | place: Lake Erie, Canada...
GAGCTGGAGACGTTTCCGAGTGATCTGGGGATTCCCCAGATTAGCTGGAGACGTTTCTGAGTGATCTGGGGATTCCCCAGATTAGCTGGAGACGTTTCCGAGCGATCTGGGGATTCCCCAGATGAGCTGGAGACGTTTCCGAGTGATCTGGGGATTCCCCAGATTAGCTGGAGACGTTTCCGAGCGATCTGGGGATTCCCCAGATGAGCTGGGGAAGTTTCCCAGCGATCTGGGTGTTCCCCAGATTGTCTGGGGAAATTTCTGAGTGATTTGGTGGAGTCTCTGAGTGACCTGGGGAATCCTTTAGCAGTTCCGCGCGATCACGGGGCAAGGTTTTGAATGAAGCGGCGAGCATCCTTGCTCGCCGTTACAGCCCGAACACTTCCCTAATCGCGCCAAACGCGTTATATTCAAACTTCGACGACCGCTGTTATTCAAATGATCGAAGGCGATAGTAAACGCAATGAACCTCGAACGCTTTTCAATGAAAAAGTACGCGCAATCTCTGCGCCGTGGTTTGACGCGCACCCGGCGGAATCTCGCTGATTATCGTTTTTTCGCTTATCTTGCCATCCTCGGTCCCGGCATTATCGCGGCAAACGCCGGTAACGACGCCGGCGGCATCACCACTTATTCAACTTCGGGCGCAGCTTACGGTTACACGCTTTTGTGGGCGTTTATACCGATGACGATCAGTCTGATCGTCGTGCAGGAGATGTGCGTGCGAATGGGCGTCATCACCGGCCAGGGCCTCGCAGATCTGATCCGCGAGCAATTCGGCGTCCGCTGGACCGCTCTGATCATGCTCGCCCTTTTGATCGCGAATACCGGCGTGATCATCTCGGAATTCGTCGGCATCGCACAGGCGTCCGAGCTTTTCGGCATCCCGCGCTTCTTTACGATACCGCTCGCCGCCATTTTTATCTGGTGGTTGGTCGTAAAAGGCTCGGCCAAACGCGTCGAGCGCGTCTTCCTCGCCCTGTCGCTCGTCTTTTTCTGCTACGTTTTCTCCGCGTTCATGGCCGGGCCCGACTGGAGCGAGGTCGGGAAAGGCTTTATCAAGCCGACGTTCAATTTCGACACCGCGTATTTGTTCACCGTCATGGCGCTCATCGGTACGACCGTCACGCCGTTCATGCAGGTATTTGTGCAATCGTCCGTCGTCGAAAAAGGCATGGACGAAGAAGAACTCCCGATGGTCCGCGCCGATGCGATCACCGGAACGGTCTTCGCGTGCTGCATCGCGGCGTTTATCGTAATATCGACCGCCGCGACGCTAAACGTTCAGGGCATCACAAGCATCGATTCCGCCGCTACCGCCGCCCAAGCCCTCGTTCCGGTCGCCGGAGTTTACGCCAAATATCTCTTCGCGATCGGCCTGTTCGGCGCCGCCATGCTCGCGATGGGCGTCCTGCCGCTCGCCACCGCATATTCCGTCAGCGAAGCGCTCGGATTCGAAAAAGGATTGTCCCGCTCGTTCCGCGAAGCACCCATTTTCCTCGGTATTTTCACCACTCTGATATTTGTCGGTGCGTTGGTCGCTCTCCTGCCCGGCATTCCGCAGATACAATTGCTGCTCGTAACGCAATGTATTAACGGTTTGCTGCTCCCGATCCTTCTAGTTGCCATTGTAAAACTCGCCAGCAACGGCGAGATCATGGGCAAACACAAAAACCATTGGCTCTTTAACATCCTCGCCTGGACGATAACCGTCATCGTCTCCGTGCTGTCGCTAATCTTGCTTGGTAAAACAATTGTTGATATGTTTTAGCGAACGCTATGGCATCAACCGAACTCTACAAAAAGGCTATTTCGCTAGTGATCTTCGTCGCCCTGCTCGGCGCGATACTCGGATTTATCGCGACGTTCGGTACCGATATTCGCGGTGCGATCGCCAGGACGCCGATGTCCGAGAGCGTATTCGACACGGTCGTCAAAATACTGCGGGTTGTTCTATGGATGGCGATCATCATCTCGATCGTTCGCTTCGTCGCGTTCCTTTTGATGCGTGCCGCCGCGAGACGTTCCGCTCAGGCCGAAGTTTCGTCGCTCCTCAAGACCGTTTTTTCCATAATCCTCTACATCATCGCGTTCGTAGTTATCTTTCAAACGCAGTTCCCCGACATCCCGCTGACTGGCATATTTACAGGTTCGACTATCCTCGGTATCGTCGTCGGTCTCGCGTTGCAGGACACGCTGGGTAACCTGTTCGCCGGAATTGCGCTTCAGGCAGATCAGCCGTTTCAGGTTGGTGATGTTATTACATTGACAAATCGCGGGATGGGTGTGATCGAAGGTGTATCTTGGCGAGGAGTTAGGATAAGAACATTTCAAAACAAACTGCTCGTCATTAGCAACGCTGTTCTCGGCAAAGAAACGTTCGAGATCGCGCCCAAAGACAATCTCAACGCCCACACGGTTAATTTCAGCACGCTTTACACCACCTCGCCCGCCAATATTGCCGCGATCGTTCGCGAATCAATGCGGCACGGCGAAAATGTCTCGCCCAAGATGCGCCCGGTCGTCCGCATTCGTAACCTCGGCGACAACGGTATCGACTGGGAAGTAAAATACTGGCTCGAAGATTACGTAAAACTCCACGACACCGACGCCATGGTCCGCGAACGCATCTGGTACGCCTTCCAGCGTGAAAGGATAGATTTTGCTTTTCCGACCCGGACCGTACATGTCCATGAGAAGCAACCTGATATCGATGTCGAGGCTGCGGTAAATCTCTACAGCGACCGGCTCAAACGTGTCCCGATCTTCGACCCTTTGTCAGAAGAAGAAATGGATCTGCTCTCCAAATCCTGTAAATCCCGCATCTACGCCCCTGGCGAAGCGATCGTCCGTCTCGGCGGCGAGGGTAGTTCGATGTTCATTATCAACCGGGGCAAGGTTGAGGTTCAGATCATGGAGAACGGAAAGCCCAAAAAGGTAAACGAACTCGCCGAAAACGATTTCTTTGGCGAAATGAGTCTTCTCACCGGTCAGCCCAGAACCGCCAACGTGATCGCCACCGTCGAGACCGAGGTCTTGCAAATTCGCAAGAATGCGCTGAAACCGATCATCGAAAGTAATCCGGTCCTCGTCCAGTCGATCACCGACATCATCGACGAACGCCAGGCGATGTTAGTAAAAGTGGACGACGAAAAGGCCGAAGACGTGGACGTAAGAAAGCAAGGCGTGATGCGTTCGATCCGAAAATTCTTCGGATTGCGAAGCGGGCGTTAGCAAACAGAGTCAGTGAACCTTCTTGTCGTAGATATCGTGAAGAACTTCCGTGATAGGCTTACGGTCTGGTAAAAAACCGGGCTGATCGGATTTTGGCTCACCGTTGCGGACAACCGACGAACGCGGCTTCTCAGGCTCGCCGTTTGATTCGTGAGTGCTCTCAACAAAGACAATGCTCTCGCCGTTAAATGAGTGCTCGTCCGCTTCCGAAATCTCTGCCCGAACCGGTTCATTCGCCAGCTCCCTACAGCTCGCCAGCATCGCCGCACCGCGATTTGTCCGCATCCGTTCAAGCGAACGAACCGCCGCGAATGTAAACGGAGATTCCGAAGGCTCGCGTTCGATCTTTCGGAGCAAGCGAACGTAATCGCGAAGCTCCGGCGTCGGAAACACGACCGCCGATTCATCCGCCGACGATTCTTCAAAAACAAAACGCAGATGTTTTACTCCCGACGAATGATCCCCCGATTTGCTGTACAATGCCCCGAGTGCGAAATGCAGCAGCGGCGGAGCGGTATGCATCGCGGCGATCAGTTTCTCCCCGAGACCGATGGCCTCGCGGATCTCAAATCCATACCAACGGCGATTGTCGTCACGCAGAATGTCATTTGCGACGAGGTAAAACTCAAAGATTTTCCGCGTCTCGCCTCGTGCCGCAGGTGAAAAGAGCTTTATAACAAAAAACGCTGCCGCCGCGAGCACCGCGATGCCAAATAGCGGAAAGCCGACAAAATACAAAAGCACAGATATCACTCCGAATGTCAGAGCGTACTGTGCCTTTTCCGAAACTGTCGTGTCGGTTCGTTTTGCTAGAGATTTACCCAAATATTGGTTATTCCTTGCTCGCTTTTTTCGCCTTTGGCTCGGCCGCCGGCGGTTTTGCCTTTGGTTTACTGGCCGTTTCGCTATTTTCGGGTTCCGCCGGACGCGTAGCTTTCTTGGCCTCTTCCTCGATCTTGCGGCCAAAACCGGCCATTACATCACCGATCTTGCTAAAAACTTCCATCGGCGATTCGATCACATAATTGATCGTCTCACCGATCGTCACAGCTTCCATTTTGAAGAGCTTGGATATCTTCTGATCGAGCGGCAACGCCTCAAATTCGGCTTGAAATTTATCTTTCGCAGGCTCTTTAGGTGCGGCGGTCTTTGTTTCCTGAGTCATAATTGTGATCTCTCCCGGGCGTTCGATCCTTGTCTCACATGCCAAACGCTCATTTGTCCTACGCCCGTTAGATGCAAAATGTTCCGTTTCCGTCGCGGTCTCACCTGACAAAAGATCGATTCCCGAAGAAACGACGACGGCACAATTGTGGATTCCCTTAGAATGGATACAAACCTCGTCCGGTGCGACGCCGAGCCGTTTCATCGCATCGATCAAATACGTGCCGACCGCAACGATGCCCTCGATACCCTCGCGTTCAAATTTTAATTCGGCTTCGCTCATTAATAACCAACCCCCGATTTAACCTTAACACGCGGCTGGGCTCCTGGTGGTGCGCTAGGAACATCGTTCTGCATTTTTTGGCATTCCGCGCAGATTCCCCACATTCTCAGGCTATGGTGCGTCGGTTTGAACCCAAAACTCTCCGCCGCCGTGTCCTGCATCAATTCGATCTCAGGTGAGAAAAACTCGATCACCTTGCCGCATTCAGTGCAGATCATGTGATCGTGATGTTCATGATTGTAGTGGTGCTCGTAGTAGGTCTTGTTGTCGCCAAATCGCACCTCGCGCGCAAGGCCCGCTTCCGTGAGAACTTTCAGTGTGCGATAGACAGTGGTGTGGCCGACAGATGTGTCTTTTTTGCGAACAAGCCAATGTAGATCTTCGATCGTCAAATGTTCCTCGGTCTGCAGAAACGTCTCCATGATAAGATCACGCTGCGCGGTCCGCCGCAGCCCCAACCGCTGGATGTGATCGAGGAAGATAGCCTTTTCCTGTGCAAACTTTTCTTTTCGTTTCGGCATAGCAACTGCGAAACTCTATTTTATCACCGCAGTTTGCTTTTCGCCATAGATATTAATTCGTTCGTCGCCGCGATCTTTTCGGGATCAACTCCTTGCCGCTCTGCAATGTCAAGGGAACGCTTTGCCAGATCGAGATATATCTCAGTTTCTTCAGCGGTCAATTTCCCGTCAAACGCCGCTAGTTGGCGTCGCAATCCGTCGGAATCGCCTCGGGCAAATGTTCCCGTAAGCGCCGCCGCCGTTCCCTGTTCGCGAATATTATCTATCGTGCTGCGGATCAATGGATCGAGGATCTTTGTCGAAAGCTCCGCGCCGACACCCGCACGCTCCATCATCGAAAACGCCATATCAATCAGCGCCGTCATGTGCCCACAGGCCGCGACCGCCGAGGCGTGATAAAGCGCCTTATTTACCGCCGTGATCTCAAACGAATGCCCGCCGAGATACTCAACGATCAATTTTGCCGCCACCACCGCACGCTTATCGCCCTCGACACAAAAATATGCACCCGCGAACCGTTTCGCCCCGATCTCCGGAGAACTAATCGAAATCAGCGGATGCATCGACCCGACCGCGTTGCCCGCTATCGTTAAAATTGACAATTCACTCGATGACAATGAACCGCTGGTATGCAAAACAACCGGCCCCGCAACGATATTGACCGCCAAATAACCCGCAGTGTTTGCGATCTCGCCATCCGGCGTAGCAATTATCACGAGATCCGAAGAAACGTCAGAGAGATCGTCACCGCGACGGATCATCGCTTCAACGCGATATTCCGACCCTCGAAATGCGATTTCGAGCGCACCGCCAACCCGTCCCATGCCTATGATTGTCACGCTTGGCATAAGACTTGAATATAGAGCAAATTACCTGTTGTTGGAAATTGAGTTGTCGATAAACACAATGCTACGCCACTGTCTCAAGCAGCGATTCGATCTCCCCAACCGTCGCCTCCCATTCTGGCGTTGGGCTGTCGGTTTTTCGACGAGCGACCGGTGATGACTCTGCAACTACCCGTGGCCTCGCATCGGCAAATGCCCGTTTGATCAAACGTAACTCTCCCTCTGACAATCGTCCGATCTTTTCGTTCGATTGCAATGCCGAACGCAAGCGCTTGGCTCCATCGACGAGATCAGCATCGTTCATATCGATGCCGGCAGAGATCGTTTCGAGGATCGAGTCCTTTTGGGCAACGATCACCTTTCTAAAATCGGCCATGCCTTCGTTTATTGTCGACCAAAGCATATTTGGCAGTGATTTACCCTCACCGGCGTCGAATAACGCGTACGAACATCCGCAAAATGGCTGCTGTTCGAGTATCTCGGCCACCTTGTAATCGCACTCTTTCCGCTGCAATTCGCCGACGATCCGCCGCACGGTCAGACGGTATTTCGAATTAAATCCCGGCACTTCGCTGACGCTTTCAAATTCGCGCCAGATGTCCGTCGCCATGATCTCGGAGAGTTTCTCGCGTTCGTCACGGGCCGTTGAAGACAAGTCGTGTTTTTCGGCGTAGAAATCAGCGTAAGCACGACGAAAACGGTGCCATAGTATTGTCAGGCTGTCGCTGGTCATGGTCTTGCTGTCAAAGAAATTCGCCTCGATCGCCTGGTGCAACTCGAGCCGCAGTTGATCGACGACCGTCTCTCCTGTATGTTCACAAAGCGAAAGATATGCCGACGCTTCATTCCTGGCCGCGGCTCCCGCGAGAAATTCATCAACCGTTACAAGATCGTCTTTTCTCCGGTCATATTCGGCCTCGGAATCGGAAAAAACATCCGCGATCCGCTCGAGACAGCTTTCGAGCGACATGCCGTTGGTCAAAACCGCCTTCGCCGAATCGGCCACTACGCTAAACGCCCGCAGCGAGATCGTTGCAAGCCGCCAGATCCGTGCATTAAAACTATCATCGCTGATCTCGTCAAAACGGATTGAAATATTCTTCTTTTCCCACTGCTCAACCCAATCTTTCAGTTCGCCGACGATGACCGATCGATCTTCGCTCTGCTCAAGGGACCTGATCGAACGGTGACCCGCGACCTTCGAGGCCCACCAGATCAAACGCGCATTCGGATACGACGCAATCGTTGGACGCGCAACCGCAACCACGTCGTCCCAGATGATCTTGAGGTCCATCGAACGCTGGTTGATCCGGTCGCCCTGTGACGTGACAAATTCGATAGTCCGTGCTCCGACGAGCGCCGCCATCAGCAAATATGCTGCCTCGCGAACAAGACCGTAAGGAGCCTCGCCGAGTTTCGAAAAAACAGATTCGAGCGGCGTCGATTCGCTTGCCTCGCCGAGCGAGGCCAGGACAAGTAGGACGAGCGGCAGTTCGGCAAGCTGCTCAGCGCTTACAGGAGCGAAATTTTCACCCTGTTTCTCGGCAAGACCGAGTGGTTGCGCATAGTTAGCCGCAAGCCACTGAACTTCATCCAAAGTCGGCCTCGCACCACTGAAGAAGTCCGACACCAGCGATGAAACCTCTTTCATTCGCAGCACTTGTGGGAAATACGGATGCGACGGGAACCGGCCTTCGAAGTACGATTCGAGCATCGCCGTCGCTACTTGCGACAGGCTCTGTGCCTCGCGGGCCTCTTCGGTAAAATTGTATTCATAACCGTCGATCGCGAGCACGCCATCGATCAGGAAAACACGCTGAAATATCTTTTCCGCAGCGACGCTATGCGTCTGCACCGCCGCAGCGATGTGATCTTTGAACTCGACCCGGACAGTCGGGTCAGATTGCAATACCACGAGCCGCCGCAGCGTCTCTTTTTCATCTTCGCGAAGCTCGGCCGGTTTCCAGATGATCTTCGTATCCGTACTGCCCGCAGCCGAGTTCCCCTCGCCGTCAAAACAGATGGCCGCTTTCCAGTCATATCCGGAAGGCAATGTGATCTTTGCACTTTGCGTTTCGCCCATCGGGTCCCAATAGACACGACCTTTTCTACTGCCGCCACGCCAAGTAACAAAGCTTTCAGTCACCTCGACCAACTTTTCGTTGCCGACAAACGAAAAACTACAGTCGGCAAACCGGTCGCACATCAATTTTTTGAGCCCGTCGGTCAGATCCTGTTCACCGACAGTCGCAGAGGCTGCTTCGAGCGCGGTCTTAAGATCGTCTTTGTCGAACAACCTAAACGCGAACCGCGAATCGCCCGAGTTCTCCGTCGTGATCTGGACATGCCCCGGCATCGCATCAGCAAATGCCTGAAGCATCGCGTGAACTTCATTAACGGCGGTCTGCGGGCTTGCTTCGTCAAAGATCAGCATGGAAGCCCCGATCTCCGCCGCCGTCGTCCCGTCGTCATTCAGCGAAAACAGAAACAGCCCTTTCAGGATAAGCTTCGCCTGCAAACGTTTCATCACCGGCGTTTTGGCAACAACCAGTTCGTTCAGTTTGTCGAAGGTGTCGAAGGCATCCTTAAGAGAATCGACCTGCCGCAAATCCTTTTCAACGTTGTCAAAAACCTCGTCAGGCGCGATCAGCGAATTCGCCGGACGGCCCATAATCCTGGCCCCTGCCTCAGATGCGAAGCCAAGCAATGCAAATTCGTGTAAGTAAAGCCGCACAAACGGGGCGATCTCCATGATCGCCGGATGCAGCGGGTAGAGCGAAGAAAATCGCTGTTCGCTCCACCGAAATCCCGGCACGACCTCGCGATAATAATTGTAAATATCGTGCAGCACCGGCCGCATCCGTGCGTGTTTCGGGAAAATATGCGAATCGACGATCTTGTAGAGATGCTCTTGGTCAAGATAGTCGATCGCAAAGCTTTTGGAAATGCCAGAATTCACGCCGTCGGCACCTGCTATATCGTCATCAAGAGCGATCCCGACGAATACGCCGAGACTTTTGGCGATCTCAGCGATCTCCGAAAGCACCATCCCGTCGTCCCGCGATACGCGTTCGTGCCGCTCAAACGCCGTGTCGATCAATAGCACGAGAGGCAGATCACCTGCGCTGTTCGAGCCTTGCATCAGCAATTCGGTCAGCGAATCGTTTAGCTTTTCTGGCTCAATTCCAACGATTGGGCTGATCGCCTGTTTTAGCTCTTCGATCAGTGTCGTGCTCGTTCCCCGTCGAATAAATGCGACCGGAAACTGTCGTCGTGCGAGTGCGTGCGTAGTCGACGCGACCAATGGGTCTGAAACACGCGAACGCAGTTCCGGATGTCCGAGCAGCCAGCCGAGCGTCGCTAGATAATGACTTTTACCGACACCGCGAAATCCCGCAAGCGCATTTGCCGCACCATTACCGTCAGTTATCCGCGCCGCCCGATTGAGCCATTTGCTCATCAGGTCCGAGGTCACGTCGGTAAAGTGATACCCCGAAACAGTCTGTGCCGGATCTGCTCCAAAATTCACGATGCTTCCGTGCGAACGTACTTCGACGATATCCTTGACCTTTTCTTCTATGCGTTTCATCGTGTGAAATAATACTAGCGGGCACCGGACAGGCTGCGAGAGCAAACTGTGAGGCCTCGCCACCAAATATTTTAACAAGTTTTACCCTTTCTGAAAACAAGTTTTCTTTCAAATGGAAAAAATTTCTCTTTTTCGAATTAAAAACCGTGAAACCGCAACTTTTTCTAGCGCGTCTGCATCATATATGCGTTGATTATTACACTGAAATAACGCTACAATTTTCTGTATGCGACAGGTTGGTTGGGAGGCAGTTTATGACTATAGGGTTTGGACGGAAATTGGGTGCGTATTCGATTCTCACTAGTCTTTGGTTTGGATCGCTAACGCTTTTGCCGGCTGGTGTTTACGCACAAGAGACACAGGGCTCAGCGACAGCCTCTGACAGTAAGGACAAGAAGCAGGCCAAACCCTCACCAACTCCTACGGGTTCGACCGTTTTGTCGCCAAAGGATGACCCGGCACAGATCGGCAAGCGCAAGATCAATAGCGGCAGCGACAAATTCTTTGGCTGGCTCGGCGGTTCACAGGAAAAAGAGATCGCCATTGGACGCCAGCTCGCCCTTCAGGTCGAACAGCAGTCAAAACTCGTCGAGGATCCGGTCGTCACTGAATACGTTAACCGCGTCGGCCAGAACATCGTTCTCCATTCAGACGCCAAACTTCCCTTCACCATCAAGGTCATCGACAGTGACGAGGTCAACGCTTTTGCATTGCCCGGCGGATTTTTCTACGTCAATCGCGGCCTTATTCTCGCCGCTGACAACGAAGCCGAACTCGCCGGTGTCATGGCACATGAGATCGCCCACGTCTGTGCCCGTCACGCTATCGAAAATCAGGGCAAAGGCACATTTATCAACTACGCCGCAATGGCCGGCATCATCTTCGGCGGCCCGATCGTCAGTAGCGTTCTTCAGAACGGCGGCGGTATTCTTGCAGGTCTGGCATCGCTAAAATTTTCACGCGGAGCCGAAACTGAGGCCGATAATCTCGGAGTTCAATACCTCTACGCTTCCGGCTACGACCCAATGGCGATGTCGACCATGTTCGAGAAACTTGCCTCGCAAAACAAGAAAAAGCCGGGTTCGATACAAAAACTTTTCTCGACCCATCCCCCATCAGTGGAACGCCGAGACGAAAGTCTAAGGCTCGTCGCCCGCTTTCCTGAGAAAGAAGAGTACGTTATCACAACATCCGAATTTCAACGTGTCAAAGCACATTTGCTGCGGCTAACCAACGCCAAAGCTGCGATCAGCACCGACTACGACGACGCAGGCGACGCCAAACCAACGCTCAAAAAGCGACAGCCCGATTCGCCCGACCCGGCCGACACCGGCGACGGCACGAGCACATCAAACGACGGCCCGCCAAAACTAAAGAAACGCACCGAACCAACGGACCCGCAACCGTCGCCCTCACCTTCGCCCGAATAGAAGTCAAATAAACTTGAACCAAAAGGCTGTCCCACCTGGACAGCCTTTTACCGTTAGCACGCCGTCCACGAGTCCCAGCTATACCGCCCCAACCGAAAGATCGGGTAGAAAAACACGTGGGCTTTCCACAAAATGTAGTGAGAAACTAATTTTAACTTGAAAATAGATCTTGCTGCCCGAGGAGTTTTCGGGCACGGATGATGGTCGCCTGAACGTCGGCGGATCGTTTTGCAGTTTTGTAAACCTGGATGAGTTTGCCAAATACAAGAGTCGCGAATTCGCGTTCTTCGGAGGTGAGCGAGGCGGTTTTGCCGATATCCCGCGTTTCGAGTGCTTTTTCAAATGCCTCGACCGCCTCAGGGATTCTATCCGCCTTGGAATAGATATCGCCAAGCATAACCTGCAAAGACGCAGAACCCGGCCGGTCGGTTAGCCATAGAGCAAGCGCAGAGCGTTTCAGCCCGGCCGCAGCATCATCTAATTTGCCGTTCCCGGCCTGCATCTGGGCGGTAAGCTTTATTAGAGTAACGTTGTCAGGATTGGCATAGATCGCTTGTTGCAGCGATTGTATCGCGATAGACGAAGCAACCACATCGCTCGTCTCGACAGCCCGTTTAAGGAGCGAAACGGCAAAGAAATTACCTGGATCATCGGCCACTACCCGGCTCAGCACGTCGATTGCCTCGCCCATTTTTCCAGCATCAACCAGAGCCGCACCAAGCTTGATCGAAGCGGCCTCGGGTGCCAAGTCTTCCGTCTGCCCCAAAACCTGCCGGTAAAATCTGGTCTCAAGCGGCTGGGAAGACGCGAGCCATTTCCTAAGCACCTCGATCCGCTCGGTCGGCATTTTTAACTGATCGTAAAAGGCCGCCTGAAAGGCCCAGCCCTCGGCAAAACGCGGGTCGATCCGAACCATCTCCTTCCACTCAAAGATCGCCTTGTCGGCATTCGGTCTTTCTAAAGTCCCGTAGTTCAAGCGGCTTTTGATCGTGTAAAGGCGAGCGAGAATTCGATGTGCTCCAAAATTATTCTTGTCGATGGCGACGGCCTTTGAGGCAAGTTCCACTGCTGCATCAACGTCATTTGGCGGAGACGAAAGCGTCAATTCAGCCATCGCCGTGTATGCTTCGGCGAGCGTCGGGTCGAGATCGACCGCACGCTGATAAGCGATCTTCGCGAGTCGATTGTTGTTTGCCGAAACGGCCGGTGAACGTGATCTCAGTCCGGCCCACGCATAGCGTTGGCCCTCAAGCATCGAAGCGAACGCCTGCTCGCGGCGTTCCCGCGTCCCGGCTGCCGGTGTCGACGACGGCACGCCGTTCTGCCCGAAAAGCGACGGACAGACGGCGACCAAAAAAGCGAAAATAAGCAGTCGATCTCTAAACATTTATTGCTTCTGAGGCTGAGTCTGTGGTTTCAGCGGAGGCGTCTGTTGAGCGGATTTCGGCTGGGCGGCCGGCTTTTCTTTGATCACCGTCGTCAGTGCCTGCGGAATCTGATTGACCATGATGTCGCCCTGATTCTCGATGATCTGATCGATCAATTCGAAGGTTTCCTTGTCAAAATCCTTCGTCATCAGCACGCCGTCCTTATCGATCGTCATCGGATAGATACCAAAAAGCTGATTCTTGAAATTTTGAAAGAACGAAGCATCCTCGGGTGGCAAAACGCTCGTACGTTCGGGGTTTGCGGCCGGTATCGTCGCACCGATCAATTCGAGCTGCTCTTTTGCTTTCGCGACATAATCGCTGTTCGGATAGTCGCTGACGATACGCTGATAATATCGGGCCGCCTGATCGGTTTCTTCTTCGATCTGATAGGTCACGGCCGTTTTGAACAGTACTTCGTCCATGAATTTGAAATTGGGATATTTATCAAGTATTTCGCGAAAACGCGACTGAGCACCTTTCAGTCCACCCTTCTTCTGATCAACCGCGAGATCGTAATAATAATTCGCGATCAGCAGATTGTGGAGACCGAGATTGTCCTGAACTTCGTTCAAACGTGTTTCGGCAGCCCCACGCAGGATCGAGTTAGGATACTGCTGCAACAGTGCTTTAAGCCGCGTTTCGGCACGCTTTGCACGCGTCGCGTCGCGGTCGGGCAATCCGATCTGACGCATTTCGGATTCAGCGATTTTCAATACCACACGATCCGCCAAAGGATGCGTCGGAAAGAACGTTAGCCAGTCCTGGTATGCCGCAATCGCCTGGATCAAACCGCCGGTCGAGCCTTCAATAAAGAACGAGTCGGCCACCGCCAACTTAGACATCGGCAGGTAAGGCGAATCGGGATAGGTCGTGATGATGGTCTGAAATAACAGACGTCCGACATCGTAATTACGTTTGCGGACCTCGCGGGTAGCAACGATAAAAAGTTCGCGGTCTCGCCCCGGCGTGACCGTGCCGATCAGCTCGTCATATTCATCATTGCCGCCACCGCCAAAAATACCGAGAAATTTCTTTTTCTTCTTGATCTCGCGAGCCGTTCCTTCTCTCGACTCCGGATTTGCCCGGGCACTTGCCGTTTCGACCTGCACCTTGTCTACACGTGCCTGCAGATCGGCAACAGCCTGCTCAAGGGCGTCAACATCACCTTTTTCATGCTTTTCACCACGGTCAACCTTGCCTTTCAAGCTCGAAACATCTCCGCGTAGCCGGCTTGCTTCCTTCTCCAGGCTAAGCAAGCGTCCAAGCGGCGAATCAATGCTCTCTTTGTCACCTTTTTTTACCGTCGATTCCTGCTTTAGAACCGATGCCGCACCCGAAAGCGAACGCTTCATCGTGTCCAATTTGCTCTCCATAACCCCTAACCGCTGGAGTTCGGTCCCGTCATTCGGGCGAGTCTGACCGAAACCCGTCGCTACGATCAGCAGCACGGCGAAAGTCACAAAAAAGGTGGTTTTACTTCTCATAAAAAACATATTTCGTCGAACGCGATCTAAAAATTACAACCAATCGGTTCCCTTATCGATCAATTCCCGGACCGCCTGTGCCGGCTGCCCGCCGCCAAAAACGGCAGATCCCGCCACTATTATCTCGGCCCCAGCCGCAACAACTTCGGCGATATTATGCGAATCGACTCCGCCATCGATCTCAATTTTCGTCGCGAGCCCGCGTTCGCTGATCGTTTGCCGCAGTCGTCGAACCTTATCGAGCACGGGATGAATAAACTTTTGTCCGCCAAACCCGGGATTTACCGACATTACAAGAATAAAATCGGCGTAGGGCAATGCTTCATCCAATGAGCTAAGTGGAGTTGCCGGATTGATCGCGATACCACATTTTGCACCAGCGTCACGGATCGACCCGAGCGTGCGGTGCAGGTGGACATCTGCTTCGACATGGACCGATACCATATCCGCACCTGCTTTTGCGAATTCGGCGGCGTAACGTCCCGGTTCCTCGATCATCAGATGCGTGTCAATTGTCAATTTCGTCGCGGCCCTGATGGACCTGACGACCGGTAATCCGATCGTAATATTCGGCACGAATTTTCCGTCCATCACATCGACATGCAAAACGGTTGCGCCGCCGGCCTCGACCAAAGCGATCTCTTCGCCAAGCCGCATAAAATCGGCCGACAACAGCGACGGAGCTATTTCAAACATTCTGAGCGGTTCTCTTTGTTTTGTTGCAGTTTCCACCGGTTTCGTTGCACTAACGGTTCGGACGCGTCGTCGTGCGTGGTTTCGGTTCACCGCCCGCCGGCTTGGTCGTGCCGCCCGGAGGCTTTTCTTTATTGGCTGGCGTCGATGAATTCTTGTTTGTTTTCTCGCCAGAATTATTGTTCGAACCAGGCTCTTTCTTGTTCGAATTAGAATCTGCTGAATTGGAATTTGAGTTCGATGTGTCCGAATTTACGTCACGGGCAGTGTCTGCCTTCTTGCGATTTGTATTCGTATTTGCCTTGGGCTTTTTCGGCTTATCGGTGATCATTTCCTCGATCTTGTCCGAATCGTCCTCGTCTGTCGTGATGACCTTTTTTGGTGCTTCTTCGCCATTCGCTGGTGCCTTGCTGGTAACCACGAGTATCATTTGCCCGGTCTTTACGGTCTCGCCGGCCTTTGGTAGCTGCTCGATGATCGTATTCGGCGGCTCCGTGCTTACGCGGTCGGCGCGCTTTTTGATCTTGAGTCCGAGCGAAGCAAGCTCCGTCTCGCTCTCAGCCAACGTCTTGCCCGTGACCTCGGGTACCTTGATCTCAGAACCCTGTAGGGACATATAAACGACCCCGGCCATACCGAACAGAAATACCGCCGCAAGTATCGCCAAAGCCACCAGTTTGCCGATTGCCGAAAAGCCTGTTTTTAGAAAACTCATTGTGAATAGTCTCCGAAAAAATCAAAACGAAAGTTTATCACTTTTAGCTGAATTAGTAACGCTAACGACGAACGAAAACGAGCTCTTAATGTGCTTTTCGAAATGCCGCGACAAAGAAACCGTCCATGTGGTCTCGATGAGTAAACGTTCTCGCAAATCCGTCCTTACCAACAAATTGCTGCGGAACATTTGGCTCAGCGACTGCAAACCCACTGTGGCCCGTCAAAAAAGCCGCGCAAACATCCTCGTTTTCCTCGCGCTCGAATGAACACGTCGAATATATGAGCGAACCTCCATCCTTCACCGCATTGGATGCATTTTTTAGGATCGCGAGTTGTTTCGAGGCTTGAGCTACAAAATCTTCGGGTTTTAGATGATATCGAATCTCCGGATTATGCCGGATAGTTCCCGTTCCGGAACACGGAGCATCAACGAGGACCGCGTCGAACCCCGCTTGAGCAAAGGGCAACCCGCCAACAGCGTCAAATTGAACTACGGCGACATTGTCGCAGCCTTGTTTACGGCAATTTTCCTTAAGAAATGTCGTCCGCGGACCGCTAACATCTCCGGCGCAGATCAATATATCGTTTGAGGTTGATCGCGAACGCAATGCCATCGCCGTCGTCTTGCTTCCCGGCGACGCACAGACATCGAGCACTTTGTCCCCGGCCTTCATCTGGACCGACTGAGCGACCATCTGAGACGCTTCGTCCTGGAAATAAATGAGTCCTTCCTCTTCAAGATTTCGTAGTTCCGGCGTGCTTCGCTCGGACATAAAACAACCATCGACAAACCCCGACGCCGGGAATTCTTCTAGTGCAGCGTTTATCCCGTCGGTCGAATTGCACGTTCGTCTGAACGCAACGGCCGGAATCTCATTATTCGCGTACGCAATTTCGGCTGTCACCTCGTCACCGAACTGTGTAGTCCAGTGTTCGAGCAGCCAACGCGGGTGTGATGTTTCTATCGACAATCGATCGAGTTCGTCGACGTACTCAAGCACAGTTGCCTCTCGTGTGACGCGGCGCAAGATGGCGTTCACAAAGCCCGACGCGGAGAATTTCTTTGCTTTCTTAACGAGTTCGACACTCTCATTGATCGCGGCGTGATCGGGAATGCGGTCGAGGAAGAGTAATTGATACAATCCCAAACGCAACGCGATCCGCACCACAATATCGAGCTTTTTGCCTTTCGAAAGGACGCACATGATGCGGTCCAGATACATCTGCCGCCGGAGCGTGCCAAGCACGAGTTCGTGGCAGAGCGATTGGTCCAGATCGGACAAACCGTCTTCGTAGGCTGGCAGCAATACGGATGAGAATGCCTTGTCTTTGTCGATCTTGAGCAATATTTCGAACGCGGCGAGGCGAGCGGGAGCGATATTCATGTGCGTGCCTTTTTATTCAAACCGCGTTGCGAATAGTCCGGCCCGGTTCCTTTCTTTAGTGAATTATCGAGCGTGCGGCGTTCGTCGAAAACGAAACATTCGCCTTGCCACATCGTTTTGTCTGCGGGTATTTCTTCGATGTATTTGAGGATGCCGCCCTCTAGCTGAAACACCTCTTTGAAACCCAAACCTTTCATGTACGGAGCAAATTTCTCACAGCGAATACCGCCGGTACAAAACATCGCAACGCGCTTATGCTTTTCGGGATCCAAATTTTGCTCGACAAAAGCCGGCAGATCACTGAACTTAACCGTTTCGGGATTTGTTGCACCTTTAAAGGTCCCGTTCTTATGCTCGTAATCATTGCGTGCGTCCAGAATAAATACTTCGGGGTCCGCGATGATCGCGTTCCAATCTGCGGGCTTAACGTGCGTACCAGTTCCGAGGGCGATATCGACCGGCTTCTTTAGCGTGACGATCTCGGGCTTTATTTTTACATCTATTTTGCGAAGCGGACGGCTTTCGTGCAATGAGATCTTAGGCGAGAATGTCGTTTCGAGGAGCGATTCGGCCTGCGGCAGGAATAGATCAAGCTCTTCGCGAGTACCACAAATGCTGGCATTGAAGCCTTCGGTCGCAAGGATGATAGTGCCGCGAATGCCGGTGTCAGCGAACAACTGTTTGAGACTTGAGCGCAACTCTTCGAGAGGTGCGACAGTACTCATCTCTTTAAATTCGTAGAAATTTACGACCAAAAATGTCTCTTCGTGTTCCATCCTATTGACCAAGCAATGTCCCGACAACTGGCCGCACGCCGTTGTTAAAATCCCGCACGTTCATCCGTCTCTTTCCTTCCAACTGCAGTTCGTGCACTGCCAAAAACGTACCTTCGCCACAGCAAATAACCAACTCGTCGCCCTTGGCGACAACGATGGCTCCCTCGGAAGCGGTCTGTAAATGCTCGCCGTCGATCCGCACCGAGCTTCGCCAGATCGTCAGACGCTTGCCGCCAAAGTAGGTAAAGGCGGTCGGGAACGGTTGAAAGCCTCGCACCCTATTATTAACATCGGACGCAGTCCTTGAGAAGTCAACGAGACCGTCGTCCTTCTTCATAATGGGTGCGAGCGACATGGCAGCGTGATCTTGCGGCTTGCGAGGGATCGAATCCAGGTCGCGCAGCGTCTCAACCAACAATTGAGCACCCGTGTCTGACAAACGAGCCATCAATTCCAATGCGTTCTCGTCCCCGCCGATCTCAGTTGAGCTTTGTCGCAGGATGTCGCCGGTGTCCAGACCGACATCCATCATCATCGTCGTCACGCCCGTGACCTTTTCGCCATTGACGATCGCCCAATTCACCGGTGCGGCACCTCGATATTTGGGTAATAAAGAAAAATGCACATTGATCGCACCTCGCGGAAAGGCATTGAGAAATGTTTCGGGCAATATTCGCCCGTACGCCACTACGACGGCAACATCTGCCTGGTGGAGGCGAAAGTCCGCCAAGGCTTCCGCGGTCCGGATCTTTACAGGCTGAAACACCGGAAGCCCTCGAAGAACCGCGTATTCCTTGACCGCAGACGCGTGCAGCTTGTTTCCGCGTCCCGCCGGCTTGTCGGGCTGCGTATAGACGGCGGCGACATCGTGCTGCGCCTCAAGCAAGGCCGAAAGCGAGCTTACCGCAGCCGCCGGCGTTCCCATGAATACTATTCTCATTTTCGACCGAGCCTCAACGCGTCTGCCATGACGTAGAATATCCAATTCTCTTCCATCGAACCTCTAATGAGATGGGCGTTCGGACCAATGGCGAATATCGCGACATCTTCGCCGCCGTGAGTTTCGTCAGTGAGCGGGATGGTCGCTTCCTGTTCGTAGTTTGGGTTGGTCGTATCGACCTTCGTCAGGTCCGGACGGCCCTTTGTGATTCCCTTGACGGCTCCGGTTTTGACCGGAAATGTTTTCGGGCCTTCCGGTTGATCGACGGATTCACCCGTGTAGCCACGTCCACTTGTGTAATTTAGGGTTGTATAGGGTTTTCCGTTCTTGTCGAGTTTGTAATCGGGTTCGAGATTGCCATCGCCGCCTATTTCCCGAACGAGGCCGAGAATATTATTACCCCGTGCCGGATATCCCATCATCGTCATAGTGTGACTGTGATCCGCCGTTACGATGATCAGCGTTTCGTCGAGATCAACTTTGCTTGCCGCAGCCCTGACCGCGTTCGACAGCTCGACGGTGTCCTGCAGAGCACGATACGCGTTGCCGTAGTGATGTGCCTGATCGATACGACCGGCCTCGACCATCAGGAAAAAGCCCTTTTTATTTTGCAAGAGGACGTCTATGGCCTTGGTGGTCATCTCGGTCAGGCTGGGTTCGTCGTTTTTCTTCTGGATGCGGTCGTAATCAAACTCCATGCTGTCGCGATTAAATAGCCCAAGGAGGTGCTTTGTCTTCGCGGGATCAACGGCAGCCAACTGCTCTCTGTTTGAAACATATTTCGAACGCGAATATTGCTCGACCCACTTCGCAGTAAGGTCGCGGCCGTCCGATCTTTCTCCGGTCGAGGGCGTCGCAGACATCCCCGCAGCCGGTTTGGGTAAAAATTTGTTACGCCCGCCGCCCATCGCGACCTCTAAGCCGTCGCCGTGTTTGAATTCAAGCAACTGACGGGCGATATCCAGAAAACCCGCGGCCGCCGCGTCTTTCTTACGGCTTGAGATATCCGTATCCGATTCCCAATCACGGTCCGCGGTGTGAGCGTAGCACGCTCCCGGAGTCGCATGTGTCAAACGCGTGGTCGTTATTACTCCGGTCGATTTCCCCGCGTCCTCGGCCATTTCGAGGAGTGATTCCGTTTCATTGCCCGCGACCGTTTTATAGTCCGCGTGGACCACATTTTGATTGACCGAGAGTGTGCCTTCGTCAGTTTTTACTCCGGTGATGATCGCCGACATCGTCGGAGCACTATCCGAGGTCTGCTGGTTGGCCGAATATGTCTTCGAAAGCGCCGAATATGGAAACATCTCAAAGCTCAAACGGTTCTCCTCACCGCTCTCGCCGCGCTGCTGCCCTTCGAATATCCGCGCGGCAGTGAGCGTGGAAATCCCCATGCCGTCCCCGATAAAAAGAATCACGTTCTTAGCCTTTTTGCGAACTTTCACCCGTTTCGCCGCGTCGATCGCAGCCCAGCCACCATTCCGCCAGGTCTCTGTTGACTCGGCCCGCTTCACCGGAAACGGCGCCGCGGGCGTCTGCGACAGCCCCGAGGCCGCGAACGACAATATACAAGCAAAAGCCAACAACTCGCGAGTAAATCTCATAATGGTTAAATCATAACAAACCAATATCAGCCAAACATCTTACGGCCTCTCTTTTAAGCCCCACAGCCTATTATTTGGCACGACCCAACTAAAAAACCGCCGAAGAATCCCGGCGGTTGTCTCCCGATCTAATTCAAACACTTTTAGTACGCGCAATGATAATTTGAGTTCTCAAATAACCGTGTCCACTTGCCCGCTTTCTTTTGATACGCGGTAAATCCTGCACCTTCGAATGACGCTTGGTGTGTAAATATCTCGTTGGTAGCGTCGCCGTCAAAATCGAAGCTGTCGAGGAACATTTCGTGATAAATTCCGTCATCAACATCCTTGATCGACTGGCTCATTACATCTTTTTGCTCGACACGGCGATAGTCAGCAATGCCAAATGCGTACTTGCCGTTCGCTCCCTTTTCAGCGATGAAGAAAAGTAGGTCGCGCGTGAATTTATCGACCTCGACCCAATAACTGCCGACCATTTCAGCCTTGCCGTCGTTATTGACATCGATCGCCGTAAGATTTTGCGACTTGAGAACGGAGGCCGTTATCTTGTGCTTCGCATATTCTTTCTTAACGAGTGCTTCGATCTCGCTGCGTTCTGCGACAGTCGGTTTACGGCGGACACCTGCAGATTTGTTTTTGATCACGGCGTTGGTCGCGAGAGCCATGACAAATCCTTTCGGGATCACTTTCGACGATTTGACGGTCACATCCGCAGTATTCTTCGAACACTCGGAGGCCGCATTGTTCTTTTTAACCGTCACGGTCCCCGCGTCGGTTCCGCCGAAAACCAATCTGTACGTCGCACCTGTCTTGTAATAAGCCTTCGCGAACGCCGAGATTATTCCCTGGTCGCTATCACCGCCCACCGGGTTCTCCAAACGGCTGCGATTGATGTATGCGATGGGTTCTAAAGTGGTACCGTCATTCACTACGGCGAAAATTATGGGTTTCGGTGCCTTTGCGGGCGGTTTTGCCTTTTGCCCGAGAGCTAACGAAGCCGTCGAAAACAGGATGAGGGCGGACATTACCAGAAACGTCAATCGATTAGTTTTCATAGAGTTTGATTAAGTTGCAATAGATCAGATCTTTTGCGCGACCGATTTTCCTTGCATGAATTGTAACAGATATTCGCGGCCGCCGGCCTTCGAATCGGTTCCGCTCATGTTGAAACCACCAAATGGATGCACGCCGACGAGTGCTCCCGTACATTTGCGGTTCAAATAAAGATTGCCGACGTGAAAATCACGACGCGCCTGTTCGAGACGTTCCTGAGATGCACTAAACACGGCTCCGGTTAGCCCAAATTCCGTGTCATTTGCGATCTCGATCGCGTGATCATAGTCGCGAGCCTTTATCACAGCCAAAACCGGAGCAAATATCTCTTCCTGCTCGATCGTCGCACCGGGAGCGACGTTGTCGATGACCGTCGGTTCGATGTAAAAACCTTCGCTAGCATCGCCTTTGCCGCCGGTCAGGAGGCGTCCGCCCTCGGCAATTCCCTTTTCGATGTATCCGAGAGTGTTGTCGAATGATTTCTTGTTAATAACCGCCGCGACATTTGTGTCACTTGCATCGGCCTGACCGACTTTTAACCGGCGTGTCAGCTCGACAACCTTCGCCATTAGTTCATCGTGTACTTTCTCGTCAACAATAAGGCGCGAACAAGCTGAGCATTTCTGTCCCTGAAAACCAAACGCCGCGGCGACCGCTCCGCTGGCTGCTGCGTCGAGATCGGCATCGTCGGCCACAACGATCGCGTCTTTGCCGCCCATCTCGGCTACGACACGCTTGATCCATATCTGTCCGGGACGTGCCTTTGCGGCTTCTTCGTTGATGTGCAGGCCGACGCCTTTCGAACCTGTGAATGAGATGAACCGCGTCTTGGGATGCGTGACCATCGCTTCGCCGGTTGCGGAGCTTCCGCTGATGAAATTAACAACACCTGCGGGCAAACCAACCTCTTCGAGTATCTCGACAAACTTCGCGGCGATCGTCGGCGAATCCGATGAAGGCTTGAGCACGACGGTATTTCCTGTGACTACAGCTGCCATTGTCATTCCGGCCATGATCGCCAGGGGAAAGTTCCACGGCGGTATAACGGCACCGACGCCGAGCGGTATGTATGAGAACCGATTGTCCTCGCCCGGATTCGGCGTGATCGGCTGTTCTGCTCCCCAACGCAGCATCTCAAGCGCGTAGAACTCACAAAAGTCGATCGCCTCTGCCGTATCGCCGTCAGCCTCGGCCCAGGTTTTGGAAACCTCGAACACCATCCAAGCCGAAAGCTCGTGCTTTCGCTGCCGCATAATGTCGGCGACCTTGAACAAATACTCGGCACGCTCTTCGTGCGGGACGTTTCGCCAGGTCTTGAACGCTTCTGTAGCCGCCGAAATAGCTTTCTCAACCAAACTCACATCCGTGTCGCCCTCAGAAAACACACCGACAACCTCCGATGTCTTCCCCGGATTGATGCTGTTGAACTTATGATCAAGCGCGATCTTTTCGCCGTTGATGACGATCGGGTATTCGCGGCCGAGTTCGCTGCGGACCTTGGCGAGAGCGGCCTCCATGGCGGCCTTATTCTCCGGAGTGGAATAGTCGGTGAAAGGTTCGTTCTTAAATTCGTCGAGACTTCGTTGAGTTTGCATATATATAAATGAGTGAGATCAAAAAGTTATTCCGTAGGTGATCGCGAAATAGTTTTCGCCGACGCCGGTGTTGCCGAAATTATAGCCGAACGACAGGAACTGGCGTTTCGTAACGGCGATGTTCATCCCGACAAAGGCGTAACCATAGCGGTTTGCACCGGAGAACCAATCGCCGATGACGGCCAGACGTTTGGTTATCGGCTGTTCGACACCGACGATGAATCCCCACATCTTGCCAAAATCGCGTTTGCGGGCGATCGCACGGTACATGCCGCCGGTCAGACGCGTCCCGATCTTGGGAATTGTCTTGCTGACATTCGCGTACACTATCGAAGTCGGCCTGCTTCCTGCCGATTTGGTCATTGGAACGTTTACCAAACCACCGCCCGAGACGGCGATGCCGTGCTTTTCGTTCTCGTAGACCTTCCGCTTGAAATTGAACTGCACCTCACGCGGCAAATTACCGCTGCCGTCGCGTGATACAAAAAAGTTTGCTCCGACCTCAGTACGTCTGTCTAAGCCATAGACCGTTCTAAATCCGTAGCTCTGAAACCCGCCGTTCGCGTACGACTTGAACCGTGCACCGAAATCCGCTTCGACATAGATCTTTCCCTTCTCGAGTGTGTCCGTCGAAGGTGCGTTAAATATCACCGACTGTGCGGCTGCGGCCCCTGACAGCAGGAGCACCAACATTATCAATTTTCCGACCAAAGTAATACGCATAATACGTCTCCTCCATCGGCACTCATATAATAGTAAACAACGTAGTCGGGCAGACTACACGTTCAGGCTTCGCATCATTTCGCGCTGTTCCCATTCGTCGAGCAGCTCGGGCAACTGTGGTTCTTGGTCTTGTTGCCAGCCGATGACGAACCGCGGCTGCTGATCGTCGCGGGCGTGTCGAACATAAGTTAACAAGAGAACCCAGCCCTTTATCAAATAAAGGTTAAGTTCCCTGATCGAGCCGACCTCGGCTGTCAGTTTTGTGTCTTCGATTTTCATTACCAATCGCCTGCTTTTTGTAATCGTCTTATCTTACGCTTTGCGAGTTCGCGTTTCAAGGGCGTCATGCGGTCGAGGAAAACAATTCCGTCGCAATGATCTGTCTCGTGTAGAATGCATCTTGCCGCGAGCCCGTCGACGTCTATCTCAAACTCCTCGCCGTTTACATCCTGAGCCCTCGCAATGACGCGCATTTCCCGCTGGACCACCTGAAACAGCCCCGGGAACGACAAACATCCTTCGTCACCTGTCTGTTCGCCTTCGACAGTAATGATCTCGGGGTTGACCATCACGACCTTACACTGGTCGCGCTCGTCGGTCTCGGGTATGTCCATCACAAACATCCGCTGCGACAACCCAACCTGCGGCGCCGCCAGCCCAACTCCGCCCGCCTTGTCCATAGTCAAAAACATATCCGCCGCCAACTTCTCCATCGGCGCACCAAAGTCCCCATCCACCAACGGCCTCCCAACCGTCAACAAAACCGGATCCCCATAATGAACAATATCCAACACTGCCATAGCTATAAATCGCGAACGATAATTGTACAACAAGAATGCCAAACCCCGCACGAAGTAAGAACGGAGTGTTCTAGACGTGTGTTGCTGCATTAGAGGTCAAGAGATGTATTTTTTGGGTCTCGCCTATTCTTGGTGGCGATGTACGTTCCAGCCGCTATGATTAGAAAGACCACCGCGAGAAACCAAAAGGGCAAAAGTATTACGCTGGTGTCGCTGCCCGACCTGACCTCAAGGTACAAAAAAACGAAACTCATTCCGAACAGGAGAATGGCGAAGGCAATCGACACCCGGATGATCATTCTGGCCACCATGAGGCAAGTATACTCTAATTGTGTTGCTGTCCGAATTAAATCCTTAGGAAGTGCAGGACGCGGGTGGTTGGGGGTGGGCGTTGTTGGGTGAATTCTTGTCAGCCGCGTTTACGCAGCTTGCTTTTTGGGTCTTTAGCCCCGTTCCTTTAGGGCGGGGTTGGGATTGCCGGAGATTTTATTAGGGCGGTTTACCGTCCTTATCTCCGGCGTGTCAGTAGCCCGCACGTGAATAACGAGTGAACCTTGCCAATTTAGTTGCTCGGTGCTACATTTCCGTCAGAATTAATTATCGGCGAGTTTTGTACTCCTATGAAACCAAATAGACTGGTAACCGCAACAATATCTCTGGCTCTGTTAATTTTATTAACGAACTGCAATGTAAGTCCCAATGCAGGGAACAACTCCAACAATCAGATTGCCAATGCTCCTTTGGCCGCCGTCGAAGCCGCTATCAATGACATCCGGACTCAAGACAAAAAGATCAACTGTCCAACGGGACTTGAAGAGATGAAGGATTTCCGCACGGTCTATGCAGAAGTTAACAAAGTTACGCCGGCCGATGCCGCCAATGGTCTTGAAGAACGCTGGACGATTATTGTCGGTTATATTTACAAGTGTAACGGCGAAGTTAAGTGGCGAGATGCCTCGTCGTTTAATGATTTAGAAAAAAGAAAAGACGGAATATGGCAAGTACGAAAGTTAAGGGCTGACTAGCCAGGTTAAGCCGACAGCCGCGTTTACGCGGCTTGCCTTTTGGGCGTATAGCCCCGCTCCTTTTAGGACGGGGTTGGGATTGCAGGAGAGATCTCTTAGGGCGGTTTACCGTCCTTATCTCCGGCGGCTTTAGTCAGTTGGATTTCAGCCCGTTGAAACGAGCTGAGAACGCCTGAGCAAACCATTTCCCCCGCCCTAAAGGAGCGAGGCTATGTGCCGCGACGCCGGAAGACGGCTGAATCCGCCTATTGCATAAACCCAGATGATGTCCTGCCGCGAGAAACCTATCTAACTCTAATGCGGCTCTATGCCGACATGATCCAACACATACAGGTCGTCCTCAGTTTGTTTTAGGACACAACAAAAGACGTTCTGGGATTCGCAATCCCAATATTCGGTGTGCTAGCACACAGACATTAACGCGGATCGCGCGTATGCTACGATTGCTAATAGATAAACATTCCAGCAGCCAGCCTTTGCCGGGTTCATTGCTCCAATGAAGATACCGGCATCTCTCGCAGGTCAACTGAGGTACCAGGAAAAACTAACTATGCTGTATACAGCTTCGGCGCTGAGAGCGCTTTTTACGACACGCGTTCGTGTGACCTTTGCTTTGTTCGCGCTCTGTACTTTTTTCGCCCTTGCCCCGGCTGCTTATGGACAGGCGAATCTCACCTTCACCGGCGGCAGCGGCACTCCGTTGACAACTACACTGACGCGATCGGTTAGTTATACGGTCAATAACGCAAACTGCACCGGCGCTGCCAGCAGCTCTCCTTTTTTTCTATTTGATGAAGTTGGGAATCCATTTGGCGCTAGCCAATCGAGTGTTACAGGAACGATAACCTACTCTATCAATGGCGGGGTGGCACAAACTATTGCCTTCGAAAACTCAGGTGTAACTGTCAACAGTGTTACGGCGAATGACCTCTACATATTCGGTGCACAACCATTACCCGGAGTAGCCAACGGCTCAACAGTCGTTCTCACTTTCGGCTCTATTACAACAAACTTCAATGTTGCTCAGGTTCGTCCGGCAGACGGAAGTTATACTGCTTTTCTCGTCAACGGCAACAACGGCATCAGGTGCAGCACGAACGGCGTAGCCCTTGGACCGAGCGCAGCAGGAGTTTCGATCAGCGGGCGAGTAATTGCGAACGGACTGGGCCTCCGCAACGCTCAGGTCTCTCTGACGGACGGTCAGGGCAACGTGCGGCAAGGGCGTACGTCTTCGTTCGGCTATTACGAGTTCGACGAAGTCACCGCCGGAGAAACCGTCATCCTCGCGGTCCAGTCGAAACAGTTCCAATTCGCACCCCGAACAGTAAGCGTCACCGACAACATCGCCGACCTCGATTTCACGGCAGTGCAGTAGCGAAGCCCGCACCGCGGTCATATGGGCTCTTGTTGGGGGAAACTTGCGGTTCTTGTCGCCAACGGCGACGGATGCATATAGCGTAGGGAGCAACGACAAGCGGGAATGGATCCTTAGGTAGTTTCGAATAATATTCTCCGCTCCCTGAAGGGGAACAACATCTGCCGCACCGTTGGTCACCGTGGGCGACCGATTTTCACCCTAGGCTATAATATTTGTCGCCGTTGGCGACAGGAAACTCTTGATGAAAAACCAATAAAACACGAGGAAAGATCATTTTTCCTCGTGTTTTTTTTATTTTTCCACGCGTTTTTATGGTTTTTCTTCGTGAAGAAATCATTTTCTCACGTTAGAAAACCATTTTCTGACGTGAGATATTCATTTTTCCTCGCGAATGGAGCATTTTTTCACGTTAAAAAACCATTTTGTGACGTGAGATATTCATTTTTCCTCGCGAATATCTCCTTTTGTCGCGTAACAAGATCATTTCTTCGCGTAACAAAATGGCTCTCTCGACAGAAAACAACATTCCTTCGCGAGGAAATCTGTTGTTTTCCGCTCATAAAACCTCACTTTCCTTTGGAAAATCGTGGTCGGGACCAAGATTCTTTAGACTCCTCCATCTTTTTTCCGGTTAAGCCCCACCCTCCTTGGAGCGGTTTGCGGGGCCTACCGCAACACTTGTACATTCCTTATGCCAGAACGAGGGGGGGGCAGCCGCTTCGGCTGACGGGGTGGTTCTCAAATGTGGGATACTGTCGACGAAAGTTTTTTATGAGTATTCGAGACCAGATGCAAATAGAAACGCCGACGATGGCGTTGTTCGTCTTTGCATTTCTTACGCAATTTTTGACAACGATCTATTCTGCCTTTCAAATTTCCCCTTCGGCTATTTTCGGGTTTCTTTCCGCCATCGGGTTTCTATGGTTGATCTGTTGGTGGCTCAAAGAGGACAGCAGGCGTACGGGCATTACTTGGCCGCTCGACCTCGGGATGTTCCTGTATGTTGCTTGGGTCTTTATTGTCCCGTATCACTTGTTCAAGACGCGGGGTTTAACAGGTCTTTGGGGAATCCTTTCGTTTATCGTCGTGCTATTTGCCGCGTGGCTAAGCGCCGCAGTTATAACCGTCGTTCTATAGTCCGATACAGCTAAAGCCGTACCGATGAATTAGAAGAAAAATGTCGTTGATGGTGTCCGAATGTGGGATACTGTCAACGACATTGTGACTTTGGCTATGAACTTCTCAGTCATCTATCCTTTGATCGGCGTTTTCGGTTCCGTGCCGTTTATCTTGGCATCCGACACCGTTCTGGGGGCTCGCGAGGAAGTTAGTCTAGTTGTTATTGCACTCGTTTGGGTATTCTTTGCTGGTCCGTTTGCCCTTGCGGTGCACGTGGGAGTATTTACGGTTCGATACTTGCGGGACAAGCCAAGAAACACAGGGGTTTTGGTCGTCAGCACGGCACTCTCCGTCTTACTCATACCCATTACGCTAATATTTATATTTGTAATGAAGGATGCGCGATATCCTCTCTATCCATCGATGGTATTGCTGATAATCGAACTCTTTTTTCTCGGCGTTCAGATATTCTCTTGGAGATTCCCGGATGAACAGTCTACTTCGCCGGTTCCCAGATAACTCTTTTCATAATCAGTCCTGGCGTTTATTAGTACCAACTCACGCTTCTGACTTCTGACTTCTGACTTCTGACTTCTGACTGCCGACCGCTGACTTACTGCTTTTCACCAACTGCCTTTGTCCAGTCGCAGACTGTCTTGATATCGGCGTCGCTCGTTGGGACGTCGCGTTGAGTCTGATTACCTCCGCAGCGATGTTAATAATACATGTTTTGATCTGAGCGAGGGCGGAACATGCTGACGTTTCGCCCGATTGCGTTATCTGGAAGAGGGCACGAAATTATTGTGCGATCAGGTCAAGGTCGTTCAATTCGTCGGCGATCACAACAGTTCGCGGCGCAATGACGTAGCGTTTGGACGCGACGCCGACGACATACGTTTCGCCCGACATTACACCAGTGAATCGAAAATAACCTAATGATGAAGAGACCGTTGTTCTTACGATACCATCAAGCGAAGTGAGTGTTACGATGGCTCCTCGAATACCACTTCCGTCCGCAGTCATCACACGCCCGCCAACATCAACCTCGGCCGCGCTCGGGATACCGAGGTAGGTACAGGTCGATGGTAAGTTAAGGTTTGGAGGAGTGCCGTTGGTTTTGACCCAGTTCGCCTGATTGTTTACTGCGGTCCTGATCTGAGCGGGAGTCGTCAGAGGACCCGTGCAATTGAAGACAGCATTATCCGGATCCGAATTGTTGACGCCCGCAATACCGAGATAGAGCGAGCTCACGCCTGCGGTCAACGTCGCCGGCTTTTTGCTGAAGCTTGTATTGCCGACTGTTCCGCCAACTGTGTCAATACAATCGGGGTCCCAACTCGCGTCTGTGGTGTTTCCACAGTCGCCGAGACCTGTAGTATAGCCGTTTGCGTGTATACCCGCGATGAAGGTCGGCGCTGCTGCGGATCCTTGATACGCAAGCACCTGGTCCCCGCTAGTACTCAGGCTTGGCATCGTTCCGGTTACCGTACCCACGCTGATCATCGCAGGAGGAAACCACGACATTGCCGTTGCAGCTCCCGCACTCGGGCCGGAAATAACGATCTCACGTCCAGCAGTCAGTGCGATACTTGATGTAAATGTCGCGGTTTGTTCCCCTGTACGAAAAACCCCGGGATTAAGCCATCCATTGTCAGTAAAACTAATAACGGTTCCGGCCGGAGCATTAACCAATAGAACAAATGAAAATGTATCGGTACCGCTCGCAGCAGAAATATACCCGGTAAATGCAATGTCTCCCGCAGTCAATACCTGTGCCGAAACATTACGACCCGAAACAACTGCAAAAACAATGAAAAATAACACCCCGAGAATTCGACTTCGATTCATCACTCCGCGCTCCTTTTGTGATCAGATTTGGTCTAATAAGTAACAACAAGATTATTAGTGCTGCAACGTAAAGTCAACCAATTCCGTCGACGACCGCGATCAATACAAATACATCGACTAAAGGCACAATAGGTTTCTTTGCGCGTTGTCAGTATTTTGGTCAGCCTCTCATTAGCAGTTTGGATGTTTAGCCCCGCACCGAAACCACCCATCCTCCAAAGCCCTAACGTCCCTACTATGTAGGGCGGAACATTGAGTTGGGTGTTTCACACTTTTGGATTTACGGAGGCGGAGGGCGATCGTTCTAGTTTTCTTGACTACTGACGATTCGACTGACTATCGCCTACTGTTTCTCGCCGACTGCCTTTGTCCAATCGCAGAGTGTCTTGATATCTGCGTCGCTCATGACGGCGTCGCGGTGGATCCAGAGGTATGAGGGGAGCGGCATTTCGCGGGACTGGACCTCGTCGCAGATCTTTTCGATCTTTTTGCTCTTGCGGTTGTCGGCGTAGGTGTTAAAGATGCTGAAGTTTAGGTCTTTGCGGCCGTCGTCGATGTGGCTTTTGAGCATCCAGGACATCGGTGCGATGTTTGAGTACCACGGGTAGACCGTGTTGTGCGAATGGCAGTCGTTGCACGACCGCTGGAGGATCGCGGAAACCTCGGGCGGAACCGCAACTGCCGATTCGAGCGTCTCATTTGGGTTGATCGCGGGATTAGTTTTATCGATGCGGACGAACTGAATACCGATAAATGCGACAACAACCACGGCCAACAGAATTTTGAGTATTTTGATCAACATTTGCTTCTCTTTTTATGATGCCAGTATCCAGTATAACGTCCGGTAGATGTTAATATAAATACATTATGCGTGAGTTTTAAACTGAAATCCGCTCTCCGGTCTCTGCGAAGATCTCAGCGTACTCGGCGTGGGATCTTAGACTCAGGTTTGTTCCACGCGGAGAGCACGGAGAATGACGCTGAGTTCGGAGAGAAAGAGCTAACTCACTAGTTTATTATGGCCGCCGAATCCATCACATCCATCCTCGCTTCAAGGCCGACGGTGATCGCGATCCCGTTCTTTGCCTTGATGATCGGCGTCGAAGCGTACATCGCCCACCGCAAACGCTCGGACGAATTCGCGGACAGGAAAGATACGTGGACGAATATCTTTCTCGGGTTTATGAGCGTGGTGTTCGGCGCTTTCTTTGGGTTTTTGACGGGCTGGATCTATGTCTATTTCTACGAGATCGCTCCGTTCAAATTCCCTGTCGACGCGTGGTGGACATGGGTCGCACTGTTTTTTGTCGATGATCTCGCGTATTACATCTTTCACAGGGTGAGCCACGAGTCGCGTTTGTTTTGGAATTTTCACGTCGTCCATCATTCGAGCCAACATTACAACCTAAGCGTCGCGGTCAGGCAGAGTTGGTTCAGCGGTGCCCTGCATTGGCTGTTCTACGCTCCGCTGATGCTCATCGGGTTTGCTCCGTGGATGTTTGGCGTTATGCACGGGTTCAATCTGATATATCAGTTTTGGATACACACACGATTTATCAACCGCCTCGGGCCGTTGGAGTACATATTAAATACGCCTTCGCACCACCGCGTGCATCACGGCGTGAACAACCCGTATCTCGATAAGAATTACGCCGGCGTCCTGATCATCTGGGACCGCATGTTCGGCTCGTTCGTCAGCGAAACCGAAGAACCACGCTACGGCATCATCAAACCGATCACCGGCTACAACGCTCTCTGGATCAACACGCACGCGTGGTACGAGATGTTCGCCGAGATCAGGAACCGGAAAGGTATATATAATAAGGTAAGGTGTGTTTTTGCTTCGCCGAATATGGAAACAACAATATGAAGATCAAACTGTTAGTTTTATTCGCATCTCTCTCAGTCTTTGCGTCCATAGCCGCCGCTCAGAGTGTTGTCATCACGAAGAAGACCGTTACGTATAGACGGCCAAAGCCTATCGTTGCTTTTAAGAAGGCATTTACCGTCGCCTATCCCAAGGTCAAGGCCGCAACGCCAGCGATATCCAAAAAGATCGAGTCCGCGATCAGCTACGAATCAAACCTCGATCTCAACATTAAAGACGAACTCGGCGAGACGCAATGGCTAGAAAGCGCCGATTACGAGATCCGCTATAACAAAAACGGCATACTCAGCATCGCACTGTCTGTCGAAGGCACAGCAGCATACCCCGACGGCTCCACGAAATACGTCGTCGTCAATACAACGACCGGTACGAAGGCAAAACCGGGCGATGTTTTCACAAATCTTTCGGGTCTGCTCGCAAAGGTAAACAAAGCCAAGGACAAGGAGATCGTCAACGCGATCATCGACACCAAGAAAGATCCCGAGAACAAAGACGCAGACATTGAGAACATGTTTAAGGAATCAGAGGAATACAACAAACTCTCGCTCGATCAGTTCTCCGTCAGCGACAAAGGCGTCACGTTTCACCACGATTATGGTTTCGCCCACGTCGCTCAGGCTTTACAGCCGGCGGGCGAATTCTTCTTTACATGGGCCGAGCTAATACCTTATATCAAAGCGGGCGGTTTGCTCTCTCGCATCGGTCGTTAATATACTGTTGCCAACATGAATGAACGAAAGATCAGAGTTTTAGTGGCCAAGCCCGGCTTAGACGGCCACGATCGCGGAGCCAAGGTGATCGCACGCGCACTTCGCGACGCCGGAATGGAAGTTATCTACACCGGCCTTAGGCAAACACCGGAGATGATCGCATCTGCTGCTTTGCAAGAGGACGTTGACGCGGTCGGCATCTCTATATTATCCGGTGCTCACAACACTCTGTGTCCGCGCATCGTTAATCTGTTACGCGAAAACGGCATGGACGACACGCTTGTGCTGGTCGGCGGAATCGTCCCTCAGGAGGACATAGCCAAGCTCAAGGCCATCGGCGTATCCGAGATATTCCTGCCCGGCACATCGACCGAGGACATCGTCACATTTATAAGGGCAAACGTTCGCGCACAATAGTTTTGTGTGCGGTAGAACACCGAAATGCGTGGGCTTTCGGAGTAGGATTTGATGAGTAGTAAATAGTACATCACACGGGGGAATTTTTTAACATGAAAAAACTAAGCACTTGGTTTCTGGCATTTATCTTCGCTATGACATTCACTGCAATCGGCCTCGCGGCGACACCGCAGGCTGACGAGGTCATGCACAACACTAAGACGCAAACGAAAAAGGTCTATCACCGCGGCCATTATGAAACCCGTCGCGTCTGGATCAACGGCAAACGTGTCACCAAGAAAGTCTGGGTAACCGGCAGCAGCAAAGTCGTCAAAGGCACCCGCTGGACCACACACAAGACCAAACGCGGTATCAAAAAGGTCTACAACAACGTAATGCATTAAATTGCGATTTATAGAGATTAGAGAGAGCGGCCATCGGGCCGCTCTCGTCGTTTAGGCTTTGACCGCGAACGCAATATTGTTTTTAATTAAACCAATATGAAAGAAACAGTTAGAGTTGCAGGCGGACAAGGATTTTGGGGCGATCTGCTCACAGCACCCGTCGATCAGGTTCGCAAAGGCCCGATCGATTACTTGATGCTCGATTACCTCGCCGAGGTGACGATGTCGATCCTGCAAAAGCAGCGCTCACGCAATCCCGAGGCCGGATACGCCCGCGATTTCGTCGAACTGATGCGTGAGATCCTGCCCGATTGCGTCGAAAAGAACATCAAAGTCCTCTCAAACGCAGGCGGCGTCAACGTAACAGGCTGCGCCGAAGCCATCGCAAACGTCGCACGCGAACTCGGCCTGCAAGGCAAAGTAAAGATCGGCGTCGTCACCGGCGATGACGTTCTCGACCGCCTCGACGAGTTTCTCGCTAACGGTGTCGAGATCAATAGCATGGACGACGGAACGCCGCTGTCAGCCATCCGCGACAAGGTCCAGTCCGCCAACGTCTATCTCGGTGCCGAGGCGTTAGTCGAAGCCCTCGGCAAAGGTGCGAACGTCATCGTCGGCGGTCGCCTGACCGATACGGGCCTGACGCTCGCTCCTCTAATGCACGAATTCGGCTGGAGCTTCGACGACTGGGACAAGGTTTCGGCCGGCACGATCGCGGGCCACATCATCGAATGCGGAGCTCAATCGAGCGGCGGCAACTGCCAGTACGATTGGCAAAACATCCCGGACATGGCGAACATCGGTTTCCCGATCGTCGAAGCGTCACCGGACGGCACCTTCATCGTCACCAAGCATTCAGGCACCGGCGGCCGCGTCAACATTCAGTCCGTCAAAGAGCAGCTCCTCTACGAAATGGGCGACCCGCACGAATACATCACGCCCGACGTCGTTGCCGATTTCGCGTCGATCAATCTCGAACCCGCCGGCGAAAACCGCGTGCGCGTCTTCGGCATTACCGGCCACCCAAAGACCGATTTCTACAAAGTCTCCATCGCCTACACCGGCGGCTACAAATCCGTCGGCACCCTAGTCTATTCGTGGCCCGACGCGTATGAAAAGGCGCAAGCCGCCGACAAGATCTTACGTGAGAGATTAGATAATCTTGGCCTAAAGTTCGACACCATCCTTACCGAATACGTCGGCGTGAGTGCAACGCACGGCCACCTCGCCACTCAAAGCTCCCCTCCTTGTTTAGGAGGGGTGGCAGCCGCTTCGGCTGACGGGGTGGTAGCAACTCCCGACTATCCCGAAGTCCAGTTGAGAGTAGGCGTCCGCAGCCAAAACCGAGCCGACGTCGAACGCTTCACCAAAGAGATCGCTCCGCTCATCCTCACCGGCCCGCCCTCCGTCACAGGCTTCGCCGGCGGCCGCCCCAAAGTCGAAGAGATCATGGCCTACTTCCCCGCCCTGATCCCCAAATCCCTCATCACCCCAAAAGTCCAGATCATCGAGGCGTAAATAGATCGGTGTATGGCGGAACTTGTGGAGAATAACAAAATCACGCGGGATGGACGAGCACTAATTCAGGCTTACCAGAAGATGGTGCACGAAGCTTGTGCACCGATTTTTTGGGGAAGCAAAGAAACTGGCGAAATTAAAGACAATGGCACGGTAATTTTCGCCGAATTGGAAGGCCAAACAATCGCATTGACAGCTGCACATGTAGCCGAAGCTCTAGCAAGCTTTCTCGCAGAAGGTGGAACTGCTTGTCGAATTGGAAAAGCAGACTTCTTTACGCCACCATCGTTTACTCGACATCCAAACACTGCCATTGACATTGCTTTCTACTCTCTTGACCCACACCTCGTATCTCTTGCAGGTGCCAAACCTGTTTCGTTTTCCACGTGGCCATTACAGCCGGCACGTGATGGGGAAATTATGTTGCTCGGAGGATTCCCAGGTGTCTTTCGAAATGAACGAGAAGGTGAGGTGGACTTCGAGTTCTTCTTTTACACGGGCAGAGTTGATGAGTGTATCGATCACAAGATGCGCATTCTTCTTGACCTTGAAAACGCTAATCCGCTCACGCAAGAGAGAATCGATGCCGGATTCCGATTGGGTGGCTGTAGCGGCGGTCCTGTCTTTAGACATGTCGAGCGAGGTTACATGGAACACATTGAGTTGGCTGGAATTATTTCGGAGGGGGTGAACTCCTTTGAATGCTTCTATGCCCATGAATTGTCATCCCTTACCAAAGAAGGAAACTTTTCAACGATGACGGCTAATTAGATCTTATATTACGTTTACGAGTATCCACTTTCCACGGAAAACGCCACTTCACGCCCGCACAGGAACGAATTTAATCCGCAACATAAAGGATCGAGGACCCGACGATAAGGTGCGACGGGCGTCGTGGCTTCAACGACGGTTCGCTTACGACCCGCGACGGGTATCTTACGACCAACGACGGCTGTCTTAGGATCCACGACGACGGTCTTACGACCTGCGACGGTTGTCTTATGACCTACGACGAGCGTCTTGGAAGGCTCGATGCAGCGAATGGAACAAAATTTTTGTTGACCGTCACGTAATTTTGGTTTACGATGTCGTTCTCAAGACCTAAATCTTAACTTTTGGAGGTAAATTCTTTATGGCAGACAAAAAGACTAAGCCTTTGTCGCCCAAAATTCTTCAGGAGGATCTGGACGCTTACGCCGCTTTGAAAAGCATGGTCGGCTACGCTCCCGCAAATCCTGACTTTACACTTGCGAAAGGCACCACGGCCAGGACCGCGAGGCTCGACGCCGAAGACGCGTCCGCCCAAGCCAAAGCCGCCGAAGCCGCCGCCCGCGACGGCGAAGTCGCCGCCCAATGGGCCTTTCACGACTTCATCCTCGGTGCCAGAACCCAAGTGATCGCCCAATTCGGCGACGACTCAAACGAGAAACAAGCCATGGGCCTCAAGAAAAAGAGCGAATACAAGTCACCGTCGAAGAAGGCACCGAAGACATAGTTCAAACAAGCAAAGGCCGCGAAAGCGGCCTTTTTACTTTTGTCGGGCGGTCCCCACGATAGAGTCCAAAAGAAATTAGTTTTTGTAGTAAAAGATTTGTCTGGATTCTGAGGTACTCGGTTTGAATGCCTTCTTTCCGTCCCGTTCGCTGATTTCCAAGTCCAACTGCTTGATCCAGTTTTTCTGATTGTCGTAAGTGTAAACAGTCTTTGTTCCGTAGTAGAAGAGGCCGATGTCGGTGTTCAGTTTGCCGGGACAAAGGTCGCCTGCTTGGTCAGATGACGGAGACTTTGTATAGCAAAAATTCTGATACTTCCATTTTTCGGTCAACAATCCGCGATCGTCAAAGACATTGATTTCTAAGTCTACAGGACGGCCTTTCATGTCGGTCCAAACCTTTCTGACGCGCCGACTGGCTTTGTCGTAGGTGTAGGTATAGGTCGAGTACAAGGTACCGTTCGGATAAAATCCCTTCTCCTCTACGATTCGCTTCCTGTCGTCATATCGGTAAGTGCTTGATGTAGTAACGTAGACATCGTATCGCTTAGGTCGAAAATGTTCCGGATGAACCTGCTTTGTGTCCACCTCTTTTATGATGTTGCTGTTCTTGTCGAGTGTGTACTGAAGCCGGCGTTCTAAAGTATTATCTTTGAAAAACTCTGCAATCTCGATCATGTTCCCAGCATCGTCATACTTGTATTTGGTCGAATGGCGCGGGGAGCCATCCTTATTGAACTGTTTCTCGGCGAGGACTCTCGTTCCTTCGCACTCATATTCAACGCGAAACTCCTCTTCATCGTCCACTGCGAGCTCATTTGGATGTTTCGAAGCTACTTCGTTCCCGTCACGGTCAAATCTTACTTCTTCCTCCAACTCCGGTTTGGTTACTCCGATATTCCAGGTCTTGTACCTACGCACCATCTTCACGCGACCGCTCAATTCATAGAATGGATCGTCGCCGTAATAACTAATGAGATTCGGTTCAACAGCAGGACCACAAGTCTTCGCGAGCTGTTGGCCCTCCAGCGAACAAACGAGCGTCAGAAAAACTATTGCCAGAAGAGATATTTTGTTCGCAGTCATGGTGTCCTACTTCTCCAAAAACTTAGCAATTCCCTTCTGACAGTCGTCGGTCATGCGGGCGGTGGCGTTGACGCCTTCTTCGATGGTAGTCGTTTTCTCGCGGGTCCTCATTTCGCTAACGTGAACAAATATAAGAATTCTCAGTATATATCGGAATAAGGTATATTGGAACAATATCCAATTATCGACGTGGCCGGAACCGCTAAAAACTCAGGCATTCTTTTTAGGATCTTTCTTACGGTTCTTCTAATATTGTGTGCGAAAACGGCTATTTTGGGCGAAAGACTGTCGTTCAAGAGTTATTCGGCAGCCGACGGGCTGGTGAGCGATGACGTGAGCAAGATCGTCGCCGATTCGCGTGGTTTTCTTTGGTTCTGCACCATCGAAGGGCTGTCGCGGTTCGATGGTTATAGGTTTAAGAACTACACGCAGGAGCAAGGGCTGCCGCACCAGAGCGTTAACGATCTGCTTGAGACCGCTGACGGTGATTACCTTGTCGCGACCTCAAATGGCCTCGCCGTGTTGAATCCAACGGGGACCGCTTACCCGTGGAACATCAGCGAAGGCCGCCTCGAACAGGCTTCAGACGAATCTCCGCTATTCAAAACATATTTTCTCGACCCAACGCGCACCAGCGATTCGCCAAAAAGGATCCATTCGCTCGCTCAGGACGGAACCGGACATATCTACGCTGCAGGTTCACGCGGCGTCTATCGCGTCGTGAAAAACGACAGCGACTGGACGTTAGAAAAGATCGTTTTCGAGGCTTGGGAACCAAAAACCACGACGATCAATTTGCTATTTACCGACTCGCGGAAAGACGTGTGGATCGGCACCAGCAACGGCGTTTATCGAACCACAAAGAGCGGCGAAATACAACAGATCCTCGACACCGGCAGCAACAGCATATTCGAGGACCGCAACGGCCGAATGTGGATCGACAGCGGCGGCGCCGACTTCGGCATTAGGATCCTTGAGGTAGCGCGGGACACATCCGATGTAGTTTTGCTTAAGACCCTGACGACGAAGGACGGCTTCGCCCAAAATAAGTTCACCAATGCGATCGCTCATACCAAAGACGGGCGCATCTTCGCTACCTCGCAGGGCAAACTCTTTGAATACTTTCCCGACGCGCCTACAGCCGACGGCCGGCATTTTAAGCTGCTCGACAATGCGGTTGTAAGTGCCACTACGGACCTCAACGACAACGTGTGGTTCATTGTTGGAGGGCGAGGAGTCGCGAAGTATTCTCCGAGCAGCTTTGTGATCTACGACCACCGAGACGGGGTCCCGGACGACTTTATCCGATCGATCACGTCAAATAAGGCAGGCGAAGTGTTCTTTACCGAGGGAGCTCAAAACCTCACCCGCCGCGGGCTTGACGGAAAGTTAGAGACCGTCGTTCCATTCGGTTTGACGACGCGAAACTGGACACACAACTTCCTCGACCTCCAGGCAGATGACGGCGAGTGGTGGGTGCCTTCGACCAACGGGCTTCGACGTTATCCTAAGCTCGCAAGTTTTGCAGACCTCGCAAAAACGCCGCCCAAACAGGTCTACACAACCGCCGACGGTCTTTTCGGCGACGGGGTATTCGCGATCTTTGAGGATTCGCTCGGCGATATTTGGCTCAGCACCAACAGTGAAACCGGGAGCGTGCTTCGATTCGAAAGGTCAACTCAAACGCTCCATCGTTACGCAAACACCGGCAACGCGCCGAACAGTTTCGCACTTACCTTTGGCGAGGACGCGGCGGGAAATGTCTGGATAAGTTTTTATCTCGGTGAACTAGTACGATACAAAGACGGCGCGTTTAGGGCGTTCACCGAAGGAGATGGCTTTCCGAAGGGTATCGTATCTAGCATGTTAAGCGATAAGGAAGGTCGCTTTTGGCTTGCAACCGGCAGTCGAGGTCTCTTCCACATCGACAACCCTAATGACGATGCCCCGACCTTTACAACTTTTTCTGCTCGCGATGGCCTTTCGACCGACCGCACCCTCTGCCTTACAGACGACGATCTGGGACGGATCTACGTCGGGACCGGACGCGGCATCAATCGCATCGAGCCGGATCTGCCGAGGGTCAAGGTCTTTACTCAGGCAGATGGCTTGCCGGGGAACATTGTTTCGGGATGTCATAGGACTACGGACGGCAAGCTGTGGTTCACGTCCAACAATTCCTTGATCAGGCTAGAGTCGCAAGCCGATCCGCCGGCAAGAACACCGCTCGTGTTTATCGACTCGCTAGGGGTCAACGGAAACCCGCGCAGCATTTCCGAACTCGGGGAAACGGAAATCAAAGAGCTTGAGTTCGGGGCAGATGAAAAACAGGTCCAAATAGGATTTTTTGCGATATCGTTTGATACGGGCGAAGCCTTGCGGTACCAATATAAGCTCGAAGGTCAGGATTGGAGCCTGCCGGACGAACAGCGTTCGATCTCGTTAAACCTTTCACCGGGAGGTTACAAGTTTCAGGTTCGAGCGGTTAATTCGAACGGCGTTACATCCGAACAACCGGCTACGGTGACGTTTAAGATCAACCCTCCATTTTGGAGAACGTGGTGGTTTTTGCTGTCCGCTTTCCTTCTAGTTGCCGGAGCCGTCTATGTTCTCGACCGTTATCGGGTTAACAAGACGAGACAGGTGGAAAACGCTCTCGTAGGCGTCCGCGAAAGTGAGAACCGATTTCGAACATTAGCCGACACGGCCTCTGATGCGATCCTCACGATCGACGAAGACAGCACCATTATCTTCGTCAACGAAGCTGCGGGAAATGTATTTGGCTATCAAGACGCGAATCAGTTTATCGGCCTGAGACTTAATTCGCTGATCCCGGATATTAAAAGCCCGCAAGAGTTCGACGGATCCGAAGTTACGGGTATTCAGAGCTCCGGCCGCGAGATCCCGTTAGAAGTTTCATTTGGCGAGTTCGAACGCGACACGAAAACGTATTTCACCGCGATAGCGAGAGATATATCTGAGCGTAAACGTGCGGAGGCTGATCTCGAAAGGGCTCGGCAGGATAAATTGCTCGAACTCGAACGCGTCCGCACCCGTATTGCGTCGGACCTTCACGACGATATTGGTTCGAGTCTGACACAGAT